>ERZ1034486.142-NODE-142-length-21131-cov-4.425413_pt1 | contig 21131 bp, 15 predicted proteins | sample MGYA00520683_ERZ1034486 | MGnify/ENA primary metagenome ERZ1034486 (study PRJEB33760, sample SAMEA4777685) | hypersaline lake metagenome | biome: hypersaline environment; feature: brines | place: Spain | collected 2012-08 | depth 0 m ...
CTGGTGACGGAGGGCGTGGACATTGAGCAGGAGTATTACTTGGGCGTTACCCTCGACCGCGAGAAGAGCATGAACGCCATCATGGTGTCGACCGAAGGAGGGGTCGACATTGAAACGGTGGCCGAAGAGTCGCCCGAGAAGATCCACAAGGTGTGGGTGGACCCGTCGATCGGGCTTCAGCCGTTTCACACCCGCCAGCTTGCCTTCGCGATGGGGCTGGAGGGCGAGGCCTTTGCGCAGGCCACGTCGTTGGTGCAGGGCCTCTACGAGGCGTTCGAGGAAACCGACAGTACGCTCGCGGAGGTGAACCCGCTTGTGCAAACCCCGGAGGGCGACCTGGCGGCGGTGGACGCGAAGGTAAACCTTGATGACAACGCCCTCTTCCGCCATCCGGACCTGGAAGAGATGCGCGACCTTCACGAGGAAGACCCCACGGAGGTAGAGGCAGGCGAGCACGGCCTCAGCTACATCAAACTCGACGGCAACGTAGGGTGCATGGTGAATGGCGCCGGGCTGGCCATGGCGACAATGGACATCATTAAGCTGGCGGGGGGCGAGCCGGCCAACTTCCTGGACGTGGGGGGGGCGGCGAGCGCCGAAACGGTGGAGGCCGGCTTCCGCATCATCCTGAAGGACCCGAACGTGGAGACCATTCTCGTGAACATCTTCGGGGGCATTGTGCGCTGCGACCGCGTGGCGCAGGGCGTCGTCGAGGCGGCGCGCAACATCGACATTGAGGTGCCCCTCATTGTGCGTCTGCAGGGCACCAACGCAGAAGAGGGGAAGCAGCTGCTTGACGAAAGCGGCATTGCGCTCCGCTCGGCCGTGCTGCTGAAGGAGGCGGCCGACGAAGTGACGGCGGCGCTGGGCGACCAAAAGTAGCGACCGGAAGTCGTAGTGGCGGGTGGGAGCAGGGAGGCGCACGCGCGACCCGGGCAATTCCGACCACACGTTCGGGCAGCACGTGCTGTACGGAGGCTCTTTCACACAGAGGCTCTTTCCCACAGAGACTCTTTCCCAGGGTCTCCTTCCCGAGGGCTCTTGTCTAAAACGGACCGGGCCCGCGCCCCCCGCCCGCCACGCTGCCGGCCGTCTGCCGCAGCCGATTGCCGAAGCCGCCCAGGGGCCCCTCGCCGGTGCTGGGAATGTTCAGGCGCAGCAGTTGCGAGAGCTGGCCGCTCTTGACCTGCAGGTTGAAGCTGTACGATTGCCGCACGCCGAAGGGCACCCAGCTGAACGACATCACCCAGCATCCCAGGTCGCGGCTGATGTTGATGCTGGTGGTGGCCACTTCGTTTCGGATGAGGTCGTACCCCGTGCGTCCTTCCAGCGACCACTTCGGGGTCACGTCCAGCCCAAACTGGGCATTCACAGTCGCGTTCTGGTTGAGGATTTGCTTGCGGGGCTTCCGGAAACTGTAGCTAAAATCAAAGCTCAGCGACCAGGGAATGCGCGTGTCTAGGTAGCCGGACGATGGACTGCGCCCCTGCGAGCGCTGCGAGGACGGCCTCGCCCGCCCGGCTTGCCGCTGGCCCGTTCGGGCGCCGGAACGACGCTGGGGTTGCACGCGCACGCCTCCGCTCCCGCCCCCGCCCTCGAATGAGCCGCCCACGTTTAGGCGAAACCGCGTGAGGCGCACGGGCGTGAGCGGGCTCTCGGCGGCCATGTACCGATCCACCAGCCGAAAGCGACGGTCCTCGCCCAACCCCGTAGCCCGGAGCGCGTAGGGCGAAAAGGTCATGCTGGAGCGAATGCTAAAGTCCTGAACGCTGGTCCGCGCCCGGAGCTGAATGTCGCTCAGGTTGAGCGAGTCGGCCGTAAAGTTGTAGGAGCCGCTTAGGTCCACGTCCAGCAGCTTGAGGGTTTCCTCCTGTCGCTCGCCCGTCGTGTCGACGGTGACGTACTTGGTCTCTAGCTCATTGTCGAGGCCAAAGCTGAGCGTGCGCTGCTCTGTACTGCCCCGCACGCGGTTCCCTCCAAGAATGTCGTAGCGGAAGGGCTGGCCGGTGGTCGTGTCACGCACAGGCGTGCCGTCTGCGTAGCGGAGCGTGCGCGTGCGCCCCCAGAACGGGGCGTTGAAGTTGGGGCGGTAGTTGAACGAGAGCGACGGAACCATGCGGTGCCGGAGGCCCTCCAAGGGCCCTGCGCGGAGGGGAAAGAGGCCGTACAGCTCCGTACTGGCGGAGAGGCCTGTCGAGAACGACCGCCGCGCGTAGAAGCCCCGCACAGTGCGTTCCACCGTGCGGGCGTTCACGTTGAGCGTATCCCGGTCCACCTCGTCGGCGGCCACGTCCAGCGCCTTGCGCGTTGTGCTAATCCGCCAGTCCGAGTTGTAGCTAATGTTGGGACTGAGGCTGAGGTTGTAGCGGTTGATGCGAAACGAGGCGCTGACAGGGACCTGGTGGGTGGCCTGAAAGTCGAACGGCTCGTCGTTTCCGGTAGCAAGCTGGTACTTGTCCCGGTCCACGAGCGCCTCGTACCAGGCGATGTCGGCCTGTTCGATGCGCTCGGCCAGCGTAGAGTCGCCCCGAGCACGGAGGTCCTCGGGATCGCGCGGGCGGAAGGAGTAGTCGTTGTTAATCGACAGGGTGTAAGAGGTCGTGATCTTTTCGTACCACCGGTCGTCTCCCACCGCCTGCTGCACGTCGAATGGCTTGAAGGAGCGCTGCGAAAAGTTGAGGCTCGGAAGCGTCATCGACACCCGCCCGCTCTGCAGCTGTTGGCGCTGGTTGACGCTGAGGTTGAGGCTGTTTCCTCCCCCGGGCCAATCCTTGCTGTAGCGCAGGTTCGACGAGATTTCCTGGCTCACCGCGTCGTCGTAGTTGTTGCTACTGCGGCGGGCAAAGTCCGTGGAAGTAGCGAGGTTGACGTTGCCCCGAATGGCGGAGGTGGGGGAGAGGTCCTGGCTGTGGGACCATTGCAGCTGTCCCTCGTGCCGGTTGGTAAAGTCGGGGTCTTCCTCTTCCCCAATTTGGGTGCGCCGGTACTGGAGGTCGACCTGGCCGTTGTAGTTGTACCGCTTGCGGTAGCGAAAAATCGGATTGACCTCGAAGCTTCCCTTCGACCACACGCTCGCTCGGAGCTGAAGGTCGGTGTAGGCGTTCAATGCAAAGTACCAGCCCCAGTCCCGCAAAAAGAGGCCCTTGCGCCGGTCCTGCCCGTAGCTCGGGGCGAGCGGGCCGCTGCGCCGTCCCTGCACGTTGGGCAAAAACCCGAACGGAAGCCACAGGGGCGTGGGCACGTTGAACAAAAACAGCTGAATGGGCCCCGTATACACCCACTTCCCGTCTACCTTCATCTCGCTGGACCGCAGGGAGTAGGAGGGCGTCTCGCCAGGAGGACAGTCGCAGGTCGTGTAGGAGCCGCCGCGGACGAAGAGGGTGCTGTCCTCGTACACCTTGACGGCGCGGCCCTCCACAAACCCTTGCTGTTGCTGGGTGCGGGCGGCCACCACGCGTCCTCGCTCGGTCTGCAGGCTGTAGGACAGCACGCTGCCCCGAAACGACTGGCTGTCGCGCTGGAACTGGGGGCGCCCCCCTGCGGCCGTGTCCGAGGGCGGGCCGGAGGCCCGGAGCACGCTCGTCGCAAAGTTCATCTCGATGGTGCCGGCCTTGAGGGTGGCCCCCCGGTACGACATTTCCGCCGCGCCGTGCAGGGTGCCCTGGTCGGCGGAGTCTGGGCGAGTGACAATCACCAGCGAGTCCGACGCGGAAAACTGCACGCCATTCGCGCCGCTTCCCCCCGTGCCATCCTGGGCCGTGCCGGACGGTTGCGACCCCGAGGCCCCCGGGCGGGACGCATCGGGCGGGCCACCGGTCGGCTGCTGGGCCGTGGCGGGGCGGCTCCCAAGCAGAAGCACTAGCCCAACGGCCAGGCCGGACAGCAGCCGATACGAGCAGAGAGAGCGAAGCACGGGAACCACACGGTGGGAAGTGGCAGGCGCTCTGCCGGACGCGCCACAGGCAAGCCTTTTACACGTCACGCGTGGACGAAAGGTGACCTCAGCGGGAGCCGACCTGCGTGTCCTCGCCCGCAAAGGCGAGGCGGGCGGCGCCCAAGAGGCTGGCCTCGTTGCCCAACCTTTCGCGAAGAAGCTGGAGCTCGGCGCGAAGGCCCGGCACCACGAAGCGCGGGAGGGCGTCGCGGGCGGGGGCGAGGATGTACTCCCCGGCTGCAGAAACGCCGCCACCGACCACAATGGTTCGGATGTCAAGCAGATTTACGGCAGACCCAAGAACGCATCCCAGCTTGTGCCCGGCCCACGCCAGTACGTCCTCGGCGAGGGCGTCGCCCTCGGTGGCAGCCTCGTAGAGCACTCGGGGCGAGAGCCGATCAAGGTCCCCGTCCACGAGGTCTCGCACGATGCTGTCGGGGTAGTTGACGAGGCGGTTGCGCGCGTGCTCCGTCAGGAACGCCTGGCCAAGATAGCCCTCGACGGCTCCACTGACGCCCGACTTGGCAAACGGCCCCTCGTAGTCGATGGTCATATGCCCAATTTCGGCCGCGCCGCCGGTGCTTCCCCGAAAAATTTTGTTCTGGTAGATGATGCCGCCGCCGACGCCCGTCCCCAGCGTGATCATGATGAACGAGTCGGGCTCACGTCCGGCACCGTAAAAGGCAGAGCCGAGTGCGGCCACGTTTGCGTCGTTCTCAACGAGAACGGGCAGCTCCGTGTCCAGCTGCGACTGCAGTCGGTCCCGCAGGTTGACTGTGTCCCAGCCCTCGAAGTTTGGGGGTTTCGAGACGGTTGTCCGCTCCCAGTTCACCGCTCCGGGCGCTCCAATCCCGATGCCCTCCACGGAGGCGGACGGGGCGGCCTCTAGCATGTTGGACACAATGGCGGCGATGCGCCGGAGCACGTGCTCGGGGCCCCGGTCGGCCTCTGTAGGGCACGCAGACTGTTCCACGATGCCGGTATCGCGGTCTATCAGGGCTGCTTTCAGGTTGGTGCCGCCAAGATCGACACCGACGGCGTGAGGCGCCATGGGAGGAGAAACGCTGTTGCGAAGAGGGGAGCGGACAAGGCGGGGACGGGCCGCTACTGCGGTTCGATGCGGTAAATCGTTTCCCCAGGACGCTTCATGCCGTATTCCTGACGCGCGATCCGCTCCACGAGGCTGTCGGACAGGGGCCGGTCGAGTTGCGTACGGAGCTGCTCAATCTCGTGCCGGAGCTTGGCGTTTTCCTGCCGGGTGGCGTCCAGTTCTTGATGCCACTGGTACCGCTGCCAGAGGCTGTGGCTGTCGAAGAAGGCCACCCACACCAAGACCCCGGCCAGAAACAGCCCGAGCCCCCACCGGACGCGGCGGTCGGAAAAGGCGGAGTCGGAAGCAGGCATGAGACGCAGAGGCTAGCGGGAGAGGGGGAACGCGTCGAGGCCCGGATACACCGCGGTGTCGCCCAGTTGCTCTTCGATGCGAAGGAGCTGGTTGTACTTGGCGACCCGGTCGCTCCGGCTGGCCGAGCCGGTCTTGATTTGGCCCGTTTCGGTGGCCACGGCCAGGTCGGCGATCGTGGTGTCCTCGGTCTCGCCCGACCGGTGGCTCACGATGGCCGTAAAGCCATGGGCGCGCGCGGTTTCGATGGCGTTCAGGGTTTCGGTAAGGGTGCCGATTTGGTTGGGCTTGATCAGGATCGAGTTTCCGCATCCTTCGTTGATCCCACGCGAGAGGCGCTCGGTGTTGGTTACGAACAGATCGTCGCCCACGAGTTGCACCTCGTCGCCGACGGCCTCGGTGAGTGCGGCCCAGCCAGCCCAGTCGTCCTCGTCCATCGCGTCCTCGATGGAGAGAAGGGGGTACTGCTCCACCCACGAGCTCCAAAACTCAACCATGTCGGCGGAAGAGCGCTCGGTGCCCGGGTCGCTTTTCCAGAAGACGTACGCCCCGTCTTCCACCATCTCGGCGGCGGCCGGGTCGAGGGCCACAAACACGTCGCTGCCGGCGGTGTAGCCGGCCTTCTCGACGGCTTCCAGGACAAGTTCGACGGCCTCCTCGTTTGAGCGGAGGTCGGGCGCGAAGCCGCCCTCGTCGCCCACGGCCGTGCTGTAGCCGCGGTCCTGCAGCACGGACGCCAGCGTGTGAAATACCTCTACGCCGGTCCGCAGGGCCTCGGAGAAGGAGGCAGCCCCGGCAGGCGCGATCATGAATTCCTGCATGTCCACGTTGTTGTCGGCGTGCTCCCCGCCGTTGAGAATGTTCATGAGCGGCACGGGCAGCGTGCGGGCCGTGGCGCGCCCCAGGTGCCGGTACAGAGGCACGCCGAGGGTGGCGGCTCCGGCCTTCGCCGCAGCGAGGGAGGCACCGAGGATGGCGTTTGCGCCGAGAGACGACTTGTCGTCGGTGCCGTCCAGGGTGCGGAGGGCGTCGTCGAGTGCCACCTGTTCGAGCACGTTCATTCCCGCCAGCTCGTCCGCAATGGGGCCGTTGACGTGGCGCACGGCCCGCCGTACGCCTTTCCCGTGGTACCGGTCGGGGTCGTCGTCGCGAAGTTCCACGGCCTCGTAGGCCCCGGTGGAGGCCCCGCTGGGCACGGCGGCGCGGCCGAGCACGCCCTCCTCGGTGGCAACATCAACTTCTACGGTGGGCGTGCCGCGGCTGTCGAGAATTTGGCGGCCGGTGACGCGCTGAATCGAAGCCATTCGGGGCGGAGAGGGGTTGTGCGAAGAAAAGTGTGCGGCACCGCGGAGCGGGCCGTGCGGTACACCAGTCAACTACGCCATCGACGTCCAGAATCACAAGAGACCCCAGGGGCCCAGCGGGGGCGCTCCGGGCCTGCCGGACAAAAAGTGCGCGAAGCCAGGGCCGCCGCCGGGGGCACACAACACAGAACAGGGGACACAACAGGCGGCGCGTACACAAACAAAAAAGCCGACGGGCCCGGGGAGAGCCCGCCGGCCATGTTGCGGCGACGACGCAGCGGCGACGAGACGGCGCAAGATCAGCCGGAGGACGGGGCCGACCGCACCGAGGTCGTCTCGCCAATCCACGAGTAGCAGCCGTAATTGACAGTAAATGTGCCTCCACGCTCCCAGTCCTCGCGGTAGAAAATGTCCTCTTTTGTCGGGAAGACCTTCCGGTACGTCCGAATCTTGCTGTCGGCGATGGAAGCGATGGACGAGTCAACGCGCTTGGCCTGCTGGTACTTGTCCACCGCGGCCCAGTACACGGCCTTGTCTTTCCGCTTCATCTGGCCGCCGCTGCACTTGTTTACGGCGCGGGCGTACAGGTCTCCGATGGCAATGTAGGCCCGTCCGTAGCCTTCGCGCATGTCGATGGCCGTCTGGTAGGCCTCGCGCGCCTTCGCGAGCTGTCCCATTTTTTGGAGGGCTGTGCCGCGGTTAAAGTGGTCTTCGGCCTGCAGGGGGGCGCCTTGCGTCTCGGCCCGGTCGTACGCCGCCAGTGCCGCCTTCGGCCGGCCGTTTTCGAGGCGCATCTGGGCCACCTCGCGGACCGTTTCGGCAGAGGGATTCATCTTCATGAGACGCTTGGCCAGCTCCGACGCCTTCGCGACGTTGCCCTGCTGGTTGTACGCGTCAAACAGGTCGGTCAGCAGTTTCGTGCTGTCCGGGTTCTGCTCCACCTGCTTCTCCAGATAGGCCATGCGCGCCTGCGGGTTCATGCTGAAGATTCGTTCGCGGATGGAGCGTACCATTCCGGCGACCTCTTCGTCGTCCCCGCGCTTCGCCTCCACGGTGTTCGCAAAGTCGAGCGCCTTCTGAAGGTTGTTCTCGTTGAGGTAGCCATTCAGAATTTGCCGGATGTAGTACGGATCCAGCTCCGCCGGGGCCATCTCGAAGGCCCTCTGGTAGTGGACCACCGGCGAGTCTAGGCCCTCAACCTCGGCCGTAGACAAAGCCCCCTGGTGCTCTTCCAGGAAGCGTCCCTTGCGCCGCTCCCACTGGTAGGACTCGTATTCAAGGCCCTGCTGCTCCAGTTTTTGAGGGGCGGAGGCGAGATACGTCGCCGCAGTGTCGAGGTAGGCCGTCCGGCTGTTCTCGTCGCTGGCCTGCTCGGCAAGGCCCACGTACAGATTGATCACCCGGCGGTAGTTGTCGTCGTCCCCGTCGGGGGTGCCAGGGGCGTTTTCAAGAATCCAGAGCAGATCGCTCCGGGCGCTCTTGAAGTCGTCGTTTTTGTAGTTCTCGTAATAAAGGCTGTAGTGCATCAGCTTCTCCCGGCGGCTGGGCTCGCTGTCTTGGGCAGCAGCGGTGTGGACCGAGAGGGCAAGCAGGACGAGACTGAGGCACAGGCCTCCGGCAAAGGACCAGGACCGGAGGGGGAGGGCGGCTAGAGGCATATCAGGCAGACGGATCTGTCCGTTATTTTGAACAGGCTAGGGCTTTAGACTGGACGTTGGGCGTCGGGTTTCAGCCGGGCGGCCGGCTGGGTCAGCCTGTTCGGCACGTGTCGCCTCGGGGGAGAGCCCGGACGCGCGGACAGGGGTTACCGGAGCTTACGCCGCTGAAACCACCGTTCTCCGAAGTTTACGTGAAGGGAGACGCCGTAAAAGGTGTCTCGAACGAGGGTGCTTGAGGTTCGCCCTCGCGTCCCCACAACGGTGTTTAGGTCAATACGCGTGCCAGCAAGAGAGGTGGGAAGGCTAACTCCGGCAGTGGCGGCGAACTCGTAAAGATCAGTCTGCTCGTCGGGACGGACATACATGTGCTCGACGTACCCCCCGAATCGGTAGGCGACCTGGGCGAAGTAGCCGGCCAGATTGTCGGTGCCGGCGGGCACGACCTCGGCGCCGGTGGACAGGCGCCAGCGGTCGGCGAGTGTGCCGGTGCCGCCCACCGGGAAGCGAACGGGGGCTGTGTCCTGAGCGTCCGAGGAGAAGCTGGTTGAGAAGGTGCTCCACGGCTCAAACAAGCCGTCTAGAACAAAAGACCACCGTGCGTTGGGCTGGTAGGAGACGCCCAGGCGGCCGGTCCAGGGCAGCGTCACGTCGCCACGCTGTACAGAGAGGGTGTCGCGGGCCAGGTCTTCGTCGAGCGTACGGTACCGTTCGCCAGAAAGGGACGCGGGAAGCGTGACGGAGGCGCCTACCGAGAGGGCGTCGTCGCTGGACAGCACGTCGGCCAGGGCGAGGTGGGCGCCCAGCGTGCCCGTAAGGCCCGAAAGCTGCACGCCGTCGGACACGACCACGTCGCGGAGAGCCTGCGTGTTGGGCCACTGAGTGCGGCGGCGGCTCTCGATGATGCCGAAGAGGAGATCGGCCGTGGCGCCCACGCTAAGCATTTCGTTGATGCGATAGCCCACGCCGCCTCGGAGACGATGGAGCCCCCCAGACCCCGAAAAGATTCGCTGATACCGCGCCTGCCCCACCTGGCCGTTGCTGGGCACCTCGGTGGTGTCGGCCGTAGTGGCGCTGTAGTTGGACCGGGAGTAGGGCTGGAAGGAGAGCCCCACCCCCAGCGTGCGCTCGCTCAGCGGAAAGTTGAACTGTAGGGCCTGCACGTTGCCGGAGCTTAGCCGGCCCGAGTTGCCCCGCCCATCCTCGGTGCGAACGGAGCGAAACCCGGCACTGCCCGACAGACGGGTGTACACCTGATCGCTCCAGAGGGCCGGGTTGGCGTCGGGGTTGTAGTTGAGGGTGCGGAGTGCGTAGCCGCCGCCCCCCATCGCCTGGCTCTGAGAAGCGGAAAATCCGCCGAGGCTCCCCAGCCCGAACCGCGAGTAAATGGTACCCTCGCCGTTGGACTGCGCCTGTGCCGTCGGGGCCGTGCCGGCGACAAGGCCCGCCGCAACGAGCAGAAGGGACAGGCCGAGCCGCCGAGGAGGAAGCATTTGCATCGCACCGTCGCGCATCGTGGAGAGGGAGAGCCGGAAGAACGCGGTCATCACACTAAAGCGGCGTTACGGTGAGGGTGGCACGGGGCGGGCCCGGATCCGCCGATGCCGTGCGGGCGGGCACGAGAACGGGCACCGTCGTGGGCAGGCCGGGCTGGAGCGTGCTCCCCGATCCCCCGGTGGAGGCCCGATCGGCAACGAAGACCCGGAACGTGGTGAAGGGCGGAGGCTGGGGCGCCTCGCTAGCGCCCGAGACGCGGCGAAAGGTTTGGTCGAAGAGGGGGAAGGCGTAGTCGTTTCCCACAAGAGCGGCCCCGGGAGCAGCGGACGACACCAGCGGCAGGGAGCAGGCCCGATCGCCCGTTGCTAGGCCGATGACGTTGAAGATGTTCGAGCAAGACGGGGTGCTGGGGTCGGGGTGCCGGGTTGCGACAATCCGGTATCCGTTGGGCAGCGGACGAGAGAAGTCGGTTCCGGTTCGGCGGTTCAGTTCGGCGGTGTCCACCGGAACGAGAAGCTCGGCCCGGTTTAGGGGAACGGCCGCCGAGGTGTCGACCGGGAGGCTGTCGATGATGGGAGGAGACCCCGGGGCAGACGATTCGACTTCGGTCTGGAATTCGGCTTCGCCGTAGGCCCATTCCATGGCCAGTCCCGTGCCCACGCCGCCCCGGAGCAACTCGTACCCGCTGGGCGGGGCCACCTCGTTCTGCTGCTCTACGTGAGTGAACGTCTTCAGGGCCGTGTACTCGGCCGAGACGGTGTCGGCCACGTGCGTGAGGCGCAAAGTGGCGTCGGCGGACGAAAATCCGACCACCGCTTGGCTGTTGGGCGCTACGATTTTGAAGCCCGAGAATTCTTCCTCGAACGACAGGCCGCCGTCGCCCGTGTTCTGCAGTACAGCCAGGTTCTGCTCAATCCAGTCCTGCCGCAATTCAATCGTGACCAGAGAGTCGGTGGGGGTGATCGCTGCCGCATCCACCGACGCGGCCCTCGCCATGTCCGCGGGAAATGTCTCGCTGGCGCGCGCCGAGTCCATGGCGGCTTCGTCCGAGAGGTCGTAGACGTCGATCGGCATCGCCGCATTGCCAATGCCGTGCACGTACGTTGTGGGCAGCCGGAGCTCGGCGGTAAGCGAGTCTGCATCGCTGGCCGTGGCAATTGCGTCGGGGAGGCTGCTTCGCCCCGCAAAGTCGACGTAGCCCTCCGCTTCGACCTGGAGGGAAGGAGTCGTCACCGGGTCCTCAACCCGCCCGACCAGGAACCGCCATTCGCTCCGGGTGGGCGGCTCTCGGTTGTTTTCCCCAGTGATGGGAACCTCCTGCGTGGTGTCCACCGCGGCGGGGAGCACGCCAAGGGTCTGCGGCTGGCCTCCGCCGAGAGAGTCCGATTGGGGGCCGACGCCGAGCCCCACGTCCGACGAGTCGCTACAGGCGGGAAGCAAAAAAAGCGCAATGCTCCCGAACAGAACAGCGCAAAGCCAAGAAGACCTCATGGACATCGGCAGTGCAGGCGGCAACCAGTGAGTGAGCAGGCGCCAGGGAAGCCCGGGCGTTCACGACAGGAGCCCGTGACGGGACGCGCCAAGCGCCGCGTCGGCCGTGCCCCAGCAGGTGGAACCATTCTTCAACCGGACCCCTGAAAACCGCCTGGAAGCAGGGTGTTTCTGTAGAGACGAGGCCTACGCAGGGACTTCACCGAGCATTTGATCATAGAGGGAAACGGTCTGGTCGGTGCGGGCGTCGGCGTCGTCCTTGAATGTGGAGGCCGTATCCGCTGCGGAGTGTCCGGGAGGAAAGAGGGTGGCATCCGCGTAGCTGTGCCCAATGTCGGAGAGGGTATCTCCCGTCTGCCCGTCGAGCGGAAGCCCCATGCGCTCGGCGAACGGCGCCTCTACGGGCGTCTCCGGGGCCTCAGGGCCTGGCGTGAAGACAGACTTTGTAGCTCCCAGCAGGTCGTCGTCGGCGTACGTGGTGGTGAGAAGGGATGGGAGAAGGCCACTGATCCAGCCGAACGAGTGGATGAGGTCTGGGCCCCAGCGGAGCTTGCGCAGCGTCTCCAGCACCGACCGGGCGAAGAAGAGCGACCGGTCTGGGTTGTCGTCGAAGGCAGCGCCGTCGGCATCAAGTCCCTGCCCGCCCCGCGTAAAGTACTCGTCGTGGTCCATAAAATAGACCTGGAGCTGCACGTCCGGCACCGAGGCCACCTTGACCGACACTGTTTCGGTGTCGTCCCCCATCGGAACGTCGGTGTTCGAGAGGCGGATTACCTCGTGGAGATTGTGCTTGCGCTCGTTGATGGTGCCGTAGCAGGGCATCATGATGCGCACTTCAAAGTCCCCGGCGTTTTGGATCTGCTCGGGAAGGGAGCGGGTGAGGGTGGCAAGCGGAGACGATTGCGTGAACGGTTTCAACGCGCTGGCAACGTACAGCAGGCGGTTTGAAGAGGCCATGGAGGCGGAAGGCGTGTAAGAACGTGGTGGCTGCGAAAGACAAGCGCCCTGTACAGAAGAGGACGCGACAAGGAGGACGCGGCAAGTCGATGCGTGGGACCGCTCGGTGCATGAGGCCGCTCGGCGTACAAGGCCTTCGTGGGTCCAGAAGGCATGGGCCCAGAAGGCGTAGGATCGGTACGCAGGCGCTGGGGGTGCTAGGGATTGTGCTGGCGGCTAGGCGCCGATACAGCGAGCAGGAGGACTAGGGGAAATCGGCATCGAATGCATGGTGGAATCTGATGCCGAGGCCATAAGGGCATAGAGCGTACCGCTGAAAATCTGTCCACGTTAAAACCTACCGCCGTGTAGGCCGGAAATCAATAAATTCTTGCTTTTCCTTCCGTTTCTGCATCAAAAGAGAGTGAAAGCGTGGGGGGCATCCACGAGTAGCGGAGAATGGCCCCACTACACAACCCCCCACTATACAGTATCCCACTACACCAGGGCCCGGGTCACCAAGGCCGGCGTCTACTCCTCCTCATTAGAACCTTTGTGGCCAAAACCCTCAAGAAGGCAGTCCGTCTCGGGGGACTCAGGCACAAGCGGATCCATCGGCGCGGCAACTGCACGACCACTCGCCCCGGGTCGCTTCTTAGGTCGCCTCCTGCCCCGTACCGCTTCTGTGGACCTTCGGGCGGTGCCGGTTGAGGGAGGCACTGCGTCGTCGCTGCATCGTCGAGGTCGCTGCATCGTCGAAGTGCCCCGACCGGCTTTTCGCGGTGGCGCAATCCGTGCTCAGAGGTACGAGTTCCTCTCGCCCAATTTGTCGAGTAACTCGTGCCCCTTCCAGGTGAGGCGCAGTCCGGCCCCCTCTCGCTCAGCGTCCTCGTCGTGGGAGGCGGGGCCGTCCCATCGCCCTTCGTGAAGGGTGCTCCGCGCGAGGAAGTCCGCTTCCAGCAGGAGAACGAGGTGATACGAGACCTTTTTCATGCTCCACTGGCCGGGAAGCCGCCCGGGATGAAAGTCGCCCGGTTCGAGGGCGAATGGATCGCTTTCCCGGATTTCTGAGAGGATTTCCTGCACGAGGTCCATGTTGCGTCGCATCTGACCGAGGGGCACTGTTCAAAGAAACGGAGGGCCGGTTCAAAGAAGTGGGGGCGAGGAGTCGATTCGTGCCCCCGAAGCGCCGTGAGACGGGAGTGGGGCGAAGGGGATTAATCGACCGTCACGCCGTACTTGTGGAGGGTGGATCGGGTGAGGGTCCGGATACGCTTGAGGGCGCTGAGCGCCTGGGTTTTCTCATGCCTGTTCATTTCCTCCCAGTCCTCGTAAGCATTCTGGGTGGCGTCGAGGCCCGCGATTAGGAGCCGCGCATCGCTCTCGATCTCTTGGTCGTGACACTGTTCGGTGATGCGCCGGTACTGGGTGCGGATGGAGGAAAAATCGGGATGACGGGTGCCGTATGTCTTTTCCACGAGGTTCAGGAGGTCGTCGCGGGTCGGAGAAGCCATGGGGAAAAGAAACTGTGCGAGCAGGGGGGCAGAACAGCGGGCCGGAACTACTCTCTACCGACAGAAGACGGAGGAGGGCAGGGGCCGTGGACAGACGCCGGGGGCTGAAGTGTGCTGCGGATCATGGGAGACGGGCCGTCGCGACGGCCAGAGACGCCAGCGGCTGAAGGCCGCGCAGGGATGCTGTCATCGTGTGTTAGCAAAGATCCGGCCAGTGTGCCCGCCTGCAGGAACGTTCCAAGAAAGGACGCCTGGGACGCACGCTGCGGGCGTCTGCGTGGACACAACGGTGCGGCTGACGCTGCGAGGCAGGATGCGTGCCCGAGCACTAAGGAGAGAATTTCCGGGCGTTCGGGGGAAATGTAACGTGACGCACCCGCAGAATCCCCAGTGAGGGAGAAGTCCCCGCATCTTGCTTCCGGGTACACTATTTGCTTCCGTTACGGTATGTAAATGCCCGCATCCACTCTCGTTGTGGTCCTCTCTGTTTCCGTTGGAGTGTCCTTTTTCTGTAGCGTCCTTTTTCCACTCGGTCCCTTGCCTTGAACCGGTTGCACCCTCGAGCCAGCCCCCCAACGAACTGCCTCCTTAGCCATGGAACTTCCTGACCAGCTTTCCACCCTCCAGGCGCAGGCGGAGCGCCAACTCCGGGTCATCGACACGCGAGAAAAAACGAAAAATGCCCTCGTCCTGCCCTTCTTCAAAGCCCTTGGATACGACCCCTTCAACCTCCACGAAGTCCAGCCCGGATACGTTGTGGATCGGGCAGGGGGCGATGCCGTCACAGTCGACTACGCCGTTTTGAACGACGACGCCCCGGCCCTGCTCGTGCAGTGTGCGGAGGCGGGGACCGACCTGCAGGCCCTCGATGGCACCTCGGTGCTTGAGGGACTCGCGGCCGCGGGAGGGGGCATCGCGGCCGTCACGAACGGGTGCCAGTACCACTTCTACGCCACGTCGGAGGCCGAAGGGGCCGAGGCAGACGCGCCGTTTTTGGCGTTCGATCTTCTCGACTACGAAACGGAGGGCAACGCAGAACCAGCCTCCGTCCAGTACCTCCGGCGGCTCACGAAGCCAAACTTCGACGCCCAAGAGGCGCGCATGGCGGCGTTCAACCTCAAGTACACCCGCCGGCTGCAAGACTACTTCGTGCAGCAGCAGGAAACGCCGGATCGGCACTTCGTCCGGTTCCTCGCAGCGCAGGTATACGAAGGAAGCGTGTCCGAGGAGGTGCTCGACTGGTTCCATCCCGTTGTGCAGGCTTCCCTGGAGCACCTCGACATTCCGGAGGCGAAGGCGCGCGAACAGGCGCTGGATGCAGGCGCCTCATCCGCCCGTCCTGAAGCGCCGGTTGAGAGCAACGGAGCGGAGCGAGAACCGCCCGCCGAGAGCACCGAGCCTGCGCCCCCTGCGGAAGACCGTTCGGAGACACCCGAGGAGCAGGGCGCGCCTCCGCACGGGCCGAAGAATGGAGAGGAGGCAGCGGGGGCGGACGCGGGCGACCCCGACGCGGAAGAGCCCGCGGAGAAGCCCAAAGAGGGCAACATTGGAGAGGAATTTGCCCGTAAGGTAATCGGGGACTTCTAGTAGATCGGGGGGGTAGATTGGGAGCCTGCACGGGTGGGCTTGCACGGGGCCCCGACAATCCTTATCGCGCCGGACCCAGGTCTCTACCGCACCGGGCCTGGGTGCGGACCGCGGACGATACGTCCACACTGCGCCTGGGCGCGCAGAGCCTGAACACAATGACGAGAAGGCCTGTCAGACGGACGTAATCCGGGGAGAGCATCTCTTCTCAGCCGGTTTCGGTGTAGGGGTGGACCCGTTTCTGGAGAGTCAATGCTCTAAAAGATGAACCGTTTTTGTCGGCTACGCGGCTCTTTAACGGTCGCAGTCATTCCCTCTCATCATGGCCGACACTCAGCACCGATGCACCGATCCCTGTACGTTGTTTCGGCACTTTGCCTCGCCCTTCTGCTCATGGTCCCCACCCTCAACGACCCGCCGGTTTCGCCGACGGTGCTCAGCGGCGTGCTGATTGGTACTTCGTTCCTGTTCACCGCATTCGGACGGGCGCTTCAGCTGCTCGGAGAAATCCGCTACCGACTCTCGGCAGAGGATCGGCGCGTGTGATGCGGCTCGGGGCGGCGAGTGGCCGTGCCGGTGCCCCCGGACGAGAAGTGCGGAGAGACGAGAAGTGCGGAGAAGCGCTACGGGCCGGGAACGCTCACGGTCCCCAGCAGGGCGCGGGCTGATGCCCCAGTGACCAACGGCAAGTTGGTCGGCGTTCCGTTGACGGTCTCCTGCGCAAGGACGGCGAAGCAGAGGGCCTCCTTGGCGTCGGTGTGCACGCCATAGCTGGTGGCCGTACGGACCGGGATGGGGGCAAAGGCGTCCCGCAGCATGTCCATAAGCGCATCGTTGTGCACCCCGCCGCCGCTCACAATGAGCACGTCGATGGGGTGGTCGGGCCGTACGTGCTGGGCGTAGGCCTGGTATACGGAGGCGGCGGTGAGAAGCGTGGCGGTTGCCATCGTGTCCTCCGTCTCTAGTCCCCGGGACTGGGCCACTCCCAGAAGCCGGTCCACGTACGCCGGGCCAAAGTCCATGCGGCCGGTAGACTTGGGGGGCGGGCGGCGGAAGAAGGAGCCGTTCAGTAGGTCGGCCAGCAGGTCGTGGTTGGGGGTGCCGGCGCGGGCGTGCCGGCCGTTCTGGTCGTGGGGCGCATCGTAGAGCCGCTGGGCGAGAGCATCGATCACCATGTTGCCCGGCCCCGTGTCGAAGGCGCGCACGTCGGCCGCGTCGCCGCCGGCGGGCAGCACCGTGAGGTTCGCAATGCCGCCCAGGTTGAGCAGGCCGCGGTGTTCGTCTGAGTCGGTGAAGGCGACGTAGTCGAAGTACGGAACGAGCGGGGCGCCCTGACCGCCGAGTGCGAGATCGGCCGCTCGGAAATTGCCGACGACGGGCACCCCCAGACGTGTCGCAAGCGTGGAGGGGTTGCCCAGTTGAAGGGTGGCCCGGACCTGCGTCCCGGCGCATTCGGCGGGCTCAGGAAGGTGGCACACCGTCTGTCCGTGCACCCCCACAAGATCGAGCGCCGCACGGTCCAGCCCCGCTTCCGCGAGCACCTGGTCTACGGCGTCGGCGTAGGCCTCGGCCAGCCGAACATCGAGGCGGGTAAGGGCGCGGACCGACGAGGCGCTGTCGGTCGTGTTTTCGCGGATCAGTTCCCGGAGCGAGTCGGGGTAGGGGACCTGCACGAACGCCTCCGGCTCCACTGTGAGCGAGGTCCCGCTTCCTGCGAGGCGTGCGAGAACCGCGTCGATGCCGTCGAGCGAGGTGCCGGACATCAGCCCAACGACCGTGCGGGGAGATTGGCGGCGGAGGGCAAGAAGGGCGTCCATGGGCACAGGCAAGGCGCGAAAGGGCAACGAGAGCGGAGGCGCCGGGCAGCAGCGGGAGAAGACGTGTCGCTGGAGCTTTGCTAGTCCGCCGTGTCGGCGCGGTCGGCTTTCTCGCGCATGTCGGTGGCCTTCTCCCGAAACTCGTCGGCCCGGTCGGGGTCCTGCTCGGCCAATTGGGCGTAGATGCGTGCGGCTTTGCGGTAGTCGTCCTGCCCCGCGTGAATCCGCGCAAGCGTCTCGGAGACGATCTCCTCCGACTCTTCGGAGGCGCTGTCTGCCGGCGCATCGGCGGGAGAATCTGGGGAGGCGGACGGGTCGGTCGTCGCTTCCGGGTCCGGGTCGATGCGGGCCGACTGCAGTTCGTCGATCAGGTGGTCGAGGTCGTCGGTATCGCTGTCTTCCTCGATCCGTTCGACCTGCTCTTCGGGGGTAGTTGAGAGGTCGTCCGGGGCCGGGGGCTCAGCCGAGGACCCAGCGCTGGCCAGTCCGGGGCGGGCACCGCCCTGTCGCGCCTCTCGGTCGGCCTGGCGCCGCAGTTCGGCCAGCTCGGAGTCGTTCGGCTCGGAGTCTGGGTCTTCGGGGCGTCCGGTCGGGGCGGTGTCCGTCGCAGAATCGGGGGTGCCGGGGAGCGACAGGTCGAGCGGAATGCTGTCGGCGAGCGAGGGCGGCCCGCCGTCCCCACGCCCGTCCATGCGCCGCAGTACGCGTCGCTTCCCGGCCGCGGCAAGGGGGCTGTTGGGCATTAGGAAGTGGGCGTGGGCCCACGACCGCAGGGCCTCGTCCCAGCGGCGCTGTGCCTCGTACGCGTAGGCCAGCAACACGTGGGCCCCCAGGTGGGCCGGCATCGCGGTTACCTTCTGCTCCAGTGCCTCAACGGCGGCATCAAGGTTTTTTTGTTCGAGATGGGCGAGGGGGGATTCGAGATCGGGAAGAGGCATGGTGCGGCAAGGTCGCAGCAGCGACGAGGAGGGAAGCGAGGTCCATTCTGCAAGGGGGGACCGTCGCCTACGGACGGTGCGGGACTTTGTTACCGGGGAGTATTGCGGGGGACAGGACAGGGCGCGCTACGAGGCCGTTGAGGAAGCCGGGGCCGAGACCGCACGCCCCTGCCGGGCCGTGAGCACCTGGCGCAGGCTCGACGCGGTGACCAGGGCAAACCCGAGGGCAAACAGCGCCTGGAACGGCACCGCAGCCCATTCCCCGAGGGCGAGGGTCACCCCGAGTCCGGCGGTCGAGTACACCGCCAGGGCGAGCTCGCCCCACACCACCCGGGGCACCTCGGCGATGGCGTATCGGCTCTCCCACCAGCTGTCGCCCGAGGTGGCGCCGTACTTGGGCGTGCGGATGAAGGCCGTGTCGGTGCCGCGCACGGCCTGCCAGAAGGCGCCGGTGTTGCTGAGCGACAGGCCCATGGTGCCGGCCATGAAGGCCGGAAAGAGCCGGAAGCGGCGCAGCCAGTCGGGGTACAGTGCGCGCTGGGCAAACAGCTGTGCCAGAACGAACCCGGCGAAGCCGAAGAGGCCAAACCCCATGATGGCAAAATACAGCTCCCCGGGCCCGCGCCCCAGTCCTTTCAGCAGCAGCAGGGGCGCATGCGTGAGGGCGGCCAGCAGAATAAACGGAAACGCGAAGTGGGCCGTCAGGTGGAAGGTCCCTTCCAGCTTCACGCGCAGAGATTGGGCCGAGCGCCAGAGGCGGCCGGTGAGCTTGAGGGCAGTTTCCACCCCGCCCTTGGCCCACCGGAATTGCTGCGAGCGCAGCGCGTTCATGTCGGGCGGGAGTTCGGCTGGCGCCTCCACCGTGGGCACGTACGCAAAGTCCCAGCCCTCAAGCTGGGCCCGGTAGCTGAGGTCGAGGTCTTCGGTGAGGGTATCGTGCTCCCACCCCCCGGCGTCCTCGATGCAGGCGCGGCGCCAGACGCCTGCCGTGCCGTTGAAGTTCATGAAGCAGCCTGCCAGTTCGCGCACGCGCTGCTCGATGGCAAAGTGCGCGTCGAGCCCAAACGCCTGCACCTTCGTCAGCAGCGAGTCGTCGCGGTTGAGATGGCCCCAGCGGGCCTGCACCATGCCGAGGTTTTCGCTGTCAAAGAAGTGCGGCATCATCCGCCGCAGGAACTTGGCGTTGGGCACAAAGTCGGCGTCGAAGACCGCCACGTAGTTTCCTCGCGCCAGTCGCAGCCCGTTGGCGAGGGCGCCGGCCTTGTAGCCGGTGCGGTCGGTGCGGTGCACGTGGGTAATGTCGACGCCGCGGTCCTGCCAGTACGCCACCCGCCGCGCCACGCGCTCGGTCGTGGCGTCGGTCGAGTCGTCGAGGACCTGAATCTCGAGGCGGTCCTGCGGGTAGTCGAGCGCCACGCACGCGTCGATGAGGCGGCGGGCCACCTCGGCCTCGTTGTAGAGGGGCAACTGCACCGTCACAACGGGCCACGAGTCGTCGGGCGTGGGCAGCGCATCGGGGTCGGGGACGGGGCCGTCGCGCAGCGTTTCGGTGGTGGCGTGGACGAGGGACAGCCACAGCAGGTTGCCGCCGTACGCGGTGAGCACCACGATGGCCACGGCGTACAGGGCCGGGATGACAATTTCGAGCGCCGCAAGCATCAGTGTTGACCGTTGGAGCGTTGAAGGGTGAACGTTGGACGTTGGGACAAGCGGGAGGGGCCTCTGCCCTCTCCTCCCTCGCTGCGCCCGTGCCCGGCTACCGGTTGCGGCCGTAGGTTTCGTGGCTGGAGACCCAATCGGAGGAGGTGATGGCGGCGCCCAGCGACAGCTCGCCCGCCAGGGTGGCCGCCGCCACAATCTCGGCAAACTTGTGCACCTTGTCCTTTCCGTAACAGCCCATCATCTCGAGACACTCGCGCTGCGTCGGGAGCCCCGTTCCGCCGCCGTACGTGGCCACGATGAGCGACGGAATGGTGAGGGAGATGTAGAGATCGCCCGCGTCGGTGACGTCCACGTAGAAGACGCCCGCCGACGACTCAGAGACATTGGCCACGTCCTGCCCCGTTGCGATGAACATCGCCGTGATGGCGTTTGGGGAGTGGAGGCCGTTGTTGTTGGCGCCGGAGAGAAACGCGCCGACGGTTTCCACCTTCCACCCGTCGTTCAGCTGCTCGGGGGTCACGCGCATGTGCTGAATGAGCGTCTCGCGGTCGATGGTGGCCTCGGCCGTCACGCGCTTGCCGCGGGTCCGCATTACATTGACCTGCGAGGCCTTTTTGTCGGTGGCAAAGTTGGATTCGAGGTAGAAGTTCTGGATGGAGAACGGGGACTGGTCCATCATCCAGCCACAAGCCGCAAAGGTGGCCCGGCCCACCATGTTCTGCCCCGCGGCGTCGCCGGTGCGGTAGTTGAAGCGCAGGTACGCGAAGTTATTCGACAGGTACGAGTCGATGTACAGCAGTTCGGCCACGCTGGAGGTGGACTCGGCCTCGTCGCGGATTTCGTCCAGATGAGCGTCCACCCACTGGGCAAAGTCGCGTGCCTCGCGGGCACTTCCGAAGACAAAGACAGGGGCTCGCTGCATACAGTCGGCCGAGACCGTCGCCTCTACGCCGCCACTCAGGTTGCACACCTTCATGCCGCGGTTGTACGAGGCCACGAGCGTGCCCTCCGAGGTGGCCAGGGGAATCAGGAAGTCGTCCTGCGCGTGCTCGCCCTGCACCGTGAGCGGCCCGGCAACCCCCAGCGGAATTTGGGCGACCCCCGTAAAGTTTTCGACGTTGCCCTCCGTGGTATGCGGGTCGAACGAGTAGTGGGGAATGTGTTCGAGCGACGTGTCGCTGTACTCTTCGACGAACGCCTGCCGCTCCGCAATGCTTTCCGGACTGTAGTTGTCGTGCTCGTCGCGGGGAATGCGGGGGAGCGTCTCATCCTGCGCCGAGATCGAGTCCTCCACCGCGAAGCTCAGCGTGCCGAAGGGCTGGGCGCGGAACGTGAGCTCGATGTCGTGCTTGCCGATCTCCAGGGGCGGCCGCTCGGCCCGCACGTGCAGGGTG
>ERZ1034486.143-NODE-143-length-21116-cov-4.812972_pt1 | contig 21116 bp, 16 predicted proteins | sample MGYA00520683_ERZ1034486 | MGnify/ENA primary metagenome ERZ1034486 (study PRJEB33760, sample SAMEA4777685) | hypersaline lake metagenome | biome: hypersaline environment; feature: brines | place: Spain | collected 2012-08 | depth 0 m ...
GCACGTGGTCGTACGACGGCTGGATGCGCTCCATCGCGTCGTAGATCTTGATGACCGCCCCGCCGGGGTGGCCGAAGACACGGTCGACGCCCTCTTCTTCGAGGGCGCGGACGAAAATCTCGGAGCCCTTCAGGACGGGCGCGTCGGGGGAGCCGTTCGGGGTTGTGGTCGCCGGGTCGGAGGAGGTCAAGGTGTCGGGAGGCATCAGGAATTATCGAGCCTGGTGTGGGGAGAACGCTTCGAGCGAGGGGCGTGCGGCGAAGGAGCCGGGGACGCCTAGGGGAAGCACCGATGCCATGCAGGATTCCGAGACACAGATCCGGCACACGGCGGGCCTGCGGAGCGAAAAGAGACCAGAAACGATGACGCTGGATAAGCGCTCAGGCATCGGTGGGTTTGCGAGGGGGCCAATCCCCTCGGCGGTGCACGATACCTGGTGTCATCGTTGGGAAGGGATTGGCCGTCGGCTGTCAGTCCGCGAGAATCGCAATAAGAAGAAGGACGAGCGCCGAGCTCCGAAGCACGGAACGCGCACGTCCCCATACGGCAATCCCCTCAATGGCGATCGAACGACCTTCCGACAGTTGAACCTCCCGGGCCAAAGGCCGGGCCACGTCGGATCTCAAAATGGTGGGGAAAACAAAGGACATCCGCATCGAGGGCAGGTCGTCCGTTGAGGAGTGCCCCTAATTAGACGGACGCAATTATCCCTGTCAAGTCTGAGACCAAAACCGAGAATCGAATGGCCCAAGAAGAGATCCTCTGAGACAAAGCGCTTCCAGGAAAAAGAAAATAGAAGAAATGAGGGGTGCCACACGAATATTTAGTGAGGAGGGCCCGGACTGAGCCAATCGTTTTTGAAGAAGAGATATATCCAGGCTTGCAATTCATCTTATCATCACACTGCGTGGGCCTTAGGGCACGGCGTTGTGGGGGCCGGGCCGGCTCAGCGGAGGCGTCACGGGGCTCCATTGGGTGATTCGAGGGTGTGGCGCAAGTTCTGGAGAAGCGTGCGGACTTCTCGCTCGTTGTAGCGCCGCACAAGGGATCGGAGCAGGGGACGCAGGAAACGGGGGCCGGGAACCTGATACGTCGCCGCGTAGGTAACCCGGCATCCCACGTCGACCGGCTCAAAGTACCAGCGGATTGTCCCCTGGAGATCCCCCTCCATGCTCCACACAATCCGCTCTTCGGGCGCGTAATCGGTAGCCCGCACCTCTCCGGAGAAGGAAAGCCCCAGGATCCGGTAGGCGTATCGGGCCCGAGAGCCCCCATTCGACAGCCGCTCAACGAGAACGGACTCCGTAAGGCTCGGCGTGATGTCGGCTTGGTGGGCGGGCGTGTCCATGTAGTCGAACACACGGCCCGTCGGAGCAGAAATGTCGGTGTGCTCGCGGACGGTTAGCATAGGTGGGGAGGATTCGTGATTCCCACAAGGGAGTGGCGGAGAGCGGGTGCTGATGGGGCCTTAGAGCGATATTCCGTACTGCACACTGTGGATTCCCCGGCCTGTTGCGCAACAGGGGATGCGCACCCTACAGTGTCAGGAGGGCAGTATCAGGGAGAAGTCGTTAGGGAGAAGTCGGCACGCAGGCGAGCTGGGCAGTAAGGGGGAGGTGCGACACCTATCGCCGGAACCGAATGTCTTGCACGCGGCGGGCAATGGACACGACGAAGCCCACAGAGAGCACGATGATGCCGACCCAGAGGACGCTGATGAGGGGCTTCGTGTATGCTTGCACGACGACCCAATTCTCCGGCATCACGTCCACGCCCTCCACCGCAAACGTCGCCTTGCTGTTGTTTACGTCCATCTCGGTAAACGCCATGCGCAGGTCCCAGTCCGCAACCCGGTTTTCGATATACTGCTGCGAATTGTCGTCCATGATGACGTAAATGGGCATGAGCGACCGGGTCTCGTCGGTGTCCAGGTTCGTGACCCGCAGGCGCGCGCCCACCGCCATCTGCGCATCGTCCGGAACGCGGTCGCTGGAGGCCGCGGCGTCCATCGGCCCCCCGTCCGGCCCGCGCAGCATCTCAAAGCCCTGGAACGCCACCGCGTACTCCTTTCCCCCAAGCAGCGTCGAGTCGCCCGCGGCAAGCTGAAACTCTCCGCCGGGCGGCCCCTTCTTCTGGCCAATGCCGGTGGCCTCCTTCGGCGTGACGGCTACGAAGAGGTCTTTTTCGAGAAACGCCTTTACGTCCGGGTGCTTGAACCACTGATCGTTGCTGCCCTGGTACGCCACCGGGCGGGCCGTGAACGAGCGCCCGCGAGGGTCGCGCACATCCAGAATGTACTGCCCGCGGCCGCGGTCGGTCGTGGTTTTGCGCTGGTACGTGACCTGGTACCCGTTCACGATGCGCGTTTGGCCCTTGGCCACCACGAAGTTCTCGCGCGGCATCTGCTCGGTGTCCGCCGTGTACGGAACATTCAGGCGGGGCAGGGCCCGGTCGAAGCCGTTGGAGGCAATCACGCCCAGGATGATGAGCGCAAAGCCCACGTGGGCGAGCGCCCCGCCGGCCATCCGCGGATTGCCGCGGAGGGTGCGCCAGAGCACGGTCCCATTCCCGAACAACGCGAAGAAGGCCACGAACAGCAGCAAGAGCATCTGGATGGCCTGGCCGTACATGGCCCAGAACTCCTGCAGGCTGCCCAGGAGGTTGGCGGAGGCTGTTTGCGGGGCGCCCCCGCTGGCGGCGGGCACAACGAGGGCCTGCTCCGCGAACGGGGTGAGCAGAAGCACCGCAATCGTGCTTGCCGTGGCCAGAGCGATGGGCTTGAAGAGGACCTGATTCACCGTCGCCACGTCCATCTTTTTCCACCAGAAGAGCTGGCCCAGCCCCGCAAGAAAAACGAAGCCGAGGGCCAGCGGAAGCGTCCACTGGTTGTAGAACGACTGCGGGACGGCCGAGGGATTGTCCCGGAAAATCTGGCCGAAAATGGGCGCGCTCGTGCCCAGGATAATCACCGCCGCCGTGGCCGTGAGAAGCACCGCGCCGCTCAGCACCATAAACTCGCGCGAGAGCATCTTCGGCTCCGTGTCCGGCGTAGGCAGCTCCGTGAAGCGGTACGCAAACAGGCCGATGCCGAGCGCCCCCATCACCGCAATCCAGAGCAGGAGTTGGTTGTACAGCCCCAGGCTCACGAACGAGTGGACGGACACGTCCCCCAGAATGCCGCTGCGCGTGAGGAAGGTGGAGTAGACGACGAACAGGTACGCGGCAATGGAGAGAATGAGGGACGCCTTCTGGCTTGATCCGCTCTTCTTCTGCACCAGCATCGTGTGGAAGGCGGCCACGCCCAACAGCCAGGGCACGAGCGACGAGTTTTCAACGGGGTCCCACGCCCAGTACCCCCCGAACGAGAGGGTGATGTAGGCCCAGTAGCCGCCCATTGCAATCGCCACGCCCAGCGACAACACGGCGAAGAGCGTCCACGGCAGGGCCGGCCGCACCCACTGCGTGTAGCGCTTCTTCCACAGCGCCGCCACGGCGAAGGCAAAGGGCACCACCATTGCGGAGAAGCCGAGAAAGAGCACCGGCGGGTGAATCGTCATCCAGGGGTTCTGGAGCAGGTCGTTTAGCCCCTGCCCGTCCGCCGGCACAAAGCCTGGGTTCTGCTGGAAAATGGGCGCGTCGGTAAACTTTTCCGGGAGCGTCATGAACGGAGACGACCCAATCTCAACCGGCCCAAACTGCAGCCCCACGATCATCGAGAGCAGGAAGGCCTGGCAGAGAGCCACGACGGCCATCACCGGCGTTTCGTACTTGCGGTGGACGTAGGCGATGAGCAGGCCGCCCACGCCGCACATCATGAGTGCCCAGAAAAGAAATGAGCCCTCCTGCCCGGCCCAAAAGGTGGAGAAGAGAAAGTGCAGCGGGAGGTCGTTGGACGACTGTTGGTAGACGTAGGCGTACTGGTACTGGTGCGTAAGCAGCATGTACCAGAGCACGCCGGAGGCCGCCCCCACGGCTGCACTCATGCCGCCCCACGTGAGGCGCCCCACGCGCTTCCACGTGCGCGCAAGGGCAGATCCGGGCGTGGCCTGTGCGGACCAAAAAAACGAAAACGCCGACAGGCCACACACCACGAAGGCGGCAAGAAGAAGAAGGTCCCCAGCGGTGCCAAGCATACGAGACAGGGCGGAAAGCTACGTCATTCGGCGGAGATATTGAAATTACGGGGCGGGGGGCAGTTCCTCGTTCTGCCCTCGAAAACGGACCTTGCGAAGGGGCGCGTGGGCGTTTCAACGAACCTGCGTATTTCTGGGAGCAGCAGGACGTTTTCGGCCTCGAAGAAGGGCCTCACAGGGCCCCTCAACTCCGGGAAGCAGTCAACTCCGGGAAGCAGACCGGAAGTTTAGTCTTGAGGCAACCGCCGCGCCCAAAACGACGCCGGGAAAGGAGGCCAGCCCGAGGCGACCGTCGGAAGCGAAAGACCGGCGTCGGAACCCCCTTACGACGACCGCGGTCCGATTGAAAAAGCCCCGGGCTGTTCTTTCCGCCCATGCATCCGTCCACGCATCCGCCCATGCATCGTCCCTTGGCGCTGTGCAGCAATTTTTGGGGGCCGTCCGGCGTTGTGCTCCTCGGCTTCCTCCTGCTGGGGTGTACAACGGTGGAGCACACCGGGAAACGAGGGCTTCCGCAGAAGCGAGGCACGGCCAGCTACTACGCTGACAAGTTTGTGGGGCGCCCCACCGCCAACGGAGAAGTTTTTAGTCAGAAGGGGCTCACGGCGGCCCACCGTACCCTCCCCTTTGGTACCCGTGTGCGGGCCACACGCGTCGACGTGCCCAGCCGCCCGTCTGTGGTGGTGCGCATCAACGACCGAGGCCCGTTCAAGGACAACCGGATCATTGATCTTTCAAAAAGTGCCGCCCGGCAACTCCGCATGCTACGCGACGGACTCGCGGAGGTAGAGCTGGACGTGCTCTCCTACCCGTCCGGCGCGGCCATGTCTTCTCCGGAAGGGGCCTCCCCCGACTCGACGCAGACGGAGGAGGCCCAGCGGGTCGCGTGGTAGGCCTCCCTGTAGTCAGAACCAGGGGCCAGCAGACGGGGCTCCGAGACTGAGGCGACAGAAAGGCGTCGGGGGACAGACGCTCCGAAAAAACGCTCCAAAAAAGAGGCCGGCCCGCATCGGCAGACGCGACCTCCCCGGCGGTGCGAGAAACCGGTACGCGGGCTGTTTTCGGATTCTTGCTGCCGGATTCTTGCTGCCGGATTCCTGTTGCCGGAAGGGCCGACCGTTGCAGCCGTGGGCCCGCCCGGGCACCGGTGGGCGCTGCCCCGGTCACGGCTTCTCCGTCGCCACAAAGTCGGCCCGCTCTCCCGACGGCGTGCTTACGACGTCGGTCACCTCCACCGAAAAGCTCTTTTCACGTTCTCGGCTCCGGTCGTACAAAATGCCCTCGAACGTCGCCTCCGTTTCTTCGTCGGCCAGCAACTCGATCTGCTCTTCGTCCTCGCCAAAGAAGACGCCTTTGTAGGCCTTTCCGTACACCGTCTTTTCGGAGTAGGCGAACCCCTCGCCTTCCATGTCGTTAAGCGTTGCGTCGTGCAGGTCGTACAGACTCATAGTCGTAGCAGAAAGTTGAATAGGACAGTGCGCTTCGTGCGGGACGTTGGGAGTTTGCCACAGGGCACAGTCTTGGCGTGTCCGCGGGGGGAACACAGCGGAGGGGCGGGGAAACCAGGCGGGGCGTGCGTTGTGGGGCGTGCGTCCCAGGGCTAGTGTCCCATCCCCAGCGCGTTTCTCCAGAACTCCGCTCTTCGAAACTCCGCTCTGTCAACCGATCCTGTGCATTAAGTAGAACCGTTCTCTATACGAAGTGAACGCTCATCAGTTCGCACTGCCCTTGAGGCTGGCTGGGGGAGGGCACCACCGTTGTCTGTTTGTTGGTCCGTTCCTCGTCCATGCCTGAGCCCGCGTTCGACCCCGACCGTGTTCGAGAAGCGCAGGACGGCAATGAGCAGGCACGGAACGGATTGCTGCGCCGCCTCGAACCCATTCTGCGGGGGTACTTCATCAAGCGCATCGGCGCCGAGACGGACGTGGACGACCTCGTGCAGAACACGCTTGTGCGCATCCACGAGAGCCTCGACGACCTCAAAAAGCCCGGCAGCCTCAAGTCGTTTGCCATGAAGGCGGCCCTGTTCGAGCTGCAGGACTACTACCGAGGGCGGTACGACATGAAAGAGCATCTGCGCGACCCGGACCTTCCTCTCGGACAGTCCACCGACCCGGAGGATCGGAGCGCGCACGTGGACGTGGAAAAGGCGTTGGAGGTGCTCACGCCCAAAGCCCGCCGGATCATGGAGCTTCGCGAATACGGCTACCTCTACCGCGAGATCGCACAGATGCTCGACACCACCGAGGCCGCCGTGAAGATGCAGGTGAAGCGGGCCTTCGAGACCATGAAGGAAGCGCTCAGCATTGTGCTGCTGCTTGTCTGGTTTCTTGGGGGGTAGGCGGCGGGCACGGCCCGACTGTTACTTTCTCCGAAAAAGGGGCGGCCTCACTGTCACGCGGAGCCTTCGCCCCGGCGAGGCTTCCGGTCAGGACAGAAAGAGCAGAGTCGGTGTTTGCTGACGGACACGGTGTTTCGGGATGATGGACGACAAGTACAGTCCGCTACTTTTTGTGGAAGAGCGCTCGGAGGAGCAGGACGCTGCGCTGCGCGAAGTGCTCGAAGAGAATCCAGACCTGGCTCGCCAGTGGACCTGCTGGGTGCAGGTGCGCAAGCGGCTGCGGGAGCGGCTTCAGGATCGGATGCCCGACCGGCGCCTCTTGGTCTTGTACGCGCTGGAGCAGGAGGGGGCCGAGGCGGCCTTCACGCCCGCGGAGCGCCGCGCCCTTGCGGCCGCCCGCGGCGACATTGCCGAGGCAATCGACGCGCTTCCGGCACTCGGTCACGTCGTTGCGCGCATTCGAGACGAGCGCGGGGCGTTCGAAGAAGCGTGGGCTCAGCACCAGGACGAGCGCCCCACGGCTGGGGCGGCGCCCGAGCGTCCCGCCAGTGCCGACCGAACGGAGCGGGCGCCCCGTCGCCCCCGGTCGCGAGAAGACACCGACCGCCGCTGGGCGTGGCGCCTGACGGTGGCCGCCCTGCTGCTGGGCGCTGCGGTCCTGGCCCTCGTCTACGGACCGCAGCGCACCGACCGCGCCACTGTGACGGCACAGGCTGGTGAGCGGAAGACCGTTTCGTTCGAAGACGGGTCCACGGCGCGTCTCGTTGGGGTGGCCACTCTCTCGTACACGCCCGGCACCGCCGGCACGGATCCTCAGCGCGTGCGCTTGGCGCGAGGACGGGCCTACTTCAACGTCCCCCCCAGCCGCGAAGCCCCCTTCGTGGTGCGCACGCCCACGGCCCAGGCCGAAGTGCTGGGCACGCAATTTGGCGTGGCAACGGGGCGCGACACCACCGAGGTTGTGCTCGTAGAGGGAGCGGTACGTGTGGGGGCGGAAGACGACGACACGGGAGACTCCGTTGTGCTCGGCCCTGGAGAACGCAGCCTGGTGCGTCGCGGCCACGCCCCGTCTGCCCCGTCGCCCGCCAACCTGACGACCGCACTCGCGTGGAGCGGGCTGTTTGTGTTCCGGTCCGCCCCTCTGTCCGCCATCGCCGAGCAGCTCCGCGAGCACTACGACGTGTCAATTGCGGTCGCCCCGACCCTCGCCGACGAACCGGTCACTGGCACCTTCGACCGCGACCAATCGGTGGCGCAGGTGCTCACGACCCTTGCACGCACGCTCGGAGCAGAGGTGCGCACGGACGGACAGGATGCGTACCGACTCGTTCCCGTCTCTTAGACTCGCTCCCGTCTCCCAAGGAGCCGGAGGGCACGCTACGGAACCGCATTGAGCTCGATTTGAAACCGAACGAGGGCGTGAGCCGGACGTAGAACGCTGTTCACACTGTTTCCCAGTGTCTGCCAGCGAGATCCGTGCCGCGTCCTGTCTTTCTTCTCCTTTTGGTGCTGGTTGGGGGGTGGGGCCTCAGCGCAGGGGGGGCGCGGGCACAGCCGACCATCCGGATCCAGGCGGTCGAGGTGCCGCTTGAGACGGCCCTCGCCCAGGTGCGTGCCCAGGCCGATCTCGACCTCATTTACGCCGACCGGCTCGTGGAAGGCCGTACGGCCACCTGCACCTACACGGGCTCCAGCCGCCGAGAGGCGCTCGCGTGCGTGCTCAGGGGAACGGACCTAGAGGCCAAGCGCGTGCGCCGCCGCCAGTACGTACTCGTGGCCCCTGCCCCCGAAGAAGCGCCCGCCCCCCGCGCTCCGCTCAACGGGTATGTGTTCGACGCCGACACGGGCGAGCGCCTCCCCGGTGCCCACGTCTACCTGACCGGCCTGAAGGCCGGAGCCACCACCAACCGAGACGGGTATTTCGTTGTCTCGGGCCTGCCGCCCGAGGCCTACGAGGTCCGCATCTCGTACCTCGGCTACCGGTCCGTCGATACGACGCTCACCGCTGGGGGCGATCCGGCCCGCATCGCACTGGCCCCCACCCCCATCGAGTCGGAGGGCGTGGTGGTAGAGGCCGGATCCGCAGGCGGCCCCGACAACGAGCGGCTTCCGGGCATGATGTCGGTTGCTCTGGACCGGGCCGGGCGGCTTCCGTCCTTCGGGGAGCCGGATCTGTTCCGGGCCCTGCAGTGGACGCCCGGCATCCGCAGGTCGGGGATCGCCGCCCCCGGCCTCAGCGTGCGCGGGGGCAACCCCGATCAGAACCTGTATCTCCTCGACGGAGCGCCTGTCTACCACCCGTGGCACGCCTTCAGCCTTATCTCCACCTTTCAGACCGGCACGCTCCGCTCGACGGACCTCTACCGCGGCAGCTTTCCGGTGGAGCACGGAGGGCGCCTCTCCGCGGTTCTCGACGCGCAGATGAAAGACGGCAGCCGCCGGGCGCCGAAGGCGGTTGCCGCCCTGAGCATGCTGAGTGGGCGCTTTCGGGTGGAAACGCCCCTGACCTCCTCTACGTCGTTCATGGTGTCTGGGCGACGCTCCTACATCGATAAACTCGTTGGGCGCCGCCACCCCGTCACCGGGCCCAACGGACGGCGCGACACCCTGCGTACGGGATACTACTTTTTCGACACCAGTGCAAAGCTGAGCCACCGGTTCGGGCCCAATCACCGCCTCTCGCTGAGCTACTACCACGGGCGCGACGACCTGGATCTCCGCCTCCCCTTCGACCTCTCGCTCGACTTCTCCTCATGGCTCCGCCCGGCCGACCTGCTGTTTGAGGTCGCACAAAACTGGGACAACCGCATTGTGAGCGGGCAGCACCGATACCTCGTGGGCGAAGACCTGTTCATGACCAGCACGGCCTACTACTCCGGGTACCGGGCCCAAGAGGCGTCGTTTGTGCAACCAACCACCACCGCATCCCTGGCGTCCGACTACCGCGTGCGGCTGTCCAACGCAGGGATCAAATTCGACGTTGACTACCACCACTCGGTCAGCCACGAACTCACCGGCGGGATTCAGGCCTCGGTGCTTCGGTTCGAGAGCACGCTCGACAGCGAACTGCAGCGGTCCCGCAGTGCGGTGGCCCGCCGGGCACAGGCGACGGACGTGCGGGCGGTAAAGGTAGCTGGGTACTTGCAGGACACCTGGACCCCTACGCCCAGCTGGACGGTGGAGCCGGGGCTCCGCGCAAGTTACTTTGGCGGTGGGCCCCACATGCACCTCGCGCCCCGGATCAACGCGCAGTACGTCGTAGACCCGCGGTGGCTCGTGCTGGAGGGCAGCGCAGGGGTGCACGTGCAGTACCTACACCGCCTCCGCGATCGGTACTCGCTGGCGTACGACCTGGTCTCGAGCCGGTGGGTTCCGTCGAGCACCCGCGTGGAGCCCGCCATGAGTGGACAGGTGGGCCTGGGTACGTACACGCAACTCCGGCCCGGCTGGAGCCTGGAGGTGGATGCCTACCTGCGCGGCACGCGCCACACGCTGGTTCCCGCCGACGTTTTCCAAGAAAAAGAAGGCATCGAAGGGCCCGGCATTGAGGTGGGAGCGCTGCTGGGGCAGTACACGGCCGGAGCGGAACGGGCGTTCGGGGTGGAGGTGAGCACGCTGATTGAGCACGGCCCCTGGCGCGCTCGGTTTGCGGTGAGTGGGGGGCGCACCTTCGTGCAGGCCCCAGCCCGCACGTCTACGGGAGAGCGCTGGCGCCCGTCCAGTCTCGACGTGCCCGTCTCCGTGCGGAGCATTCTGGGGTGGGACGGCGGCGCGTGGAGTGCCACGGTGGCCGCAGAGATGCGCAGCGGCTATCCGGTTACGGTGCCGGAGGCCCGCTATCGCCTGGGCGACCCGACCGCTGCGGAGCCGACGGCGTACCTCTACCGGCCCGAAATCAACAACGGACGGCTTCCGCCCTACCTCCGCCTGGACCTGACGGTCCGCTACGAGTTTCAGTTTTTGTCGACCGACTGGGCCGCCTCGCTGGATGTGTTTAACCTGACCAACCGGGACAATATTCTCGATCAGACGTACCGCCCCACAGACACAGGGGTGAACGTGGATCGACAGCGCGGCCTCCCCATTGTCCCCCTCCTGGAGGTGAAGATGGAGCTGTAGGCCCCCATGGGGGCCCTCTTCAAGAGCCGGCCCTGTATCTCCCTTCGCCGCTTCCATGCACCCTGCCAACGCGACGCAGATGCGCGACGACACGGCCGTCACGTCCACCCATTTTGCGCGAGCGACCGTTTGTGCGCTCCTGGCAGTGGGGCTGATGAGTGCCCTGGGCGGGTGCGACTTTGCCGATCGGGCAGAACGGCAGCCGCTCGTGGTGGAGGCGTTCCTAAAAACGGGCCAGGCGCTTCCGGCCGTCACGCTTCGCCAGACGCAGCCCCTGGGCGAGCCGGGCACGCCCACAGAGAATGCCGCCCGTGGGGGACGCGTCGATCTGGTGCTGGAGGGGCGAACGATTCCGTACGAAGAGTCCGCCCGGCGGCCTGGTCGGTACGTGCCCGCTGCCGAGGCCGACGCCGTGCCGGCACGGGTGCCCTGGCGGCTCGTGGTGCGCTGGCAGGGAGAAACGGCCACGGCCCACGGAAAAACGCCGCCCCCTATTCGCTTGGACAAAGTATGCGTGGACGTGCCCCCCGCCCCCGTGCGGGCCGTTCGGGTCGACTCGCTGCGCCGCGACTCCCTCGATATTCCCGCTGAGCAGACCTACATCTACCCGGTCGACGTATCGCTGCGGTGGCCGACGGATCCGCTCGGCCCGGGGGCAGACACCACGCACTGGGTGCGGCCCCAGCTCGACCCCGATACCACCGAGTCGACCTCCCGCGTGGTAAACTTTTTTCTAGAACCGGTGGACGTGCGGCGGGGGGACCGGTTCCGGCGCGACGGGGGGCAGCACGCGTGGACGGGGGTGTACGCCGTGCCGGTTGACGACAGTGCCTCAACGTTTCCACGCCACAACCTAACCGTTACTCTGACGCGCGGCGACACGGCGTTTGCTGCCTTCGCCCGGAGCCGAGACGACCCGGAGCGCAGAGAGCCAGTCTCCAACGTGACCGGGGGGCTTGGCATCGCCACGGCGGTGGCCCTCGATACTCTGCAGGTCGCCGTACAGGCACAAGGAGAGCAATGCGTCGCGCCTCAGTAGGCCCACCGAGAATCTACGGAGTGCGGCGGGCATACAACTGCTACCTGCATCACCCACCACATTTCGGTACACGCAGTCACAAACATGTCCGACGCGCCGCCCCAAGGCACCATTACGAGCCTAGAGACACAGGTGCACAACGACGACCGAGTGTCTGTTTTTCTCGACGGGGAGTTCGCGTTCGGGATTCACAAAGACCTGGTGGCCAAGCACCACCTGGCGGTGGGCACGACCCTTGCGGCCGAAGAGGTTCGGAAAATTGAGCAAGACGAACAGTACGTTGAGGCCAAGCAAACGGCCCTCGACTATCTCGCCTACAAGCCGCGCACCGAGGAGGAGGTGCGCCGCAAGTTGCGCCGGGAGGACGTGCCTTCCATGGTAATTGACGACGTGGTGGCCCGCCTCTACGAACTGGAGTACCTTGACGACGAGGCCTACGCGCACGACTACGCCCACAACCGTTTCGCTAGCAAAAAGTACGGCCCGGTCCGCATCCGGCGGGAACTAGAAGAGCGGGGCGTGGACCGGCACGTGGCGGACGCGGCTGTAGACGACCTCTTTGCAGAGGTGAATGCCACGGCGGCGGCCTGGAGCCACGCCGAAAAGCGCTGGCCCCGTCTGGCCGGGGAAGACGATCCGCGCCGGCGCCGACAAAAGATGTACCGCTACCTGCGTCGCCGCGGGTTTTCGTCCGACACCATCCGCCCGATCCTCGACGAACTGGAGCAAAATGGAGTGCGCAGGGAGGACCAGATGTCGTAACCAGGCCCTTCCCACGCCGCTGCCCGTTCGGCTGTCCCCCGTTCAACCATCTGTCCAACTGCATGCCTGATGGCGCCCCCGCCTCTTCGTCGTCCCAAAAGGCCCCCCGTGCGGAGGCGCGCACGGGGGGCGACGCCGATGAAGGGGACATGCCGGCAGACGAGGGGGCTTTGGCCGAGAACCCCGCGGGCGACCCCGCGCCCCAGCCTGCGCGACGCGGGCCCGCCGGGCGTGGAGGCACGGCCCTCACGCTCGACCGGGTGCTCCGGTTTGTTTTGCTGGTGGGCACTGTGGCCGCGGTGGGATGGGGGCTGTGGTATTTTGCAGGCATCGTGCTGTACCTGGCCGTGGGAGGCATCTTGGCCTATCTGCTCCGGCCCCTCGTCGATCGCATCCAGGCCCTGGGGCTCGGCCGCGTTCCCGCCATTTTGCTGTCGTTCGTGGCGCTGCTGGGCGTGGTGGCCGTGGTGGTGACCTCCGTGGTGCCCTTCGTTACGCGTCAGGTGCAGGACCTCTCGCAGCTCATCACCGTGGACACCGCCGCGTACGTGGCCAACCTGCTGCAGTCTCAGGTGCAGCCCGTTGTGCCCCTGGAGCCAGGAGTGCTGGAGAAGAATGTCCGGCAGCTCGCCGAGTCGCTTCTACAAGGGGATCTGATCGAGGGGCAGCAGGTGGCCCAAACGGTCAGTTCCGTCGTTACCGTGTTCACGAACATCGTCTACGCGGTCGTCATCGTCCCCTTCGTCGCATTTTTTCTGCTAAAGGACGAACTCAAAATTCGGCGGCGTCTGCTGTCGCTCGTCCCCAATCGCTATTTTGAGGTGACGCTCTCCATTCTTGCCAAGGTGGAGGTGAACATCGGGCGGTACTTCCGGGCGCTGCTGGTGCAGGGAACGGCCGTGGCCGTCATTGCATCGGGGCTCCTGTGGATCGTGGGCCTGCGTGGAGCCATCGCCATTGGCATCTTCACGGGACTGGCCAACACCATCCCGTACTTCGGGCCGTTCCTGGGCTTTTTGGCCGGCACGCTCGTGGGCATCGCGCAGACGGGCGATGCCGCGCTGGTGCCCGGCGTGGCCCTCGCCATGGCCCTCACACAACTGGCCGACAATGTGCTGCTCCAGCCCCTCATCTTCTCCCAGGCCGCGCAGACCCACCCGCTCGTGATTCTGTTCGTGGTGCTCGTGGGCGCGCAGCTCGGCGGGCTCGTGGGCATGCTGGTGGCCATCCCCGTCACCACAACAATCCGCGTGGTGGCCGAGCAGTTGCTGTGGAGCCTGCGCAACTACCGGATCTTGCGGGCGGGATGAGAACCGAGGAAGGAGGCGAGAAGGATACACCTGAACAAGACGGACGCTGTACTGCTGAACTTCGCTTTGCTTCGATTATGACCGACTCGACGGCCGCTGCCATGCGATCCGACCCGACCGTGTACGACGACGAAGACCTCGATGCTGCAGCCGCGGCAGTGCGGCGCCGCATCGATACGGCGCCCGAGATGGCGCTCATTTTGGGGTCGGGCCTGGGGCGGTTGGCGGAAGCGGCGAGCGACACAACGGTCGTGCCCGCCCCCGACATTCCCGGCTATCCCGAGTCGACCGTGGAGGGGCACCACGGGCGGCTCGTTTTTGGCACACTGGAGGGGACCCGTGTCGTCTTCGTGCAGGGGCGCGTGCACCTCTACGAGGGCTACCCGGTGCAGCAGATCGCGATGCCGGTGCGGCTCGTGCACGCCCTGGGGGCCGAGCGCATGCTCGTGACCAACTCGGCCGGGGGCATCAACCGCACCTTCGACCCCGGGACGCTCATGTTCATCACGGGGCACCTCAACATGGCGTTCGCCAGTCCGAGTGTGGGGGCGGGCGCGGTGCCGGCTCGGGAGCGCAGCGACGACGAGGTGGCACCGGAGCCGTTTTACGACCCGGCGTGGACGGCCCGGGCCGAGCAGGTGGCGCTCGACCTGGGGCTGGACGCGCGGCGCGGCACGTACGCCTGGACACTGGGGCCGAGTTACGAGACGAAAGCGGAGGTGCGGGCGCTGGCGCACCTGGGGGCCGACGCGGTGGGGATGAGCACGGTGCCGGAGGTGATTCAGGCGCATCAGCTGGGGATGACGGTGCTCGGCCTCTCCACGATCACGAATCCGGCGGCGGGGCTGGCGGCCGGCGCTCTTGACCACGACGAGGTGCTGGAGGTCAGCGAGCGGGTGCGCGGGGACCTGATGGAGCTCGTGCGCGGAATTGTGCGGGGGGCGGAGGGGTAGCGGAGAAGGGCGAGAGGGGAGGGGCGAAATGGGGGAGGATGGGGGCATTTTCTGCAGGTTCCACCCGGGCGCTTCCGAAGCCTCGTGAGAGGCGCCGCCTCTGTGGTCACCCCTCGCGGTTTAGGACCGCCTCGAACCGATCGAGCTCCGTCTGGAGGCGATCCCGCATCGGAGCGAGGCGCGGGTCGTTGTGCGCCCGCGAGGCCTCCAAGACGGCCCGGTGAAACCAGTGCTGCGCCTCGGCGTCGCCGCTGAGCACCGACAGGATGTCTTCGCCGGCCTCTAGGCTTTGGGTGATGGACCACAGGTTGTGGATCTTATCGGCCAGGCTAATGGCTACCGCCTCGGGGTGGCCCGTGCGGATGCTCGCCAGGTAGTCTTCCTTGCGGTCGCGCCAGGGGCGCATCTCGCCGTTGTCGTCCAGCTTTTGCTCCGACACCTCCGCCACGAGCCGCGCCACCTCTGCGCCCACGGCGTTGCGGAGCTGCTTGCGCCGCAGGCGTTGGCCGTGCTCGTTCATGTCCTCAATCGCGTCGTGCAGGTACGCCGCGGCCACCACTGTCTCGCCCCACCCCGCCCGGTGCACGATGGACGCGACGGCGGCCAAGTGCGCGATCACCGGGATCTGAATCTCTTCTCCCTCCGGCACCTCGAAGGCCGGATCGCGCCACACGCTCTTCCGGTAGGTGCCGTCGTGCCACTGCGCCGACAGCTCGATGGCGTGCTCAATGAGCGGGCTGAATAGTGTGTCTGGGGCCGTCACATCTTCCATCAGCAACACGGAGTGGGTCTGTCCTGAACGATTGCGAAAATCTGGGTCTTCTCTCCACACGTCCACCCCTTCCGCCTCTCGCCCCTGCAACGTCACTACACCTCCACCACCTGGTGCGCGGAGGTGTCGGGACGGAGCGCGTGCCGCAGGTCGCCGAGCAGGGCGGGGCTGTACTTGTTCAGGTAGTAGAGGACGGTGAGTGTGCGCTCCTGGAGGTTCCCGTGTGGACGGAGGTTGACGTGGGCCTTTTCGAGCTGGGCCCGCACCTCGTCCTGCTGCCGCTTCTCGGCACGCACCACCTTCTGCTTCAGCGCCTCCATCTCGTCCACGATTGCCGCGCGCGCCGCTTCTGCCGAGGAGCCGAGCGTCCGGTCCACCGCCTCTACCTCGGGCTTCAGGGCATTGATGGTCTGGTGGAGCTGAGGCAGTGCCTCCGAAAAGACGGCGTCCACGTCCACCTCCATCGTGTCGACCACCACGTTCTGGAAAAGCGTCTCCAGATTGTCGCTGAAGTCCGCGACGGAGAGGGAGTACTTGTCGAGCACCTTCTGCACCTTGCCCTCGACCAGGGAGACGCTTGCGCGCGGATGGATGAGGGGGCGGTCGAGCCCCGCCCAGTCGTACACGTCGCCGTACTGGGCGAAGTAGGAGACCTCGCCGGGGCCGGCCACGTACGCCGCCGTGGGGAGGAGGAGGTCCTGCATAAGTGGGCGCAGGACGACGTTGGGGCTGAAGCGCTCCGGCTCATCGTCGAGGCGGTCGAGCAACTCGCTCCGCGAAAACGTTCGGTCGGTGCCGCGGAGCCGGAAGGTGCCGTCGTCGCCGAGGTCGATCGCCCGCCGGGCGTCGTCATCTAGCCAGAAGAGGTTGGTGGGGCGGGCCGTCACCTGCGCGTGGTAGCCCCGGTCGCGCAGAGCCTGGCTGGTGGCGTCGATCCGGGCGGCGGGCGTCTTGGGATCTTCCAGCTCGCGGCGGAAGAGGGGGCGGCTCAGTGCCTTCAGACGCGTGTCGTCGGGGTTGATGAAGACGAGGCCGTCGCCCTCGAACAGCGAGTGCATCAGTCGGGTGAAGGCATCCTCGATCTGCGTGCCGGGCTGGTAGGCAGCTCGCACCCGTTCCATCAGGCCGGGCTTGAAGTCCGAGGGCGGCAGAGCCTCGTCCAGCCGGTCGAGCACATCCTCAATCGCATCCGTGAGGGCGAGTCGCCCGACGGCCCCGGGATTGTCGCCCACGTCGGGGGCGTAACTGAGGGGAACGACCTCGTTGCGGTGCAAGACGTGCGCCGTCGCAATCTCCTCGAAATCATGGTCCTCGCCCTCCACCCAGAACACCGGCACCACCGTCCGCCCCGTCTGCTCGGCCCACTCCTCGGCCAGCTGGAGCGTCGTGATCGTCTTGTAGAGGGTGTAGAGCGGACCCGTGAAGAGCCCGACCTGCTGCCCCGTCACGATGGCAATGCTCTCCGGGTCTCGCAGGGCCGTGATGTGCGACCGCGTCGCTGCGTTTAGGCCCCAGCGCTCGTTCTGGTCGAGCAGCACGTCGGCCAGTTCATCGCGGTCCGCAGGGCGCCGGGCGGCTGCGTCGGACGCCTCCTGCCGGGCCGCGAGGTCCTGCCAGTCGCCCGCGTAGAAGTCCGACACGGCGTCGAATCGGGTGCAGTAGTCGACGAAAAGGTCCGGAAACGCGCCGAGATCGTCAGGAGGGAGGCGGCGGACGGCAGTCTGAACGGGCGATGGCATGCGGGGACGTGTGGGCGTGGGGGCGTGGGGCGAAAGGCAGTTTGTGGTGAAGGGCGTTCCGACGGGACGCCTCAACAAAAAAAGCGAAGCCTCGGGGGGGATCCCTCAAGGCTTCGCCAGATTCGTCCGGGGCAAGAGCGGGGCGTTAGTTCTGGTTCTGCTGCTGCTCCTGCTCCAGCCGCTGAATTTCGTCGCGCAGCTCGGCGGCGCGCTCGTAGTCTTCCTCTTCGACGGCTTTTTCCAGCTTCTTCTGCATTTTCTCGAGCTCGGTGCCGCCCATCTCCTCCTCCTCGGTTCCGGAGGTTTCCTCGGCCTGTTCGGCGAGCGACGAGATGTCCGACTCGTCCTCGGCGACAATACCGGCCTCGTCCAGCACCATAGGGGCCACGAAGATGGGCGCGTCCACCCGTACGGCGAGCGCCACGGCGTCGCTGGGGCGAGAGTCGAGCTGGTGCTCCTCGCCGTTGTGGCGGTAGCGGATCTTGGCAAAGAAGGTGCCCTCCCGAAGCTCATCGATGACGACCTCCGTCACCTCCACGTCCACCGCCTCGAAGGTGTCGCGCAGCAGGTCGTGGGTCATGGGGCGCGGCGGCTGAATCTTCTCCAGTTCCAACGCGATTGCCTGGGCCTCGAACGCGCCAATAATGATTGGCAGGCGGCGATTGCCCTCGACTTCTCCCAGCACCAGGGCGTACGCACCGCCGCTGGATGGGCTGGTAGAGAGACCGATAATGTCTACCCGAGTTAAATCCATCGCAATCTCAGGATCTCAATGAGTTCGAAGAAAGCGTCCAGCACCCGAGCGAGAAGGGCCATACGGCGTTGCCCCAAGGCGCGCGCCGGTTCCTGGGCTATGCGCCAGTGCCCGTGGGGATTTCCGAAAGCGACGTTTCCAACGCAGCCAGAAACGCGTTGTTCTCCGCCTCGGTCCCTGCGCTCACCCGCAGATAGCCGTCCAGTTCAGGGTACCCGCCCATGTTGCGCACCAGGACGCCGCGCTCAGCCAGGCGGTCCTGCAGGGCGTCGGCCGGGGCTGCGGTCGTGAAGATGACAAAGTTGGCCTGGGACGGCACCACGTCCACGGGGTCCATGGCCTGGAGTGCGTCGGTAAGGTCCGCAATCGAGGCTTGCAGGCGCCGCACGCGGTCCTCGATGAGCCCGGGTCGCCGGAGCACCGCCAGGGCGGTCTGCTCGGCAAAGCGGTCGACCATGAACGGCAGGCGGGCCTTCATGAGCTCGCGCACCACCCGCGGGTGGGCAATGAGGTATCCCAACCGCACGCCCGCCAGCCCAAAGCCTTTCGAGAGGGTGCGCAGGATGAGCACGTTGGGGTGGCGATTGAGCAGGTCCACGGCAGGGCCCTCCGGGTTGAACTCCACGTAGGCCTCGTCTACCACCACGAATCCGGAGCTAGCCGTCACGACCTGCTCGATCTCGTCGAGCGTCATGGCCAGGCCCGTGGGGTTGTTGGGCGTGGTGAGGATCGTGAGGGCGGCGTCGGTATCGGCCGCGGCGTCCGCGAGCGCGTCGGCGTCGAACCCAAAGTCCTTACGTGGGGGGACAACCGTGAGGTCGGCGTCTTGCAGGCGGGCCACCTTCTCGTAGAGCGAGAACATGGGCCGTGGCAGGACCACTGGATCGCCGGGGTCCAAGAAGGCAAGGCCGAAGGTGTAAGTGATCTCGTTCGATCCGTTGCCCACCAGGATGCAGTCGGGGTCTACACCGTCGTGCTCGGCAAGAGCATGGCGCAGCTGGTCTGGCTGCTCGGTCGGGTACCGGTTCATCTCCACCTGCCGGTACGCATCGAGCAGTTCGTCCTTCAGATCCTCGGGGAGGTCGAACGGGCTCTCGTTCTGGTTGAGTTTTACGTCGATGCCGCTCGGCATGTCCACCACGTACTCGCTCCGTTCCCGCACGGCCGGACGAATGTGCTGAAGCAGGTCGTCGATGGAGGGCGAGGCAGCGTTCACGGCCATGAAACCGGCGGGCTCTCTAGGAGAGGCTTGAAAGGTGATGTATAAAAGTACCGTCTACGCCCCACAATGTCTCCACAATGTCTCCGGCGTCACGGCTTTTTCGAACCGAAGGGGCACAGGAGAAGAGACATGGGGCCCACGCTCAAGCTTTTTGGGATGCGGGGCCGGGGACATCTGCGGGTAGCCGTGCCTAGTCGGCGTCCCGATTCAGGCGGGCACGAATGGCGTCGGCGTGGGCCTGTAGCTCTTCGGCTTCCGCGAGGGTTGTGATGTGCCGGCCCGTTTTGCGGAGACGCTCGTCGGTGTAGGAGAGCACCGACTGCGTGCGCACGAACGTGTCTACCCCCAGGGCGGAAGCGTGACGGGCGGTGCCGCCAGTGGGGAGGACGTGGTTGGGCCCAGCAAAGTAGTCACCCACCGGCTCCGAGGAGTGTTCGCCCAAGAAAATGGCCCCGGCGTGCCGAATGTGCGTCATCGTCTGCCACGGATTATCCGTGTGGATCTCCAGGTGCTCCACGGCCAGGTCGTTCATCAGATCGATGGCGGCGTCCATCGTATCGGGGACGATGCACGCGCCGTAGTCGACGAGCGACTGCTCAATGACGTCGGCCCGCGGCAGATCCGGGACGCGGGCCTCTACCTCCCTCTGCACGGCCTCGGCCAGCGGGCGGTGGGGGGTGACGAGAATTGCGGAGGCGCGCTCGTCGTGCTCGGCCTGCGAGAGCAGGTCCGCGGCCACAAACTCGGGGGTGGCGGTGGCGTCGGCCAGGATGCCGATCTCGCTGGGGCCGGCCACCGAATCGATGCCCACGCGCCCGAACACCTTTTTCTTCGCCGCCGCCACGTACGCGTTGCCCGGCCCCACGATCGTGTCGACCGCGGGAACGGTGTCGGTGCTGTACGCCAGGGCCCCCACGGCCTGCGCTCCGCCGACCGCGTACACGTGCTCCAGCCCGAGGAGCGCGGCGGTGGCCAGCACGAGCGGGTGCGGACGCCCGTCCTCCTGCGGCGGCGAGACGAGGTGAATTTCCTCTACGCCCGCCACCTGCGCCGGAATCGCGTTCATGAGCAGGCTGGACGGGTAGAAGGCCGTGCCCCCCGGCACGTAGAGGCCGGCCCGATCCATCGGCACCACGCGCTGCCCTAGCACCACGCCGTCGCCGTCCTCGGTAAACCACGACTCGCGCACCTGCTTCTCGTGGAAGCGGCGGATGTTGGTTTCGGCCTCTTCAAGGGCGTGCCGGAGGTCGTCGTCGAGCGCGTCGGCCGCGCCCTGCAGATCCGACGCAGGAACCTTGACCGGATCGGGCCGCACGCCGTCGTACTTTTCGGTCAGGGCGAGCAGCGCCGCGTCGCCCCCTGCGCGCACCCGCGAGAGTACGTCGTCGGCCGTTGCGTCGACCTCATCGCTAAAGGTGCCGCCCCGGCTCATGATGGCGTCGAGGCGGGCAGTGTCGTCGGGCGAGAGAAGCGGGATCATGAAGAGGACGGGCCGAAGGAAAATAAGCATGCACAACAAATGGGTCTATTTTCGAGCGGGGGGAATGTTTTCGTCCGTTCGTTGGAAGGTTGGAACGATGGGGGGGAAGGGGAACAGAGGAAAGGTGGAAGGGGGCGTCTGCTGGGGAGCAGGGAGTCGCCGGGCGCCTCTGAAACGTCCGGCTCCGTCGCGGCGTTGATCTCACTGATATGCCTGATGTCAAAACTGCTTCCCATACCGTCGGCACGGCCGACGACTGCGTGGACCTCAAGACGATGGACCGCGCAGGCCTGAAAGATTTCGTCGCCGAGCACGGGGTGCCCCGCTACCGCGGCGACCAGCTCTTCAACTGGATCTACGGGAAGGGCGTGTCCGACTTCGAGCGCATGTCGAACCTGCCGAAGCGGATGCGCCGCGGTCTCCAGCGGGATGCGATCGTGGAAGACATCGAGATTGTGGAGCAGCAGCAGGCCGCCGATCAGACGGTGAAGG
>ERZ1034486.145-NODE-145-length-20949-cov-4.071312_pt1 | contig 20949 bp, 17 predicted proteins | sample MGYA00520683_ERZ1034486 | MGnify/ENA primary metagenome ERZ1034486 (study PRJEB33760, sample SAMEA4777685) | hypersaline lake metagenome | biome: hypersaline environment; feature: brines | place: Spain | collected 2012-08 | depth 0 m ...
ATCAGCAACGTGTCGTGGCCCCGGTGTGCCAACTCGCGGGCGGTGTTGGTCGCGGTGGTCGACTTGCCGATACCTCCTTTCAACAACGTGACTGCGACGGCGCGTGGTTCTGTCATGTGTGGTGTCGAGTCTGGTCCGAGTCACCGCGTGTGCCCCCACAGCCTGCTAGTCTCTCTCTCGGGTGGCTCGCCCGTCTACGGTGCCTCGTTTACCCGAGACACCGCGTCTACCTGAGACGCCTCACCTGCCTGAGACGCCTTGCCTACCGGCACTACCTCGTCTACCTGAGGTTTCTGATCTACCTCAGGTGTTCGGCCGTCTGCCGACGGCCATTCACTCCTGGCCAACGGTGCGAGTCGGCCGCTTGCCCCGTGTGTGAACCTACGCTGGCTGTGTCGGCTCACCCTCCTGCGGTACCTCAGGTGACTCGCTCGGTGGCTTACACTGCTTCCGGCTCCCTCTTAGACCTTCGTCAGACGTTACCTTCGGTGGCTCAGGTGACTAAACGAGCTTCAGCAGTTCAGGTGGCTCACTCACCACCAGCACCTGAGCCACCTGAGGCAGCTATCCTACCGATAGAACGGTTGAAGACAGTGTTCTGGAAGCATGCCCGTGGTCGTGACGTTCACCTCAGGTACCTAAGGCGTCTGAGCCAACTAAGACGCACGAGCCAGAACCGGAAACTGAGCTGAATTAGAAGCCCGAGTTGGCAGCAGCAGACCAGGTGCCTGCGTCACCAGAGCCTCCTCGTACCTGTGGTGCAACGGGTTGACTGCCGCCAGGCCGGGCAACGCAGGTACCTCACACGCCTCAGCCAGCTAACTCAGCTTCGCTACCTAAGGTGACTCAGGTGGATTGCGCACCTACGTCGGCCCGGGTGGCCACGGCCGCGCACCCCGACGAGACACACCGACCACACCAGTCAGCTGTTCTGGACCATGTGGCTCAGCTAACTCAGCCACCTCAGGTGGACGAGCCAGGGTACTGACAGCGCCGACGACTGTCGACACACGAGCCGGCCGATGGACCCCGACCCACGAGTCACCTGTACGGCTCGAACTCCTCTCCGAAGACAATGAAGTAGCCGACGCCACACACCCCGACGACCGAGGCGAGTCCGAACGCGACCTTCGGGCTGACGAACTCCCAGAGCACGCCACCGAGTGCGGCACTCGGGATCACCAGCGCGTTCCGCAGGAGGTAGTAGCTCCCCGTCACGCGTCCGCCGGCACCCGCCTCGGCCGGCCCGACGATCAACGCCTTGTGTGAGGGGAGCCCCGCGAACCGGAGCCCGGAAACGGCGAACAGCCCGACAAACACCCACTGTGAGACGCCGACGAGTTCTGGCACACCGATCAGCACTGCGGGAAACAGGGCGTAGACGGCGAACCCACAGGCGACGACCGGTTTCAGCCCGACACGCTCCGCGAGCCTCGCGGCTGGCACCATCGTGAACAACGCGACGAGCATCTCCACGCCCAACAGGTAGCCGAAGAACGCCGCCGGCGAGACGGCGACGCTGTACGTCTGGCCGGCGACCGCGACCGAGGCCGCGAATCCGACCTCGTACACTCTGGTGACGACCAACACGAAGAAGGCGTACACCATCCCGTTGGCGAACCGAACCAACGTGTCGGCAACGAGTAACGGCCGCAACGGCGCCGGGAGTTCCCGCAGGTCCCGCCGAATCTGTTCGAGCCCGGCGAACGCCTCGCCGACCGTGTCGTCGCTCGCGTCGTAGAGTACGTGTTGGACGAGTGTCCCGACCCCGCCGGAGACGGCGGCGAGCGCCAACACGGACTGGAACCCGCTGGTGAATCCGCTTCCCGCGCCGAGCAACACCGCCGCGAGCACCGGGCCGAGGAAGAACGCGCTCCGGCGGAACGTCTCCGTGCTCGCGAACCCGGCCGCCAACTCCGAGGGGGCGGTCGCCTGTTTGACCACCGCGAACGTCGCCCCCAGCCCGAACGACTTCCACGCCTGCGCCAACAACAGGCCGACGAAGATCCAGACCCACGGCGCTACCGACACCCCGAAGATTGTGACTGTCCCAATCTGTGGTGCGACGAGCCACACCGTGAACCCGGCGGTCGACACGAGCCCGAACAGGGTGAGCGCGTACCGCGAGCCGAGCCGGTCGGAGATCGCGCCGCCGGGGTACGGGTACACCGCCGCGATCACGTTGCCGAGCGTCCGGTAGAGCCCGACAACGACCCCCGAGGCGCCGAGCGCGACCAGATACTCCGGGAGGAACCGGGAGGTCGCCTGGAACCCCACGGAGAACGCGACCATCGCGAGCGACAACACGAGTACGTCCCGTTCCAACCCGAGGAACCGCCGGAGAATCCCCAGCGGCGTCTCCGCGGCGTCGACCGACACCTCTCTGCTCACGCCACCCTCCGGTCGCCGTCTGTCCGCCCCACTCGTCGTGTCTCGGCCGACGGTCGCGGTTCGCCGGTCCAGTCTGCCGGTCGTAGTCGTGTTGTCTCGCAGGTCACGCTCGTGTCCGTGGCTGGATCGCCGCAGGGAAGTAGTTTCGACACCCGACTCGGTGCGTGGACCGAGGAGGATTTGACTCCGAGGGTGAAACGACGGTCGTGGCCGACGGCACACCGACACCTGACCGACGGGAGTTTCTCGCTGGTCTCGCCTGCGCCGGCTGTGTCGTTCCGAGTGGGTGTCTCGGGAACGAGCAACCGGTGACGTTGTTCGCGGCCGGCAGTCTGAACGACGCCGTCGAACGCGGGCTGCGACCGGCACTCGACACGCCACTGCAGGTGACGGCCCGCGGCTCGGCGGAACTGGCCCGACTCGTCGCCGAGGGGAGCCGCACCCCGGATCTCCTCTCGTTGGCCGATCCGGTGTTGTTCGACCGGATCGACACCGCGTGGTACACGGAGTTCGCGACGAACGAACTCGTCGTCGCCTACGACCCCGACACCTCCGGCGGTCGCCGCGTCGCAGACGCCGGTCGTGAGGCGTGGTACGAGGCGTTGCTCGCGGACGACGTACGGCTCGGCCGCACGGACCCGGATCTCGACCCGCTCGGCTACCGGACGTTGTTCGCGTTCGATCTCGCGACGGACCACTACGACACGGACCGCGACCTCCGGCGGGCGATCCCGACACGCGAGCAGATCTACCCGGAGACACAGCTCCTCGGCCAGTTCGAGACCGGTAGCATCGACGCCGCCGTCACCTACCGGAGCATGGCCGTCGGCAGGGGGTACGACTACGTCTCGCTCCCGGCGGCGGTGAACCTGGGAGAGCCTGCTCTCGCCGACCGTTACGCAGAGACGAGCTACGAACTACCGGACGGCACCGTCGTCACCGGCGACGCGATCAGCTACGCCGCGACCGTGTTGCGGTCGTCGCCCACGACCCGCGACGTGTTCACCCGCCACGTCGGGGGAGCGTACCTCACCGAGCACGGCTTCACCGTCCCGGACGACTACCCACGACACAGAGGCGATGTTCCCGACACGATCGACTGACGGCGTCGACGCCCTCTCTGTCGCGTTTCTCCTCGGCGCGGCGTTGTTCGGCTACTACCTGCTCCCGTTGGTGTCGTTGGTCGCGACACAGTCACCCGCGGCGGTCGTCGCCCGGATCACCTCCCCCGAGGTGGCCACGGCGGCGGTGACGTCCGTGACGGCGGCGCTTGTCTCGACGGTCCTCGCGGTCTGTTGTGGCGTCCCGTTGGCGTACTGGCTGGGGCGCCGCGAGGGGTGGCTCCAGACGCTCGTGACGGCGTTGGTGGTGTTGCCGCTCGTGCTCCCGCCGGTCGTCAGCGGGATGGTGTTGCTCACCGTCGTCGGCCCGAACACGCTGGTTGGGCGGTTGGCGGCCGCCGGCGGGGTCCCACTCACCCGGTCGTTGGCCGGCGTCGTGTTGGCACAGACGTTCGTCGCGTCGCCGTTCGTCGTCGTCACCGCGAAGGCCGCCTTCGAGAGCGTCGACCGGAGTCTGGAACACGCCGCCCGCACGCTGGGTGAGGGGCGGGTCGCGACGTTCCGGCGCGTGACGCTCCCGTTGGCGTGGCCCGGCGTCGTCGCCGGCGTGACACTCGCCTTTGCCCGCGCGATGGGTGAGTTTGGCGCGACGATCATGCTCGCCTACTACCCGCGGACGCTCCCAGTCGAGATCTGGGTGTCGTTCACCACGCTCGGACTCGACGCCGCGTTCCCCGTCGCGGTCGTACTCTTATGCGTGAGCGTCGTGACACTGGCCGTGCTCGACCGACTCGACTCGAACCCGCTCGTGTGACGATCGGTCGACACGTTCGTGTGCAGTTCGACGGTGTGTGTCACCGTGCGGCTGCGTCGGAGAGAATCTTGACGCCGGTGAACTCGAACCGAGCGCCGCCGTCGCTCCCCTCGCTCACGCCGACACTCCACCCGTGTGCCGCCGCGATCTGTTCGACGATCGTCAGTCCGAAGCCGGTGCCGTCCTCCGCGGAGCTGTACCCTGCCTCGAACGCCTCCTCGCCCACGTCACTCTCGATGCCCGGCCCGGTGTCCTCGAAGTAGATGCCGTCGTCGCCGACACGCCCGACGCTGACCGCCACTGTCGGCCCGCCGTGTTCGACCGCGTTCCGGAGGAGGTTTTCGAACACGTGTCTGAGCCGTCCCTCGTCACCCTCGACGGTGAGGCCGTCCTCGACATCCAACGTCGCATCCTCGGTCTCCACCCCGTCCCAACAGTCGTCGAGCAGTGCCGGCACCGAAATCGCCGTCTGCTCTGCGATCACCTCCCCCTGTCTGGCGAGCACCAACGTGTCCGAGATCAACTCCTCCATCCGGTCGAGCGACTGACCGATCGGCCGGATGTGTTTGCTGTCGATGTCATCCGCGAGCAGTTCGAGCCGCCCCTTGGCGACGCCCAGCGGGTTCCGAAGATCGTGGCTGACGACCCCCGCGAACTCATCGAGCTGTTGTTTCTGGTTCTCCAACCGTTGCTCCCGCCCGACGCGGGCGGTGATGTCCCGCGTGATCCCGACGATCTTCCGCACCGTCCCGTCCGTGACGACCGGCGCGAGATTTGTCTGCCAGAACCGAGCTCCCGTCTCGACTGGCACCTCCTCCTGGTAGCTTATCGGTTCGCCCGCGTCTGCACACCGACCGTACTTCTCCCGGAGTTCCCCCCCGACCGTCTCACCGAACACCTCCTCGGGGGTGCTCCCCCGCATCTTGTCGGTCGTCAACCCGGTCTGTTCCTCGTACCCCCGACTCACTCGTTCGAACGTGAACTCGTACTCGCCGTCGACCGTCCCCACGTCGACGAAGAAAATACCGTCGTCGACTGTCCGCAACAACGTCCGGTACTCCTGTGCGAGCTGTTGGAACTGGTCGTCCTGTTTCCGCCGCTCGGTGATGTCACGACTGTTGATCAGAATCCCGTCGATGTCCGGGTCGTCCAACCGATCCTGCACCCGCGCCTCGACCCAACACCACGACCCGTCTGCCCGGCGCGCCCGCGCTTCGACTGTCTCCTCGTCGCTGTCCCCGGTCACCACCCGCTCGATCGCGCCGGCGATCGTCGCCCGATCCTGTGGGTGTTGGTAGTCGTACACCCCCTCGCCGACGAGTTCGTCGGGCTCGAAACCGAGCAGATCCTCGACGGACGGGCTCACGTATCTGATCACGCCGTCCTCGTCGACGACCGACACCGTGTCTGACGACTCCTCGACGAGCGTCCGGTGGAACCGGCTGCCCATGCAGATGGTGTGGGTAGAGGTAACATAACACTAACCGTTGCAACCACCCCCTGTTCGTGTTGTGCGAACCCTCGATGGGCCGGAAGCGGCGCTCTCCGGCCGGAGTTGTTGTGTAACTTGTCACTGTGACACACGACCGAGGCGTGTGGACGGACTCCTCGCAGGTGGTGTGGACGGACTCCTCGCAGGTGGCAGATGTGGAGACACAGACTGCCAGACGGTTGGCCAGCGAGAGACACTCCAGACCACCCGTAGGGAACTCGCCTGCGGAGTCTGGAACCGCTGTGTCCCAGCGGATACGATCCCCGACACAGAACGCCCGACCCCGACGAGCAAGCGCCGAGTCGACCCGAGCGCGGTCGGTCGGGGGAGTCCACGGTACGACCACTCTCTACTACTGTCGTACTCTCCTCTAGTGTCCCCGAATGGCTCAGCACACAACAAATTTTACATACAGTTAAAAGAATACTATAATAGAAACAATAAGGTGGTTTCTGATAGTCTGTCAGTCGATTTTTAACCGTGGAGACGTTCAACAGTTCCATGACAGCCGTACAGGCCTCTCACTCCGATCTCGGCCGTTGTTTGCGCCGGGTCGACGAACTCTACGCCTCGGAGACGAGACGAGACGCAGTCCGGCGGACGGCGGAACTGACTCGGCTCCCGTTCGACGACCCGACGGTGCGTGTCTGGGTGGCCGACGGCGACGACTGGACAGTGGCGGGCGACGCCTCACCCCCAGACCGTCCGACACTCGCGTCTCGGCGGCTCTCGGAGACCGGGCTGCCGGCGGAGTCGACACTCGACGGCCAGCCGGACGGGTCGCCGACGAACGAAATGCTCGTCCCCGTCGACGACCGGACCGCAATCAAGGTCGCGACCCAGACCACCGACGGGTTCGGCGACGAGGCCGTCGCGCTCGTCGAGACGGTCGCGACACACCTCGAACGTGTTCTCGCTGACGTGGACACTGACCGCACCCCCGGAGTCGACGCAGATATGGGAGTCGACGGCAGCCAGTCTCACGACTCCGAAGCGTCTCTCGACCCCCGAGCGAGCGTCGACACCAGTGCACTCCGCCGACTCCACGAGGCGACGGTCGACGACGGGTCGTTCACCGAGACGGTCGAACGACTCCTCTCGCTGGGGTGTGCGTACGTCGACCTCGACGCCGGACTCCTCGCTCGCGTCGACGGGACGGACCACGAGGTGATGACAGCCGTCGACCCGACCGACACACACGAGGTCGGTGCCGTCTCCGAGTTGGCGGAGACGCACGCGGCGACAGTCGAGAACGACACGGCGCCGACCGCGTTCGCCGACGTGACGAAGGATCACGACTCACACCCGGCGGCCGACACTGCCCGGGCGTATCTCGGTGTTCCGGTGACGGTCGACGGCGAGACGTACGCGACGGTGAGTTTCTCGTCGGCGACGCCGCGTGACCGGGCGTTCGACCCCGACGAACTGGAGTTCGCGGAGCTGATCGCCGACTGGGTCGGTCGCGAGATCGAACGCCGTCAGCGGATCGAGGAGCTGGAACGCTACGAGACGATCCTCGAAGCTGTCGACGACCCGGTGTATGCGCTCGACGCAGACGGCCGGTTCAGCTACGTCAACGAAGCGGCACGCCGGGAGTTCGGCTACGGACAGGAGGTCGTCGGCGAGTCCCCCTCCGTCGGGATGAGTGCGGCGGATGTTGCCCGAATCCGCGAGCAGATCGAGGGACTGCTCGAGAGCGACGAACGGTCCACCACCGCGGAGTTCGAACTCCAGACGGCCGACGGCGACCGGGCGGTCGTCGAGAACCGGCTGGCGGTGATCGGCAACGGGGAGTTTCGCGGGACTGCGGGTGTGCTTCGTGACGTGACCGACCGGACGGAGCGCCGTCGCCAACTGGAGTCGTTCCAACGGGCCGTCGAGGCGGCCAGTGACGGGGTCGCGATCCTCGACGGTGAAGCGTACGTCTACGCCGACGAGACGCACGCCGAGATGTACGGGCTCGACGACCGAACGGACCTGCTCGGCGAGAGTTGGCGTGTGTTGTACGACGACGACGAGGTACGCCGGCTCGAAAGCGAGGCGTTCCCCACGCTGGAGACAGACGGGACGTGGCAAGGGATGGTCACCGGCTCCCGACCGGACGGGTCGACGTTCCCGGCGGAGCTATCGCTGACGCGACTCGACGACGGCCGACTGGTGTGTACCGTCCGTGACGAGACGGACCGGCTGGAGCGGGAACGCCGCCAACGGGCGACCGTCGAGGTGCTCCAACGGATGTACGAGGTGACGACAGATCAGTCGCTGTCGCGGCCCGAGAAGATCGACGCGTTGCTCGAAGCTGGCACCGACTACCTCGAACTGTCGTACGGCTTCATCACCGAGATCGAGACCGACGGCACCGGTGACGGGACACAGACGGTCACCCGTGCACACGGCGACCACGAGGGGCTCCAACCCGGCGCGTCGTGTCCGCTCCCGGAGTCGTACTGTCGGCGGACGATCGAACGAGACGAGTTGGTGACGATCCACGACGCCACCGCGGAGGGGTGGGCGGACGACCCCGCCTACGAACGGTTCGCGTTGGAGTCGTACGTCGGCGGCCCAATCCGAGTCGGCGGGGGTGTCCACGGGACGGTCTGTTTCGCCGCGTCTACGACTCGCGACCGGCCGTTCTCGCCGACGGAAAAATCGTTCGTCGACCTGTTGCGCCGGTGGATCGGCTACGAGATCGACCGCGAGGCGGCCCGGGCGGAACTGTCTGAGGAACGGGAACAGCTCCGACTGCTGATCGACAGCCTCGACGAGTACGCCTTCGTCGTGCTCGACGACGACGGCCGGGTGCAGCGGTGGAACGCCGGCGCGGAGTCGATGTTCGGCTACGAGTCGAACAACGCGACGGGAATGACGGCCGCGGAACTGCTCACCGAAGACCGCCAGGAGCTGACAGAACGGCTGTTACAACAGGCACGAATCGCCGGCGAGAGCTCCGACGAAGGGTGGTACGCCCGTGCCGACGGATCGGCGTTCTACGCCGACGTGCGGTACGCGTCACTCGAAGACGACGACGGAACGTTCCGCGGCTACGCCGTCGTCGCGCGCGACCTGACCGACCGACGGCGACAACGTCGACGAACGGAGCGATTCGTCGAGGAGTCGGAGGACGTGGTGACGATCCTCGACACGGACGGCCGGGTCACGTACGCCAGCGGCTCGGCTGAACGGGTGTTGGGGTACGACCCGGAGACGCTGACCGACGAGAACCTCTTCGACTACGTCCACTCGGACGAACGCGAGGCGACGATGGAGTCGTTCTACGCCGCCGTCGACGGGAGCGAGGTGGAAACGGAGTGTCGGTTCCGAGCGGCCGGTGACGAGTGGCGCAACCTCCAGATCCACTGCCAGAACATGCTCGGTGACGACGCCATCGACGGGATGTTGTTGTACCTGCGTGACGTGACCGAGACGAAACAACGCATCCGCCGGTTCGAGAGCATCTTCAACCAGACGTTCCAGTTCACGGGACTGCTCCGCCCCGACGGGACGGTGATCGAGGCCAACGAGGCGGCACTTGAGTTCGGCGGGATCGAACGCGACGAGATCGTCGGCGAACAGTTCTCAGACGCGCTGTGGTGGAACCACTCGGATGCGGCGTACGACCGGATTCGGAACGCAATCGACCGGGCCAGCAGCGGGGGATTCGTTCGCTACGAGGGCGAGGTACGCGGCACGGACGGACTGGCGACGATCGACTTCTCGTTGAAACCCGTTCGCGACGACGACGGGGAGGTGGTGTTGTTGGTCGCTGAGGGACGCGACGTGACGGTCCAACGCCGTCGCCGGCAACACCTGGAGGTTGTTCAACGAGTGTTGCGTCACAATATGCGGAACGATCTGGGCAAGGTCCACGGCTGGACGGAGCTGATGGTCGACGAGTCCGACCCGGAGACGAGACGCGAGCAGTTCGAGCGGGTCGACCGCATCCTCGGCCGGTGGCGGTCGATGACCGACCGAGTGAAAGAGATCCGGCAGGTGCTCCAGAGGGAGCCGGGCGAGCGACCGGAGCGGCGGCTCGACGAACTGGTCGCCGACGCCGTGGAGACGGCCCGGGCGGAGTACCCGTCGGTAACGGTCGATACGGAACTCAAAGACGGCTCGACGGAGGTCCCGGCGAGCGTCTCCAGGGCCGTCCACGAACTGCTCCAGAACGCGGCCGGCGCGACCGACGACCCGTCACTGGCGGTCACGGCCACGACCCCCGCCGGCGGGTGGATCGAGATCGACGTGTGTGACGACGGCCCAGGAATGCCGGACATCGAGGCGGAGGTGCTCGAAACCGGCGAAGAGACCCCCCTGACACACGGCCGGGGACTCGGACTGTGGATGGTCCGGATGATCGTCATGCAGGCCGGCGGCGACATCTCCGTCGAGACGGGTGACGGCACGTGTGTCTCTCTCCGCCTCCCGACGGAGGCCCGTGGCCGTCTTACTGTCTCCGGTCCTCCCGACTGACGCGCGTCGTGTGCCGACGGACGGCCCTATCCTGACGGGTCGGTGACCCGACACACGCTGTGACGCTATCGTTCACCGACAGCTTCACGCTGCGTCTGCAGAACAGCGGACACGGTGGGGTGGGGGACCCCGAACGAAATCGCAGGATAGACGTACGACAGTCGCTTGGAACTGGTAGCTTGCACACATCCGACGACACACCAGAGCCCTCGGCCGCGGAAACGAGCCCCCAGCGCGTGAGCGTCGCATTAGGGGGCCGGACAGTCCACCGTCCGTCGCCCGACGGGACGGGAACTGCCTGTGAGACGGTCGCCGCACAGTGGGAGACGGTTCCGGTCGACGATGTCCCACAGAGCTACCGAGCGTGTAGCTACGAGGAGTGTGCGCCGTATCTCGCGGAGGTCGACGTGACCACCGACGACACACCGGAATCGCCGGCGTGGCTCACCGACTACGACTGCCCGGTGGTGACGGCACCGGGCGGTGACGCACTCCACCGCCCGGACACCGACAGCCCAGAGCCGGCCGCGGCGTGTCGCGCACACACCCCGAGCAACGCCTGGCGGGTGATCGAACTGGCAGAGACCGCGACTGCGTTCTACACGCCCTGTAGCCTCGACACCTGCCGCGCGTATCTCGACGACTCCGAGGCGTTCTCTGGCTCCGAGACGCGGTGACCACCTGGCGACACCGGTCGCCGCACGTCGACGCGCCGACGGACCATTCGAGACGGACCCGGGAACCGGACGCGTGTTCTCGTCCGATGGGTTCTTGTACTGTAGCGGGAGTAATATGGAGGTATGGAAAGAGATATTTTCTGTGCGGACCTGACGGCGTTGCTCCGGGAGACAATCGACAACGGCACCGAACAGCCGTTGGTCGTCACCCCGACAGCGAGTCTCGTCCCTCCGCTCGTCGAGTTGGCCACCGACGGCGCCGCAGACGGTGTTCGACTGTTCACGGGACACCAGGCGTCGAAGTGGTTCAAAGATCAAGTCCCGATCGCGACACGTCTCGCGGACGCCGTCGCGACCGGGACAGACGGACCGGTCCGGTATCTCCCCGCGGAACTGGACGCGACACTGTTGATTATCCCCGACGGAGTCGTCGTCGTCACACAGACGGAGACGGGGGTCGCCGGTCTCGTCCCCGACGAGACACTGACGAGGGAGCTGACCGACCTGTACGAGTCGGCGTTCGAAAACGCAGAGCAGGCGTTGTTCAGAGCGCCGCCGCGGACGGCGATGCTCGAACTCGTCTCGTCGTCACTCGGCGAGACCGTCGCCGACGATGTCGGCGCGATCCTCACGGCGTTGGAAGATGTCGAGACAGTGTCGTTGTCGGAGGCCAGCGGCGCGTTCGTCCTCGCGGGCGCCCGTCACGGGAGCGAACAGTACCGGGTCCGCCAGACGATGGAGGATGTCGGCTTCGCGTCACAGGCGACGGTGTCCCGTCGCAAGTCGAAGCTGGAGGCGGCCGGCGTCGTGGAGACACACGCGCTCCAGACGAACGTCGGGCGACCGCGTGAGGAGCTCGCTCTCACCGACGCGTTCGTCGACGCGACGCCCACAGAACTCGCCGACGTGCTCAGCGACGCGTGAGGCGTCGCGTGAGGCGTCGCGTTAAGACTCGCGCCACTTCTGGCCACACTCGACGCAGGTGAACAACCGAACCTCGTAGGACCCACCCGGCTTCGGGAGCATCTCGTCGTTCGCCTGGTCGCTGTCACAGTCGTCTGCCGGACACGACTCCGCCATCGTCTCGGCGGCGTCCTGCGTCGCGTCGGCCACGGCGGGTGCCCCGTCGTCCTGTTGTCCGTCCCGTGTCGTCATTGCCGCCTCCACCTGCGAGTCCCGCGGCGCCTCGTTCTCACAGGATCGACACACCCACCTGTCGTCTTGTGTGTGCATCAGCGATCCACACTCGTCACAGAACTGCATGCGATCTCGACGACACGGCTGTCAGATACACGTTGTGCTCTCTCGACCGACTTCGACAGCGACTGCCGCCCTGTCGCCGTCACTGGGACCCACCCTGGCGACGGACGACGGGCAGCCGTGTCGGGCGAGTTGACGGGACCGTGGGGATTAACGCCTCCGCCTCCCTCTGTAGTAGTGTGCCAGGTCTGGCGAGCTACCTCCCGCGCCGAGGGTGGGCGATTATCCTCACGTTGTTGTTTGTCGCAGCAGCGACACTGATCGTCCCCTCGGCGTTGGGTCCGCCGAGTGGTCAGCTGTTCGTCCCGTTCTTCTGGATCGTCTCCGGTGTACAACTCCTCACTGCGGTCGGGATCGGCGCGACGATCCTCTACTACCGAGACCCCGACCGTGAGAGTACACAGTGGAAGTACGACCCCTGAGCGAACACCTGCCGCGGAGTACCCAAACGGGTGCCGACCCCTGGGACCGCACGCGACCGCGGGACTGTTTCTGACACGCAGTTTGACGAGCGGTGTGACGTTGTCGGCGTGAGCGTTCTTCCTGTAACCGTCCAGTCGTGTGACTCGGGGGGGTGGTGCTGCAGAGTCTGTATCGCGACAAATGGTTTACTAGGTAGGGATGTTCTTTGGGGTCCCATCCAGACCAGACTCCGATCCCGCAGGGAGTCAGCCCGTCTGTGAGTCCGACTGCGATGCAGATTCGAGGCTTACTCACAGATTCGGGGAGGACACTGCCGGCATCGTGGGCGTGAGACGACTGGTATCCGGCAGTTCACTCCCGAGATTGGGCGATCTCTGTTATAAACTACTTTCATGTCCTAATATGTTAAGACAGGAAACCGGGTCGATCTCGCAGTGAGTGGGTTCACGAACGGGTGAACCCGTCACGAGAAGATCTCTGCTTGGCCCACAAGACACCGGTCAGTAAATCAAATTTCGCTATACGTATTCACATCCACACCTGTTCAGACTCTGCACGACCGAACGGTTAGTTTGTATTCTGATATTATTATGAATTTGATGAGTTTTGAATCAGATCAGAACAAATAAAAAGTATTAAAATAGATTCTCTCGGCGGCGCAGCTCTCAGCCAACCCTCGTCTGCACCGTGGGTTAGCGTTATTCACACGTGTTCTGTGTACAGATGCGGCGGTTCCTGAATGAGTATCAGTATCACGCTACCGTCAAACGAGCACCGTTTCGTGACATTCTGGATTCACTGACCGTAACCCAGTGTGTGAGTAGTTGCTGGCAAGTGGTCGTCACTGACGGTGGGGTGCCGACCGACGAGTGGCGTGTCGTCGACGAGACGACTGACGAAGTGTTATTAACCTGTAGTGATCCAGCGTCGGCCGTACAGTACCGACAGACGGTCAACGAGCAACGACCGCCGGGAGAAGACACCCTCGTACTGAGACAACCACTCGACAGTGTCCCGTCCCACGAGAACGGTGTGCCTCCTGACGAGTGGCGTGTCGTCGACGAGACGACCGGTACGGTCGCAGCGACGGCCAACGATCCCGCACAGGCCGCGGAGTATCGCGAAGAGATGAACGATCAACTAACCCGTCAGGAGGTGTTTGTGCTCCGACAGCCGCTTGAAGACGTTCCGGGCGATGGGGACGGGTGAAGACACCGTTCAGAGTGTGTAGTTCGTACGGTGTCGAGATGACCACGACTGGTCGTGAGACCAGTTTACCCGAGAGACTGTACACGAACACACACGTCGGCCGTGTGAGTCGACACGGTCGAACTACCGACAGAACAAGGCCTTGCACCCGGCGACGGGGTGTTGATTCTTGATCGCTGTTGTCTCTGATCCGACACTGATGTTGTTCCGTACAGCACTCCTGAGCCTCGACCCGTTGTTTCCCGTCATCGCCGGTGGCCCTGGCTCACGGGGCCGTCCGACTGAGTACATCACAGCTCACAGACGAGTTCTCGCAACGGGTCGCGCACGAGTTCTACGGGAACGCCACCGCCGGCAGACAACCGGGCGAGCGCGAGCAGCGTTTCGACAGCTGTCTCGTCGATTGACGCGAACTGGTCGGTCAGCGAGGACTGCGAGACGAGCCGATCCTCGTCTGGCACGACACCAGCAACCGTCGCAACACCGGCGGTAACTGGGTTGTCAGCATCGAACGCACGGCGTGCCGTACGGAGTGCCTCACGGTCGTCACCACGGCACAGGTGACGCTTCACGCGGCATAAGACGGTGTTGGCGTCGACATCTCCGGTGATCGCGTTGTCTCCGGACAACTCCGCCAGTTCCTCGTAGGTTGTCAGCGCAGTCTCGAACTCGCCGGCTAGCTCGGCACGACGGGCATCGGCGAGTGTGGTTACGGAAGCAAGTGGCTCGGTCCCGAGACTCGCCTGTGGCGCGTTGGCGGCCGCCTCGCGGGCACGGGTGGCGGCCGCTGATGCGGCGTCGTACTCGTGGGCCTCAAGTCGGCGGTGTGCCAGTGCTGTCTGGAGTCGACACCGGTGTGTCGCGACTGTTCCCTCACGAACAGTCTCGAACTCCGGTGTCGGAACCTGCACCGACGACGGCGCGATAGCTGACTGGTCGATCCTGTCGAACAGGTTCACGGCAACACGGTGAACACGAATCCGTGTCGGACGGTCGTCGACCACATGGGCTGCGTGGCGAAACGATTTCGACAGATATTTCATAAACCGAAGGGTGTCGGTACACCGTACCTCAGCAGCGGCGGCCGCGTACTCGCGCACGACTGTTCCCCACGACGGCGACGGGGTGCCGGCACGGTTCGTCTCCCACCGCCCGCCGCCCTGCTCGATTGCACGCGCTACGTGGGTGTATGCGGCACCGTAGGCTGCACGCTGGTCGGAACGACCCACACTGAGTCGGTCGAGACACCGGAGTGACCGGTGTGCGACCAAGAGATCGGCCCGAGTCGTCGGCTCTCCGTGTCGGTAGGCTTCGACGGCGCTGGTGGCGGCCAGATACAGATACCCTGGGAGCGTCTCTCGGGCGTCACCACGGTGGACCGCCAGCTCGTGGAGGGCTCGCTTTTTTTCGTCGGCGAACGCCCGGTCATCGGCTGCGGTGAGACACACCTCGGCAGAGCGGTCGTCACCTGGCGCCGGGTCGTCAACGGCGGCGAGATACGCACGGACGGCATCGTCGAACACGTCGTCGGGGTTGGCCGTCTCGACGAGCCGTTCGGCAAACCGGGCCCGAGCGAGAAACTCAATGGCATCATGTGTCCCTGTGGTGGTCTCGCTTGGTGTGTCAGCTAACAGTCTGTCGAAAACGGTGTGTCTTCCGACCGGGTCGTCAGTGTCGTCGTAGCAGTACTCCACGGTCGTCTTGATTACCGTCTCCAACGACGGTGTGTCGACGCCGAGAGACGCGAACGCTGCCAACCGGTCGGCAAGCTCGGTGACCGTCTCGACGGGGTAGGCTCGTCCGCGTGCGCTCGTCCCCAACACCATGTTTTTTAGACTCCGGTCGAGGCGATCCTCGATCCGGTCACGGATCGGTTCGGTGGGACCGCGTGCAAGGAAGATTCGTCGGAGTTCGAGGTAGTCGTCAAACGTCTCCAACGACTTTTGTGCATTGCTTCGTAGCTCTCCATAAAAGGAGAGTTCGTCGTCGTACGCCGCCGCGAACCCTTCGTAACGGTCTGGGTCCGCGACGAGTGCCGCGGCCTGATGTGCCGGTGAGCGGCTGTCTGTCACTGATACTACTAGGAGCGCAACCCGGAAGTGCACACCGTCTCGCCCGCCAACGATGTGTTGTGTTCACCTAAGTTGCGAGACGGAAGCCCCTTGCTCAAGGAGCGAGCGGAATGAGTGGGTGGGGAGACGAAGAGCCGATACTCCGTGACTGGACCACAGTTGTCGGCAGTCTTGCCAGCTTCATCCGAAAAACTAATTGTCTTCATTGAAAACTATGTTGGGCGACGGGATGCTGAACAGTGAGAACCATGCCCGACAGATGGATACTCCGCCAGGGGATTACCGCGAGACACTCCTCAGAGAAGCCGTCAGTGTATTGCTGTCACAGTGTGTTTAACCCGTGTGCCGTCTACCACACACAGTGTCGATCCGGAGACAGGTTGTGACGACGGTGTACGCCGGGTTCCTGTTCGGAGTCTTGGGGCTGATTGCGTGGGCCAGCGGACAGGCGTTCGTGTTCCCGAGTCTCGGACCGTCGGCGTTCGTCCTCGCGTTCGACAGACACGCTGACCGCGGCCAGCTCCGGGAGATAGTTCTGGCACACGCGATCGGCTGTGTCGGCGGGTTCGCCGCCTGGACGCTCGCCGCTCCGGAGGCTGTCATCACCACGACGCCCCCGCCGTTCTCCGCGGCAGGGTTCGAATTAATCTCTAGTGCGGTGCTCTCGATCGTGTTGACGACGCTCGGGATGGTTTCGCTCGGGCAGATTCACCCCCCCGCGTGTGCGACGACGCTGATCGTCTCGCTGGGACTGCTCTCGACGCCGTTGGCGGTCGCGATCATCGTCGTCAGTGTCGCTCTGCTCGTCGTCGTCCACGCGTCGGTGGTGTTCGGCTTCGAACGGGCTGTGGGCACGGACTCGATCAACGGCACCAGAGGGTGATTCCGCCGGTCGGCGTGACCACGGCGAGAGCAGACACGATGTGGGGTGATGTTTCTACGGTCGGGTGCCGAGACCGCTGCTCCGGACGACTGTTGTAACGTTCGACCGATGTCCGAGTGACAACTCCTTTTTGTGAGAGCCTGCAACACCGGCACCACAGTGCGAAACGGAAGGTCTGTAGCGGTTGTCGGCGGACGAAGTCGAGTGATCAGCGGGGGGGAGGCAGTGTGACACAGGACACGTCGGCGCAGCTGAAGAAGTCGTTCCTCAAGTACCAGCATCTGTTCGTGTTCACGGCACCGGTCGTGTTCGTGATCGGGGTTGTGTTGTTCGCGCCGGTCGAGGGGACAGCCGGCATCGACTACTGGCTGGAGTACTGGTGGTTGTTCCTCTTTTTCCTGATTGGGGCGACGACAGTGAACACGGTCGGGATCAGCGGGTCTGCGTTGTTCGTTCCCTTCCTGATCTTCGTGTTCCCACTGTTGGCCCGTCCGTTGGAGCCGGCGACGATTGTGAAGGTGGGACTCATCAGCGAGTCGTTCGGCCTGTCGAGTTCCGCTGTCGCGTTCGTTCAGTACGGCTTAGTGGACCGCCGCCTCGGGTTGACGATTGTCGCCGGCAGCGTCCCGTTCGTCGTCGGCGGCGCGGTGTTGTCGTTCGTCGTTCCCGAGCCGGTGTTTCACGCGTTGTTGGGGCTCGCGCTGCTCGGGGCGGCGTACCTGTTGTACACGGCTGATCTCGACCACGGCGACAGCACAGAGGAAGCTGTCACCGACGGCGGTCGTCCCCGGTCGGACGACGGCGAACAGTTGCCCGACGACGCGGACAAGCTCGGCGACGCCGGCGTGGCCGTGGACGGTGACGACGTGACCCGCGTGACGCGGACAGGCGACGCGTACAGCTACACCTGGTCGGGCTACCTCGAACGGTTCGCCAACTACAGCATTGGGGGCACGTTCCAAGGGCTGGCCGGGTTCGGCGCCGGGGAGCTGGGGATCATCTCCCAACTGCGCACGAACGTGCCGGTGCGGGTGGCGATTGGGACGAACCACATCGTCGTGGCGACGACGGCAATCCTCGCGTCGCTGGTTCACGTGTTCGGCGGTGGTCTCGTGCCGGGAGGCCACTCGTTGAGTCTCGCGTCCACGCCGTGGAACATGGTCGTGTTCACCGTGCCGGCGACCGTCACTGGCGGCCAGATCGCGCCGTACGTGTCGAACAGGCTGAACACGGAGACACTGACCGTCGGTGTCGCCGGGCTGTTCGGCGTGATCTCGCTAGCGTTGTTCGGCATGGCAGTGGGGGTGGCCTGATGTACGACGCGATCTTGCTGCCGACGACCGGTGGGCCAGAGATGAACGAGGTGATCGACCACGTCGGCTCGCTGGCAGATCGGTACGATGCGACGGTGCATGTGTTGTCCGTGATGGACGCGCGAAACCGGTTCGAGAGCCCTGCCAGTGGTATCGCCGGCAACGCGTGGGACGACGGCGAACGCAGCCGAGCACACGAGGCCGTCGCCGATGCCGACGCGGCACTGCCGGACGTGACGACAGAACGGGTCGTCCGTTCCGGCGTCCCACACGAGGAGATTCTGGAGTATGTCGAAGAATCGAGTGTGCAGTTGGTCGTGATGGGCACACACGGACGAACCGGGCTGGATCACTACCTGATCGGCAGCGTCGCAGAACGGGTAGTGCGACGCTGTGCTGTTCCCGTTCTCACCGTTCCCTTGGCCGACTCAGAGTGACCTGACGAGCTGGGGAGCGAAGTCGACCCCGTAATTAGATGAGCGGCCCCCCTGTGCTCCGACACGATCACAGATACGTGGTGCACACAGAGCACGCAGTGAGCGGGACGAAGGTATAAATATCAGGTGGTGCTGTACCGGGCATGGAGTGGCAGCAGGATCCGCATAGTAGTCTCTCATTCGACGAGTGGAAAAACACGAAACAACTACAACAGCCGGCAGATCCGTTCACCATCCAGCGTGTTGACCCACGTCGGATCGGCCACGTGACTGTTTACACTGATACAGTTGACAAAGCACAAGACGGCGAGCAACACCCAGTCTTCACCCCGGTAGATACTCGATTTGCGGGCTTCTTTCGAACCGCACAGGCAGGGACTGTACGTCGCGGAAACTGGGATAAGAAGATGATCCCGTTTGAGGAGTACATTCCGTACGTCGGGCTTCGCAGACGTTTTCGTGACAGTGTTGACTGGGAAGAGACACAGTACTATCAAAACATCGTGGACTGTATCACCGCCGGCAATCCCCTGTGGGGGTGTGAAACGGAAGCCGAGTTTCGTGAACGATGTGCAACCCTCGATCAGTTGTACGACCGGATTGACCGCGAGGGATACCGCCCAGCGGGTGATCTCCATGATGGTAAACTCCAGTACGACGAGGTGGCCGTGAACATCGGGCGCGACGGACAGTTGTTGTTTAACGACGGCAAACACCGGCTCTCGATAGCGAGGCTCTTGGGGGTAGACACTGTTCCTGTTCGAGTGATTGCACGGCATCAGCAGTGGGTCGCCAACCACGGGGCCGAACTCCCATCACCGGATGGTGGCTCTCCGGGTAGGTGAGCACTAACTATGGAGAAAAATTCGACCGAAACTGTGCCGATCAGCGGTAACCAAGCTCTTCGAGCCGTTGTTTGACGCCGGGGTTCAGCGGGTCCATCTCGCTTCCATCGCGGTTGTCTGAGACACTTCCAGCAAGTGCATCGAGTTCTTGTTGTGGATCATCGATTGGGGGCCGGCCAGTTGCGAACCAACCCTCGTCAGTCTGGTACCCATAGTATCCATCCGTGACCACCCCACGGTACTCGGTATCAACAGTATCGATTGCGCTCACAGTGTACCCACGCTCACGGAGTGTTTCACGCCGCATCTGTGGAATCCCGTTGTACTCGGTGAGGTACGTCACATCTCGGTTAGCGTCGGCTGTGCGCAGGTCACGTCCACGCCGACTGGGACTCGTGCCGTCGGCGAGTGTCAGTATCGTAGCGTACACATCAAGCAGAGACACGGGAGCATCAGTCCGCTCATCAGCAAACGCTGGCCCAGTGATCACCAACGGCACCTGAGTCACTTCAGGGTAAATGCCGTATCCGTGTTCCCACACGCCGTGTTCACCAAACAGTTCGCCGTGATCACCGAGCGTAATGATATAGTCAAACTTGTTTTGCAGCGTTTGGAATACACTGTGGTACACATCGCTGAGATACCGCACACAGTCGGTGTACGCCGTCCGCGCTCGGTTCGCGTGTGGCGCATCGTGATTGTGAGCGACGCCGTCTGCGAGCGCGTCAGCCGGGTCCTGAAACCGGTTCCGAAGCGTGGTCTCGAATGCTGGACCGAGATCGTACGGCTCACTAGTCTGGTAAGCAGGTGGGGCGTGGTACGGCTGATGGGCTTCCATCAGATTTGCAAACAGGAACGTGGGATCTGAGATCGAGAGTGATTGGACGAGATCCCGGAACTGACGCGCGCCATCGTCGCTGTCGTCGACCGTCGTTCCAGACGCTAGTTCTTTGAGACCGAGTCGGAGCGATTGCGTGGTGGCATACTCGCCCGTTAGAACCTTGCCTGCCCCCGTGAGATACGCTAAGCGTGGATGTTCGTGTTCTTCCAGATGTCGATACCAGTTAAATACTGACGGGCGCGGGTACTCGATGTCTCGGGTCCCCTCGAACACGTCGAATCCACGGTCGTAGCCGTACGCGGGAGAAACGTTAATATTCGCGGAGAACGCCCGCGTCTGATACCCGGCCGCCGAAAGTTGCTCAGCGAGGACCTGTTGGGGAACTGACAGTGACCAGTCTGAGACGGTGACGGCCGCCTCGCTGGGATACATGCCAGTAAACAACGAGGCGTGTGCGCCACCGGTCCAGTGGCTCGTTGAGTATGCTGCATCAAACTGCGTGCCCGGCAGCCAGTCGAACACCTCGGCAAACACATCAGCGCGAACCGTGTCGAAAACTACAGTCGCGATACTGGTCACTTATTCGTTCAACAGGCGAGTGAGTAAATACCTCACGCCCGACCGGGCCGCAGTTGCAGTGTGACCTGTCAGCACTGGGACCGTTCGCGCGAGCCGAGAACCGTGGCCGAACAACACGAGATCGGAAAGTTACAGCAGCGACAAGGAGAAAGCCCACCCGTTTACGGGTGGGATGAATCCGA
>ERZ1034486.147-NODE-147-length-20561-cov-5.096118_pt1 | contig 20561 bp, 20 predicted proteins | sample MGYA00520683_ERZ1034486 | MGnify/ENA primary metagenome ERZ1034486 (study PRJEB33760, sample SAMEA4777685) | hypersaline lake metagenome | biome: hypersaline environment; feature: brines | place: Spain | collected 2012-08 | depth 0 m ...
GGGAGATTGTGGACATCGAGCGCGAGGCGGCCCTGGGCGGCCCCCTTCACTCGAAGGGCGTCCTCATCCTCGCGGGCTTCCTGGAGGGACGGTTCGCGCAGCAGTCTCCGCTTTCCCTCTCGGCCCGCCTCGTGTTCGAGCAGTCGTACGGCGGCATCGACGGGGACAGCGCCTCCTCGGCCGAGCTCTATGCACTGCTCTCGGCGCTCTCGGAGGTGCCCCTCAAGCAGTCTCTGGCCGTAACCGGGTCGGTGAACCAGCGCGGGGTGGTGCAACCCATCGGCGGGGTGAACGAGAAGATCGAAGGCTTCTTCGACGTCTGCGCCGAACAAGGCCTGACTGGCGAGCAGGGCGTTTTGATTCCCGCCACCAACACCGACAACCTCATGCTGCGCCCCGACGTGGTGGAGGCCGTCCGCACGGGCGATTTTCACGTCTACCCCGTGGAAACGGTGGACCAGGGCATCGAGCTCCTAACGGGCGTGGAGGCGGGGACACGCGACGAACAGGGGGCCTTCCCGGACGATACAATTAACGGTCGGGTGGAGGCCCGGCTCCACGAATTTGCCGACCGCCGGCGCCAGTTTGCGCTGACGGACGGACAGGCCGACCATTCCGACGAGGCGTAACCGATGAACGATTCCCCGCCCAGCCTCATGCCCTCGATCGAGGTCCCGTCCTCCTCCCGCGTCTTCCGGCGCATTCTCGTGGCCTTCGACAACTCGCCCCACAGCCGCGCCGCCCTCCAGATGGCCGTGCGCCTCGCTGCGGACCTGGAGGCGGACCTGGAGGGCTTGTTCATTAAAGACCAGAAGTTGCTCCGCGCCGCGCAGCTTCCCTTCGCTAAGGAGGTGCGTGCGCACTCGGTGGCTCCCAAGCGCCTGAGCGACCGCCGCGTGCAGCGCCAGCTGCGCCACCAAGCCGAGCGGGCTGAGGCAGCGGTGCACGAACTTGCCGAACGCACCGAGGTCCCGCACACCTTTCGTGTGGTGGAGGGCGACGTGACGCGTGAGTTGCTCCGGGCCGCGGACGACGCCGACCTGCTGGCCCTGGGCAAGACAAGCACGCAGAGCAGCCGGCGCCGCCTGGGGACCACGAGCCGGGCCCTCCTCGACAAATCCTCCACGTCCGTCCTGGTGCTGCGGCAGGCCCTCCGAGGCCGGCAACCCCTCCTCACGTACTACGACGGCTCGGAAGCGGCGCGCTCGGCCCTGGAGGTGGCCGCGGGGCTCGCCACCAGCGGCAGCGGCCATCCGCTTACCGTCTTCCTCCCTCCCCTCGACGAGAAGACCACCCAGCGCCTGCAGGCCGAGGTGCACGACGAGTGCGGCGCGCGCGTGCCCTCCCTCGACGTGCGGCCCCTGACCCGCATCGAGCGCGACCGGCTCGCGACGCTCGCCCGCCGGGAGGGCCCCAGCCTCGTCGTGATGCCCGAAAGTGCCGCCCCGCTCACGCACTCTCCCCTCCAGCGTTTCCTCTACGAACTGGACCACCCCCTCCTCGTGGTCCGGTAGGCATGCTTTCTCGTCGCGTCCACACTCCGCATCCTGTCCCGCCCCATGAGCTCAATCATCCGACTTTCGCTGCGCCCCGAGGCCGACGCCAAGGTCACGCCCGTGGAAGTGCTTCAAGACTTCGGAGACGTGACGGCCGGCTGGAGCTACCTCGATGAAGACTCGCGCCACTACGCCGAGCTAAAGGGCAGTCCCGGGGTCATTCTGCGCCATCGGGCCGACCCATCCACCTACGTCGATCTCGGATTTGTGGAGACGGACGCTGGGCCCCACACCGTGGAGCTGGTCGTCCTGGATCGCCCCGGCGCCGAAGCGCCCCTCGCCTCGGAGAAGCGACGCAGCCTCGTCGAATCATTTTCCGAGGCCCTGCGCAGCTACCTGAGCCATCGCCCCGATCACGTCACGCTCCACCTCAACCGCGACGCAGCCGATTCGGCCTCGCCCTGAACCTCCCCGGAGCCGCTGTGGCCTCAGGGGGAGCCGCTGGAGCAGAAAGCGGTAAGCTACGCCGCGGGCGTCTCTTCCGGCCAGTGAAAGACAATGGGCACGTCGATGTCGGCACGGAGGCTCTCGTCGACGGGGCAGTGGCGGGCGGCGCGCTCCAGGCGGGTGCGGATGGACGCGTCCAGCGCCACGGGCATGGTCACCTCGGTGCGGAGCGCGTCGATACGGCGCGGGCTCGACGCCATCTCCTTCTGGACGGAGATGGTCGTGCCCTCCAGGTCAAGCCCGTGCGTCTCGGCCTGGATGCCGAGGATGGTGGCGATGCAGGTGCCCAGGGCCGTGGCCACGAGATCGGTGGGCGAGAAGGAGCGCCCCTCCCCCCGATTGTCCTCCGGGGCGTCGGTGGTAAGGGTGATGCCGGACGGCACATGCGCCGCCGTGCACTGCAAGTCGCCGAGGTATTCGGTCTCAATCTGAACCATGACTCTAGGGGGGCAGGGGAGGTGGGAAACAGGGGAGAACAGGAAGCATCGTTGGACGCAAGCGCCCCGTGAACGAAGCAGTCCCGCGTGCGATTCTTTTCCTCGGGCGCGGCTCCCCGTCGGGGCCACCGGCCATCTTTACGGGCGCCAGCGCCGGTCGGTCAGTTCCCGCACGTCCGTTTCCGAGACCACCTTCCAGTACGGACTTCCCAGGTTTCCGCTTTTCGTGCGGTTGAACGTAGCGCGCAGGAACAGGGCCTTGTCGCCCCCCGGGTCGCCTCCCGCAAACGAAAACCCGCCCCAGTGGAGCACCCAGTAGGCCGTCGTGGGGTCTACGCCGAACCGCCGCCCCACCCGGTCGGCCAGGTATTGGAAATCGTCCACCGTCGAGGGGCCCTGATTTTCGGCCAGTTCCCGCACGATGATGGTGTGGGTCTCCTCCTCATCGGGCGGGCCGGGATAGACCTGCACCGCCGCGGTGCCGGTGCGGCTGTAGCTGCGCCAGGTGACGGTGGTGTCCACCTGCGGCTGGGCGCAAAGGGGCAGGGCAAAGAATCCGCCCACGAGGACGAGGAGCAGCGCACGACGAGCGGCATGCATGGCACAGAAGGGGCAGGGAGCGAGGACACCGTATAGACACGCAGGCCCCCTTCTCCATAACGTCCGGGCACGAAATAGCACCCGGGCACGAGCGCCCAGGCCGCGCCGGCCCCTGCACCATTCAGGCCGTTTTGGCGGGGTCGACCTACCAGGGAATGCGGCTTCGGTCGCGAAAGAACTCCCCACTCGGCCCCTCTTCGGGGAGCGTGGCGAGCCAGAGCCCCGTGTCGGCCCCCTCTTCCGGCGTTCGGGGTGCCTCTTCCCCGCCCATCCGCGTGTGCACCCAGCCCGGGCACATTGCGTTCGCCTTCACGTCCACCGCGGCCGGTATTGCGTCGTCGAGCGTCATGGTGAGAACGTTCAGGGCCGCTTTCGACGCCGCATAGGCGGCGTGGCCGGAATCAAGTCCCTCCCCAAACGAGCCGGAGCCGGACGACACGTTCACCACGCGCCCGTAGCCGCGTTCGATCATGCCCGGCACGAAGGCCTTCACCAAAAGCCAGGGCCCACGGGTGTTCACCGTCCAACTCTGGTCGAGCTGGTCGATGGTGGCCTCCAGCGCATCCCCCTCCGGGTAGACGCCTGCATTGTTGATGAGCACGTCCACCGTCACGTCGTCGGCCTCCAGGCGCTCTTTGCACGCCCGGATGGAGGCGGTCTCAATGACATCAAGCTGCTCGACGCGCACCGAGCCGCCGCGCTCTCGAATGGGGGCGGCGGCCTCTTCGCCATTCGTTTCGTCGCGGGAGCCGAGAATGACGTGCAGGCCGCGGTCGGCGAGGCCGTGGCACAGAGCACGTCCAATGCCGCGGTTGCCCCCCGTAACGAGGGCTGTTCGCGTAGCATCCATACCGAAAAGAAGAGTTGTGGTGAAAGCATTCGCGTTTCTGGAGGCGGGGGCGATGCGCCCCCGGCGCGCCCACAGGGTTTAGGGCTGCGGCTCTTTCGCAACGTCGAGCGAGGCCGTGTCGGGGCGCGGCGCAGCTTCGTCCCGCCGCTGCAGCGCTCGCAGTTCGGCGTAGCGTCCCCCACGCGACAGCAGTTCGTCGTGCGAGCCGTGCTCCACGAGCCGCCCGTCTTCGAGCACAAAAATGGTGTCGGCCCCTTCGATGGTACTTAGGCGGTGCGCGATGACGATGGACGTAAGCCGGCCGCCGCGCGCGAAAAGGCCGTCCAGCGCGTCCTGGATCACCGCCTCCGACTCGCTGTCGAGATCAGACGTTGCCTCGTCGAGCAGCAGAAGTTGGGCGTCCTTCAAAATGGCCCGCGCGATGGCCACGCGCTGCTTCTGTCCGCCGGAAAGGCGCACGCCGCGCTCGCCGATTTCCGTGGTGTAGCCGTCGGGGAGCTTCTGGATGAACGTGTGCGCGTTCGCCATGCGCGCCGCCCGCTCCACCGCCTCGTCCTCCGCGTCGGGGTCGGCGTAGCGGATGTTGCCGGCCACCGTGCCGGAAAAGAGCGTGGGCGACTGCGGCACCAGCGCAGTGCGCCGACGGAGCGCCTTGAGGGCGAACGACCGCACGTCCTGCCCATCGATGGTCACCCGCCCAGACTGCGGGTCCCAAAACCGCGCAATCAAGCTGGCCGCCGTGCTCTTGCCCGCTCCGGACGACCCGACCAGTGCCGCCGTCTCGCCCGGCTCAATGCGGAGCGACAGGTCGCGCAGGGCCGGCTCCTCGGCACTGGGGTAGGTGAAGCGCACCTCTTCCAGGGCCACCGGTCCCACCGGCACCTCGTCCGTCGCGCCTCCGTCCTCCGGCGCCGTGTCCATCAGGTCCGAGAGCCGCTCCAGCGCCGCCATGCCTGCCTGCAGCTTGTCGTTGAAGAACATGACCGACTTGACCGGTCCCTGCAGCTGACGCTGGTACATGATGAAGGCCGTCAGCTCGCCAATCGTGAGGCTGCCCTGCACCGCCAGCCAGCCGCCCACCACCAGCAGCGCGCCGAGGCCGTAGTTTGCCGTGACGTTGATGAGCCCCTCCATCGCCCCGACCTCCTTGCGGCGGTCCAGGTTCAGGTCCACGTACGCCTGGTTCGTCTCGCCGAACCGGTCGCGCTCTTGCTCCTCCCCGACGAAGGCCTTGACGACACGGATGTTGGAAATGGCCTCGGTGGAGGCGGCCGTCATGCGGGCCACCGTTTCGCGAATCTCGCGGGACGCGTTCCGCAGCGGCTCCTGGTAGTGGTACGTGATGGCCGCCAGCAGGGGCAGCACCACCAGGTTCACGAGCGCCAGCATCCAGTTCATCACCACGAGAATGCTCGCCACCACCCCGATGGCCACCAGCTGCCCCGAAAGGCGCGAGGCCGCGGCCTGGATCATGCCCTCCAGCGCATTGGGGTCGTTCACCACCCGCGAGCTGAGCGAGCCGGACTGCTCTTCGGAAAAGCGGGAGATGGGAAGCTCCAGGAGATGGTCGTACGCGTCCATCCGCACGTCGCTAACCACCTGCTGCGTAAGGGCAAAGCTCCAGTACATGCCCCCGTACTCCACCCCTGCCCGGAACAGGTAGAACGCCGCGAAGGCCCCTCCAAACCACACAAACAGCGACACCTCTCCCGCCGGAATCACCACGTCGAACGCGTACCGCACGAACTGCGGCCCGGCCGCCGCCAGCGCCGCCGAGAAGCTGATGAGCAGCGCCAGCCCCACAACGCGAAGCTTGTAGGGCGCAAGCACGCCCCAGAGGCGCTTCAAAATGGCAAGGGTAGACTCTCGCTCGTCAGGGTTGGACATCGACGGTGCAGAACTAGCGGGACAGAACCCCCACGGCCGCTGTGCTCCGCGGCCGGACGCGCAGGGGTAACGATTCGGGTGCGCCACTGTGTGCACACCGATCCCCACAGGACTGTTTGGGAAAATCCGGGCCCAATTCGCGGATGCGAGGACGTGCCGCTCGGTTGCGGAGCATGGCCGTGGGGCACGCCCGTACGCCAAGGACGTGTCTGCGCCGGCCCGGCCTGTGCTAATTCCGGGACAGCATCTTGATCGGGCGCAGTTCGGTGAGCGCGGCCACGAGGAGGCACTGCGGCCACGATACCGATGCGGTCCCGTCGGTGGCCTCGGGCGGGCGGTCGTACCGGTGGGTGGCCGCATCCAGGGCCGCTCGGCGCACCGACCGCTCCACGAGATGACTGACCACGTGGGCGGGCGGCATCGCCGTCGCAGGGGCGACGGACGCGGCGCCGGACAACTGCTGCTCAATAAACGATCGAAGCGAAAGGGCCGAAGGCGACATAGCAACGTGGGGAGTGTTCGACGGGCGCGAAAAAGGGGTGTGGAAAAAGAGACAGGGCAGCAGGCTGTGGGCACGCGGCTCACGCCTTACCAGAGGCGGCCTGCACCGTCAGGACGTATTGATGATACGTGGCGTACGACCAGCCCCACAGAAACAGCGCCACCAGCGGCGGCACCACCGAGGTCAGCGGATCGCCAACCGCCATGTGCGCGACGATGGCCGAGACAAAGCTGATTCCGAAGCCGGCGTACGTCCATTCCTTCAGCGAGCGAGGCAGCGGCACGACCAGGGCCAGCGCCCCAAGCACCTTCGCCACGCCCAGTTGCACGCGGAAGTAGTCCGGGAAGCCCAGGCGCGCAAAGTTGGCCGCCATCGACTCGGCGGTAAAGTACAGGACACCGGACGCCAGCATAAACAGGGCCAGGAGCCCCGTAGAGCCCCAGTAGAGATATTTTGTGGACATGGCTTCAGAGGCGGTCGAACAAGACAATCGGAAGAACGTGGCGGATCCGGATCCTGCAGGAGCTACGCAGTGTCGGCGACGGACGCCGGGGTTTCCCACGCATCCTCAAACACGAACTCTTCGAGCGGCATGCGCGAGCGGGGGCTCGTCTCGGCGTCTTGCTGTCCCTCCGGCAGCATGTCCGGCGCCCCCAGGTAGCCCACCGCAAGCCCCGCCATCGGCTCAAAATCGTCCGGCACGCCGTAGGTCTCGCGGGCTTTCTCCTTAAGAATGCCGGCCATCTGGTGCACGTACAGGTCCATCGCCGTGGCCTGAAACGTAAGGGCCGCCGACGCGGCGCCGAGATCGTGCGGGGCACAGCGGTTCGCCTGGTCGTTCTCCGAAAAGGTCTTCTTGTAGAACGACATCATGAGGACCGGGGCGTTCTGGGCCCATTTTTGATTGAACTCGTTGAGGCAGTGCAGCAGATCGTCGTAGCCCTCCGGGTCTTCGTGCCGCGCCGCCACCACGTAGCGCCAGGGCTGCTCGTTGTAGGACGACATGGTCCAGCGGGCCGCCTCCAGCATGCGAGTGATCTTTTCCGGTTCTACGGGCCGGTCGGCAAACGCACGGGGGCTCCAGCGCTCCGCAAACAGGGAGAGGATGTCGTGATCGAGGGTAGCTGTCTTTTCGGCGGGGGACGATGTTGGGGTTTCCATGATCGGGCACGGGGCTGAAAGATGAAAGGCGCAACGAAGAGAACTGGCCCGTTTTGGACCGATTGTTTCAAAATATCGAAGGTCCTTGCGGCCGCATTGTTTCGGGGCATTCAATTCGCAGGAGCACGAGGAGCACGCGAGCGGAGGCCTGCCGGGGCTCCGTGCGGACCGGTTAAGCCGCCTCCGGCGAACGGCTCGGTCCCGTGAGTCCACGGATTGTCTCGTCGACGATGTCGTCCACGACGGAGGGCGGCGGGTTTGTTTTTGCCGTTAGGTGGAGGCCGTAGAAGGCATTGGTGAGGGAGCGTCCGAGGGCCTCGGGATCGCGGGTGGACGCGATGGTGCCGGCTGCCTGTGCCTGTTCGACCGCCTCGCGAAATAGAGCGCGCATCTCCTCGAACGTGTCCGCCGCCCGCGCCTCGGTGTCCGGGTCCCGAGGGGCGCACTCTACGGCCGCGTTTGCCACAAAGCACCCCCACTGGCGCTCCGTGGCCTGCGTCGCGACGGCCTCGAAGGCGTGCCGGATGCCCGTGATGGGGGTGGGCGCCTCGCGGAGATGCTGCTGCAGGGCGCGCCGCCCCGCCCGGCGGTAGTGGTCGAGCGCCTCCAGGTAGAGATCATGCTTGCCGCCAAACGCGTTGTAGAGGCTGCTCCGGTTCAGGCCCAGGTGGTCCACCAGATCCTGTACGCTGGTGGCCTCGTAGCCCTGCCTCCAGAACAGGCGCATCGCCTCTTTAAGTTTCTCGTCACGGTCGAACGAAGCGGGGCGTGCCATGAGACTGAACGGTGGGCGGGAAGAAGCAACGCTCGTTTTATACCGGACTTCTGAAACGACCGTTTCAACTGGAGCGGGGGCTCGTCGCGGCAGTGCGGATGCGGCGAATTTGGACGAGTGGCCCCGCGTTTCTATCTTTCAGCGGGCGTGGAGGAGGCGAGAGGGAACGTCTCACGGCCCGACGTTCTGCGGCCCGGCGTTTCTCGGCCCGTGCTCGCCTCGCGTTTCTGTTTTTTGTTCAGTGCCGCCCGCCTCATGACCGTCACGCTCGACGACATCTGCGCTGCCCGCACCCGCCTCGACGACCGGTCGGTCGTGCGGCGCACCCCGGTCGACTCCAACCGGTCGCTGGCGGAGCGGGCCGGGGCGCGCGTCATTTTAAAAATGGAGCACCTACAGCGCACGGGGTCGTTCAAGACGCGGGGCGCCTACAACAAGCTCTCGCAGGTGTCGCCCGGGGCGGTGGAGCGCGTGGTGGCGGCCAGCGCGGGCAACCATGCGCAGGGCGTGGCGCTGGCGGCGACCGAGGTGGGGCTGCCCTCCACCATCGTGATGCCCCGCAACGCCCCGCAGGCCAAGGTCGACGCCACCCGCGGCTACGGGGCGGACGTGGAGCTGGTGGGCGATGACTTTCAGGGCGCCATGCGCCACGCCAAGACGCTGGCCGCCCGCGAGGACGTGCTGTTCGTGCACGCCTACGACGATCCCGACATTGTGGCGGGGCAGGGCACCCTCGGGCTCGAGATTGCCGAGCAGGTGCCGCAGGCCGACACGGTGATCGTGCCGATTGGGGGAGGCGGCCTGGCCGGCGGGGTGGGGACAGCGCTCGCCGGCATGGCGCCGGATGTGCGCGTGGTGGGCGTGCAGGCCGCCGGGGCCGCGGTCGTGCCCCAAAGCCTGGCCAAGGGCATGCCGGTCCCCATCGACCACCCCAACACCATTGCCGACGGCATTGCGACGGGCGGCGTTTCTGAGCTGACGCTGCGCCTGATCGAGAAACACGTCGACACGGTCGTCACCGTCACCGACGGCGAAATTGCGACGGCCATTCTGCTGTTGCTGGAGCGGGCGAAGCAGCTGGTGGAAGGAGCAGGCGCCGCCCCCGTGGCCGCCCTCCTCTCCGACGACCTGGACGTTACCGGCGAAACGGTGGTGCCCCTCCTCTGCGGCGGCAACATCGACCCGGCGCGCCTCCAAGAGGTGCTCGACCACGCCATGACCGACCGCCTGCAACTGCTTCGCCTGCGCGTCCGCATCGACGACCAGCCCGGCAAAATGGCCGACCTCTCCCAGCGCATCGCCGAGCAGGGCGTCAACATCCGCGAGGTGCGCCACGAGCGCGCCGTGGACGGCCTGGACGTGGGTGAGGCCTACCTGGTCTTTGAGGTGATCACCAGCGGGCGCGGACAGGCCCAAAACGCCGTCGCCGCGATTGAGGACGGCGGCTACGAGGTTGAGCGCGTCAACTGACGCTGCCGGCGCCGGAATGGACCTCGCCTCAAGGTGCCGGATTCCACACGTGACGGATTTTACGCGTGCCAGATTCCGAACGGACGTACGGGGGCAGGACGGGGCACAGCGGCCTGTGCGTCCCAACAGCCGCGGCCCGCGTCCGTTGCCCCACGATGCCACACAACACGTTCCCCGACCGCCCTCAACGCCATGTCCCGCCACATCCCCGAGGCCGTCCGGCGCCGCGTCGAGTACTTCGACGGGCAGACGTGCGCGGAGTGCGGCCGCACGATCGACGGGGACGCCCTGAAACGACATCTCGACCACCGCGAGGCCTTCAGCGAGGGCGGCGAGCACGCCGTCTTTAACCTCGACCCGCTCTGCCACGAGTGCAATCAGGCGAAGGGGGCCGGCGATACGGAGCGCACCAGACAGCTGCGCACCCGCCACGAGGCGCACCGCGACGAGACGTGCCGCTACTTCCAGACCACCGACGCCCGCATCGTGGGCAACGAGCAGCTGCGGACGCCGCAGGAGGAGGGATACATTGCGCTCCGCGACTACTTCGCCGCTGAGGATGGCGTCTCGCTTCCGGCCCTAGTGACGCTTCCCACCGGCTGCGGCAAGAGCGGCCTCCTCGCCTGCGCGCCGTTCGGCATCGCGGAGGGACGCGTGCTGGTGGTGGCGCCGAACCTGACGATTAAGGACGGACTGGCGGAGGGCACCTTTAGCGGGACCGACAACTTTTACCACTTCTGCGACGTGCTGCCGCCGGACGCCCGTCTGCCCCGCGTGGTGGCGCTACAGCGCGGCCGCGTGAACGAGGAAGACTGCCGCCGGGCGGACGTCATCGTCACCAACGTGCAGCAGATGCAGGGCTGGCTCCCCCTCTTCCCCTCCGACTTCTTCGACCTCCTCGTGGTGGACGAGGCGCACCACGCCCCCGCCGACTCGTGGCAGAACATCAACCGGGCCTTCCCCGATGCGAAGAAGCTCTACCTGACCGCCACACCCTTTCGGAGCGACGAGCAGCCGATCCGTGCGGAGCCCGTCTACAGCTACGACCTGGCCGCGGCCATCAACGCCGGATACGTGAAGAACATCGTGCGGGTCGACGCCGTGGCCTCGGAGATGACGTTTACCGTAGAGGGGGAGGAGCGGGCGTATAGCCGCGAGGAGATCATGGACCTGCGCGAAGAGACGTGGTTCTCGCGCGGCGTGGCGCTGTCGGACGTCTGCAACGAAACGATTGTGGACCGCAGCGTGCAGCTCCTGCAGGCCAAAACCCGGCGCGGCACCGAGCGGCACCAAATCCTCGGCGCCGCCTGCTCCATCCGGCACGCCGAGCGGGTGGCCGCCCTCTTCCGCAGCCGCGGCATCGACGCGTCGTTCGTCGCGAGCCGCGGCATGACGGCCGAGGAGCGCGAGGATCGCCTCCGCGCCTACGAGCACGGCGACCTCGACGCCATGGTGCACGTCGGCATCCTGGGCGAGGGCTACGACAACCCCAACATCTCCATCGCCGCCCTCTTCCGCCCCTTCCGCTCGGTGGCCCCCTACACGCAGTTCGTGGGGCGCGCCCTCCGCGCGCTCCCCGACGGCACCGACACCGACAACCTCGCCCACGTGGTGGCGCACGCCGGGCTCAACCAGGAGGACCACTGGCAGTACTTCAAGCACGAAACCGAGGCGGCACAAGTCCTTGCCGACATCGACGCCCAGCAGTCGGCACGTCGGGCTCCCGAGGACGATGCCTCCGGGGATTCGGACGACGGCCGCTCGCGGAGCCGACGCGAGAGCGACCCGGCAGAGGTCACGAGCGAGGAAATTGAGGGGTTTGACGTGGATGCGTACCTGCCCGTAGAGGGCGCCGAGGCCGAAGAGGCCCGAGACGATCTCGAGGACATGGAAGACGCCCTCAACCGCCTGCGCGAGAGAGGCTTGGACGTACCCGACGCGGACGAAATCAAGCAGGAAATCGTGGAGCGCAACCAGCCCCTGGGCGACGAGAACTTGCCACCGCCCCCCAACCGCCCGGCCCGCGAGCGCCACGCCTACCGCACGATCCTCAACCACGCCGTCCGCCGCGCCGCCGGCACCCTTCTTCAGTGCCTCGACCTGCCCGCGGACGATGCCTTGGTCGGCGTTGTTGGTCAGGGCGACGAGCGGAGCAACGTCGAGGTCGTGATCCGCATGCTGCACCGCCGCGTGAACGCCGCGGTGGGCCGCGACGACGAGACGGAGGGGCGCAACGAATGGCCCCTCGCCACCCTCAAGGATGCCAAGGAGGCAGTGCCGAGGGTCCGCGACGCGGTGCTCGACGAGATCGCCGCTGAGACGGGGACCAACACAGATGAGCCCGCGACCGATGGGCCTGCAGCCCCTTCCGGCCCGCCCGATGATGCGGACGAGAATGCTTCCTGGAGCGCCGACGACGTGGACTGGGGCGACCCGTTCTCGTCCTGAGTCCACCCAACGTGCTCGCCCCTTTCCCCACTCCGTTCCGACATGGACGTTTCGGTGTCCGCCCGTTCCACAGCTACCGCCCTGCGCGCTCTTCTTCGGGCGGGCGGTGGGCGGGCCATCGCGGCCGCCCTTCTCGCAAGTGCCGTGTGGGCCTCCCCGACGGCCGCACAGGACATGCGCCTGGGCCTCCGCCTCGGCCCCACCTTCGGATTTTTGAGCGATAGCGCGGTTCCGTTTAGTGGGGCCACCCCCAACATAAACGCGAACCCCCGCATCGACGTCCACGCCGGAGCGTACGCGATCCTCCCCCTCACCGAGCACGTTGCGCTCCAGCCCGAAGTGCTGTACGTGCGAAAGGGCGGGCACTTCTCGCGCCCCCTTGCCGAGAGCTACGCCGTCGAGCGGTACCGACTGTCGTACCTGCAGGGGGCCTTGCTTGGGCGAGGCGAAACGACTGGTCCCGGCCCGCTGTCGTTGCACGCCGTGGTGGGGCTCTCCCTCGACGCTGCGTTGGATGGACGGCTGCGACGGGCCCTCCGCACGGCGGCCGACGTACGCGAAGAGCGCATCGCCCTCGCAGAACGTGGCCGCCTGCGGCGGTGGGGGGCCGGTGTCGTTGTGGGACTGGGCGCCGGCTATCCCGTTGGCTCTGGCGGCCGCCTTGCCCTCACCCTGCGGTACAATCCCGGTCTCGTCTCCGCATTCGAAGACGCAGCCTCCCCTGCCAAGACGTCCCCAGGCGGGGTCGCATCCCAGTCACGCAGCCGTGCTTCGTTCTTTCCGAGCGGGCGGTCCCCCCTGCGACACGATGTCGTGACCGCGAGCCTCGCCTACACCTTCCCGGTGGGCCCGCTCTTCTGATCCTTCCCGCCTCGGGTGATTCATCCCGTCTCAGGGGCGTCGGCTAGGTGGACGCCTCCGCAAACAGCGTATGGCGCGCGTACGGCCCCGCCAGCGTCATGACCCGCCCCACCATCAGCGCCGTGATGCCCCACCAGACGCCCGAGAGCCCCCACCCCAGGGGGTTGACGAGCAAGAGCAGCCCTCCCGCCACCGCGGCCGTTCCAATCATGGCTTTGGCGAGGTACGGAAATTCCTCCGCCCCCATGTAAATGCCGTCCCCGACGAAGACGAGGCCGTTCAGGGGCTGCAGCACCACCACGAAAAGATACACGTCGAGAAGAGCGCGCACCGTCGCCGGGTCGCTGCTAAAGAAGTGGGGCAGGACGGGACGGAGTGCCCAAAACCCAAGGCCAAGCGCGATGCCGACGGCCAGTCCCCACTGCAGCAGCCGGTTCGAGACGCGCCGTGCAGTCGCCTCGTCGTCTCGCCCCAGATGCTTCGACACGAGCGCCTGCGCCGCCACCGCCAGCGCGTCGACCAGGAGGGCGAGAAAGGTCCAGAGCTGCGCCGCCACTTGGTGGGCCGCCACGGCCGTTACGCCCACCCGGGCCGCCGTAGCCGTGGCCAGCGTCATGGTGCCCACCAGCGACGCGGTGCGCAGGAACAGGTCGCGCCCCACCTTCAGAAACGGCCAGAGTGTGCGGAGGGCCGGGAGCCGCAGCGGAATGCCGAGTTCGTCCCGCCGGGTGTGGAGGAGCAAAACCAAAAACACGAGGGCGCCCCCCCACTGCCCGATGGCCGTGGCCGCTGCGGCCCCCGCGAGGCCCCAATCGAACACAAAGATAAAGAGGGGGTCCAGGCCGCCGTTGATGACGTTGAACCCGAGCGTCACCACCATCGGCGTGCGCGTGTCCTGGTAGCCCCGGAACGCTCCCTGGCTGGCCGTAATCAGGAGCACCGCCGGCCCGGCCAGCGCCCGGATGCGCAGGTAGGCCAGGGCCGGCGCCATCAGTTCATCGCGAGCGCCCATGAGGGAGAGCACCGGGCGCGCAAAGGCCTGGAGGGCCACGAGCGCCACGATGCCCACCCCCACCGCCAGGGTAAGGGCCCGCGCCACCACCCGTCCCGCCTCATCCCGGTTGTTCTCCCCCACCGCCCGCCCCACGCGCGGCGTGGTGCCGTATGCGAGAAAGTTGAAGATGACGAAGGTCATCGAAAAAAGCGACGTGTTCACCCCCAGCGCCGCGAGCGGCACCCGCCCCAGCTGCCCGACAAACGCCGTATCGACCAGCGACACGAGCGGCCCGGCGGCCAGCCCGGCGAGGGCCGGAACCGCCAGGTCCAGAATATCGCGGTCGTGCGGACTCGTCAGCGAGGCGTGCACGGCACCAGTCAGGGCGCAATTCGGGGCTCAGACCGCCCTCCCCCACGAGTCCTGCCCGCGATAGATTCGCCCCCCACCGCACGGCCCAGCGTCGACACTCGAAATTCATGGCCCCGCCCGCAGTCCTAACACATCGGACAGCGTAGGGCCTGGACGGATGCCGCGTCCGGTCCCGTGCAAAAAACCAGCGAATGGATTTCTCGGACCGGGATGATAATGGTTCGATAACAACAGCGCTCTGGACGTAGAGGTATTACTTGTGTTCTTCGTATTTTTCGGGATCACTCTCCCTGACCACCGTGACCGCATCACAACTCGGGACGGATGGGCCAACGGTCCTCGTCGTGGACGACGAGGAAGACCTGCTGAGTCTTCTTGAGTACAACCTCGAACAGGAGGGCTTCGACGTTGCCCTTGCCCGAGACGGGGTGGACGCCATAGAGCAGACCCGGGCGCACGAACCCGACCTCATCATTCTCGACATTATGATGCCGAAGATGGACGGCATGGAGGTGTGCGAAAAGTTGCGCAAGGACGCGCACCTGCGCACCATCCCAATCATGATGCTAACGGCCCGGAACGAAGAGGACGACAAAGTGGAGGGCCTAGACGTGGGGGCCGACATTTACCTCGGCAAGCCGGTGTCGGTCTCCGTCATCGTGAGCCAGGCGAAGGCCCTGTTGCGTAGCGCCCGCCGCTACGAGGACCCGCCCGACCAGATTGAGGTGCACAATCTGCGGGTGGATCGCGACCGATACCTGGTGTACCAGAACGAGGGGGAGAAGGAAGAGACAGAGATGCGCCTTCCTCGCAAGGAGTTCGAACTGCTCTACTTTCTGGCCTCTCATCCCGGCCGGGTGTTTTCGCGTCAGGAAATTCTCGATGAGGTATGGGGCCGCGACGTGTACGTGGTGGACCGTACCGTGGACGTCCACATCCGTAAGATCCGCGAAAAGATTGGCAGCGAGTACATCGAAACGGTAAAGGGGGTAGGCTACCGGATGAAGGAGTAGTAGAGTTTCCCGTTCGGCCTGGGAGGGCTTTCCCTTGGCCGGAACGAGCGTTATGATGGATGGCCCCTCATCCATTTTTCCCGCACACACTCTTGTTCACAACCGCTTCCCGCACGATGTCCTGTTTGCGGCCCACCGCCTCACAGTGGCCCTCGTCCCGTCTTGCATCTGGCCTAGTCGGCCTTCTCGCTCTCGCCATTGTGGCCGTCGGGTGCGGCGGAGGCACCACCGAGTCGGTGAGCGTGGATGGATCGAGCACCGTGTTTCCGCTCACGGAGGCCGTGGCCGAGGAGTTTATGGAAGACACGCAGGGGGCCCGCGTGAACGTGGGGGTGAGCGGCACCGGGGGCGGATTCTCTAAGTTCTTGCGGGGCGACATCGCCATCAACGACGCCTCGCGCCCCATCTCGCCGGAGGAAATTGAGAAGGCCGCTCAAAACGGGGTGGAGTACATTGAGATCCCCATCGCGTACGACGGGCTGGCGGTGGTGGTACACCCCGAAAACGACTGGGTGGAGTGCGTAACCGCGGGCGAGCTTGAAGAGCTGTGGGCCCCAAACAGCTCCATCGACCGGTGGAGCCAGCTCCGCGACGATTTTCCGGACCGCCCCATCGACCTGTACGGGCCCGGCACGGCCAGCGGCACGTACGACTACTTCACCGAAGCCATCATGGGGGAGAGCGGCGCGAGTCGGTCCGACTTCACGGCCAGTGAAGACGACAACGTGCTCGTGCAGGGCATCAAGGGCACCGAGACATCGCTCGGGTACTTCGGGCTCGCCTACTACGAGAACAACGCAGGCGACTTGAAGGCCCTAGGCGTGGACCCGGACCAGCCCAACAGCGGGGCGCCCTGCGTGACGCCGAGCGCCGAGACCGTTCAGAACGGCACCTACCGGCCTCTCTCGCGGCCGCTGTTCATTTACGTGAACCCCGCGAAGGTCACGCCCACCGTAGAGACGTTCGTAGAGTTCTACCTCCAGAACGCAGGCGAACTGGCCAGCGACGTGGGCTACGTCGCCATGCCCGACGACGCGTACGATCTAGCCCTCGAGCGCTTCCAGTCCCGCACAACCGGAACCGTCTTCGGCGCCGAGGACGTGGACGTAACCGGCACCCGGGTGGAGCAGATGCTCCGGTCGGCCATGAGCGACACGGCGGCCTCCGACACCACGGCGGCTGAGTAAGCCCCCTTCTCCCGCGAGTATCCGACCAGGCTGAGTGAGTGCTCATGAGCGCTTCCCCTTCCTCTACCACCACGACGGCCGACGACCCAGCGCGGCGCCCCTCCCGCCCGGCCGACGACCTGCGCCAACAGGTCTACGACAGTCCCAAGGAGCAGGCCATCAAGTACGCGCTCGGGGCGTGCGCCTTGGTCAGCGTGCTCACCACGCTGGGAATCGCCGCCGTCCTCATCGTCGAATCGATCCCGTTCTTCCAGTCCGTCTCTTTCGCCGAGTTTTTCGGGGATACGCGGTGGACGCCACAGTTCGCGGAGAAGCACTTCGGCATCTGGGCGCTGCTGAGCGGCACGCTGCTCGTCACCGTGATCTCGGCGGTGGTGGCCCTGCCGGTGGGCCTGGCCAGCGCTGTCTTCATTTCGGAGTACGCCTCCGAGTGGGTCCGCAAGGTTTTGAAGCCCGGCCTGGAGCTATTGGCGGGGGTGCCCACCGTGGTGTACGGCTACTTCGCGCTCACCTTCGTGACGCCCTTGCTGCAGGCCTTGGTTCCGGGACTGGGCGTGTACAACGCGCTCAGCGGAGGCATCGTCGTCGGGATCATGATCATCCCCATGGTGGCCTCGCTCAGTGAGGATGCCCTGCGCGCCGTTCCCGACAGCCTGGGCGGCGCGGCCTACGCCCTAGGCGCCACCAAGTACGAGGCGGTGGTGCGCGTGAAGGTGCCGGCCGCCTTTGGCGGCATCATGGCGAGCTTCATCCTGGCCGTGAGCCGGGCCATCGGCGAGACCATGATCGTGACGCTGGCGGCCGGCGCCACTCCCAAGATGACCCTCGACCCCCGCGAGTCCATCCAGGCCATGACGGCGTTCATCGTGCAGGTAAGCAAGGGCGACACCCCGCAGGGCACCATCGAGTATCAGAGCATCTTTGCCGTGGGCCTCGTTCTGTTCCTGATTACCCTCGCAATGAACATTCTGGCCAACCGCATCACTCGCCGCTACCAGGAGCAGTATTAGCCGCAAGCGCCCGCTCCTTTTCTTTTCTTTCCGAACCGCGCTTCGATCGCGATGGAGCCGTCCTCGAACGGGTCATTCAATCTTCGCCGCATGCGCCGCAAACGCGTGGGCCTTGTTCTGGCCGGCGTTCTCTTTCTGGCCACGATCTTCGGCATCGTCGTGCTGGTGACGCTTCTGGTCGACGTGGTGGTCACTGCCGTCCCCTGGCTCGACGGGCGGTTCATCGCGAGCCTGCCGTCCCGCACCCCCGGCGAGGCCGGCATCCAGTCGGCCCTCATTGGCAGCCTGTGGCTCATGGGCCTAACGGCCCTCATTTCGGTCCCCTTGGGCGTGGCGTCGGCCCTGTACCTGGAAGAGTACGCCCAGGACGGGTGGTTCCTCCGCCTCATCCAGGTCAACATCGCCAATCTGGCCGGCGTGCCCTCCGTGGTGTACGGCATCCTCGGCCTGGCCCTCTTCGTACGCTTTGCGGCCCTGGGAAACAGCCTTCTCTCCGGCGCCCTCACGCTGAGCCTGCTGATTCTGCCGATCATTATCATCAGTACCCAGGAGGCGCTCCGCAGCATTCCCAGCGGCATCCGCGAAAGTGCCTACGCCCTCGGGGCCACGCGCTGGCAGGTCATCTACAGCCACGTGCTTCCCATGGCCGCGCCGGGCATTATGACGGGCGTCATCCTGGCCCTCAGTCGCGCCATTGGCGAGACCGCCCCGCTCATCCTCGTCGGCGCACTTACCTTCGTCCCCTTCGTGCCGCAGGGGGCGCTGGATCAGTTCACGGCGCTGCCGATTCAGATCTTCAACTGGACCGCCCGCCCGCAGGATGAGTTTCGGGGCCTCGCGGCCGCCGCCATCGTGGTGCTCATGATTCTACTCTTCACCATGAACCTGACTGCCATCCTGTTGCGCAACTACTTCGAAGAACAGCGCGCCGGTGCGTAATGGCACCGCCTCCCTCCCGCCCTGCCTGCACGCCTTCCTGTGCCCGCCATGCCTACGACCAACGAGCCCGCCGAGAACCCCGCCGCTGAAAACGCCCCCCCCACTCCGGCCCCCTCCAGCGAGCCCTCTCTCAACGAGCCCTCGTCCAACGGCCGTGCCGACACACCGGTCTCCTCGGAGGAGCCGTCGGCCTCGGACCCCGCGGACGTTCCCTCCGAGCCTGCCATGGAGCCGAAGCTGAATATTGACGACCTTCATTTCTGGTACGGCGAAAACCATGCCCTCCAGGGAATTACGATGGACATCCAGCCCAACAAGGTGACGGCCCTCATCGGGCCCTCGGGCTGTGGAAAATCCACCCTGCTCCGGTGCCTTAACCGGATGAACGAACTCATTCAAGGCACCACCATGGAGGGGACTGTGCTCGTGGACGGGCAAGACATTTACGACGAGAATGCCGACCCCGTAATGGTGCGGCGGCGGGTGGGGATGGTGTTCCAGAAACCGAACCCCTTCCCCAAGACGATCTACAAGAACGTGGCCTGGGGGGCCGAGATTAATGGTTACGACGGCGACCTCGACGCCCTCGTGGAGCGGTCGCTGCGCCAGGCGGCCCTGTGGGACGAGGTTAAGGATCGCCTGCACACCAGTGCGCTCGATTTGAGCGGCGGCCAGCAGCAGCGCCTGTGCATTGCACGCACGCTGGCCGTAGAGCCGGACGTGGTGCTTATGGACGAGCCGGCCAGCGCCCTCGACCCCATTGCTACCTCGAAGGTGGAGGAGACGATCACGGAACTAAAAAAAGACTACACGATCGTGATCGTCACCCACAATATGCAGCAGGCCTCCCGCATCAGTGACGAGACGGCCTTTCTCTACATGGGCCGCCTCGTCGAAATGAACCCGACCGATCAGCTCTTCACGCGCCCCGAGAAGGACCGCACGGAGGCGTACGTGACGGGGCGCTTTGGATAGCCCCGGCCGCTCTCCGCTTTCCTCAACCGTTTTTCGGCCATGCCGAACCGCTCGTCCCTGGATCAAGAACTGGTGTCCCTGCGCGGCCTCATCGCCGACATGGCCAACCGCGTCGACGAGCAGTTTGCCAACGCGATGAACGCCCTTCTGCAGGGCGATACGGAGCTCGCCGAACAGGTGGTGGACGGAGACGATGCCATCGACGCTCTCGAGCTACGAATCGACAAGCAATGCGAGCGCATTCTGGCCCTGCACTCTCCCGTGGCGGTAGACCTCCGCATGCTTATCATGGCGGTGAAGATCAACACCGACTTTGAGCGCATCGGGGACCACTGCCGCAACCTCTCGCGCAACGCCCGTCACCTGGCCAACGCTCCCGGTCTGCTTGCCGACACGCGCCTTCCAAAGATGGCGGACATGTCGCGCACAATGCTCCGCGAAGCGGAGATGGCGTTCCTCGAAAACGACCGGCTGAAGGCGCGCAAGGTCATCGCGCGCGACCTACAGGTGAACCGCCTGCACGAAGAGACCTTCGCAAAGCTCGTAAAGATGTGCCAGGACGGGCACGAGCAGTCTGAGGTCATCGCACACCTGCTCACGGTAAGCAAGGCGCTGGAACGCATTTCCGACCACGCCAAAAACATCGCGCAGAGCATTGTCTTCATGGTGGAGGGACGCGACCTGCGTCACCGCGGAATTGATGGAGAGGCCAGTGCCTCCGCAGATCTTCCGCCGGTGGACGGGTCCTCTGGCTGAGCGGACGGGGCGGACGGTAGACGCCCTGTGCAACCGCTTTGACCGAAGCCGTCGCCTGCGAAGCGGGTGAGACAGCCGCCCACCTAACGCCACGCTGTACGCGCGGGGTCTTGGAACTCGCGCACACGGAACGAGCATCGGCGGCTGTCCTCTGTGGGACTGGCCCGGCAAATCGCTGCCGGGGACGGTCACGCAGGCGCTCTCGCGACAGTGCCAGCCGGTTTCTGGCGGTTTCTCAAGCACGCTGGCGAGCGCAGTGTCTTTTAGGTGCCGGGGAGTTGCCCTGCGGTTATCGCACGACGGTGAGGCGGCGGGTGCGCC
>ERZ1034486.148-NODE-148-length-20535-cov-4.953320_pt1 | contig 20535 bp, 18 predicted proteins | sample MGYA00520683_ERZ1034486 | MGnify/ENA primary metagenome ERZ1034486 (study PRJEB33760, sample SAMEA4777685) | hypersaline lake metagenome | biome: hypersaline environment; feature: brines | place: Spain | collected 2012-08 | depth 0 m ...
GCGGCAGGTCACATGGCGGCAGGTCACATGGCGGCAGGTCACATGGCGGCAGGTCGTCGTGCACGTCGAATCGTGTGAAAAAGAAACAACCGGTCCGGCCCTGCGCCATGCACCGGCGGCGCCCGGCCAGCCCTACAGCACCGTTCACCCTGATTTTTCCAATCCCATGGGCGATGTGCGTGAGGACGTAAGTGGTGAAAGCTCCGAAGACCGACGCGGGCGCGATGGTTTCAACGAGGGGGCCCCCGAAGGCCCATCTCCAGACGGGGAGAGCCGTCTCCCACATCCTGGCGAACGGCCCTCCGTGGAGGCACTTCTTGCTGCACTGCGGAAAGCAACGAGCACTGCGTCCCGGAAGCGCGCCACGGCGCAGGGCACCGCGGCCGATGCCTCGTCTCCCGCGGCGCTTTCCCCCTCCCGTGCCAACACCGTCGCAAAAACCCTCGCTGCGTTTCGGGACGCAGCGCGCCGTGCCCTGCAGGAACGAGACGAACCGACCCCCCCTGCCGTCGGCGCCAGCAGCACCTCCGACGAGGCCCCCGACGAGACGCCCCGTGCCAGCGAGCCCGTCGAAGTGGATGAGTCCCTCGCGCCGGACTTTCGCCGAGCCCTTTCCGAGCGAGAACGCGCCGCCCGCCGCGTTCCGTCGACCGATGCCTCGGGCCGATTCGAAGAGGCCTCCCTCCTGCCCAACGCGTTCCTGTGGGTAACCGGCCCGGCGGAAAGGCCCAGCGCCCTGCCAGACGACCAGTGCCTGCCGGTGCAGCGGTTGGCAGAGCACCCCGCCCCGGCAGCGGCCCGCGAGGCAGACGCCTTCCTGCTGGCCGGCGAAGGCCACCAGCCGTACCGCCGGCTCGTCCAGATCCGGCACCACCCCGAGCCGGACGTCTACCTGAAGCCGGTGTTCTGGCGGCGTCCCGAAGCCGCTTCGTCGCCCGTTGCCCCGCATGTCGACGACGCCTGGAGCCCGGCGGCCGTCCGGGAAACGGTGCGTGCGCTCCAGGAAACAGCGGCGGCCATCAACCAGCGAATCGACACGCTCCGTGAGCTGGGCGCCGGAGACGCAGAGGGGAGGGAGCACCGGATGCTTCGGCTGGTGGCAACGCGCAGCGATGCCTTTGCGCCGCAACGGGAACGAGACGGAGACGCTCCCATCGTGTACCCGATGCTGTCTCCGCTCCTGGCGTCTTCCCCGCGCCAGGAGGCGCCGGGCGAGAGGGACGAACTGACGGACATTCTCGCGGCAACGGCGCGCCGCATCCGCGAGGGCTAATTGAGGTCCGCGAAGAGATGCCGGCCGTATCCATTCGGCACCGATGCGAAGCGGGAGCCGCAGCGTACGGTTTGGCAGAGCGCAAGGCCGTGCGCGCCAGAAGGGACTGCACAAAAAGGACCTACACAAAGAAAGACTTGCCAAAGAAAGACCTACACAAAGTCGTGACCGCGCTCCAGCGGGCGCTCGCGCGCTAGCTCGGCTTCCACGTCCGACACAACGGCCGCAATGCGTCGACGGATCGCGGCGATGGCGGGCTTGAGGGGATCGAGATCGGTGGCTGTCTCGTCGAAGTCGGCCTCGATGGCCTGGGCCTGTTCCAGAAGATCGTGCAGGGCAGAGAGGTGCTCCTCGTGACGCTCCAACTGGGCCTTGCGAAGAAACTCCACAATCGTGCGGGCCAGCCGAAGCGCGGCGTCAAAAAACTCATCCGGCGTAAGGCCCAGCTCGTTCGCCCGCGCCTCCAGCAGCTCGTTCGCCGCCGCAGGCATCCGGTGCGGTGCCTCGGCCCGCTCGCCAGGCGGGTCGGAGGCATTCTGAGAAAACCAGTGCTGCGTCTGCTCATCCTCCGTGTCCAGAAACGAAGCGGTGAGGTGGACAGCCATCGCGGCTGCTTCCTCCTGCGCCACCTCCCAGTGGTCCGCCAGCCGCTCTTTGGCCGTGCGGGCCTCTGTGCTGAGCGCGAACGTAGGGGAAGTCGACGGGCGCTCCTCCCCGGAAAGTGTCTCCGACGAAAACCGGCCGTGATCCTGAGCAGACTCTTCCATGGCGCCAGGTGTATGAGCGACGGGCAGTGCGTAAGCGATGGGCTGCACGCAGCACGAAGCGGACGGCCCCGGCGAGACAGGAGCACGGTGCCGTAAGTCGGTGCCGTAAGTCGGTGCCGCAAGTCGGTGCCGCAGTACAGGTCCGCTACAATTCTTTTCCGCTACAATTCCTTTTCGAGCAGGCCCATGATCTCGTCGTAGCTCTCCTGGGCGGCCGACTCGTCGCCCGAGCGGATCGCGTCTGTCACACACGTCTCTAGGTGGTTTCGGGTGATGGCCCGCCCTACGGATTTGAGGGCCTGCTGCACGGAGTGAATCTGGTCGAGAATGTCACCACAGTAGCGATCGTCCTCCACCATGCGCTTTAGGCCACGGACCTGGCCTTCGATGCGACTGAGGCGGGCGGTGATGTTCTCGCGGTCGGCGTCGCGGACGGGCATGGGCAGGGCGCGGACAATGAGTTGAGTGTTCAGGGGCTGCTGTGGCAGTACAGGACCAGGGAATGCCCCTACTTTGCCCGTAGGGGGTTGTTTCTAGAGGTGCGCCGGAAGCAGGAACGATGCGGGCAGAGGCGTGGAGATAGGAGCAAAGGCGTAAAGACCCTTTCACCGAAAGATTGCGGATCTCCTTTTGGTTCACCAGAGTGGATCTTTTATTCTAAGCAACGTTCCTTCCCGCCGACGCCCCCCTTCCATGCCCCCACCTGTCGATATGCCCACGCTTGCCCCCTCCATCATCGCGTCCGACGCCGGGCGGTACGCGGCCTGTGCCGACGAGGCACTCCGCGCCGGCCCCGAGTGGCTGCACGTCGACGTGATGGACGGTCACTTCGTCCCCAACCTGACCATTGGTCCCGACGTGGTGCGTGCCCTCCGCCCCGTGGCCGACGAGCACGAGGCCGCGCTCGACGTCCACCTCATGATCGAGAACCCGGAGCAGTACATCGAGGCCTTTGCGGACGCCGGGGCCGATACGCTCACCGTTCACGTTGAGGCATGCCCCCATCTCCATCGCGTGGCACAGCAGATCCGGGCGGCCGGCTGCGAGGTCGGCGTTGCACTGAACCCTGCCACGCCCCTGGGCCACCTCGACGGCATTTTGCCGTTCGTGGACCTCGTGCTCGTGATGTCGGTGAACCCAGGCTTCAGCGGGCAGGCGTTCATTCCGGAGTCGACGGCCAAGGTGCAGCGGGTGCGCCGGCAGCTCAATGCGCTGGGCTCGGATGCGCACGTGGAGGTGGACGGCGGGATCGGGCCCGAAAACGCGCTGGAGCTGGTGCGGGCCGGGGCCGAGGTGCTGGTGGCCGGCAGTGCCGTGTTCGGGGGCACGCAGTCGATTGAGCAAAACGTAGACGCGCTCCGGAGCGCGCTCACGCTCACGGTGTGACGGCCCTGCCGCGACCCGCTGTCCTCAGGTCGGCGCACCCGTGCAGGGGCCCCCGATCGCCGAATGTGACGAGGTGCTATGGAGAACCCCCGCTCGGATCTGAAAGACATGAGCGATACGGTGTGTGTGGTGACCGGTGCCAACTCGGGCATCGGGAAGGCCACGGCCACGGAACTGGCCCGCCTTGGGGCGCGGGTCGTCATGGTGTGTCGCGACGAGCGGCGGGGACGAGACGCACAGGCCGAGATCCAGGCCGCGGCGGAACTGGCGCATCCCAGCCGGGCCGACACCGTGGATCTCCGCATCGCCGATTTGGCCGTGCAAGAGGAGGTGTACCACCTCGGCGAGACGATCCGGGCGGACTACGACCGGCTCGATGTGCTCGTGAACAACGCAGGTGTTTTTCTCGATGCGCGCCAGGAGACGGTCGACGGCATCGAGGCCACCTTTGCCATCAACCACCTCGCCCCCTTCTTGCTCACCCACCTGGTCCTGCCCCGTCTCCGCGACACGGCCGGGCGCGTGGGCGAGTCCCGCATTATCAACGTGAGCTCAGAGGCGCACCGCGGGGCCAGCATCCACTTCGACGACCTCAACGCCGAGGCCGGCTACAATCCGCTGCAGGCCTACGCCCAGTCCAAGCTGGCCAACATCCTGTTCACCCACGAGCTGTCTCGCCGCCTGCAGGGCGCAGGCGTGCTGGTGAACGCCGTCCATCCCGGCATCGTGAACACCAATATCTGGCGCGGCTCCGGGTGGATGTCACGCCTCGCACGGCTGTTTTCGTGGCTGTACAAGCGTCCGGACGAAGGGGCGCGCAGCGTCGTCTACCTTGCCGCTTCGCCGGAGATGGCGGACGTAACGGGGCAGTACTTCAAGGAAACCGAAATCGTAAACCCGTCTCCGGAGGCCTACGACGAGAAGACGGAAACGCGGCTCTGGCGCGTCAGCCGGAGGCTCACTGGCCTCACCGAACCAGGAGAGAACGGGGGCGAGGGCGGGTAAGACAAAAGGCACGGGCCGGGCGCCGCAGAGGGCCGCCGCCGTGCAATCGCGCGTTGCGCTCACGTACGCTCGCTGAGCATGGCGTCAATGCCCTCCTCGTGGGCGGTTTCGAGCTGCTGCTTCTCGCGGCGCCAAAACACAAAGAGCGCGGCTCCCATCAAGAGCGCCATGAAGATGGACCCGTACCGCATAATCTTGAAGGCGCTGGCAGAATACGAGTTGGAGTCGGGGTCGAACCGCGCGCAGGCCAGAAAGGCCTTGTCGATGATGGTGCCCACCGTTCCGTTTGACGCCTCAACGAGTGCCGTGCGCAGGTTGCCCGAGGCAGGCGCCAGCGTCGTGAAGTAGCGCGTGATGGTGCCGGAGCCGCTCAGAAACACAATGGCCGCGGGGTGGGCAAACTGCTCCGTCTTGTTCGGGAGCGCCTTGTACCGGATGCCCACCGAGTCGGCCAGGGCCTGAATGGCGGCCTGCTCGCCGGTCAAAAAGTGCCAGCCGTCCGTCGTCTTCTCCGGCTCCTCCAGGGCCGCCGCGTAGCGCTCCTGGGCTTTGCGCGCCATCGCAGGGCCCTCCGCGGGGTTAATGTCGACGGTAATCACCTCGAACTTCTCCCCCGCCATCCACGAAAGCCCACCAATCGCCTTGGCAAACTTTTGGAGCTGAATGCGACACAGCTGCGGGCACCGGTGGTAATTCATTGTCAGCATCACCGGCGTGGACCCGTCGAAGTATTGGCCGAGCCGAACCCTCTCCCCTGCTTCGTTGCGAAACGAAAGCGACTTCGGAATCGTCGCCCCGAGCTTTTGGTCCACACCGACGTTCTCGATCTCTTCCGGCGTGCGGTTCGCGCGCTGGGCGTACCCCTCCGTCGGCCGAAGGCCTGTCCACAGGACGAGAGCCGCCAGCACCAGAGCCATAGCCGCGGGAGAGCAGCGGAAAGCGAGGGCAGCAGGATGCAGAATGCGCATGAACCGTACGGAAGACCGATCAATGAATCGCGTGCCTGTTAAACCTCGGCCGAGGACAAAAGTTTGTGCGCCCGGCTCCCAAGCCCCGGTGTCCAGGGGACTGCATTGTTTCTCTGCGTCTCCCGACGGGGGAAGATAGAGAAAATAAAGAATTCTTCGGAGGTGCGATTGATCGCTGACGTCCCGGCCATTATCCTTCTAAAACTATTCGCAGCGTCACAAAAGTATTTCCTTTAGGAGGGTATTCTTTCGGGGGTCTTCTTTGCTTTGCTTGATGAGCGCATGCCGACGTCCTCTTCCCAACTTCGGACTGTCATCGATCGTCTTCCGTTTCCGGTCGACGATACCTGCGCGGCCAACGACGCTTTTCGGCGGTGGACTCAAGACAACGTCCAGGCGGCCAAGCGCGTGGTGGATCTCTGGACATACTGCTACGTCTGTCGCTATTTTCTGTCGAAGTCGGCGAAAGGAACCTTCGAGAACGCCTCCGACGCCGATGAGCTGACCACGCGTGCCTACCAGAAGGTGCAAAAACATCGCGACAGCGTCCGCAACCCGTCCCGGTACGCCAACTGGGTGAGTGTGGTCTGCAAAAACACGCTGCTCAACTATGCCCGTCGCAATCGGTTCTCGGAGTCGATTGAGAAAGAAAACGGCCCCACGCTGCGCGCCGAAGCCAAGCGGCCTACCGCAAACATCGGGTTTGTACGTGAGGCGTTCGCGGAGGCCATTGAGCGGCTGCCCGAATACCTTCAAGAACCGGCCCGGTTGTATTTTCTTGAGCACCAGGAGTTTGAAGAGATCAGCGAGGCCCTGGACAAGCCCGTCGCGACCGTTCGCACGTACAAGCACAAGGCCATGAAGAAGCTCCGCACCGACGACCGCCTCCGGGAGTACGTGGAACAGTCCAACCTGTAAGAAGGAGGGGGGAAGCTTCGAATATTAAATGCAGATGTAGAACGTTACAGCGACCGAGTCGATGTGTCTTACAATTCCAGTACACATCTGCGCAGGGCCCTTCGACAATCCCTACCGGCTGTTCAGGGTGGGGAACGGGCTCTGAGGCTACCCACGGGGGCCACGCTGTGTCCCCCCCCATCCCCCCTCTCGCTCCCTCCTTGCCAACCCCGAAGCGAGCGTGCACGAGTGACTGTCGTACACAACCGCTCACTTTTTCGGTAATGGAAGATATCGAAGAAAAAATTCTTTCCTACCCGCACCTCTCCGTCGGAGAACAGCGAGAGGTTGAGGCCCACGTCGAGTCGAATCCGGAGTGGGCGCCTCTGCTGCGAGACGTTCGCTCCCTCGAGGGCATCTCTGCGCGTGTAGATGGCGAACTTCCGTCAGACGGCGACCGTCCGTCGGACGCCCTCGTTGCGACCTACGTGGCGGTTCGCCATCTCCACCCGGACGATGTGCCGGCTGAGCTGCAGGAGGTTCTGGCCAGGCTGGAGGCGCGTCTCGATGAGAGTGCTGCGCTTCGTCGCCGGGCAGACGCCGCCCTTCGTCGGTTGGAGAGCGCCGAGGCGGCCGTCGACCCGGTGGCGCACTTCGAGTCTCTCACTGGACACGCCCTCAACGAGACGCCGGCCGCGGAAGGCGCGACGTCGAGGGAGAAGGGCCCGGCAGAACGGGCGGCCGACGACGTCTCCCCGGGGCTGGACGTTGCGCTGGATCTCTCGGGGCTTCTGCGCTGGGGCGGAGCCGTCGCGCTGGTTCTGTTGGTGGGGTACGTGGGGCTCTACGGAGCGAGCTACGCCAGCCAGTCGACCCTCGACCGGCTCGCCACGGTGACAATCAGCAATCAGGTTGTGGAAAGCTACCCTGAGGCGAGCACGCGCGGCGCCTCTCCGGCCGTCTCCGACACGGCTTCGGTGGACGCCCAGTACCTGGCAGCCCTGTCGGCCCTGCGGACTGCCCGCACATCTACACTCGGGCTGTTTCCCCGCTACGATGCCGATCGCCTCGGGCGGGCCCAGCGCCTGTTCCGACGCGTACTAGACGAGGTGCCGCCCCGCACGTTTCTGGCTCAAGAGGCCCACTTTTACCTGGGCAAGATTGCCCTGGCCCACGAGGACGTTGCCGTGGCCCGCAGCCACTTCAAGGCTGTTGTGCGCGAGGGCGGGCAAGCGGAAGGGCGGCGCGCCAACGAGGCGCACAAAATCCTGAAGGCGCTCCAGCAGGAGTACGATCCGGCCCCCCCGGCAGACCGGTAGCCCCCCGATCCGTATGGGCGCCACGTCCGAACGTGGAGGGCAAGAGACACAGCAGAGACGGAGCCGATCGCCGCCTTTGATTCGCCGCGCCTTTGATTCATCGCCCCTGGCCCGTTCGGGAATAGCCGCAGCTCTGGAGACCACCTCGGTCGCTGGGCCCCGTCGGGCTTCCGAAAAGAGGCGCTGAACGCGGGTGGAGGGCCGCCCCGATGGGGCAAACGCCTACGCGTAGGTGTTGAGCATCACCGGCATGATGAGCATGAGAATGTCCTCTTCCGGAGCCTCGTCGGACGAATCCTGGGGAAGCACGATGCCGGCGCGGTTCGGAGAACTCAGCTCAAAGAGCACCTCGTCGCAGTCGACGTTGCCGAGCACCTCGGTGAGGTACTCCGAATTGAAACCGATCTCCATCGGCTCGCTGTCGTAGTCGCAGTGAATCGTCTCCTCGGCCTCGCTAGAGCGCTCCACGTCCTCCGCCGAGATGGTCACCGTATCGGCCGTAATGTCGAGCCGGATCTGGTTGGTCATGCTGGAGGAGTAGAGCCCCACGCGCTTCACGGCGTTGAGCATGTCCTCTCGGTTCACGACGAGGCGGCGGTCGTTGCCGTCCGGAATGACGGACTGGTAGTTCGGGTACGTCTCGTCGATGAGACGGGCGAGCACCCGCGAGTTGCCAAACTCGAAGCTCACGTGCCCCTCGTCCACTCGGATGGTGCAAATCTCATCGTCCTCCACGACCCGGCCTGCGAGCTTCGTGGCCTTCTCGGGAACGATGAAGTCGACGTCCGTATCGGCCCGCAGCTCCGGCAGGGTGAGCTTCACGAGGCGGTGCCCGTCGGTCGCGACCACGGAGGTATTGTCGCCCCCGACCTGGAAGTATACGCCCATCATGGCGGGGCGCAGGGCGTCCTGGCTCACCGCGAAGGCGGTCTTGTCAATCGTCCGGCCCAGCAGGCCGCCTTCCACATTGATCTCGTGCTCTTCTTCCAGCTCCGGCAGCTCCGGGTAGTCCGACCCGTCGTGCCCCACCATCTTGTAGTGGCCCTGGTCGGTTTCCATGCGGATCTCGAAGTCGCTGTCCGCGGTGAACACAATCGGCAGGTCCGGGAGCGCGCGCAGGGTGTCGATCAGCCGCTGTGCCGGCACCGCGATGGGGGTGCGCTCGGGGGTGCCGTTCGTTTCAAACTGAACGGGCACCGTCTGAATAATCGAGATTTCGAGGTCGGTGGCGCTCAGCCGCAGCGTGTCCCCGTCGCGCTCGAAGAGAATGCACTCCAGGATGGGCATGGTGCTCTTCGACGGAACGGCGCCTTTGACGGTGTTGAGCGCCTCGAGAAGATCGGCGCTTGAGGCGGTAAATTTCATGGTGATCGGCGCGTTGCGGAAAGAAACGGTCGAAATTCGAAAAGCCCCGCATCGGAATAAACAGACCCGCGGATTGATACACAAGCCCTACGAAGAGGCGGGGGCGAAGATTCGGGGTGGGGGCTGCAACACGGCGCTATTGGCCGTGCCGATCGATTTTTTGGGCAATCTCATTGACGGTCTGCCGGAAGCGTTCGTTGCTCTCCCGCCGTTCGTCGACGGTGTTGTTGGCGTGGATCACGGTGGAGTGGTCTCGTCCCCCAAAGTGCAGCCCGATGGACTTGAGGGAGTGCTGCGTGTGTTTCTTCGCGAAGTACATGGCCACCTGCCGGGCCCGCACGATCTCGCGCTTTCGGGTCTCTCCCCGCATCTGGTCCTCGGACACGCCCATGTGCTCGCCCACGATGCGCTGGATGTCTTCGATCGTGAGGGTGGCCTGCTGCTCCTGCACGAGGTCGCTCAGGACTTCGCGGGCAAGATCGAGTGTAATGTCGCGCTGATGGAGGGTGGCGTGGGCGAGCAGCCGAATGAGTGCCCCTTCCAGCTCCCGGATGTTGCTCTCGATCCGGCGGGCAATAAACTCGATAATCTCGTCGTCGAGCTCAATGCCGTCGTCCTCCGCCTTGCGCTGAAGGATGGCGATGCGCGTGTCGAGGCCCGGCGGCTTGAGGTCGGCACTCAGGCCCCACTGGAAGCGCGAGAGCAGCCGCTCTTCCAGCCCGTCGATGGCCCGCGGCGGACGGTCGGCCGACAGCACGATCTGTTTGCCCGCCTGGCGCAGGGCGTTGAAGATGTGGAAGAACTCTTCCTGGGTTTTTTCCTTCCCGCTAAAAAACTGCACGTCGTCCACGATGAGCAGGTCCACCTGCCGGTAGAACCGCGAAAACTCGCCCACCCGGTTGCGCTGAATGGACTGGACGAACTCGGTGGTGAACCGCTCGCTGGAGACGTACAGGACGGCCTCGGAGGCCTGATGGGCCGACACGCGGTTCCCGATGGCCTGGATCAGGTGGGTTTTGCCGAGGCCGACCCCGCCGTAGACGAGAAACGGGTTGAAGCTCGTTCCCCCCGGCTCGGAGGCAATGGACCGCGCCGCGCTGCGTGCCAGCTGGTTGCACGCCCCCTTGATGAACCGGTCGAAGGTGTAGCCGTCGTTCAGCTGGCTGTCAATCTCGGTGTCTTTGAGGCCCGGGATGGCGAAGGGGTTCTGCACCGGCGGGTCGCTTTTTGTCTCGTCCCGTCCCGGCCCGGTGGAGCCGTCGCGTGATGGAGGCCCGTCCGGGTCCTGGCGCTCTTCCGAAGAGGGCGCCGCCTCGGGGGAAGATGCGTCGGGAGAGGAGGACGACGGGGAGGCGGGCCCTGAGGACGCGGGGGCGTCGGGGGAGGACGAAGACGACTCGTCGTCGGCGGCCGGCGGAGAGGGGGACGATTCGTCCCCCGAAAAGCGGGCGGGGAGCTGCATGGACGCGCCCTGGTCCGGGTTGTCCGGGTCGTTCTGCTCGATGACCACGTCGTAAAACAGCCGCCCCTTCGGCCCCAGCACCCGCGTGACGGTTTTGCGGAGCAGGGAAAAGTAGTGCTCCTCCAGCCACTCGTAGTAGAACCGGCTCGGCAACTGAACGGTAAGCTTTCGCAGGCCGTCGTCCTCCTCCAGGGACTGCGCCTCTAGGGGCTCGAACCAGGTTTTGTAGCCCCGTGCGCTCACGTTGTCCTGTACGATGGCGAGGCACTTCTCCCAGGCACGTTCGGCGGCGTCATCCATCACAAGCCAGGGTTCGTCTGAGGCGCGGGCGGTCCGAAGAGGCAGGCGTTGGCGTAGGGGCGCGAGGGAGGCGCGGGCGGCCCGGTGGGGCGAGAAGGCCGCTCGCGAGGCCGGTCTGCGTCAGGGCCAGGGCCAGGGGGAGCGACGTCGGGAGGAGCCCGCTTACTGCGCAGCGAAAAGAATCGGGACGTCTCGCATCCGCTGCCTCGCGTTGGCGGGGGCGGGCCGCCCACCCGGGCTGTTGCGAGTGCCTGTGAGTGCCAGGCTGTCTGTGAGGGCGGGTGTGTTTCGAGTGCAGGCGTGCGGGCACTCGACGCATCATCGTGCTGCCTGCGGCGAAGGGGTCCTCGTGGGGGGCGCCGCGCAGCGTCTTCGCGAGCGGGGCGCCCTGGGCACCGAGACGCAAACCGTGACGTGGCAGAAATCCTGCCGCACCGACGCAGTCCGTCACGCCGAGCGGCGCGGCCGTGGGGCCGTGTGCGTCGGGCAAAGAAGAGGAAATGCGCCGCGCCATCGGCGGTCCCCAATCGCAGGACGGAAACGGTCTCCGTTGCTTACGGGGCGCTTCTACATGCCCCCGCCAAATTTGGGATTACGAACGATAATCACTGCCCGTGGCAACATCAAGAAGCCCAGCCGCCGCCCACGGCAATCGCATCAACTACGCAATGTCCTACCCCGTCGCTCTGAGCCTGACTCAGAGCCGGTCCACCCCTGCGAAGAAGCCACGTCGGCCGGATGGGCAGGCTCCACACGAGCGAAGCGCCGGGAGCGGGAGCGACCGCAGGGGACGAGTGCTCCTGGAGGGCGAAGGTCATGCCCTTGCGGTGCTGACGAAGTACATCAATACTGAATCTACATCAATTTAATACCGAATCAAGTTCAGCACAGGGCCTGGAGCGACGAAAGTAAGTGCATTTTATCCTAAATGTCCGAAAACAGGCGATCTGAGGGTCTTTCAAGCCACGCAGACGTTTGGTGCGATTGCCCTGAGCCGTCGCCCGCTCGCATGCGTGCTTCTTTCCACGCATCCCTTGCCAACAGCCCCAATATTCAACGCGAGATTGTCTGCCGGCGGTTGCCGTCGCCCCTACTTCCCCGTAGATTATGGACGCAGTAAGCACGAGCGCAACAAGCGGCCCCCACGGCCGCCTCTCCCTAACGCTCTTTCCCGCAACAACCCCGCAACGAGTCCATGATCGATCCCGGCATTCAAGCACTAAGCCGCGCCGCGAACGAGGAGCAGGCCGCCTGTCCGGTCACCCTTGTGGTCAGTGGCAACATGGTTACCGGCCACATCGTGGCCCAAGACACCTTCGAGGCCGACACGACGCGCATGGTCGAGATGGCCGAAGAGCAAACCGGCGGTGCAAACGACGCGGTGCAGGCAATGGGCAGCATGATCTCTGCCATGCTCGACGAGGTGAAGGCGCCCGACGACGAAGCGTTTGTCCACGTTTCCGTGCAAGAAGTCATGACTGGAGCAGAGGCCATTGACCTCGGCGGGTCGGTGTTTCGGTTCCGGACCAGCGAGATTCAGGGGTACACCATCGGGACCGTGGAAACGCGCGAAGGATAAACGGGCGAAGGACAAGTGTGCGAAGAATAAATGCAAGAAAGAAAAACGCGAGGGCGAAAAGTGCGCCGGCGCCACGCAACGCGCCACACGGCCTCCGCGGCGAAGCGAGAAGGGTGCAACCGATTCGGGGACGGGCCTGTCTGCTGCAGTCCCTCACGCGCAGGCCCGTTCACCACTCGCTGCTCCCATGCGATACGCCCACCACGCCGCCCTCCTGTTTGTGCTCGCAGCGCTAGGGGGGGCGTTGGCCCCCGCCACGGCCCAGCCCACCCGCACGGTGACCCGTTCCGCGACGCTTGCCCCGGACGGGCACGTGGAGATGGACACCTTCACCGGCAGCGTCCGCATTACGGGCTGGGACCAGGACCGCGTGGAGATGGAGGCTCGCATCGAGGGGGATGACCAAGACCTCGTGGACAAGACTGCCCTTCGCGTTGACGCCGAGCCCCGCCGCTTTGCCGTTGAGGTGGACTACGACGAAGTGAAAGACAGTCAGAAGTTCCTGGGCCTCATCAAGATCGGGGACATCGACCAGCCGGCCGTCCACATTACCCTGAAGATGCCCCGTACCGCGGGCCTGACCCTCGATGACTTCAGCTCGGAGGTGACGGTGGAAGGCCTCCGGAGCGGAGCGTCGCTCGAAACGTTCTCCTCCACCATTACGCTCCGGGACATGGACGGCCCGCTCAACCTCGAAACCTTCTCCGGCGAAATCGAGGGAGACGATCTCCGCGGCCGCGTTCAGCTTGAAACCTTCTCCGGCGATGTGCGGCTCCGGATGGCGGCCCTCACAGGCAACAGTCGCTTCGAGACCTTCTCCGGCGACGTAGAGCTTACCCTCCCGGCCGAGGCCGCGTTCGAGCTCGTGGGGGAGGACGATGCGTTCGGAGAGCTCGACTCGGCGTTTGCACTCCGGGCGGACGACGGACGCCGAGTCGCCGGAGAAGGCGGTCCGCGCATCGAGCTCGACACCTTTAGCGGGGACTTTCGCCTCCGCAAGCCCTAGCCCGTTCGGGGCTAGGACCTACCCGCCCTCGAACGTGATGGTGACGGTGCGGTCCTCGTACTCGATCTCCACCCCGTCCTCCACGCGGGTCACCGTAGCCACCGACCGGTCGAGGTCGGGCTCCTGTCGCTTCAGAAATGCGCGAACGGTTTCTTCGGCCACGGCGACGTGTTCAGGGTCGCTCCCGAGCTTGTCCGCGTCCTCGGCGGCGTCGAGAAGAAGCGGTGCGAGCTGCGCGATCGAGGTGGCCGCGATAAACTCGGGCCCCGGGCCTTCTAACTCGTCCATGTTGAGGAAAACCTTGTGTGGAGAAGGAGACGCATGGTCCTGGCGAAAGCAGGACGCGGCAGTGGTCGACACTGCAGTGGTCGACACTGAAACAGTGGCCGAGGCTGAACCGCGGACGCCAGCGCCCGAACGGTTTTGCGCGGCGAGCCGCTGCTCAGCAATCAGTCGCGGACCTTGAATCCGAGACGCCCCGCGATGTTTTGACGCTCCCCGAGGTCTTTTCGGCAACACGCACGGGCCGGGAGGCCGGGCCGGGCGGCACACGGAGCCGGGGCCCGTGGCAGTTGCTACCGCAGGGCCAACGGGCAATTCGGCACCGCCCGTCGCAGCAGATTCGTCGCAGTGCAGACGCACCGCAGCGTACAGACGTATAACAGCACCAGTGAAAACAGGCTCCGGCACCCAGTTGCGCGCAGCTCTCCCGGCGCAGAGCCGAGTATGCACAGTGGGCAACGCTCAAAACAGCGGGCAGCGCTCAAAATAGCGCCCATACGAGTCCCCGTAGCAGGGCTACCAGGCGAATGCAGGAGCTGTTTTGAGCGAGATCCACGAAGTTGCAGCGCTGGGAGCGGGAGCGACCGCAGGGAACGAGTGTGCCTGGGGTGCGAGGGCCAAAGGTTATGCCCGTGCGGTCTGAAAGCCTGTATTCAATCGAAGGAGGTCAGGCGAAAATGAGCACTGCGCGTCGCTTCCAAGGCACGCGAAGCGGGCGATACAGCGTATCGGCGATGCCGCGGAACGCCGAAAGCGGCGTGCAGGGCCACCTGCGGCGCCCTGAGCGCAGCGAAGAAGTGCTTCTGGAGTGCCCTTCCGCTTCTGCTTGAATACAGGCTCTGAGTGCTCCACACGGAAGTTCTACGTACAGCTCTACATACAGAAACGCCCAGAGGCCCGGTGCTGACCCGAGCCCAGGGCGTTTTGAGTGCCCCCGCCCTGTGTGGGAGCAGCCTCGGGGAAGGGCGGTCCCGGCGAAAGAAACGGGGGCGCTACACAGCGAGAAAAGCCATGCGGCCAGAACAGACGATCCGCGTAGGACCCTCTACACAGAAATGTCGGCGAGCTGCGCCTCCACCTCCTCCCGCCGGTCCTGCAAGAAGGGCGGCAGCATCAGCTTCGTGCCGAGCTGGTCGGCGGGCTCGTCGTGGAGAAAGCCCGGCGGATCCGTCGCGATTTCGAAGTTCACCCCGTTGGGCTCGCGGAAATAGACCGAGTGGAAGTAGTTGCGGTCCTTCATCGTCGTCACGTCGTGGCCGGCATCGCGGAGGCGCTGGCGAACGGCCCTCTGGTGCTCATCGTCCGCGACGCGGAACGCCACGTGGTGCACCGTGCCGCAGCCCCATCGTCCCTCGTGCATATTGGGCTCGTTGTACAGGTCGATAAACTGCCCGTGCTCCGGGCCGGGCACGCGGAAGCGCGTCCAGTCGCCGTCCTGGGGCGTGGGGGCGTGGTCGACCTGCTCGTAGCCCATCAGCTCCAGCACGTCGGCGGTGAGCTGTCCGTTGTGGGGGTGAATGGTAACGCCGTGGAAGCCGCGCACGGCATGTTCGGCCGGCACGGGGCCGTCGTCCCACGGGTCGATGTCGGACGTGCCCGTGATGAGCTCTAGGGGCTGGCCGTCGTGGTCCTGGAACGGAATGACGGTGCGCCCGAAGCGCTCGGTCGTGGAATAGAGCGTGGCGGCGTCCGCGTCGCCGAGCCGATCCACCCAGTAGTCCACCGCGCCCTCCGGGATGGTGAACGCGGTTGCCGTGGCCTGTCCCCGGCCCACCTGGCCCCGCTGGATGCTGTGGTGCGGCTTGAAGGTAAGCACGGTGCCGGGCGTGCCCGTCTCGTCGGCGTAGTAGAAATGGTACATGGTGGGGCCCGTGAAGGCCTCCGAGGGGTTGTTGAACAGAACGGTCTGCTTAACGAGGCGAAGCCCAAGAACCCCCGTGTAAAAGTCGAGGTTCTCCTGCGGGTCGTGGGCGTAGGCCGTAACGTGGTGAATGCCGGATACCGGATCGCTCATGAGTTGAACGGGTCGTTGCGTAGAAACGGTGGAGGCCCGTGGGCGCAGTGGGGAAAAGGCGCCCCGGGAACTGAATCGAACAGTATGTGGAAGCGCTTCTACAGACAGGCCCGCCCGGTAGTTCGAGCGCGGAGCCGTTCGAGTGCCGACCCGCGGGGACACCGCGCAGCACCGCAGAGCGGGTCGACGGCCGCGGAACGCATCTCCCACGCCCCACGACCAGCGACCGTGGACCGTTGTGCATCGAATCGTTCTGCCCAGGCGGCACAGCCGCCGCGTGGCGCACCACAAGGGGAGGACTTCCGGCCCCGCCTCGCGACTCGTTTCGAGCATTCCGGGGCCAAGTGCACAGACAGTCTTGGCATTGGGCACGAGAACGCCGTCCTGCTGCCGGAGAGAACGGGCAAAAAAATAACGGACATTCCCGCCGGGCCCGCAACCCGTCACGGGCAGACGACGCGGAAAACACGGACGGAGTGACGGCCCCGTGCGCCCATCCCTCACACGTTATCCACATTCTGCCCACACGGGTCTTTGGCTCCAAAAAATAACAGAAATCCATTTTCAGGCGTCTGAAGCCGAAATGACCGCCCTCTTCCCCCTGTTGATACCGTTATTGTGCCAAACGACAGGCAGCAAACCCGCCCGTCCGAAAGTTATCCACAGTCAATCCACAGTCGTGCACAAGGCGAATCCTCTCGGCATTGAACAATAACAGCATATTTAGGCGTTCCCTGTTCGGCGGCCTGCGTAGTGCGCATTGTCGTTCGAATTCTAGACGAGGGCAGCCGGACGTGGAGCGGCGCGGAATCCTCGTCGCGTGCGTGCCGTACGTGCCATGATCGCCAATTCATAATCGTCAACCCACAGGCGGTCGCCCGTAGCTGACACGCGTACTGCTCATTCCGATCCCTTTGCCCCATGGCCGACGAAAGTAGTGCATATCCCGAGCCGAGCGACTTTGAGGTGATGCGGCCGACGTACTACGAGAACGACGACGGCTTCATCACGGCCAAGATTGAAATCTCCCCCTTCAGCGTCGAGGGCGAGAGCCAGACCAAGGCGGGGGCTCGCCGCGCCGCCATTCACGAGGCGCGCAAGACGTACCACTCCTACCACCCCAGCTACGACGTCGAAAGCCCCTACCCCGATCACTTCGTGGACCGACAGGGCGCGGAGTGGCACCACCTCCCGCCGTTCCAGCGCTCCACCTACGGCGACTACAAGTTCGTCAACGACTACGGGGGCGACGACGAAGAGGCCGTGGAGGAGGACTACGCGGACATCGAAACGATGCTGATGTGGGACGTGCGTCCGGTGGAGGAGCTCGACCCGGACGAGGTGGAAGCGTAGCCGGACGAGGTGGAGGCGTAGGCAAGCCCGTCCCGCGGGCATTCGCGCCGCGACACCGAGTGCCGACGGGGAGCGGCCCGTCCCTCGCTGCCGTCCCCATGTCTTTTCTGTCCCCTGCACGCGGGACGCCCGTGGGAGAACCAGCAAGGCTCGGGGGCTGCCTGCCGACCGTAGAATGTCCCCTGCTCCGTACATCTCTGTTGCACGGGTCTGTTGCGCGGAACTCCGCGTACTGATCCACACCCATCTACTCACACGTCCATCTACGCGTTTGCGGTGCGCACTACGGCCCATCGTCCCGACAGGGGCGGTGGGTTTTTTGGTGCGCACCCGGCATTGATCTCCAGGATCCGGAGAGCTATATTTCCTTCTGTTGGCACTTCTCTTGATGTTGCAAACATAAGGCGGTCATTCACGCCCCCAAAAAGGAGGGCCAGGAGAAGCAGAGCGGGGTGGGCTCCAGTCCGGACGAACAGTGTCCGGTCGACGTCCTCCCGTTCGTTTATTGGAAGTCCTCTTCGCCTCCCCGGATGTACGTCCCCAACACTTCCATGGAGATTGATGCACGATCCACCCGCGGGCAACTTCTGGACCTCTTGCGGGAGGGACACGCCCTAACGCAGACTGAGATCACGCGCCATCTTCCCATCGATTCTCGTCGCCACGCCCGTCGGCTTTTGAATGAACTTCGGGCCGCGGGTGTGGCGGTGCAAGAGCGGAGGCGGGGACGTCAAAAGGAGTACTACCTGCCCCCCTCCGAGCTCGAGGTGCAGGACCTGCCAGTTTCGCTGACCGAGCGGCAGGCCCTCGCCCTGGTGGTGGCGGCCGAGGCGGGGCGGGCCGCCCTCACGGCCACCCCGCTGTCCGAGCCGCTCACCCAAGGGTTTGGACGTCTTCTCGACCTGCTCGACCGGGGCAGCGGAACGTACGAGCTCGAACGGCTTCGAGAGCAGTGGCACTTCGGGACGGAGCCGGCGGCCTCTACCTTCCGGGACGAGGTGTTCGACACGCTCGTGGAGGCGCTCAACCGGAATCGCCCCGTCCGGATCGAGTATGCGTCGGCGCATGCCTCCGACGCCCCGCCCCGCCGAACCGTCAGCCCGCTCATCATGGCGGCGCCCGGGGGCTCCTGGCGCTGTGTGGCCTACTGCCACTACCGCGAAGCGCTGCGCGACTTTACGCTGAGCCGCATCGGCGAGATTGAGCTCTGTACCACCGAGGTGGCCGCCGATCCGCCGGACGACTTCGACCCGGATCTGTACTTTCGAGAGCGGTTCGGGGCCCTCGGCGGGGAGCCGGAAGTCGTGCGAATTCTTGTGGAGGAGGAGGTGTCTCGGTACTTCCGGGAAAAGGACTACCACTCCACCCAGGTGATCGAAGAAGAGCGGGACACGGGGCAGCTGGTGGTGTCGTTCGAGGTGGCCGGGGTGGAGGGCATGAAGGCGTGGATTCGCTCCTGGGGCGACAGGGTGACAGTGCGCGCGCCCGATCACCTCGCCAGGGCAATTGCAGAGGAGGCGCAGAGGGTGGCCGATCGATACGCGGACTGAAAGGACCTCCGGACGCCGCACGTCCGCCCCGCCCGTACGGATGTGTTTATTGGGCCCGCAGACAAATTATGGATTGACGTCATGATGACACCATGTCCAGCACGGCCCGCTCCGAGCACGCGCCTTGTTCGGTGCACATTGTGTTCGCTCATACCCAGGGCCCCCGCCTCCGCCGGTCTGGATCGGCGGACTGCGGGGGGACGGAGTGCCTTTGGACCGAGCGACCGATCTTGATGGCCCGCCCGAGCGGGGTCTACGAACTCGTGGGAACCACCGAGAACATGGAAGCGCTCGCCCGCTGGGTGTTGAGCCACGGGGCGGCCGCCGAGGTGAAGGGGCCGCTTCGGCTCCAGCGCCGTGTTGCGGTGGAGGCTCGACGCGTATGGCACACGTACCGAGACCAATGCTGAACCGGGGGGCGTGGTGCGCACGAGCGACGATCTCGTTTTTCCTTGACCTTCGCTGGTTCCATTCGCCATTTCCACTCAACCCAGTTTCCGACCGCCCGATGCGTCTCAATCTCACCCTCTCTCCCAATACCGACCCGGTTCCGTTCGACCATCTCCACCGGCTCACCGGCGCGCTGCACAAGTGGCTGGGTCCGGACAACAACCTGCACGACGGTCCCTCGCTCTATAGCATGGGCTGGCTCACCGGCGGCCGCGGGGCGGATGGCGCCCTGCAGTTTCCCGACGGCGCCCGCTGGCGCCTCACCTTCTACGATGCGGGGGCCGCGAAGACCGTTCTGGAGGGTCTCCTGCAAGACCCGTCCGTCTTTGCCGGCATGCGGGTCGTGGAGGCCCAGCAGCAGGCGCCCCCGTCCTTCTCGGGGGGGTACCGCTTCGAGGTGGACGCTCCAGTCCTGGCCCGCCGGCGCCGCGAGGATGGGACCCGCGAGTACCTGCTCTACGACGACGCGCGGGCCGACGACGCCCTCACCCGTACCCTCCGTGGCAAGATGAAGGCTGCTGGGCTGGACGTCGACCGGGGCGCGGCGCGCGTCCGCTTCGACCGCGAGTCCAGCGACGCACACACCAAGCTCGCCACCCTCAAAAAGGGCGGTCACGAGATCAAGCACCGGGGCAGCTGGTGCCCGGTGATTGTAGAGGGTCCGCCCGCCGCCGTGCGGTTTGCGTGGTGCGTGGGCGCCGGCGAACTCACGGGCTCCGGCTTCGGCGCTCTCCAATAATCTCTCTCGTCCGACCCCTGGTCCCATGCCGTCTCGCTACGACCACTACGCCACTCATCACACCTCCCGTCGCCTCGACGGGTGGGATTACACGCAATCGTCCGTGTATTTTGTGACCGTGTGCACCCACAACCGCAAATGCCTCTTTGGGGCGGTGGACGACGGGTCCATGGCGTTGAACGCGTTCGGGCGAATCGTGGCCGAGGAATGGCACCGTACCGGGGAGAAACGCGATCGGGTTGCATTGGACGCGTTCGTTGTCATGCCGAATCATGTACACGGCAGGCCGCCCCCCGAGACGATGGCGGTCCCGTCGAACGGGGCGACGCGGTGCGGGGTGGCGGCATCACGGACGATGATGGTTCCGTTGGACGGGGCGACGCGGTGCGGGATGGCGGTGCCACGGACGATGATGGTTCCATTGAATGGAGCGTCACGGCGCACCGTGACGCTTCGATGGCGTCGGCGGACGGCAACGATGCGTCGTCGGCGTCACCCCATCGGGAATTCGGCCAACCGCGGGCCGGGTCGTTGGGCACCGTCGTCGGCGCGTTCAAATCCGCCGTCACGCGCCGGATCAACCAACATCGGGACACGACGGGCGCGTCGGTGTGGCAACGCAATTATCATGACCGCATCATCCGCAACGAACGTCATTTATGGGCCGCGCGCCGGTACATCCGCGACAATCCGGCGAAATGGCACGAGGACCGGGCGCACCGCGGGGGATGATCCGTGGTCGCATGCGATGTCTCACCGCGTCGCACGCCATGCGACGCTTCGCGAACGAACATTGAATCCATCGAATGCCATCCATCAT
>ERZ1034486.150-NODE-150-length-20299-cov-5.453813_pt1 | contig 20299 bp, 20 predicted proteins | sample MGYA00520683_ERZ1034486 | MGnify/ENA primary metagenome ERZ1034486 (study PRJEB33760, sample SAMEA4777685) | hypersaline lake metagenome | biome: hypersaline environment; feature: brines | place: Spain | collected 2012-08 | depth 0 m ...
GTCTGGGACCTCGGCGGCTACGGCACCGCCCTCGGCCGCGAGGTGGGACAACAAGGGCAGAGTCGACGGGCCATCTTCGTCCACCTTGGCGGGAGTCTTCTCGTCAGTCTCGTCGCCAGCGCCGGCGCGATCGCGGCGCTGCGCGCTCGTGAGAGCGTCACGCTTGCGCCGACCGCCTCCGCCCCGGCGGTGTTGCTCGCTGGCGTGGCGGCGCTTGTCGTGTTCGCGTTGTTGTTGCGGTAGCCGTCGCAAAGAGGTGAACACAGTCGCGGTCGCCATCCGCCGGGGACAGGCGAATACGGCGAGTTCCTCATCCACCGGAAACGGGCGGGAACAGGGCGAGTTCGTCGTCGGGGTCGACCGGCGTGTCGGGGTCGGCCGGCTCACCGTCCCGAAGGAGGTTGACGTGGTCCTGGAGGTCGCCGTCGTCGTCGGTGACACGGTCCGCGAGCGCCGGGTACGCCGCCAGCAACGCAGCCAACGCCTCGCCGACCGTCTCCGCGTCCGTCTCGACCGTCGGCTGGTCCGTTCCGGCGGTCTCCGCGAGGTCGGCAAACAGTTTCCACTGCACGGTCGAACTGGGGTGAGCCGACGTATCAGCGTTGCGTCCGGCGACTGGGTGGGTGTTCGCTGAAGAAAGGTGGTGGCGCGTGGCACGGACTGTACCGCGTCCAGGAGGCTCACCTGACAGGCGTTCAGAGCGTCGTCCGTGACCACACAGGAGCCTCCAGGGACGGAGCGTCGCCCGGTGAGGAAGACGCTCCACGGTGAGGAAGGCGCTCCACGGTGAGGAAGGCGCTCCACGGTGAGGAAGGCGCTCCACGGTGAGGGGATCGCCGACCGTACCGTTGGCTGGAGGACGACGACAACGACACAGTCGAAGCCTGGACCGACCGCCAGAACGGGTACGCCGACGGCGAGACGACGACCACCCCGTTGGGAGGGGTGGTGAGCGTCGACGCCGTTCGACCCGCCGCGGAGGGGGTGTTCTTTCGCCGGCAGTCGTTCGCGGAGCCGATGTCCGTGTGTCGGTAGACACCAATGGCCGGCCGGGAACAGTTTGCCACACAGGATGTGTCCGTCCCGTTCGAGGTAGAGACGAGTCGGGAGTGGGCCACCTCGGCCGATGGGACGGAGGTGCCGGCGTTCGTCGTCAGACGCGCCGACGTGGAGCCGGACGGCACCAACCCCGCGTTGTTGACCGGCTACGGCGGGTTCCGGATCAACCGAACGCCGTGCTTCGACCGCTTCCGGCTGTCGTTCCTCCAAGCGGGTGGGGTGTTCGTCGTCGCGACGCTCCGGGGCGGGGCAGAGTACGGCGACGAGTGGCACGAGGCCGGGCGGCGTGAACAGAAACACCACACCTTCGAGGACGCGGAGGCGGTCACGGACACGCTCGTTGACCGCGGGTGGGCCGCGCCCGACCGGCTGGCGGCGATGGGCGGCTCTAACGGCGGCCTGCTCGTCGGCGCGCTGATCACGCGGGACCCGGAGCGGTTCCAAGCGGCCGTCTGTCTGGTGCCGTTGCTGGACATGTTGCGGTTCCACGAGTTCCTCCTTGGGGAGTCGTGGACCGCCGAGTACGGCTTGCCGGAGGAGCCGGAGGCGTTCACCTACCTCCGCGAGTACTCTCCGTACCACAACGTCGAAGAGACGGTCTACCCGGCGACGTTGTTCGAGACCGCACTCGGTGACACACAGGTCCACCCCGCACACGCCCGGAAGACCGCCACGCGGGTGCAGGCGAACAACACCGGGCCCCACCCCATCGCGCTCCGCGTCGCAGACGACACTGGCCACGGCACCGGCAAACCCACCTCGATGGTCGTCCGGGAGTCGGCCGAGCGCTGGGGGTTCCTCGCCGACCAGCTCGACATCCCCGCGGCGGCGCTCCGCGCCGACGAGGGGTGAGGACTGACCGTCGCGCTCGGCGAGAGGCGACCCGTCTCGGGAGACGACCCACGCCGCCGTCCCCCGATTCGACGGATCGTGTCAGATTCTAATGAAGAAGTGAAAAGAGTTTCACCGAACTGTTATATGCCTCTCGCAACAACGAATTGACACGGCGGGACCCGCGGGCACCGTGTGCCTCAAGACCCCCCCCCGTCCGCCGGACCCCCCGCCGTTTCTCACCGGAGTCGACGCAACTGGAGAGTGACACCACCGGCCGCGAGCAACAGCAGTGCGAGGTTGACCACGCCCCGAAACAACGACCGGTACTCGCGAACGACGAACCGGTCGATCGTCGCGTCGATGGCGATGTACACCTGAATCCCGGCCACGAGCGCCAGTAACGCCAGTCCAGCCAGCGCGAGGTAGTCGACGAGCCGGCGGAGCCGCGCTCCTGTCGATCTATCCACGGTCGACGACGCTGTCGTCTCCCCGCTCGCCGTCTCGACCGTGTCGGGGTCCGTTCCCCCGTCGGTCACTGTCGCCGTCTGTTCTGTCGACGCTCGATCAGTCGTCGTCTGGTCTGTCGTCGTCTGTTCTGCCGTCTGGTCCGTCGGCGCTCGGTCAGCCGTCGGTGCTATGCGTCGATCAGTGTCGTGTGTATCGTCTGTCATCTGCGTCTCACCACCACGGTCGCGGTCACGAGCACCGCCACGAGCGCGACGGGCGGGCCGAAGCCGGGCGTCGCGGTCTCTGTCGCGGCCGCTGGCGTCGGCTCCTGATCCTGTCTGGCGTCGGCCTGTTCGAAGTCCTCAACGTCGAACGCCACGTCACGGACGGTCTCGTCGGCGGAGATTCGTTCCTGCGGGTCGAGATTCGCGACGGAGCGAGCGGTGTCGATCACCACGTCGTCTCGGTACAACACGGCGTCGACGTAGTAGTTGTAGCCGGACGGCACCGCCACGGTCGCGGTCGCCTCGCCGGTGCGGCCGGCCGGAATCGCACCCACCTGTTGACTCGCGGCGCCCGCCTGGAGATTCGACTCCGCCTGTCTGAGTCGGAACTCCACCCGGAGGTCGCCGCTGGCGTCGTCACCGCCGTTCTCCAACGAGGCCGTCACACGGAGCCGTGTCTGATTTTCGTCCGCCTCGTCGACTGCGACCGACAGCGCCGGGAGCGCGGTACCGTCACTGAACGCGACGGCCGACCGGGCGTACGGCGGGGTCAGTGCCGCGACGCCCGACACCTCCCGGGACTGTTGGTCACGTCGTTCCCCGTCGCGGAAGACGGTCGTCTCCAACACGTACCCGCCCTCGCGGGAAACGCGCAACGTGCCGTTCACCGGGCGGCTCCTGTCGCCGGTCACCTCGCCAAGGTCGACAGTCTGTTCGTCCACGAGCAACCTGGAGTCGGCGCCGTACGCCCGGAACCGGACAGTGACGTTCGGCGTCGGTTCGCCGCTGTGGTCGATCCGCGTGAGCAGACGGAGATCGGCCGTCCCGCCGCGCACCTCGCCGGGCGCGACGGTCACCTCCTCGACGGTCACCGGACCGGGACGGGTGACGCGGTCCGTGTCCGCGATCACGCCGGGGACCCCCAAGGCGACGACCCCTGCCACGAGGAGGAGGGCGACGGCCGCCGCCGCAAACAGTCGTTCGGTCTTCACGACCGGCGATTCTGCGGAACTGGTGATAGGTCTTGTGTGGCGTCTCGTCGCGTAAGCCACACCGTGTGAACCGTTTTGTGACTAATTATGGAAAACAATGGATTTATAATGTTCGCTGTGGTATCCCGAACGAGAACACAGATGGCCCCGAACCTAGCGGAGATTGTGGAGGCAGACCTCGCTGCCGACGACGAAACGAGGCAACGTGCCACAGAGGCGAGAAGAGAAGGGGGCGAACTGGACACCGACTGGGAGGCAGCGTTTCGACGCCACCGGGCAGTCGCCGAGTGGCAGCGCCGGGTCGACACCGAAGAGTACACGCAGCGTGTTCCGTCGCACCTTCCCGCAACTGGAGACGACTAGCTGTCTCTCGACTACCAGAAACAGATGCGAGTAACTGTCGACCTGCTGGACACACAGCTACTGGTGTACGCGGCCAACGAGACTGACGATTGGGCGACGACGCTCCACAGACAGATTCTCGGGGGACAGCGGTACGTGTACGTGCCTCCGTACGTGACGACCGAGTTCCATCGGGTGATGTCCAGAGAACACGGTGCGAGAGGCAAGCGACTCGCGTGGGACCACCTCGTCAGTTTGTCCGAGGCAGACGCTGCTGCCGCACCACACCACAACCGGTTCCGGGTCGACAGGGCTAGACTCCTCAGACAAGACACCTGCCAAACCGTCGCGACAATCTGTGAGATGGACAACAAGGACGCGCCCATCCTCGCGGCGGCACACAGCGCGAGCACACTCGTCAGCGAGTACAATCCGCCGTCTCGGCGGCAGACGGATGTGCCGAACGGCCCACCCGAGTTCGAACTCGTTCGACGGTGTCGGGGCGCCGGTATCGACGAGGTAGAGATCAGAGTCCTCACGAACGAGACCAACTTCGTCGGTGTCGACCCGCAGGTTGTCGGTCTCAACCGTGTATCCATCAGCCACGTCCCGTCCGAGGTCGATCCGACAGCAGAACTGTGAGACAAACCCGAACACAATCCACTTGTCGCGGCGACTCCTGTGTCGCGTGTGTCCGGGCGACAGCTCCTCGAAGCGACGGAGACAGCGTACGACTTCGACCCGGCGGCGGTGACGCTGGCCGACGAGTCGGTGCTCGACCGGTTGGCGCCGGCGGTCAGAGAGTGGTGGGTCGACGAGTTCGGCGAGTACGTCCCGGAGAACGGCGGCTTCTTCACCCCGCCTCAGCGGGAGGCGATCCCGTTGATCGACGAGGGGACGAACACGCTCGTCTGTAGCCCGACCGGCAGCGGGAAGACGCTCGCCAGCTTCTGTTCGGTGATCGACGAGCTGTACCGACGGGACCGCGACGACCCCGATGGGCTCGACAACAGCGTCTACTGTCTGTACGTCTCCCCGCTGAAGTCGTTGGCCAACGACATCCACCGGAACCTCGCGGTGCCGTTGTCCGGGATTCGGGAGCGAGCCGCCGAACGGGGCCACGAGACGGAACTCCGCCACGCGATCCGACACGGCGACACCAGCGACAGCGACCGGCAGGCGATGTTGGAGACGACACCACACGTCCTCAACACGACCCCGGAGACGCTGGCGATCCTGCTCAACTCCCCGAAGTTCAAAGAGAAACTCCGCACCGTCGAGTACGTCGTCGTCGACGAGATTCACAGCCTCGCGGAGAACAAACGCGGCACCCACCTGTCGGTGTCGTTGGAACGGCTGGAGAACATGACCGACCAGTCGCCGACCCGAGTCGGTTGTTCCGCGACCGTCGAACCGCTTCCGACGGTCGCGAAGTTCCTCGTCGGCCGGGAGTCCGGGAGCTGCCCTGTCGGGGAAACTGGCGAGGAACTGACCGAGTCGGACACAGACAACGGCTTCCGCGACTACGAGATCGTCGACACGCGGTTCGTCCGGGAGTTCGACCTCCAACTGGAGTGTCCGACGGACGACCTGATCGACACGCCGCGGGACGTGGTCAACGAGCGGTTCTACGACCGCCTCCACGAACTCGTCGGGAGCCACGACAACACCCTCGTGTTCACCAACACGCGGTCGGGTGCCGAACGGGTGTTGGAGAACCTCCGGAGTCGGTTCGACGCCTACGACGAGACAAACTCCGGCTGTCACCACGGCTCGATGTCGAAGGAACAACGCGAGGCCGTCGAGGAGGACCTGAAGGCCGGCGACGTGGACGTGGTCACCTCCTCCACCTCCCTGGAGTTGGGGATCGACATGCCGTATCTGGATCTTGTCGTCCAGGTCGGCTCCCCCAAATCTGTCGCGTCGTTGCTCCAACGGGTCGGTCGCGCCGGCCACCAGTTGGGCGAAACCGTCGAAGGCCGGGTGATCGCGCTCGACCGCGACGAACTCGTGGAGTGTGCGGTGATGCTCCGGCGGGCGACAGAGGGGTTCGTCGACCGGGTGTTCATCCCGGCGGAGGCGCAGGACGTGGCCGCCCAACAGGTGTACGGGATGGCGATCAACCAGGTCCGCCCCGAACGGGAGGCGTTGGAGACGCTCCGGCGGGCGTACCCGTACCGCGACTACACGGACGCCGACTGGGAGCAGCTGTGTCGGTACCTTACCGCCGACTACGACGGTCTCGAAGAGAAGAACGTCTACGCCAAGATCTGGCGGGACGCGAACGACCCACCCGACGGGGAGCACCACTACGAGGAGTACGACGTGGGCCAGCCGTTGATCGGGCGACGCGGGCGGATGGCCCGCGTGATCTACATGACGAACATCGGGACGATCCCGGACTCGTTCACCTGTGACGTGTACACCCGCAGCGGCGACGAGTGGGTGGGTCAACTCGACGAGGAGTATCTCGACACGTTGGAGAAAGGCGACGTGTTCGTGTTGGGCGGCGGCAACTACGAGTTCAACTACCGTCGGGGGTCGAAGGTGTACGTCGACCCGACGAGTTCACGCGCCACGGTTCCGTCGTGGTTCTCCGAGCGACTCCCCTTGAGCTACGATCTGGGTCGCGAGATTCTCTCGGTGCAAGGAGAGATCGCCGACCGACTCCGCGAGGGCGGGCGGACGGCCGTCCGGTCGTGGCTGCGGGCGTTTCCCATCGACGAGAACAGCGTCCGGTCGTTGGCCCGGATGTTCGACCAACAACGCCGGTACGCGGGGCCGTCGTCGATCCCGACGGACGAACGACTGGTCGTCGAGGAGGAACTCGACCGCGACGAGTACCGCCGGCGCTACTACGTCCACTCCAACTACGGCCGGCAGTGCAACGACGGGCTCTCGCGGCTGGTCGCCTACCGGTGTAGTCGGCGGACGAACACGAACGTCCAGTTGGCGGTCGCCGACAACGGGTTCACCGTTTCGATGCCGTTGAACCGGAAGGTGGACGTGCCGGACGTGATCGAGAGCATCGAGCCCTCCGCGGCGTTGCCGGATCTCCGGGCAGCACTCGACGGGACGGACCTCCTGAAACGGTACTTCCGGATCGACGCCACGCGGGCGTTGATGATCCTCAAACGGTACAAGGGGTACGAGAAGTCCGCCGCGGAACAACAGGTCTCCTCGGAGATGTTGTTGTCCTTCGCCGAGGAACTCGACGACTTCGCCGTGATCGAGGAGACCTACCGGGAGATCATCGAGGACAAACTCGATCTCCGGGGGATTCGGGAGGTGCTCGCGGCGGTGCAGGCCGGCGACGTGGCGGTCACCCACCACGAGGTGGACAGTCCGTCGCCGCGCGCGTTCGGGTTGGCGACGCTGGTCGCCTCCGACGTGGTGCTTGCGGACGACGAGTCCGCGGCGCTCCAGGAGTTTCACGCTCGTGTCGTCGAGCAGATCGACGGTACCCGCGCCGACGGCGGACAGTAACCACGCCGCCGTCGCCGGAGTTAACCGGCCCGCGAGTGAGTCGCCGTCGTGCGACTCGTTCAGGTGATGGTGCCGGCGGGCAAACGGGCAGCGGTCGTCGAGGCGTTACAGGCGGAGAACATCGACTACGTGCTCACCGACGAGACCAGCGGCCGGGAGTACACCGCGGTCGTCTCGTTCCCGTTGCCGACCGGCGCTGTCGAGCCGATTCTGGAACGGCTCCGCGAGGCCGGGCTCGAACGCGACGCCTACACGGTCGTGGTGACTGCCGAGACGGTCGTCTCCGACCGGTTCGACGAACTCGTCGAGGAGTACGAGGCGGAGTCGGGTGACGACGACCGGATCGCTCGCGAGGAGTTGGCGAGCCGCGCCGAGCAGATGGCACCCGAGACCCGGACGTTCACCGTACTTGCGGTCGTGAGTGCGGTCGTCGCGACCGCGGGACTCCTGTTGGACTCCCCGGCGGTCGTCGTCGGGTCGATGGTGATCGCGCCGTTACTCGGGCCAGCGATGGCGACCGCCGTCGGGACGGTCGTCGACGAACAGGCGTTGTTCCGGCGCGGTGTCGGGCTCCAGATCGCCGGCGGGCTGCTCGCGGTCGCGGCGGCGACCGTCTTCGCCGCCGTGTTGCGGTTCTCAGGTGTCGTTCCCGTCGACGCCGCGACGGTGTTCGCGACGCCGGAGGTGGCGGAACGACTGACTCCGGGACTACTCGCGCTCCCGGTCGCACTCGGTGCGGGGGTCGCCGGTGCGTTGTCGCTGTCGGCCGGCGTCTCGGCGGCGTTGGTCGGCGTGATGATCGCGGCCGCGCTGGTTCCGCCGACCGCGGTCGTCGGGATCGGCGTCGCGTGGGGACGGCCGACGGCGGTGATCGGTGCCGGGTTGTTGGTCGTCGTCAACTACCTGTCGATCAACGCGACCGCACTCGGGACGCTGTGGTACCGCGGCTACCGCCCGGACGACCGGTTCGGCTTCGAGACCGCGACCGGGACCCGCCGACGGCTCGCCGCGGTGACGGTCGCACTGGCCGTCGCGACCGCGTTGCTCGGCGGGGCGACACTCGCCGGCAGTCAGACGGCGACCGTCGAACGAGCCGCCGGCGAGGAGACGCGGGCACTGCTCGCCGACCAGCCGGGGTCGTTCGTCGGTGTCGAGACGGAGACAGCCGGGGTGTTGTTCCGACAGCCGACACGCGTGACCGTGACCGTCGCGGTGCCGCCCGGCGCGCCGTACCCAGCAGTCGCCGACCCGCTCGCGGCACGACTCGGGCCAATCACACGCGAGGCGTTCGCCGACCTGCCGTGGACGGTGTCGCCGCCGACTGTCCGGGTTGAGTTCGTCCGTGTCGAGCGCGCCAGTGCAGACGGGCAGACGGACACGGCGGCCAGCACAGACACGACTGTCGTGTCGGGGGCGACCGCCTGACGACGACAGCCACAGCTACTCACCGACGGTCGGGGACGCGAGGAGGAACTGCTGACCGCCCGGGCCTGTCCGTTGGAGTGTCCGACTAACCCGCGGGAAGCCTCGGGGTCGGTCGAGAGAGCGAAGCTCTCTCGTGATGACGAGACGCCGTCGGCGTCTCGAACCACTTGATCCCGAGGCGGTTCACGTGGTCGTCAGATCCGAAGCCGGTGGACAACTCAAGCCCGTCTGGGACGACCCCGAGGCGGCGGGCATCGGGTTGACACGTTTCCTGGCGAACGAACAGGAGGGGAACGCGGGCGTCGATGCCGACATCGGGAAAGACGGCAGCGACGACTGGGCGTTGTGTCCCGACGAGTCCGGCACGCTAGCGTTCTACAGCGAGTACCGAGGAGAGACGTGGTTGTTGACCGATTTTGACTTCTGAGTCGGCCGAAGACTGCCGACGGCGGTGGTCGCTCTCAGGCGGGCGAGACGAGCCCGACGAACTCGCGGGCCTCGTCACGCTCGTCCGGCCCGAACGCGCGGATCAGGTCGTCGGTGCCGTTCTTCTTCGACAGCCGGTTCACCTGCATCTTATTCGTCAGCGACGGACACAGCGTCGCCGAAGTCACTCCGTTCTCGTACATCTCGGCCATCAGCCCGTCCCACACCTCGTTCGTCTCCTGTGGCCACGTCCCGTCTGCCGCCTGGTTGTCCACCAACACCGACTCCACGCCCGGCCGCGTCATCAGCTCGCGCACCTCGTCTGCCACCGCCTCGGCCTCCGCGACCGTGATCGAGAACGACTCGTTGGTCCATCGAACGGTGCTCCCCTCTACTTCCAGTGCCGTCGTCTCTGGAACCATACAGTACGCCGCAGGGTGTGGTGTGTGATAACGTTTTACACCCAATTACCACGAACGATCCGAAACAACGTACGGTGGCGTTGTCTGATCCGCTCGGGTGGTAGACGTATCGTGTTCACCGGCAAATTCGAGTTGCCACACAGATCACTCCGAGCCGACGTTGTCGGTCGCGGACGACTCGACGGCGACGGCCCGTACCGGTGCGCCGTCGCCTGTGAGCGCCACCGGCAACGCGTGGAGTTCGAACCGGCGGAGGCCCCCGAGTCCGGTCAGATTCTCGACGATCGGACGCCCGGCACCCAACACAACCTCGTGGACCGGAACACCGTGGTCGTCCGCCTCCGGGTCGTTACCGCTATCCGCCGTGTCGCCCGTTCCCGCCGCGGCGTCGTTGTCGGCGGCAGCGGCGTCTGCGTCCGTGTCCGCGGGTGGTGTCGGGTCGGGACTCAGCGTGTCCGTCGCGACCGCCAACCCCGCCTCCGCACACGCCTTTCCGGCCTCGGGCGCGAGATACGGGTGGTCGCGGTAGCGTGGCGTTCCCCAGTGGTCGGCCCACCCGGTGTCGAAGACGACACAGTCGGCGTCGGTGCTGGTCGGCACCAACGCCGCCGGAATCGCCTCGCGAGCGCCGAGCGCCCGACAGTCCACCCGGACGGCGTCGAAGACGAACACGTCGAGATCGAAATCGTCAAGCGTCCGCCCGTCCGGAACGACGTGTGCCGGCGCGTCGACGTGTGTCCCCGTGTGACTCCCGAGTTCGACCCGTTCGACGGCGTAGCCGTCCCTGTCGACGGTCGCCGCCTGTGTGACTGTCACCGCTGGGTCCCCTGGGTACGTCTGCATCCCTGTCTCGATTCGATGCGTGAGGTCGCGCACTTGCTGTGGGTGGCGAGCCCGGTTGAAGGGTGTTTGGGTGGTGCTCGGCGACGCGACACTGCGTACAGTCCGGTTCTTGGGGTTCTCAACTTATGCTAGGATTACCGATACTACTAAGTTAGTGGGGTGACTACGGAGGCGTACGGCACAGGAGAGGAACGTCACCGCGAAGAGGTGGCAAGGGCCCTAACCCCTTACCTCCCCTGTGTCGTGCCGGTTCACACGACATGAGTTCGAAGGATTCTCCGCCACAAAAACGTGGCGGCGCGACGGACGCAGAGCAGCGGCAACAGACAATCGACAGCTACAACGCCGCAATTGAGCGGCTTCGCGAGACGACAATCACCGAGTCGCGACAGGACGCACTCGTCGGTGCCTGCGATACGGTGCAGTCGGCACTCGTCGACGACGAGCCAGTCTCGACTGACGACTTGCTCGTTCTCACCGCGGTCGCCGCCGAGGCGATCAACGACGTGCGCGAGGCCAAAACCGTCGGCACCGAGAACGACCTGCCGGTGGATCGTCAGTACGATGTCAGTCTCCCCACCGAGGAGTACGTCATCACCACCGCCGAGCGTGAGGAGGCGTTGGCGGTGTTGAGCAATCTGATCTTGCTCGCGGTCGACACCGACAGCGAGTACGGCGAGGAAGCGTAGCCAGTCCTCGGCACACTAGCGCTGTCACGGGTGGGGTCTGCCCGCCCGTGACGTTCGATTCTTTCGGGTGCGTCGGTCTGGGCGTCTGTGCCGCAAACCTGCCCGAGCCTCATCTCACTCGCGTACCGTCTCGGGATCGGTCGTCAGGTGTCGGTTCTCTTCGATCAGCCGCTCACGACGCTGTTCGACCGCCTGCATCTCTGCCGGGTGGTCGTGGTAGTACGTCAGCGCACGGTACACATCGGCCACAGCGAGGTCGTGTCGGTCGGCAACCGTCTGTGGCTCCAGTCCACGCTCCTCAACGCGTTTCTGAATCCACTGGACGGTGATCCGCCTCCCTTCGAGGTGTGGCTCGTCGTGTACCTCCCGGACGATCCCGCCTCGTTGCTGACTCATAGAGATGCAAGGCGGATACCCACGCCTTCAGGGGTGGGAGGAAGCCGACACGGGCTTCCGCTTGATGTGTTCGTCACGCTGTGCTGGTTTCCGTATGAGTTTATTATCATAGGTTCGTATTGTCAGTTATACTCCGAGGTGGCCAAACTGGACGCTTCGGAGGGGCTGTCGTAGGCCAGCCCTCGAACAGCGGAACGCCGACCACACCGCTCCGACCACCACTCTTGGTGGCGCGACGTGTGTGAGTCCACGCTGAATTGAAGCGATGTGACGCGCCAGCAGTCCTCTCCGGATAAAGCCCGGCGAGAGTACGCCCGAGGGAACCACACAGTTCGCTCTGGCAGAACCGGCGTGATGCAGTCCGCCACGGTCTGTCGCAGGTCGGTGGCTGGAAACCCATCATGGGGGGAAGGCCACGGCCTTCAGGCCGTGGTAGCTTACCCTGTCTGACGGTTGGTCGGTATCGTATAAAAGGCGACCGGCGCGCTGAGACTCGGCGACGATATTCGTCGAGACGCCTGCCGAGCGTGGTGTGGCTAGAGTGATACCAGCTTGTTCTGCCAGATGTGTAGCGAATCTAAGCGATCGAAGCTATCGACACACGGTAGGTTTGACCGGCAGTTACACCCAATTATTTTGCCAATTGGGACTCAATCGGGGGTGTGTCGACCGACGAATCTACAGTGACAGAAAACTACGCGGCAACAATCCCGGCGGCTGTCCGCAAGCGGCTTGATGTTCGTCCGGGCGATAAGCTTCGGTGGAGCGCGACTGAAGAGGGCAGACTGGAAGTCGAGATTGTTCCCCAACGAGAGGGTGCTCTCGACGAGTTCGAACCGGAGTCGATGGGCGGAGATGGAGTGACGGCTCACGACTTACTCGGGTCCGAACGGTAACCGTAGATGGCCCGAGCACTCGTTGACGCGACAGTTACTGTTGCTTTCGCGGACACGGACGACGAGCATCACGACCAAGGACGCAGGATTGTGAGAGAGGTCGACCACGGAAACCTTGCCACAGGTGTTGTCACACACGAAGCGCTAGTAGAGACACTGAACTACATCAACGAGCGAAGTGGCCACACAAAGGCGGCACAATTACTCGATCTGCTCGAAGAGAGCGCCTACTACCACCTCCCGCCTGGATCAAAAACGAACGTCGGACGTGGACGTGGAGTGTTTCGGCAATACCCTGGACTCTCGTTAGGAGACGCGATGCAGGTCGCATTCATGCGGAGCGAGGAAATCGATTACATCTATAGCTTCGACGACGACTTCGACCGAGTAGAAGACATAACACGGATCAATGCGCCGACTAATCCGTTTGCCTAATCGTAGGCATTACTGGTTCATTCTGATTTTTTCGGCTTGATGTACAGTCACAGAGCGAGTCCGTACAGTAACCTGTGTACAGTGTGTAGTTGAGGAGGCCAAATTGGGGGCCGGGGCAGGGCTCGCACCTGCCTGTCAAACTGACAGGGAACTCTTCCGGCCGACGGACCGGGATTTGAACCCGGGGCCTCCCGATTTTCAAACGGGCGCTCTGCCGGACTGAGCTACCCGCCCATTTCACATCTCCCAGTTAAGAGAGCATCTAGCTGTGAGGACATCATGTATTCATGATTTCCCATTTATTTCTCATAACAGATACGAAATACTACTTATTGTTCGGATATTCCCATATTTTAATTGTATATTATATGAACAGGATCAAAGTGGGACCGCCGTGATTCGAACACGGGTCCGACGCACCCCATGCGCCGAGGATACCGCTACCCTACGGTCCCGCAGTTACACAGTTCGGGGAGACCAACTTGAGGGTGTCGTTTCGCCGACCACTGCGAGCCCCTTCGCGCCCGTCACCTGGCTCCCGTTTACTCCCCCTCACCCGCACGCGGCACCACCAGCTCGCCGTCGTCCCGGACGGCCGCGCTCGCGACCGGCTGCCCCTCGTAGGTCACGAGCCCCTCGCTGTGGGCCAGCAGATAGCCGTCGTGGTCGGCGGTCACGGTCTCCAGTGTCTCGCCGTGCGGGTCGACCACCTCGGCGATCGTGTCACCGGCGTCGAACGCCGCACCCGGCTGGACGCGGTGGCGAACCAGCCCGGCCGTCTCCGCACGCGGGCCGACGAACCGTCGGACAGGGAACTCGACGGGCGCGTCCGGCACGGTCGCCCCCGGCTCGGCGACCGACGACGGCAGTGACGACAGGAGTCCGAACTCGACCGCGACGGCCGCGATTCCCGCGACACCCGCGCGACGGGCGTCACTCTCAACGACGCTGTGGCCGCCCAACTCCAACGTCACCGCGGGGATGCCGGCGGTGTTCGTCGCCGCGCCGGCGGTCGACCGTTGGAGCGACTGGCCCAGATACTCCGTGGCGGGGTACTCCGTCAGCGTCGGGAGCCCGAGGCTGTCGACGATCCGTTCCAACTTTGCGGCGATCGCCTCGGCTGCCGCCTCGTCGCGCGCGTCGCCGTACAACACCCGGTCCCGGATAACGAACGGAACGGAGCCAACCTGTGCGGTGTGACAGTCGAGAAGGAGGTCCGCCGAGTCGGCGAACGCCTCGAACAACGCGGTGTCGATCCGTTCCTGTGGCCCCGGCGGGCGTTCGTCGTCACGCTCCGTGTCCGGGAAATACCGGTTCGGATCGTCACCCCCGTAGTAGGTTGTCCGCTCGTTGCGACGGAGCCCCGCGGGGCTGACGATCGGCACGACCACGACCGCGCCCGCCAACTCGGTGACGTGCTCGCGAGCGAGTTCGGCGGCGTCCTGTGCGACCGCGACCCCCGTCGCCTCGTCACCGTGGACGCCGCCGGTGATCCACAGCGTAGGGCCTGCGCTCGTCCCGTTCGCGACCGTCACCGGCAGTCGTTCCGTCCCGCCGGTCGGGAGTTCTGTCACGGAGAGCCAACCGTCGTCCGTCTCACCCGGTGGTGCCGTCGCCGTCCCGACTGCGATCTCGTCGGTCACATCTGTGCTCTACGTCGAATACCCAAGTCATCAGTCGTTTCGGCCCGATTGACCGGTGCTGGTCAGTGTGATCCTGCACACAAGTTAACAATTGCCGATAGTGTCCACACAACGCGAAAACCGGACGCCAGCCACGAGATCAGGAACTTCCGAGTTGTCGTCGCGTGGCATCACCGCACGGCTGTTACCGAAGCCGTGCTCCTGTGCACCTCGCGTCGCTGGGCGGCATATTGCGCCTGTTGTACGGCTTTGCTGGGGTGAACGCCAGTTCAGTTTTCCTTGAGACTGCACCGCACAGCGCCTCGCCCTCCCCAGCCTCCTCGCTCTCCGCACCGCCCGCTCGTCCCTCGCGCGTTTCTCGCGCGCCATCAGCTACAACAGTCTGTGTGAACACTACCAAATATCTAGCAAGAGGATTCTTTACAACATCAACACAATGGGGTCGTACAATGTCAGTACGTAATTACTGAGTCAGTAAGCAGGCTCGGTGGGTCACAGATGGCGAGTTAACGCCTGCCTGACTGAAACAGGCTCTGGCAAGGCGGCCAAAGCCCTCTCGAGTTTAGCCGTGCCTGATCGACCTGTTGAAGATTCTAGATTCCTGTCCGCTCGCAAGCCTCCCCGAGCTGATACTAGCCAATCAGCTCGGCGGGAATCTGGCCCACTTCAGCATGGTCGACATCACGATCACAATCGATGTCAGCGACGTGAGTATCGAAATCGGCGGATCGAAGACAGCGTGGAAAGCTATCGCCCTTGCCACACTGCTCTACGTCTACGTGTGGCCTCTACTGGTGGTGATCCACTGAGGCAACATCAGTTTACAGCAGTGACAAGGAGAAAGGCCACCGGTTTACGGGTAGGATGAATAGGCGATGTTTCGACCGACACGATTGAGCAGTGTATCGAGCGCACGGAACACGTTTAGCGGAGTGTACGGCCTTCACCCTCGGGGCCAAGCCAAGGGAAACCGGAGATTTCCCGTATCCAGCAAATCTTCGATTTGCGAGACCCCGAGGCACTCGGCCTGCTCCGCCTGTAGAATAGCTGGTGTCGAGGTTGACACTAGAGCGAAGCCAGTCCTCCACGGTCTGGTAGACAACGGTCCCGTACAAGTCGTTTCGACTCATAAACGCAACCTCGAAATCTGTGGTAGTCTTATCGACCACTACACCCTCCACGATGCACTTCTCGTGGCGAACCACCGTGTTCGTGAAACTGAAGCCATCGTCACGGCCGACGAGGCGTTTGTCGGCGAAGACACGATTTGGTAGTCACATTCAGCATCGGTCATCTGTCACCAGTCGAAGTTGCCCACCAATCGGGAAGCCTTACGACGGCTACCGTCGTACGGGCGTCCGTGACAGACACCACCGAGAGCGGACACGCCGACGCGAGCGACGCAGACGGCGCGACCGACGCAGGCGACGCAGACGACGTGACGGCAGCGGCGTTGGCCGACCGAGTACGGGACGGCGAACTCCGACTGTACGAACTCGAAGACCACGCAGATCCGGACACGGCAGCGACCGCCCGCCGGCGGCTCGTGGGCGGCCACCAGCACTCGGCGTTCGACAGTCCCGAGACGGCACTGTCGATGACCGGAGAGTACGCGTTCCCGGCGGCCGACGCGGAGACGAACATCGAGAACATGACCGGCGCGGTCCAGATTCCGGCGGGCGTCGTCGGCCCAGTCACGGTCGACGGCGACGCGCTCGGGGGTGAACGGTACGTCCCGATGGCGACCACTGAGGGCGCACTGTTGGCGTCCGTCAACCGTGGTTGTTCGGTGCTCGACCGTGCCGGCGGCGCGACGGCCCGCGTTCTCCAACGGGGGATGACCCGCGCGCCGGTGTTCCGGGTCGCAGACGTGGCCGCCGCACAGGCGCTCGTCGCGTGGGTCGAAGACCACGAGCGTCGGCTCCGCGAGGCGGCGGAGTCGACCACCAGCCATGGCAAACTCGACGGGGTCACCCCGTACGTCGTCGGCAACAACGTGTTCCTCCGGTTCACGTACGACACGAAAGACGCGATGGGGATGAACATGGCCACCATCGCCACCGAGGCGGCCTGTGACGTGATCGAGACGGAGACGGACGCGAGCCTGGTCGCGCTGTCGGGCAACCTCTGTTCGGACAAGAAGCCGGCGGCGGTCAACGCCGTCGAGGGACGCGGCCGGACGGTCGCGGCCGACGCGACGATCCCCGGTGCGGTTGTCGAGGCGGTGCTCGACACCACCCCGGCGGCGGTCGCGGAGGTGAACACCCGGAAGAACCACGTCGGCAGCGCCAAAGCTGGCAGTCTCGGGTTCAACGCCCACGTCGCCAACACGGTCGCGGCGATCTTCCTCGCGACCGGGCAGGACGCCGCGCAGGTCGTCGAAGGTTCCAACGCGATCACCACCGCGGAGGTGGTCGACGGCGACCTCTACGTCTCGCTCACGATTGCCTCCCTAGAGGTCGGAACGGTCGGTGGCGGCACGAAGCTCCCGACGCAGGCGGAGGGGTTGGACGTGCTCGGCGTTCGCGGCGGCGGCGACCCCGCTGGCTCCAACGCCGACGCGCTCGCGGAGGCGACCGCCGTCGCCGCACTCGCTGGCGAACTCTCGTTGCTGTCGGCACTCGCTTCGCGGAACCTCTCGGGTGCACACGCGGACCTCGGGCGGTAGTCGACCCGGTCGCGCCGCAGACGACACTCGGGAGCCTCAGTCCACATCGGAGACGGAGACCTCCACCTCCCCGTCGAGTGTCACCCGGACGGTGAGCGTGTCGGCACCGACCCCACCGCCGACGGTGCGGTAGAGTCTGATCCGCCCGGTCCCCACCCGGTCACCGGCGCGCGCCTCAACGACGTAGCTTCCGCGCTGTGGGAAGAAACTCTGGCTCACACGGGTCGCATCGCCGGGAATCGGGAACGCGGCTTCGACCGTCGCAGTGTCACCCAACGGCGTCGCCGCCCGCTCCCCGGGTGTCTGTCCCTCCAACAACGCGCGGACCCGGACCCTGACCGGACCCGGTCGTTCGTTGACGAACCTGATCCCGCCCGGCACACGGTTCGCGCGGAGACTGCGGCCACAGCCGGCCAACGCCGCCACGCTCCCGACGGCAGCGGCTCCCAACAGTTCCCGACGGTTGCGTTCGGCTCCCTCCGGCACGTCTCGGCTTCAACGCGACCCACGGGCAAAAGCCCCACCCCGTCGGTCTCCCCCCGGTGGTGTCACCACGACGCCGCGGGCGAAGCCTTCTCGACGCCGCAGACTGACTGTCGGACAGTGACAGACGACACAGCCGTCTCGCTGCGGGACGGGATCAGGATCGAGCTGTCGGACGGAACCAGCGTCGTCGCGGACGCGACCGATCCGGACGGTGACGCCGCGCTCGTGAGCCACGCACACGGCGACCACCTCTACGACGACCCGCCCGAGGAAGTGATCTGCTCGGCCACGACCGCCGACCTCGCGGCCGTCCGCCGAGACGGGCGGCCAGCACGGACGACGACGCTCCCGGGTGAGGGGCGTGTCGATCTGCTCGACGCCGGTCACGTCGCCGGCTCGCGGGCCGCGCTCGTCACAGACCCGGACGGCACTCGTTACTGTTACACGGGTGACGTGACGACCCGCGACCGGCTCTCCCTCGACGGGTTCGACCCGCCAGACGCGGACGTGTTGATCGTCGAGGCGACGTACGGCGAGCCGGGGTACGTATTCCCGCCACAGTCTCAACTGGAGTCCGAGATCGTCGACTTCTTCGCGGACACGCGGGCCCCGATTCTGGCGTTCGGCTACGCGCTCGGCCGGGCACAGACGCTCCAACTGCTGGCCCAGCGGGCGGGCTGTCGGGTCACCGTCTCGGACGCGATTGCAGAACTGAACGACGTGGTCGAACGCCACACGGAGGCGACGTTCCCGGCCGAGCAGTACGACAATCTCGACGAGATCGAGCCGGGTGACGTGGTCGTCCTCCCGGCGGGACTGAGCGGGCGCGACTGGGTCGACCGACTGTGTGAGCGGACGGACGCGGTCGCGGCCGGCTTCTCTGGGTGGGCAGTCGAGGAGCGCTACCGCTTCCGGGGTGGCTACGACGAGACGTTCGTGTTGTCGGACCACTGTGACTTCTCGGAACTCGTCGAACTGGTCGCGGCCGTCGACCCCGAGCAGGTGTACACCGTCCACGGGTCGACGGAGACGCTGGCGAACGAACTGACGACTCGCGGGTTCGACGCGCAGGCGCTCGTCGCCGACCAACACACGCTCGGCGAGTTCGGGTGAGCAGTACCGACGGCTGGAGACCCCGGCCTCAACAACAGATCGCGACGAGATCGTGGAGATCCGCGACATCGTAGGTGGGAGTGACAGAGAGGTCGAACTCCTCGCGGTGCGGGCGGCGGATGAACGCGGAGTCGATGTCGGCGTTGTGTGCGGCGTGGATATCAGACTCGTTGTCGCCGACGAACAACGCCGTCTCCGCGTCCAGATCTGTGAGCACGCGGTCGATGTAGTAGGGGTTGGGTTTCTTCCGGCGGAGACTCTCCGGGGTCGGGTTACGGCCGACCGCGGCGGCGAACATCTCCCGGACGCCGTAGTGGTCGAGCACGTAGTCGACGGTCTGTTGTTGGTTCGAGGAGACGATCCCCAGCGGCGCGTCGATGTCGCGCAACACCGACACGTCCGGATAGAGATCCTTCCGGCCGGCCTCGATCTCGCGGCGTTGCTGGCGGTGGGCGTGGAGGTCGCGTGCGGCCCACAGGTCCTCCGCGGCGACGCCGTAGCGGTCGGCGACCGTCCGGAGTTCGTCCGGCGAGACGCCGACCACCATCGACTCCACGTCGTCGGGGTCCGGGTCGTCGATGGACAACGAGTCGAAGGCGTCCCACGTCGCCTCCCGGAGCACGTCGTACCGCGTCCGCCCCACCAACACTCCGTCGTTGTCGAGCACTACGGCGTCGTACACAGTGTCACGACTGGTTCCCGTGGGGTGAAAAGCCTCACCCTCGCGGCGGGACGGCGCCGCGAGAAACGGGTTCGTTGTCGCCGCTGCCGAAACCGACACGGGAACGCAGACCCGAACCACGCCGTGACCGACGAACCGACGCCAGCCGCGGACGCCGTGCGTGTAACCACTGGTGGCCGTCTCCACTTCGGGTTCGGCAACCTGAGTCTGGCACACGAACGACTGTACGGCGCCTGCGGGGTCGCGGTCGCAGCACCACGACTCCGACTCACCGTCGAGCCGACCGGCGACGTCAGTGAGCCGACTGCTGCGGCAGACACGGCAGCCGACGCCACACCGGCAGACGAGTACGCGACGACAGTGTGTGATCGCCTCTCAGTCCCGGACGTGCGCGTGACAGTCCAGGAGTCGTTACCGCGTCACGCTGGTCTCGGGAGCGGCACCCAGACCGCACTGGCGGTACTCGCTGGAATCGCGCGGCTGTACGACTGCGAGCCACGCGTCCGGGAGCGCGCGCCAGCACTCGGACGCGGTGGCCGCTCGGGTGTCGGCGTGGCGACGTTCGAACGCGGCGGGTTCGTTCTCGACGCCGGCCACCCCACCGAGCGGTTCACCGCAGACCGCCCGGTAGACGGCAGTTGGACCGTCCCGCCCGTCGCGGCCCACCACACAGTTCCGGACGACTGGCGGTTCCTCGTCGTGTTGCCCGATGCCGAGCCGGGGCGGTCCGGCGACGGCGAGGACGCCTCGATGCGGTCGGTGGTGGAGTCGGCGGAGCCGGCCGTCGCCGA
>ERZ1034486.154-NODE-154-length-19929-cov-5.281624_pt1 | contig 19929 bp, 18 predicted proteins | sample MGYA00520683_ERZ1034486 | MGnify/ENA primary metagenome ERZ1034486 (study PRJEB33760, sample SAMEA4777685) | hypersaline lake metagenome | biome: hypersaline environment; feature: brines | place: Spain | collected 2012-08 | depth 0 m ...
GCGATCGTGACGGGCCATAATCCGTGCGAGCTTCTCAGCCAACTCATCGCTGATTCTGACTGTCGTATACCCTTCAGGAGGCATAATCTACTACTAGTGCTTTTCACAGTAATATTTACGTGAAGTAGTTACAGAACTTCTCCTAGGTACTATACGGGTGGGTCAGAGCGACAACAGGGCGATATAACCCACACCCTACGTCCTGTCTGGATGTTCCACAGCGTCTAGTCCGGCCTCGATTATCTCTTGATACGCTTCTGTAAGGCCTATGTCTTGCTGTTCAGCGTAGTCTTTCACCTGTCCGTTCAGCGTATGCGAAACGTCAATGTTCGGTCGCATTGTTAGAGTCCAAAAGACACTTAGACATAGAGAGATTAATGTCTGTTGTCGTGAGGCGAACCAACACATTCGCGGTACGCCCGCTCTCAGACAACGATGAGCGGCTACTGCGGGACCTGTTGGACGCCTCTGCGAGCCTGTGGAACGAGCTAAACTACGAACGTCGCCAGCAATTTTTTGACGGCGAATCGGTGTGGGACACCGCCGACTACCGCAAACAGTACGTCGATGTGCTTGGTTCTGGAACCGCACAACAGGTGATTCGGAAGAACAAATCGGCGTGGAAGTCGTTTTTCTCCGCCCAAGACGAGTGGCACAACGGAGAACGTGAGGAACGCCCGTCACCACCTGGTTACTGGGGCAACGAGGATGATGGCCGTGAACTACGCACTCTCATCCGGAACGACCTCTACACGCTGGAAACCAGCGAGCGGTCACGGGTCGAGATCCCAGTCGGGGACGCCCTCAAAGACGAATACGGGCTTGGCTACCACGACCGGCTGCGTCTCGAAGTTGCTGGCAACCCGAAGTGGGACGGCGAACAGGGTCAGTTAGAGATACAGTACGACGAGACGGACGACACGTTCAGGGCCTTTCAGCCTGTTACCGTGCCTGATTCCCAACAGGATTCACCACTGGCTTCGCACGAAGCCGCGCTGGACGTGGGCGCAAACAATCTCGTCGCCTGTACGACCACAACCGGCCAGCAGTACCTCTACGAAAGTCGGGACCTGTTCGACCGCTTCCGCGAGACGACCGAGGAAATCGCCCGTCTACAATCCAAACTCCGCGAGGGGCGATACAGCAGTCAGCGGATACGGCGACTGTATCGCAAACGGACACGGCGGCGCGACCACGCACAAGAGGCACTGGTGCGGGATCTGATAGAACGGCTCTACACGGAGGGAGTCGCAACGGTGTACGTGGGCGATCTCACCGACATTCTGGAGACTCACTGGAGCGCCGAGGTGAACGCCAAGACCCACCAGTTTTGGGCATTCCGGGCGTTCATCGACCGCCTCTCGTACACTGCCGAGGAATACGGTATCACCGTCAAGGTAGAGTCAGAAGCCGATACAACCCGGACCTGCCCGGCGTGTGGCGAGCAAGATGAGACCAACCGGGACGGCGACGTGTTCCGGTGTCCGTGTGGGTACGAAGCCCACGCCGACCTGTGCGCGTCTCGGACATTTCTTGAACAGCAGGCTGGCGAAATCGAAGTTAGGCCGATGGCTCGGCCCGTGCGTCTCACGTGGGACGACCACTGTTGGTCGGAGAGACCACACTCTCGCGAGAGGGAAAGTCCCAACGAGAAGCGCACAAACCGGAGTACCGGCGACGGGAAATTTGCCTCCGTGGGTGCGGCATAGCCAACATCTCCACCGGAGGAATCCTACGGCTTCAGCCGTGGGAGGAAGTCAAGCGCCTCGTCGGACGCCTCACCGTGGAACACGCAGTAGTCACGGGCCGCCGACCTCTCACCGACCCCGTCTCTCCTCACCGACGGCCCGTCCGGGGTAACAGTCATTACACTCGGCGGAAACGTTCGAACATGAGCGAAGCGGACGCCGAGAACGTCCTCATGGAGTACTACCGGCGGTACGTCGGCGACCCGGACCGAACGATCGACGTGTACGCCGGCTTCGGGCTGTTCTTCGCCGGTATCGCGCTCGGGGTGATCGGAGTCGTCGTGTTCCTCTACAGCGCGACGCTCGACCCGACCGCGCTCTCGACGTACGCGGTCCGCGAGGTGGCCGCGGTCGCGGGCGCGGTCGGGCTCCCCGCGCTGCTGTTCGGCATCGTCGTCCTCCTGCCGGTCGACCGTCGCATGCTGTACCTCGCGAGCGCCGGCGTGGCGATCACCCTCGTCGGGACCGGCGTGTTCGTCTGGGCGTACCCGCACAACTGGAACGTCGTCGTCAACCCCGACTACAGCGCGCAGGTGGTCGCCGTCTACGCCGTCGGGCTCGTGGCGCTCATCGGCGCGACGGGCGGCGCGCTCGTCGCGCACCGCGTCGAGCGCGCGACGGGCGGCGCGGCCGCGGCCGGCGCGGGCGGTGCGGGCACCGCCGACGGCGCGGCGGCGACCGCGACCGACGCCGACGGCGAGACGGTCACCGAGGAGTCCGTCCGCGCCGACATCGAGCGCGAGCTGGATGACGCCGAGCTGACGTGGGGCGGCGTCGAGCGCTCCGAGACGCGCCGGCTCGAACTGAACACGAGCGCGGTCGACGAGGCGGACGTCGACACGGAGCAGCTCTCGGGATCTGCGACCGAGACGCGGACGACCTCCGGCACGGTCAACGACGCGGTCTCGGAGCTGAAGGGGCTCCAGGGCGGCGAGGCGAAGACCGACAGCGGGCAGGGGACGGACGACCAGGCCGCGAAGCTCCGCGAACTGCGCGAACAGCAGCGGAAGGAGGCCGAGGAGGCGGACGAGGACGGCTCGGTCGTCGACCGGATCAAGGGCCTGTTCGGCTGACGTGGGCGCCGCTAGCGACCGGAGACGCGGGTGCGAGCACCGGCCGCCGGCGATCGCCCATTTATATGTCTCCCGCCGCGTAGTCCGAGCGTGTCCCGCGTCACCGTCAGCATCGACCCCCACGTCCACTCCGAGGGGAGCTACGACGGCCACGAACCGGTCGAGCTAATCTTGGAGCACGCGGCCGAGATCGGGCTCGACGCGGTCGTCATCACCGACCACGACGTGATCCGGGAGTCGAAACGCGCCGCGGAGATCGCCTCCGAGTACGGCCTCATCGGCATCCCCGGCGTGGAGGTGTCCACCGCCCACGGCCACCTGCTCGCGATCGGCGTCGAGCGGATGCCCCCGCGGGGCGAGTCGTACGCCGACACGGTCCGCTGGATCCGCGACCGCGGCGGCGTCGCGATCGTCCCGCACCCGTTCCAGCGCTCCCGCCACGGCGTCCGCCAGCGCAACATCCCGACGCCCGGGCCGGCCGACGAGACCGTCGACGAGGCGACCGATGCGGAGGCGACCGACGGGGGGTCGGTCGGTGCGGAAGGCGGCAAGACGGAGGCGGCGGACGGCGGGGCGGTCGGTGCGGCGGCGACGGACGGCGCGTCGACAGAAAGCGTGTCGGCGACCGGTCCGGAACCGGAGCCGAAGCCCGCCGCGCCGGTCGCCGAGGTCGACGCGATCGAGGTGTTCAACGCCTGGCTGTTCACCGGGTATCGCAACCGGCGCGCGCGGCGGTTCGCGGCCGAGCACGGCTACCCGGGCGTCGCCGCGAGCGACGCGCACCACCTCCAGTACGTCGGGCGGGCGTTCACCGAGCTGGCGATCGAGGGCCGCGAGTCGGCGAGCGAGGTCACCGCGGACGACGTCCTCGGGGCGATCCGGCGCGGCACGACGACCGTCGACGGCCGGCGCGCGCCGATCCGGATGGCGGCGAAACACTACGTCGGCGCGGCCGGGCGCCGGTCGGCGTACTACGCGCGGACCGGCGCGGAGAGGGGCGCGCGCGCCACCGTGCGGACCGCGACCGACGGGCTCGTCGCGGCGAAGGTCGCCGCGCTCCAGTCGATCCACCGCACCCGGCGGTTCCTCTCTTGGTTCGCCTGACGCGTCGCGTCGGCCCCGCCGAGCGACGGCTGCCGCGGAGAACGGGGTTTTTGCCCGCGGCCCCGAAGGGTAGCGTATGAGCCACGACAGACGCGAGTCCGGGTTCAAGCGACGGACCCGGGTCGCGGAGGCGAGGGCGACGCTGCTCGACGCCGTCGCGCCGCACGACCGGCGGGAGTCGGTCCCGGTCGACGCGGCCGACGGGCGGGTCGTCGCCGAACCGATCGACGCCCCCGCGCCCGTGCCGGGGTACGACCGGGCCGCGATGGACGGGTACGCGGTCCGCGCGAGCGACACCTTCGGGGCCGGCGACCGATCGCCGGCGGTCCTCGCGGCCAAGGCCGCCGGGGCGGACGCGGTCGCGCCCGGCGAGGCCGCCCGGGTCCACACCGGCAGCGCGGTCCCCGATGGCGCCGACGCGGTCGTGATGATCGAACAGGTCGAGACCGTCGGCGACGACGTCGAGGTGTTCGACGCGGTCGCGACCGGCGAGAACGTCGGCGAGGCCGGCGAGGACGTGGCGGACGGGCAGCGCCTCTACGAGGCCGGCCACGTCTTGCGCCCCTCCGACCTCGGCCTGCTGCGCTCGGTCGGCCTCGACAGCGTCCCGGTCCGCGAGCCGCCCGAGGTCGCCGTGATCCCGACCGGCGAGGAGCTGGTCGAGTCCGACCCGGGACCCGGCGAGGTGATCGAGACGAACGGGCTCACCGTCTCTCGCCTCGTCGAGCGCTGGGGCGGCGAGCCGCGCTACCGCGACGTCGTCACCGACGACCACGCGGCGCTGCGGGAGGCCGTCGCGGCCGACCTCGACGCCGACGTGGTCGTCACCACCGGCGGCTCCTCGGTCGGCGAGCGCGACCTGCTCCCCGAGGTCGTCGACGACCTCGGCGAGGTGTTGGTCCACGGCGTCGCGCTGAAGCCGGGCCACCCGGTGTGTCTCGGCCGCGCCGAGGGGACGCCGATCGTCTCGCTCCCCGGCTACCCGGTCGCGTGTATCGTCAACGCGGCGCAGTTCCTCCGGCCCGCCATGAAACGGGCGGCCGGGACCGACGCGGACCCCTTCCCGACGCGGCGCGCGACGCTCGACCGGAAGGTCGCGAGCGAGCCCGGCGTGCGGACGTTCGCGCGGGTGTCCGTGTCCGACGAGGACGGGGGAGACGACGCGCTCCCGACCGCGACGCCGACTCGCGCGAGCGGCTCCGGCATCCTCTCCAGCGTCGCGCTCGCCGACGGCTGGGTCGTCGTCCCCGAGCCGCGGGAGGGGATCGACGCCGGCGAGCCCGTCGACGTCGAGCTCTGGGAGGTGACGCCGTGAGCGACCGCAAGGAGTTCCGCGAGCTCGCCGAGCCGGCGGCCGCCCGCGAGGCCATCGACTCGCTCGACCTCTCGCCGCCCCCGGAGACGGTCCCGCTCGCGGACGCCCGCGGCCGGGTCCTCGCCGAGCGCGTCGACGCCGCGATCGACGTCCCGGGGTTCGACCGCGCCTCGATGGACGGGTACGCGGTCCGCGCGCGGGACACCTTCGGCGCCGACGAGGCCGACCCGGCCGAGCTCGACCTCGTCGGCGCGGTCCACGCCGGCGCGGCGCCCGACGTGACCGTCGAGCCGGGCACCTGCGCGGAGATATCCACGGGCGCGGTGATGCCGGACGGGGCGGACGCGGTCGTGATGGTCGAGCGGACGGACGAGATCGGCGCGGACGGCGACGACGGCGGCGACGCCGACCCCGCCCGGATCGCGGTCCGCACGTCCGTCGCGCCGGGCGATCACGTGATGACCGCCGGCACCGACATCGCGGCCGGCGCCCGCGCGCTCGGCCCCGGAACGCGGCTGACGCCCCGCGAGATCGGTCTGCTGTCCGCGCTCGGCGTCGACGAGGTCCCGGTCGAGGGGCGGCCGCGGGTCGGCATCGTCTCGACCGGCGACGAGCTGGTCCGCCCGGGCGAGGCGCTGAACCCGGACCGCGGGGAGATCTACGACGTGAACTCGACGACGATCGCCGCCGGGGTGGCGGAGGCGGGCGGCGAGCCAGTCCTCTACCCGCACGCCGGCGACGACTACGAGGAGATGGAGCGGCTGCTGCGCCGCGCGGCCGACGAGTGCGACCTCGTGCTCTCCTCGGGGTCGACCTCGGCGAGCGCTGTCGACGTCATCTACCGCGTGATCGAGGCGCGGGGCGACCTCCTCCTCCACGGCGTCGCCGTCAAGCCCGGCAAGCCGATGCTGATCGGGCGGCTCGACCGCTCCGCGGACGGCGACGTCGACGGGGACGACGCCCCGGCCGGCGAGTCGGCGTACGTCGGGCTCCCCGGCTACCCGGTGTCTGCGCTCACCATCTTCCGGACGTTCGTCGCGCCCGCGATCCGCGAGGCCGCCGGCCAGCCCGAACCGGCCACGGCGACCGTCGAGGGCCGGATGGGCGTGAGCGAGCGGTACGCGGAGGGCCGCCTGCGGCTGATGCCCGTCGGCCTGCTCGACCTGGACGACGGCGACCGCCCGCTCGTGTACCCCGTCGACAAGGGCTCGGGCGCGACGACGAGCCTCGTCGAGGCGGACGGCGTCGTGGCGGTCGACCCGGACACGGAGTACCTCGACGCCGGGGAGGCGGTGTCGGTCGACCTGTTCTCGCCGGACGTGCGCCCGCCGACGCTGCTGGGCGTCGGCGAGGACGACCCCGCGCTCAACCGCCTGCTGGACCGCCTCGCGAACCCGCGGTACCTCGCCGTCGGCTCGCGCGAGGGGCTCCGCCGCCTGCGCGACGGCGTCCCGGACGTGGCCGTCACCGCGGGCCCGACCGACCGCGACGTCGACGCCGAGCCCCTCGGCGGGTGGACTCGCGAGTGGGGGCTCGTCGCCCCCGACGGGAACCCCGAGGAGGTGACCGGGCTCGCGGACCTCGTCGACCGCGACCTCCGCTTCCGGAACCGCCCGACCGTCTCGGGCCTCCGGCGGAGCCTCGACGCCGCGCTCGACGACCTCGCGGACGAGCGCGACGCCGACCGCCGCGACCTCGCCGAGGCGGTCGACGGCTACGAGCGCACCGCGAAGGCGTTCGAGAGCCCGGTCCGCGCGGTCGCCGCCGGCGACGCCGACGTCGGCCTCGGGCTCCGCGAGACGGCCGAACGGCTCGGCTGCGCGTTCGTCCCGCTGGGCGAGCAGTCCGTCGTCGTCCGCGCCGCCGCCGACCGCGTCGACCGCGATTCGGTCGCGGCGCTCGCGGCGGAACTCGGAAACGGCGGCGACGGCGGGATCGACGCGATCCTAAGTGACCTCCCGGGCTACTCGCGGAACAGTCGGAACGACCCCTGACCGACGACGACCTCGCCGCGGTCCCCGTCGACCCCGCTGGTGACGGTCATCTCGCTGACGCCGATGGAGCCGCCGGCCCTGACCACCTCGGCCTCTGCCCGGAGGTCGCCGGTGGCGGGCCGGAGGTAGTTCGCGTTGAGGTTCACGGTCGCCACCCCGCCGTCGAGCGGGTCCTCGAACGTCGTGCGCTGCGCGACGCCGCCGGCGGTGTCGATCAGCGTCGCCGCGACGCCGCCGTGGATCGTCCGCCCGTCGGTGTTCGTGAGCTTCTCGTCGAAGGGGATCGACAGCACCACCCGCCCGCGCTCGACCGTCTCGACCGACGTGTTCAGCCACGAGAGGTAGCCGTGTTCGTCCTCCAGCTTCCGCTCGACGAAGCCCTTCGCCGCGTCGGGAAGGGGGTCCATCTCCGCGATGTCCGTCTGATCCATGTCCCGCCGGTCGTCCCGAGACGGTTTGTACCCCCCGGAAACGCGCGACAACCGGCGGTCGATTGACCGACGGCTCACCCGACGCCGAGCCGGATCGGGTCGTCGCTGGGGACGACGTCGACCGTCACGGACTCGCCGATCGAGAACTCCCGGTCCGGACAGACGACCTTGACGCCGAACCGGTCGCCCCGGGCCGCGAACAGCGAGAGCCCCACGACGCGCTCGCCGTTCGCGAGGACGTCGACCGGCTCCCACTCGATCCGCGGCGCGCCGGCCCCGTCCGCTCCCGCGCCGTGTTCCGTCGCGGTCCCGACGCGAGTGCCGAACAGCGAGACCGCGTCGCCCGCGTCGAGCGCGGCGGGCTCTAGTCCGGCCGTCGAGGCCGACTCGGAGCCGACCTCGAACGCGCCGCCCCCCGCGTAGTGCGTCGCCCCGCCGTCGAGCGGGACCCCGTCGTCGCTCGCGAGCGCGGCGAACGACCGCTCGCCGCCGTCGCGTCGCGGGCCGTCGAGGACCACGTGGGTCGGGCCGCGCTCGACGACGCTCCCCGTCCCGTCCCACGCGACGGGCTCGACGGGGGCGTCGACGGCCACCGGGAGCGATCCGCTGGCCCGGAACGGGTCCGCGTCCGGCGGCCGGAAGCCGAGGTGGACGTGGTCGTCGACCCACTGGCCGAAGAAGCCGGACCGCGTCGTCGGACCCAGCGCGTCGCCGACGGCGACTCTGTCGCCGGGCGACACCTCGGGGATCACGTGGAGGATCCGCGCGACGGTCCCGGCGGGGACGCCGGCGCGGGCGCACCACTCGTCCGCGAGGTCGACGACGATCAAGTGGTCCTCAGGGGCCGCGTACGGGCGGTCCGGGCAGCCGACCGTCCTGACCGCGCGGACGATCCCGGCGACGGGGGAGCGCCCGACGCCGTCGCCCGGGTACAGGTCGACCGCGCGGCCGCGGCGGTGGGCGGGGTACGGCGAGTTGAACCGAGAGAACTTCTCGTACCGCTCGACGACGCCCGCGGGGAGCGCGACGGTCGGCTCCGGCGCGTCGGTCACGGGTCGGCGACCTCCATCCCGCCGACGACGAACCGCGCGCCGCCGGCGTCGGACTCGCCGACCGAGAGCGTCCACCCGTGGGCCTCGACGATGTCGCCGACGATGGCCAGCCCCAGCCCGGTGCCGCCGCCGAGCGACACGCCGCGCTCGGTCACGCGCTCGCGCTCCTCCGGCGGGATCCCCGGGCCGTCGTCGCCCACGGCGACCGCGACGCCATCGGCCTCGACGGCGACGGAGACGGTGACGCGCACGTCGTCGCCGCCGTGTTCGATCGCGTTGCGGAACAGGTTCGAGAGCAGCTGTTCGAGCCGGTCGCGGTCGGCGAGCGCGGTCGCGTCGCCCTCGACGCGCAGCGTCGCCTCGCCGGTCTCGAGCCGTGACCAGACACGCCTGACCGTCCCGTCGAGCGAGACGCGATCGAGCTCGTCGACCGTCTCGCCCGCCGTCGCCAGCGCGAGCAGCCCCTCGATCATGTCGTCCATCCGCTCGTGGGCGTTCGCCGCCCGGTCCAGCGCGCCGTCCGGGTCCTCGCCGCGCTGGCGGGCCAGCTCGACGGCCGCGGACGCGGCGGCGAGCGGGTTCCGCAGGTCGTGCGAGACGACGCCGGCGAACTCCTCCAAGCGCTCGTTCTGGCGTTCCAGCTCGGCCTCGCGACGTTCGAGCTCCGTCTGTCGCCGCTCCCGGGCGGTCACGTCGCGGAGGAGGAACACGTGGCCGCGGTCGGTCCCGCGCGGGTCGGTTATCGGGTTCTCCTGGATGTCGAACTGGCGGTCGCCGATGGCGATCGGGTGTTCGACGCCGGTCTCCAGCCGCGGGAACACCTCGGACAGCGACGAGCCGACCGCGTCGGACGGGAGGATCGTCTCGGCGGCCGGGTTGAGGTCGCGGATCCGCCCGTCGGAGCCGGAGACGATCACGGGGTCTTGCATCACCTCGACGGCGGTGTCGCGCGCGACGACCGCGGCGTCGAGGGTGCCGAGCCAGAAGACGGTGCCGTAGAGGAACACCCCGTGGACCACGAACGCCGTCGGCAGCCACGAGAGGTGCGCGTAGCTCCCGACGTCGACGAACGTCGCGACGCCCGCCAGGAACGGGAACAGCGTCCCGAGCAGGACGACGAACGTCTGGAGGCGGTAGCGGTTCCCGGTCCGCTCGTAGAGGTCGACGACGAGGAGCGCGCCGGCGACGCACAGCGCGAACGCGAGGAGGACGTACGCGCCCCCGACGGGGCCCAGTCCGTAGCCGAGCAGCGTGAACGGCCCGTCGACGACGGGGGTCACGGGGCCGCGGGCCAACCGGTGGGTCGCGCTCGACCACGCGAGGAGGACCCAGACGAACGCCGGGGTCGCGAGCGCCACGATCCGGTTCTCCGTCCGCCAGCGGTCGTGGCCCGTGAACGCCAGCGCGAACAGGATCCAGAGGACCGGGAGCGCGCCGACCAGCGGCGTCGCCAGGTTGAGCGCGACCCGCATCGCGACCTCGCCGGACGCGGCGATGCGGAGGGCGTACAGCAGGGAGATGCCCCCGCCGCAGAGCAGGTAGAGCGCGACCTCGAGCCCGCCCGGCTGGTCGCGCTCCCGCCACGCGACCCGGCCGAGCCAGAGCCCGATGACCCCGGCCAGCAGGCAGGCGGTCAAGTACGCTTGGACCGGCAGCGCCCCCAGATCGCTCATCGATACCTGTACCACTTCCACGCCCGACAAAACAGTTGTGTCACGCGGTCGCGGCCAGTCGTCCCGACTTTCGGGACGGGCCCGTCGGGCGTTCGGTCGGGACCGACGCAACTGGCTAGTGCGTCCCCGCCCTCCCTCAGGCCATGCGCGTGTACCGCGGCGAGTTCGAGACGCCGGCGGCGGACCGGGAGCCCGTCGCGGAGCTGTTGGCGGCCGCGGCCGACGGCGCGGCCAGCGTGCGCGTCACCGCGCCGCCGCGACAGGTCGCGTTCGGGCGCCGCGACGCCCGCGAGCCGGGGTTCGACCGCGCGAAGCGAGCGGCGCGCGACGCCGGGTTCCCTCCGGTCGAGCGCGACGTCGGCGGGCGCGCGGTGGCGTACACCGGCGAGACCCTGTCGTTCGGCGTCGCGGTGCCGACCGGCGACGGTCGCGGGTCGATCGACTCCCGGTACGAGACCGCGGTCGAGACGCTCCGCGACGCGCTCCGCGAGTCGGGGGCCGACGTGGTGCGCGGCGAACCGTCCGCGTCGTTCTGCCCGGGCGACCACTCCCTGCGGGTCGCCGGCGGCGGCAAGGTTGCCGGCCTCGCGCAGCGCGTCCGCGCCGACGCGGCGCTGGTCGCCGGCGTCGTCGTCGTCTCGTCGGCCGACGCGACCGCGATCGCGAGGGTCACCGAGCCGGTATACGACGCGCTCGACCTGCCGTTCGATCCGGACTCGGTCGGGAGCGTCGCCGACGCCGGCGGCCCGGACGATCCCGACGCCGTCGCCCGCGCGGTCGAGACCGCGTTCGTCGAGGGGCCGTGGGGAGACGGCGAGCGCCGCATCGTCCGCGTCGACGGGGCAGCCGACTGAGCGCGCCGCGCCGCGCGGTTCCGACGTTTCGACGTGCTTTTTATGCGCGGGAGTCTGCGTTCGGGCATGGCCGAATTCAAAGTCGTCGTCGCCGACCCCGAGACCGGCGAGACGTTCCAGCGAGAGGTCGACGGACAGGACGCCAACCGATTCCTCGGTCGCGAACTCGGCGACGAGATCGGCGGCGACGCCCTCGGGCTCTCCGAGCACACCATCGAACTCACCGGCGGCTCCGACGAGACCGGCCGCCCGATGCGCGAGGACGTCTCTGGCACCCGCCTGAAGGAGCTCCTCTTGGAGGGCGGCGTCGGCTTCGAGCCGTCCCGCGAGGGCGAGCGCAAGCGGATCACCGTCCGCGGCCGCGAGATCGACGACGACATCGCGCAGATCAACGCGAGCGTCGTCGACGGCGACGGCGACGTCGCCGCCGCGCTCGGCGAGGGCGACGCCGAAGACGACGAGTAACGGCGGCCGGATGCCTCGCGTTCCCTCCGACGGCGAGGACGTTTGCTCCGTTCGCGTCTCGCTCGCCCGCAGCGGCGGCACTCGCCGCCCGTGCGTCAGGCTCCCGGCCGACGACGCGCTGGACGGGCGCGTCGAGTCCGGCTCCTGCGACGCGCTCGGCGTGAGTCAGGGGGACCTGATCCGCGTCGCGTTCGACCGCGAGGAGCACCACGCCCGGGTCGCGGCCGACTCGCGGGGCCGGCTCCTCCGGGGCGCGTTCGACAACCGCCGCCTCGCGCGCGAGGCCGGCGCGGGGACGAACCGCCTCACCGACTGGCTCGACGCGAACGACCGTGGGCCCGACGACACCGTCGTCCTCGACGTGGTGGTGCCGGGCGAGCTGTACGGGCTCCGGATCCCCGGCGAGCGGACCGTCTACGACGCGAACCGCGGCCCGCGCTCGTCGCTCGCGGACATCGCCCGCGACGTGGACGGGTAGTCCCCGGAGCGCGTCGGGCGTCGCCCGGGTTCTCCCCGCCGCAGCGGTGCGGCGGCAGGTCGGATCGCTTATTCTCGCTCGGCTCCCATATCGCTCCATGCAGGAGGTCGACGCGGATCTGACGGCGCTCGACCGCGCGATCATCAACGCGTTCCAGGGCGGCTTCCCGGTCGTGGAGCGTCCCTTCGACGCGGCGGCGGCCGCGCTCCGGGAGCGCGGCGTCGACGTGACGGGGCCGGAGCTCGCCGAGCGCGTTCGCGAACTCGACGAGGAGGGGATCCTCTCGCGGTTCGGCGCGCTCGTCAACGCCGAGGAGATCGGCGGGGCGGCGTCGCTCGTCGCGATGCACGCGCCCGAGGACCGCTACGAGGCGATGGCCGACACCGTCAACGAGTTCACCGCGGTCGCGCACAACTACGAGCGGGAACACCCGCACCTCAACATGTGGTTCGTGGTGAGCGTCGCGGACCACCCGGACCCCGACAAGGACGGGGACGACCGGGTCGAGGAGGTGCTCGCGGAGATCGAGGACGCGACCGGACAGGAGACGTACAACCTCCCGAAGGTCCGCGAGTTCCACGTCGGCGCGAAGTTCCTCGTCGACGGGCCGGTCCCGGAGGGCGACGTGGACCTGTCCGACCTCGGCCCCGAAGTGACGTCGAGCGGCCGCGACACGCTCACGCCCGAGGAGCGCGACCTCGTCGTCGAGATCCAGGGCGGGCTCCCCGTGACCGAGACGCCCTACGCCGACGTCGCGGCCGCGATCGACGCGGACGTGGAGTGGGTGCTCGAGACGATCAAGCGGTTCGACGCGGAGGGGAAGGTGCGCCGGGTCGGCGTCATCCCGAACCACTACGCGCTCGGCTACACGGAGAACGGGATGACGGTCTGGGACGTCCCCGCGGACGCGCTCGACGAGGTCGGCCCCGTCGTCGCCGACTTGGACTTCGTCACGCACTGCTACGAGCGCCCGCGCCACGCCGGCGTCTGGGAGTACAACTTCTTCGCGATGACGCACGGCCGCACGGAGGCCGAGAGCGAGCGGCGGATCGCGGAGGTCAGGGACCTGATGGACGACTACTGGGACGTCGGCGCGGACGACTGGGACACCCTGTTCTCGACGCGCATCCTCAAGAAGACCGGCATCCGCATCGCGGACCGGGCGGACAGCAACACGGCGTGACCCGCGCCGCGACCGCGACGGCACCGCGGACCGCGCTCCGTGGAGGCCGGTCGTGACCCCGCTGTACCACGACCTCTCGGGCGAGACGGTGGTCGTGTTCGGCGGCGGGTCCGTCGGCGCGCGGAAGGCCCGCGGCTTCGACGAGGCCGCCCGCGTCGTCGTCGTCAGCCCGGCGTTCGACGAGCGGTTGCTGTCGCTCGCGGCCGGCGGCGACGGAGACCGCGACGGCGCGGTGGAACTGGTCCGCGCCGCGCCGGAGGCGGGCGGCGTCGCCGAGTGGATCGACCGACTCGCTCCGGCGTTGGCGGTCGCCGCGACCGACGACGCCGCGGTCAACGCCGCCGTGGAGTCGGCCGCGCTCGACAGGGGTATCCTCGTCAACCGGACTGACGTCTCCGGGGGGCGCGACCCCGGGAGCGTCGTCGTCCCCGCGACGGTCGAGGACGACCAAGTGACCGTGGCGCTGTCGACGGGGGGAACGAGCCCCGCGCTCGCGAAGGCGCTGCGCGAGCGGATCGAGGCCGAGATCGAGGGCGCCGGCGCGATGGCCGCCCTCTCTGGGGAGATCCGCGAGGAGCTGAAAGCGGCCGACGTGCCGCCGGAGAAACGCCGGGAGGCGGTCCGGCGCGTTGTCAGATCCCGGGGGGTTTGGAAGGGTTTACAAAAGGGGAGATCTTACGGACGGCAAGAGGCCGACACCGTGATCGAGGAGGTACTCGACCGATGAGAGAGACGGGTGCGATCGCCGGCGTGAGCGTCGCCCACGCCGACGCGACCGTCGACGAGATCGAGGCCGCCGGCGGCGACGGCGTCCGAGCGACCGTCTCCGACCTGCTCGCTCGCGAAGGGGTCGAGGAGGCGTTCGCGGTGCAGACGTGTAACCGCTCGGAGGCGTACGTCGTCACCGACCGCACCGTCGACGGGAACACGGCCCTGTCGACGTTCGCGCCGGACGTCCGCGGCGGCGCGGTCCGCCGCCTCGACCACGAGGAGAGCTTGGAACACCTGATGCGGGTCGCGTCCGGGCTGGAGTCGCTCGTCTTGGGCGAAGACCAGATCATCGGACAGCTGCGGGAGGCCTACGAGGAGTCGAAGTCCGCGGGCGGGATCGGTCCGGTGCTCAAAGACGCCGTGACGAAGGCGCTCCACGTCGGCGAGCGCGCGCGGACGGAGACGTCGATCAACGAGGGCGTCGTCTCGCTCGGCTCGGCCGCGGTCCGGCTGGCGGCCGGCGAGATCGACCTCACCGACGGCTCGGCCGTCGTCGTCGGCGCCGGCGAGATGGGGACGCTCGCGGCCCGGGCGCTCGACGACACGCCGGTCTCCGACATCGTCGTCGCGAACCGCACCGTCCCACACGCGGAGTTCGTCGCCGAGGAGGTCGACACGCCCGCGGAGGCGGTGTCGCTCGCCGACCTCCCCGCGGTGATCCCCGACGCCGACCTCGTCGTCACCGCGACCGGCAGCCCCGACCTCGTCGTCCACCCGTCGTACGTCGACGCCGCCGGCCGGGTCGTCTGTATCGACATCGCGCAGCCCCGCGACGTCGACCCGGCGGCCGGCGCGCGCGAGGGCGTGACCGTCTACGACATCGACGACCTCGAAGACGTCACCCAGCGGACCAGGGAGAGCCGCGCCGCGGAGGCGCGCGAGGTCGAGTCGATCATCGACGACGAGCTCGACCGCATCCTCGAGGCGTACAAGCGCAAGCGCGCCGACGACGCCATCTCGGCGATGTACGCCGGCGCGGACCGCGTGAAGGCGCGCGAGCTCGACCGCGCGATGTCGAAGCTGGAGGCGCAGGGCGACCTCACGGACGAGCAGCGCGAGACGGTCGCCGACCTCGCCGACGCCCTCGTCGGCCAGCTGCTCGCCGCCCCGACGCGCTCGCTCCGCGACGCCGCCGGCGAGGACGACTGGGAGACGATCCGCACGGCGCTCCGGCTGTTCGACCCCGACTTCACGCCCACGGCGGGCGAGGGGGTCGAGTCCGACGCCCCCGACGCCGGGGTCGGCGCTCCGGACGCGGTCCCGGACTCGGTCGCCGAGGAACTCGACGACTGAGCGCCCGGACTTCCCGCCTCGACGTTCCCAGCCACGCCCGCCCCGACTTTTCGACCGCGCTCGCTCCGCGCCCTTTATTCGCCGACGCGCACACCGGCCCGTATGAAGCTCTCCGAGTACGTCGACCGACTCGACGAGGAGCTCGACACGGCCGCGTACGCCGACGTCGACGCGAGCGCGAACGGGTTACAGGTGGGTCCGGACGACGCCGAAATCGAGCGCGTCGCGTTCGCGGTCGACGCCGCGGCGGCGACCATCGAGGCCGCCGCGGACGCGGACGTTCTCGTCGTCCACCACGGCCTCTCGTGGGGCGGCATCGAGCGCGTGACGGGGCGCGTCCACGACCGGATCGCGGCGCTCGTCGAGAACGACCTCGCGCTGTACGTCTCCCATCTCCCGCTCGACGGGCATCAGGAACTGGGCAACGCCGCCGGCGTCGCCGAGGAAGTCGGGCTCTCCGACCGCGACCCCTTCGGGGAGATGGGCCCGGTCACGATCGGGACGATCGGCGAGGCGGCCGAGCCGCGGTCGGCGGCCGCGATCCGGGAGACGCTCGACGGGTTCGAGGGGCAGCCGGCCGGCGAGGCGTCGCCCACGCGCGTCCTCGACTTCGGGCCCGACGAAATCGAGCGCGTCGCGGTCGTCACCGGCTCCGGGGTCGACTGGCTCGACGAGGCGGTCGCGGCCGGCGCGGACGCGCTGATCACCGGCGAGGGGAAACAGCAGGTATACCACGACGCCCGCGAGGCCGGAGTGACCGTGTTCCTCGCCGGCCACTACGCGACGGAGACGTTCGGCGTCCGCGCGCTGGAGTCGCTGACCGCCGACTGGGGCGTCGAGACGACGTACCTCTCGCACCCGACCGGGCTGTAAGTCGCTCGCGAGCGGGCCCGCTCGCCGCCGAACGCAACCCTTACCGCTCGCGTCCGCGCAGTCGGGGTATGCGCGATCACTTCGAGATCCGGGACCACGACGCCGCCGGGCGGATCGGGCGGCTGACGGTCCCGCGCGCCGACGTCACGGTCGAGACGCCGGCGCTCCTGCCCGTGGTCAACCCCAACGTGCTCACGATCGAGCCCGAGCGACTCCGCGAGGAGTTCGGCGCGGAGATGCTGATCACGAACTCCTACATCATCCGCAGCACCGACCGCATCCGCGAGCGCGTGGTCGACCAGGGGCTCCACGAGTTCCTCGGTTTCGACGGCGCGATCATGACCGACTCCGGCTCCTTCCAGTTGGCCGAGTACGGCGACATCGACGTGACGACCGAGGAGATCATCGAGTTCCAGCGCCGGATCGGCAGCGACGTGGCGACCCCCGTCGACGTGCCGACGCCCCCGGACGCCGACCGCGAGCGGGCGGAGCGCGACCTAGAGACGACGAAGCGGGCGCTCGCCGACGCCGAGGCCGCCGAGACCGGCGAGATGCTGGTCAACGGGCCGGTCCAGGGGTCGACGTACGCCGACCTCCGCGAGGAGGCGGGGCGACACGCGGCGGGGACCGACCTCGACGTGTTCCCGGTCGGCGCGATGGTGCCGCTGCTCAACTCCTACCGCTACGCCGAGGTGGTCGAGGCGGTGCGCGCGGCGAAGCGCGGGCTCGGTCCGGGCGTGCCGGTCCACCTGTTCGGGGCCGGCCACCCGATGATGCTGGCGCTCGCGGTGGCGGCCGGCTGCGACCTGTTCGACTCGGCCGCGTACGCGCTGATGGCCCGCGACGGCCGCTACCTGACCGTCTCGGGGACGGAACACCTCGAAGACCTCGACTACTTCCCCTGCTCGTGTCCGGTCTGCGCCGATCACACGCCGGCCGACCTCCGCGGGTTCGGCGACGGCGAGACGGAACGGCTGCTCGCCGAGCACAACCTCCACGTCACCTTCGAGGAGCTGCGCCGCGTGAAGGAGGCGATCCGCTCGGGGACGCTGCTCGAACTGGTCGACCGCCGCGCGCGGGGCCACCCGGCGATGCTCGACGGCTACCGGGCGCTGCTCGACCACGCGGACGAGCTGGAGCGGACCGACCCCGGGTCGAAGGACGCGTTCTTCTACACCTCACAGGAGGCGGCGCGCCGTCCGGAGGTGGAGCGACATCACGACCGGGTCGCTCGGTTGGCCGCGCCCGAGGACCTCCTGCTCACCGAGTCGAAGGCCCCGTCGGACCACGTGTACGACGCGGTGTGGCGCGTGAAGCCCCCGTTCGGGCCGTACCCGCCCGCGCTCTCGGAGACGTATCCGCTCACCGCCGAGGTGCCGGCGCGAACCGACGACGCGGCGGAGGTCGCGGCCGCGGCGGGCGTGGCCGCGCTCGCGGCGTCGAACCCGGAGACGGCGATCACGCTCGGTCACGACGCGTGGTGCGACGCCGCGCTGGCGCGGCTGCCGGACCGCGTCGAGACGGAGAACCTCCGCACGCTCGGGTGAGGGGCGGCCGCTCGACTGACCACAGCTACCGCTCGGCGGGGGAGACGCTACGCGAAAAGCGAACCGCAGCCGTGACCGTCCGCCCGTCGCTTCGGGGCGTCGGCGCGTTCAGTCGCGTCGGTGGCCGAGCGGCTTCTTCTGATCGACTTCGACCTCGACGTGGATGGAGTCGGGGAAGTCGCGGCCAACGACGGCGCGCGCGATGTCGTCGGCGCCGTGGATCTCCATCGAGCGCCGGTACACGTCGTAGCGCCACGGCGAGAACTCGTCGCCGGCGGAGAGGTTCTTGTACAGGGGCACGGTGACGCGCTCGGAGGGGCTCGCGTGCGGGCCCTTACACTCCGCGCCCTTGCGTTCGATCGTCTCCTTGAGCTCCTGGACGGTCTCGACGAGCACGTCGCGGTCGCCGGACGCGAAGTCGAGTTTCGTGACGAAGGTCATGGCTGGGGGTCGTGCGTGAATGGCCCCCGGAGCGGTAAAAACGCATCTACCCGCGCTCGGCGCGTGCGACCGCGTCGCGAATCCCGCCGCGAAACCGGTCGACGCGGGGGAGTCGGCGAGACCTGTCCGGGAGTCCGACACGCTCTTTAGGGGTGATCGCTTACCTGCGGCCAATGACGGTCGAAGCGACCAGTGCCGGAGCCATCCTCTTCCGCGATACCCGCGGCGAACGGGAGTACTTACTCCTGAAGAGCCGACCGGGGGACTGGGAGTTCCCCAAAGGCGGGGTCGAGGGGGACGAGGAGCTCCAGCAGACGGCGATACGGGAAGTCGGCGAGGAGGCCGGAATCGAGGATTTCCGACTGATCGACGGGTTCCGCAAGGAGTACGACTACGTGTTCGAAGCGAACGGGAAGACCATCCACAAGACGGTTCACCTGTTCATCGCTCGCTCGTTCGAGGCGAGCGCCGAACTCTCGAAGGAACACCGCGACCTCCAGTGGCGCGATTACGACCAGGCGATCAACACGATCACTCAGGACGGGCCGCGCGACATCCTCGAAGAGGCCCACGGCTTCCTCGACGAGCGCAAGGACGAGGAGGAAGACAAGTACGTTTGAGCGGCGCGCGGGCGACCCGCCGACGCCGGACGCTCCCCCCCGAACGGTCCGCTTTTGTCCGGGGCCAACGACAGTTCGACCAGTGACGCCCGACGCCGAGTTCGGCTACGAGCTGTTGGTCTGCCGGTACGCCGAGCTGGCCTGGCACCCGAGCGAGGGGCCCCGTCCCGCGCTCGTCGCCCGCCAGCTCGGCACGCAGGCGCGCCGCTGGGACACGGTCGTGATCGAGGTCGAGCCGACGGCGTTCGAACGGCGGCGCGCGTTCGGCGAGCGGACGATCGACTCCGACCTCCTCCACGTCGTCCGGGGCGCGCCCGCCGAGTGGGCGTGGTACCGCGACGCGCTGCCGGACCCCGGCTACCCGTGGCGCTACGTCCGGCAGGCCGTCCACCGGGCCGCGGGCCGCGACCTGATCGAGAAGCGCCGCGACGGCAACCGAATCGAGATCCGCCGGGTGCGGCCGTACCCGGACTGGGTCGAGCGGATCGTCGCGGTCGAGAACAAGCCGGACCTCGACCGCTCCGCGGCCGACCGCCTCGCCGAACAGCTCGACCACGACATCGAGACCGGGCTCGCCGACGAGGCGTGGCTCGCGACCGAGACGACCGGCGAACCCGTCGAGCCCGCCCTCCTCCGCGAGCTGCCCGTCGAGGCGGGGATCCTCGCGACCGACTTCTCCGCGGGCGTCGACGCCGACGCGGTCGACGTGGCCTGGCACCCGAGCGACCTCGCGCCCGGCTCGGGCGTGCGCCGCGACGCCGAGACGGAGACGCTCCGCCTGGAGATCGCCGAGCGCGCCTACGGGAAGGGGTGGCGCTCGTTCCACGACACGATGCGCCCGGACTGCCGACACTTCGAACTCCGCCGCGAGGGGCGCGCGCTCGTCCCCTACTGCGCGGCGAAGGGGAAGGTGCCCACCGCGCGGGAGTGTTCGGGCTCTTGTCCACAGTTCTCGCCGGAGCCCCCGCAGTGGCGCACGAAGGGGTGGCCGATCGAGGGCGGCCCGGGGAAGGG
>ERZ1034486.159-NODE-159-length-19559-cov-29.607414_pt1 | contig 19559 bp, 18 predicted proteins | sample MGYA00520683_ERZ1034486 | MGnify/ENA primary metagenome ERZ1034486 (study PRJEB33760, sample SAMEA4777685) | hypersaline lake metagenome | biome: hypersaline environment; feature: brines | place: Spain | collected 2012-08 | depth 0 m ...
TACTGTGAAACGAGGTGATGCTCCACCCTTGATCAACTCATCAACTGAATGTGTGTTGAGTATGAGCGTGGTGGGTAATATAATACATATACATATACATACGACTGTCATCATCAAGTAACGAGTGGAGTAAGTGATACTGAGACCTTCACAACGAGGGGTGTAGTGGAGGAGCGACTACTCCATCAGCGCCTGACGTTTTGCTGTTGGATTGATCAGACCACATCAAATGTTTTTGTATGGTGACTCTTGAGTTGTCTTCGACAATAACTTCACTCGCATTTCGGAGATATCTGACTGCACAGCGATTATCTTCATATTTATTAGCTGCGGACCCTGTTACTGCCCTGGTACCAGCCTCACCGAGCGCGTTAGTCGTCCGTCGGCATGGACATGTACTCCAGCCGTCAGTGAGTTCAAAGAGTGAATATATCTCAGTGAGACGCTGATCGAACATCCTCAGCGTAGTTTTGCAGACTCTCTGCTACTGCTTCTGCCTGGTCGGGGGTCAATTCAATACGGTCTGCATGGGCTGGGACCGCATCAACGCCGACTGTGTCCAGTTCAATACCGAGGATAACGCGGTCCGGACACTCGTCCTCTGTCGCTACATTGAGAACACCATCAAGTGAAAGTGAATCATCATGAGTCTCGAGTCGAGCGGAAACAAGATCAAGCGTTGTATATGCGTTTACTGATAGAATTCGATTTGACATGTGTCGTGTATCATATTATCTTTAATCGTCGGCGGTTGATTTCGTCCGGGCTGTCTCTTCGGCGGTGATTGCGTTGGGTGCCGGTTCAAGTGCGACCGCACACTGTTTGTAATTCGGTTCGTCTGAACGGGGGTCGGTCGCCGCCACGGTCAGTTCGTTCGTCGCCGGATGATGAATCGGGAGCCAAACCATCCCCAGGGGGACAGCCTCGTCACTGGTCACTCGCACAGGGACCGACGCGCGACGAGACGAGAGAAAAGCGATTGAATCGACTTCAATAACATCGTTTTCGTTGTCGGCACCGGTTTTCAGATTTAAAATCGTGTCTGGAGCGACCCGGGCGACTACCGTGTCTGTATGGTCCGATCCTGTGCCCCGTGACCGGATACCGGTATTATATTCGTCGATTGTGCGACCGGTCGTCAGGGTGAGCGGATACGACTCATCAGTTGGTTCTGGTACCTCGCTGTGCATCCCAGTGGAAAATTGAGCCCGCCCGGACAGTGTCTGGAATGACCACTCACCGTCATCGTAGTAGCGATATCCGCCCTCGGCAGTAGCAGATGGTGCTGGCCATCGGACTGCTCGCTCGTCTTTGAGTCGATTGTATGAAATACCTGAGAGGTCAGCAGCCGTGCCTGCCGTGAGTGAGGCGAGTTCGTTGAACAACATCGCGGGCTCTGTTTCAGGAAACAGTCCAGGCGTGAGTTTCTTACCGATGGTCGTGATGACATCAAGGTCAGTTCGCACATTGGATGTTAGATCCGACGCGGGCTGGATACGCGAGATCCGCCGTTCCATATTGATTGCCGTCCCATTGGTCTCAACCCATGTTGCAGCTGGCAAAATCACGTCTGCCAACTCGGTTGTGTCGGTGTGGAACGCGTCCTGAACGACGAGGAACGCATCTTCAAGACGGTCTCGAACTGTCGATGCATCTGGGAGCCCTGCGGCTGGATTTGTGGCAACGGTCCAGAGAGCCTCAACCGGTCCATCATCAATCGCCTCAACGATATCGACCGGTCCCGGACCGGAGTCCTCCGGCAGTCGCTTGACAGGCACGTCCCACGCCTCGGCAATCGCTCGACGTTCGATAGGGTCTGTAAATGAACGCATGCCTGGCCACGAGCCCTTGGATGAACATACGCGCGTCCCCATTGAATTCGCCTGTCCGGTCAACGAGAACGGACCGCTTCCTGGTCCGAGGTTACCAGTTGCAAGACATAAGTCGATCAGCGAACCAGCCGTTTTGCTTCCCTGAGCGCTTTGATTGACTCCCATTCCCCAATATACGAGTGTGGTGTCTTCAAGTGCGTCAGCGAGCGTGTCGACAGTTGACATAGAGACACCAGCGGTCGCTGCAGCGTCGCCGGGGTCCGGAAGTGATGATCGAGTCGCCTCAAACCCGGTTGTTGCCCGATTAATAAATTCGTCGTCGGTATTTCCCCCTTCGATGATTCGCGCAAGGATGGCACGAGCGAGTGCGAGATCAGTTCCGGGTTCGGGTGCGATATGACGGTCGCTACGTGCTGCGGTCTGTGTTTCAATAGGGTCGATAACAAGGAGTCGGCTATCGCTTGCAGACGCGCTGTCAACGATCCAGCGAAACATAACAGGGTGGGCAATAGCTGGGTTTGCGCCCCAAATGACGTGTGTTGTCGCAGCTTCGATGTCGTCGTATGTACACGGTGGTGCATCGCTCCCGAACGCGTCATAATACGCGGTCACAGCACTCGCCATACACAGCGTCGTGTTCGCATCGTAGTATCGTGTTCCAAATCCGCCGCGGGCAAGTTTTCCCAGCGCATAAGCCGCCTCATTCGTCTGCTGCCCGCTCCCAAGGACTGCAACTCCATTGTGGTCATGAGTGAGGATATCACGGAACTCATCAATAACCCGGCTGAGCGCTACATCCCACGTGGTGCGGTGTAACTCGCCGTCACGCCGGACATGCGGTTTTGATAGCCGTTCGCCATCTGCGTTTCCTGTTTCTTCGATGCCGCGGGCACACGCAAGTCCTTGGCTGACTGGGTGCGCGACGTCGCCTCGAACACCGTCGATTCCGTAGCCCGAGTCAGTCATCTCTGTAAGATGTCCGCATCCGACCGCACACCGCATACAGGTGGTTGGGACAAAGTCGTTCACCGGCTACTGCCTCCTGTCTGATTACTACCCGACACCTCCGATACGAACAACTCTGGGGCAACATCCATCGATGCCACTGGTATGGTTTCCGACCTCAATTCAGTGTCGTCTTGTGTTGTTTCGGTATGCGTATCAGTCATCGCTTTCAGTCGCTAGTGACGTGTCGTCGGGGGCAGTTGGAGCAGGTCCCTCACTATCTGCAAACGGGTACCATGATCCTTTTGCGTCGTGGAGACACGGGTCCTCGTAATCGGTTTCTTCCGGCTCGGCGGCTTCGATAAGCACCTCCTCCTGGGTCGCCTCAACCCATTGTCTAAACGTTTGTCCCTTTTCGCGGTGTGCTGCGAACGTTTCAAGAAGGTTCCGCAAGAGTCCAGGAACCTCGTCTGCCGGCACACGCTGTCTGATCCACTCGACGAAAGAGGGGTCAGGACCGATGCCGCCGCCAACGCCAACATCAATCGCCTCAACCATTTCTCCGTCTTTCCGCGCTCGCATTCCCTGAAATCCGATGTCGGCAGTCGTTGCATGACCACAGTCAGCCGTACAACCGGAATAATGAATTTTGATCTGTTCGATGTCATCTGGTAGGTCCACATTCGACCGCAGCCATCGGAGCAGCGTTGCCATTCTAGCTTTCGTCTCCGTCAGCGCAAGCGAGCAGAACTCCGTGCCTGTGCACGCCATTGCACCTCGCGTGAACACATTTGGTTCGGGACTGTGAGTCTCAAGCAAATCAGACGTCAAGAGCGCGTCGAGTTCTGACTCGGGGACATCTAAGATCAGCGGGTTTTGTCGTCGCGTGAGTCGCATTGCTCCAGACCCGTGTATCTCCGCTAGATTGGCAAGTCGGACGGTCTCACCAGCAGTGAGCCGCCCAATTGGCACCGAGAGACCGACGTAGTAGGTGCCGTCCGTTTGCTCATGAACGCCGATGTGGTCATGTTTGCCGTCTGTTGGTGACTTACCGGCATTATACGTATATTCATCGCGACAATCCGCTCCTTCGCGCCGGAGATTAAAGTCAACGTATGACTCTTGGAGTTGGTCACGGATCTTTTCCGTCCCCCAATCATCAACAAAAAAGCGACTTCGGTTTTTTTGTCTGTTTTCTCTATCTCCGGTCTCAAAGTACAGTTCGACAAATCCTCTGACAACATCATATGCGTTGTCGGGCGTGACAAAGATATCAAGACTCCGTGCTTTGCGTGGCTCACGACCGCCGAGACCGCCGCCAACGCGGACGTTGAATCCCCATGTTGTATCGCCGTCAATCGTCTTTTCTGCGGGTTCAAGTCCGATGCCGTTAATCGAGTCCTGCGCACATCCCTCACGACAACCGGTCACACTGATGTTGAACTTTCGAGGCATGTTTGCAAGGTCATCGTCAGCGCGGAGTTTCGTGGATATCTCATCAAGTACCGGTTGTGCGTCGACGAACTCATGTTTGTCTCGCCCAGCGACCGGACACCCAGAGATATTACGCATTGTGTCGCCTCCAGACGACCGAGATGATAATCCGACGGATTCAATTTTTTCCCAGATTTCTGGCACATCCTCAAGATTGAGCCAATGAAGTTGTATCGATTGTCGGGTAGTGAAGTCAATCCACGCATCGCCAAACTCTGGGTTTGAGACTGGACCGATAGCGTACTCTCCGGCGACCTCTCCAATGACGCGGAGTTGTTCGGCGTTCAGGACGCCGTTGGTGTTCGCCAATCGCATCATAAAGTAACTCTCCTGCCCAGACCGCTGGTGGAAGACACCCCAGAATTTAAATCGGGAAAACCACATTTCGCGGTCATCCTCTGGGATCGAGTCCCATCCGGACTCGGCAAACTCAAGAATCTTCTCTCGTATCTCGTCACCGTACATCTCATCCTTCCACTGTTCTTTCTTTGTCGTCATGCGTGATCACCAGTTTTTGTTACTCTGTTTTTGATCGACGTATTTCTACTTGATTGCATCTTTTTGATTGGTTTCAAATTAATATCGTGGCATAAAATGCTGTTGCTTTAACAAATACAGAAATTATACGGAGGAATTGGAGAGAATCATACATCGATCGATCCGACGTGATAATTTCAATCATAAGAGGATGAATATATCATCCCGTGATACTCTGGTTGGTTTAGTGAAAGATCGGAACTTTTGATTTTGACGAAGGATATTCATTTAGGTCCCTTCATCGATTAATACGTCTCCATACGAAACACGCAGTAAAGCCCCTCAGACGGTCGAAATGTAAGGATTCTTTATTATGAACAACGGTTATATACTGGACAAAGCTGTGTGTATCTATCTGAGAGATCCGATAATGGTTATGAGTAGTATAATAATTGTCAATCAGTTCTGGAACTGTCGGTGGTTATGAAAGAGACGCAACCGACAACATGCATGCGATGTGCGGTTGGCTGCGGTTATCTTCAAACGGAAGCTGACGACGACGAGCATATTGTCGATGTCTCTGGAGATCCAAATCACCCAACAAATGGCGGAGTAAAGTGCCAACGTGGCGTCAGAGAAACAACCAATACAAGGACGGACCGGTTGACACAGCCACTGATCCGCCGGGGTGGCTCACTGCAGCCAACGACGTGGGACACCGCGCTTGGCGTCGCGGCAACGCGGCTTGTTGAGGCTGTTCGACAGAATCCGGACAATGTCGCGGTGCTGGGAAGTGGTCAGCAAACGAACGAGGCAGCTTACGCCCTTGGAAAGGTTACCCGAGGCGCGATTGGGACACAGTACTATGATGCAAACACAACCCTGTGTATGGCTTCGGCGGTCGCCGCATATTATCAGGCATTCGGGAGTGACGGACCCCCACCGACCTATGACGATATCCCGAAGGCGAACACTCACATCGTCTGGGGAGCCAACCCAGCTGTTGCTCATCCCGTATTATACTCGTGGATCATGAACAGTGTAACCGAAAATGACGGCGAACTCATCGTTGTTGACCCAGTTATTACGACGACCGCAGCCGACGCCGACATACACGCACAACCAGACCCAGGAACAGACCTTGCGTTGGCGCGAGCGGTGCTCGCAGCTGTGATTGCATCGGGAAACGTCGACGAACAGTTTGTTGATCGTCACACAAAGGGGTATGCGGAGATGGTTGAATCGCTCCCGACGGTGGATGCTGCCGCAGAGACGGCCGGCGTTGCACCCAACCGCGTTCGTGATATCGCCAGCACGCTGACCGTGAACACACTCATTTACTGGGGGATGGGCGTCAATCAGAGTATTCAGGGGACGGGGACAGCGCGAGCACTTATTGACCTGTGTCTTGCAACGGGAAACGTCGGTCCGGGAAGCGGACCATTCTCGTTGACAGGACAGGCAAATTCGATGGGTAATCGCGTGTGTGCCTCGAAAGGAACGTGGCCCGGTCACCGCGCCTTTGGAGACTCAGCGAACCGCAAAATCATTGCAGACACATGGGACGTTCCATTCGGTCGACTTCCGAAGTCCCCCGGTCCAGGGTTTATCCGAATTATCGATGCACTTGCTCGTGGTAATATCGACATTTGCTGGACAGTCGCAACAAATCCAGTCGCCGGCGTGCCTGATTCCAGCCGCGTCGAGACCGCTCTTGAGGACACGTTCTTAATCACACAGGATACATTCCGCTCGGATACGATCAATTGTGCGGACGTGGTGTTACCGGCAGCGACATGGGGAGAATCAACCGGCACAGTCATGAACATGGAACGCCGGATTTCGCGAGTTACCGCATCAGCCGACCCACCGGCGAAAGTCAGACAGGATATCGACATTATCGCCGCGGTCGGAAACCGAATCCACGCGGGACTATTTAATTCACCACCGCTGGATCCTACGTCCGTTTTTGACGAGATCCGCGAACTTACCGCTGGGACGAACGCAGACATGTTTGGTATCACCTATGACCGGCTTGAGTCTGAACGAGCCGTCCGGTGGCCTGCTCCGAGCGCTGATACAGAAGGGGGCTATCGGTATCACGACGATGGAGAGTGGTCGTTCCAAACGGCGTCTGGTCAGGCACGGTTCTCAACGGAAACACATACTCAAGTTCCAGAGCCTGTCGATTCGGAGTACCCTCTTACGCTTACAACGGGTCGAACAGATGGTGTATATAACACCGGTGTTCGAACACGCGATGATACCGATACTGAACGACCGACAGCGCGGATCCATCCAGAAACGATTGTTCAGTATTTAGATTCGTTTGAACGAGGGCAGACAGTTATTACATCGCGTCGATCTCAGGTCATCGTAGATGTCAGTCCGAACGATGATATTCCGCCTGGCATGGTCTGGCTGCCGATTCACAACGCGACAATTAACGAACTCACATTGTCTGCGGTCGACCCCCATTCTGCTGAACCGAACCTCAAACAATGTGCGGTAGCGCTGTTGGCGCCAGCGCGTCAAAAGATGGACACACCTCACGGTGCCGTCTCAAAGTGATATCTTGGTCTACTCCGATCAACTGCTGATTTGATATCGTTCTCTCGGTAATCCTTCAGTGTCGAAAGCATATGGTCTGACAGCCGATAAATATCCAACAGATTCTCTTTTGTATTACCTTCGGTTGAGCATTGTCGTCATCCTTGACGCAAGCAAATAGTGACCACAATCCGACAACGAAACATGATCACATCATGTGAAAATACATATCGATGAACAATGATGACGTATATTTCTTTACTTCGTGCAATTATTTGTCAGATTTAGATGAAAAAATAAATTTCTCTTCTCGCAAAGTTGAAACAAACGCTGTCAGCATAGGTTCTTTGCATTCCACAAATACTCTTCACTCAAATTGACTATTTGTCAATCAAATGGTTTATCAATTACTCATTGATGATGTATTCTTGTGGAAAATAACAAATACAAAAACAAAAGTCGAATTCATTCATGGAATGTAATCACCATGTCAGAGGAATCGCACATACAAGATGCAAAGCAGTCTAAATCATTGTCGTTGCGATCACATAATAAAAAACGTCAGTATGCAGGATATACCGATATCATGGGGTGTCTCAAATGAATAGTCCAATTAAAATGACGAAGTACCGAACGTTACTGCTCGCAACAGTCGGTTTCAATTTCTCGTTTCTGATTTGGTTTTCGTTCGCACCATTTACCGGACCGATGGCGGATGAGTTCGGTCTATCATTGGCGGAGATTGGTGTTTTGGCGAGCGCAGCGATTTGGCTGGCTCCATTTGGACGTATCCTCACGGGATGGCTCTCGGATCGGTTTGGCGCACCGACAATCTTCGCTATTGTCTTGGCGTACGTCGGAGTCTTCTCGATTTGGAGTGCGTTCGCCGAGTCGTATACTGTGTTCTTCATCACGCGATTAATCGTTGCCACAGCCGGTATCACGTTCGTGATTGGTATTCAGCATGTCTCCGAATGGTTTGATGCATCAGAACTTGGAACTGCTGAGGGAATCTACGCCGGTATCGGAAACGCCGGTGCAGCAGGTGGCGCGCTGATCCTCCCTCGGGTATTCTCGCCTGGATGGAGCGGTCCAATCTTCAACACAAACTGGCGGGCTGCGTTCTTTTATACTGGAATTGTGTCAATCGTGTTGGCAGGCGTTTACTACACCTTTGGTGAAGCCGCAAAAAGCAGTCAGAAACGTGCAGCGACCAAAAGCAAGGCAAGCCTGAAAGAGTGGATCTTCACCGCGACGCGGTACGGAACAGTGGTGCTTGCACTGGCGTATGTCATGACGTTTGGACTTGAATTATCAATGAACGGCTGGCTCGCTACGTATTACCGTGAAGGATTCAATACACAGAATCTTGTATTGGCTTCCACGTTTGCAGCGACATTCTCAGTTGCAGCTGGACTTCTCCGTCCGGTTGGCGGATATGTGAGCGATCTCCTCGCTCGAAAAGAACGAAACATAATTCCATTCTTTACTGGTCGTTATCGTGAACAGTGGACGTTTGTATCGTTGTGTTTCGTTGTGCTTGCCATGTTTGGAATGACCCTTGCGGGTCTGACCGGGCAAGTGCTCATCGCTGTCAGCGCAGGGTTCCTCGTTGGGATGGGCTGTGCGTTCTCAGAAGGAGCAATCTTCGCACAGGTACCCGCGATGTTTCCGGACAGTTCTGGTGCCGTCGCAGGCGTCGTCGGTGGAGTCGGGACTGTTGGGGGAATCGTCTATCCATTGGTGTACGCCGCGCCGTTGTTGCCAAATCTCCATACCGGATATTCCATTGTGGCTGTGTCGATGATCCCGATTGTGTTGCTAGCAGCGTGGGTCTTCCAGCCAACCGTTGCTGAGCGTGCGACCGATGACGGATTGGTTACCGGACGGGATTCTGGAGGGGTTGCTGACGATTAACTACATGTATATGATCCCATCGGAGCCTGTGTCGAAACGGTGATACTATCATCAGTCCACCTGATGTCAGTCTAACATATCGTGACCAGTCATGGTATTATTGCGAGCATGTTGAGTCGGTGAATCGCCTCGGAGTCACGCCCCGTAGCATCCGCCCTATAACTCTGTGAATACGCTACGTTCGTTGTATCTGATGATTATTTAATATAAATGAGGCTCACCGAATACTAACATATCTCATCTGACGTCGAGTCAATCAGCGTCACCCCCTTGCTTGAACGGGGATTTCGCATAATATATCTGATATTCCGAATCACCGGTGTCAATATTCCTGACGCAATTATCGTGGACCTACAGTTTCATAAACAGTGAACTACTGACCCGGTGGATTACCAGGCTGTCGTCGATACTAGAGTGGAGTCTGAGTGCAAAAAGATGGGATTTCACCGAGAGAGACCGTTGGCTGGTAATTATATATCTCTAGACTTTCTGATATTGTATATTTCATTGTGAATATGAAGAGATTATCACAGGCACTGTTTCGTGAACCCGATGGACGGACGAAAGGGCTCTGTTTTGTAGGGGTGTCGCTTGGAGGCGTTCTTGTGTGGGTGTCTCTGAGCGTTACATTCGGTGAGTTCTTATCTCCATTTATTCTCTTTGTCTCTCTATCGTGTGGATTGGTGGGGATTGCCGAATCTCTGCCTGTATCTCGACGACAATTAGCAGGAATCCTCCGGGTAGGAGCCGTGAGCGTACAACTAGCAGTGCTACTGCATCTCACAATAGTTCCAGATTTTTATGTGTCGTGACTGCTTATCCCTGCCGAGAGCAGAGTCCGACACCGTGCTCGTCGATCAGCGTCATGGAGGAGAAGGTCCTCGATGGCGGCAGCCCGCTATACGGGCGACGGACGGGGGTGATCGATCTCCCGCCGCTGCCGATCGACGATGCAAGACAGTTTTATCCGGGCGACGACCCGGACACGACGATTCAGTCGTGGGGCGTCTTGGGGGGAAACTCGCAATAATCGGCTCGCATTCGCCAACTGACTCGGTGACAGCGAATGGGAAACGTACCGATTCTTGGAGACAGGAATCTCCATCGATACGAGGTCTACAAACAAGTCGCAACGCGTCTTCGACGAGAAGCTGACGTCACGGTGGTGAACGCGGATCCAAGTCTGATGCGTTCGGTTCGTTTCGTGGCGACACTCGATTGTGCGGTCTTTTCTGATCACGATCTGGATGCTGACGACGCAGCGCTGGAATTCGAGTGACGTTGACGTTCACGTCCTGAGCGCGATGAGTTCCGCATCCAGTACAACGAACCGGGGACACAGTGATCATGCAGTTAGCATCAGAATGAAACCCACGAAAACTTGACCCCGAGTCACTTCCAAGTTGATTACGAAGAGTGGTCAGCACCGCACCGTGAATCTGCATCCTTCACAGATTCGAATCCGATGGCAATCCTCAAGACCGTGTCCCGAATCGCCCTGAAACCGCTCGACCAAGTCTGTATGATGATACGCGGTAGGTGTTTCACAGTACTCGCTCAGCATCGGCTCCTTCCTCGGACCCCTCATTTTTGTTAGTGTCGTCACTCACCAGCGTCTTCTGGTCATCGTCATACTGTGGGATGTATTCCGAACCACCGAACCTCCGAACCCCCGAACGAGCGTCGGTCTCAGATCGAGGGCGATCTAGAGTGGGTCATCGAGTCCGTCCCGAGGCTGTCGCCCGAACGTCGCTGGGTAGCCCGAACCGCTCAAAAAGCCATGTCATGCCTCGATGTTCTGCTCACGAACGGTGAGAAAGGGTCGATAGTCGTTGCGACCGACGTGGTAGTCACCTTTCAGGCGTCGACTGCATCGATCCGGGTGGATGCGGACGACCAGTTTGACTCACGCCGCCCGACACTGGGATCCTATACTATGAGCAACGCGAGACCACTCACGATGACGACGCCCAGTACGATAGAGACAAGCCGACCAAGACGCTGCGTCCCTAAGAGCCATGCCAAAGCCGCCTTGACCAGCGTGTTTGCGATGGCTGCAATGACGATCCCCGTGGTTGCAACCTGCGTTGAAATCGTCCCCTCAGCAGCGAGTCTACTCAGTGTAATAGTCATTGCATCGACATCTGCCAGCCCAGAGAAGAATGCCATGGCGTACACACCCGACGTGCCAAGTAATTCGTGCGCATGCTCGGAGACGAGAAGCACAACCGCGAATACCACGCCAAACAGGAGCGCCGGTTGGAGTCGAAATGGATTTTTTAATTCTTCGGATTCGATTGTCTCATCGGACGTTGTTAGCCAGTACAACACTCCTGCAGCGACAATCCCAACGACACTCATGACACCCAATGGGATAGCGACACTCGGGAGTAACGTTGGATTGACGACCGCGACTTCAATGAGCGCTCGTGGGAACATCACAATAGACGCAGTGACAACTGCGAATGCGCAAACGTGGTACAACGTCTCATTTTCGACTGTTTTCTCAGCCATCGAAACTGTCGTTGCTGTTGAGGAAACAAATCCGCCGATAACGCCGGTTACAGCGATGCTCTGTTCAGGTTTGAGAAACTGTGCGAGTACGTACGCACCGAAGCCAAGTCCGGTGACGAACACGACCATTAACCAGATAAACCGTGGATTGAGCCCATAGAGACTGTCGAGTGGACGGTCTGGAAGCGCCGGGAGAACAACGAGGACAACCAGAATAAACTTCGCCGAAGCTAGACGCTCAGTCTCTTCGATCTGGTTGGCAAACTCATGGATTGGATCCTTAACCGAGAGGAGCACGGTCACAGTCCCGCCGACAATAATTGCAATGATGGCACCGGTCTCAGAATGCATGGTCATCGCTCCCAGTATTGTGGTGAGAAGTGCAGCCATCAACGTTGTCAGACCAATATCTTGTTCATACCAGACCTTCCCAGCGTACGCGACTGTGAGCGGGACGACAAGTGCGCTGACAGCAAGCGAAAGGATTCTCGGGAAGAATGCCGAGATGAGTGCTCCATAGAGCGCAAACAGCGGAAAGGTACGGCTCCCGGCGAATGTTCCACCAGACTCGCTTTGCTCTCGCTCCAATCCAATAAGCGCCGCGAGTCCCACACCGATGAGGAGTCGAAACAAAACCTCCGTGAGTGGATCGGTTACGGGAGTGACCATTCCGTACATATTCGATGAGATGAAGTCTTAAACTATGTGATAACCAAATCAGCGCAATCATATCCACGAAATCACTCTATACGGTTGGTCAGAACCTGCTTGGGACGCTCTTCAAACCTTTTTTATCGCACATCCTCGTGATTTCGCCATATCGTAGTGATGTCGTCTGGGACCCGACCCACTCAAGCCGGGAGAGAACCCGCGTCCGTGGCTGATCCCAGTCAACGAGGGCTTCGATGCCGCCAAAGAAGATGTACGCGAGAGCGTCGAAGGACATACCAAGCGGCTATAAAAATGCCACGGAGTGAAAGGCAGGACCGACCTATGAGCGATGAAGAGTTCGAGTCGATGCCCGAGTGTGGCTTTTTATTATCGGTGACCTCTGGTAGCCATCTACTCAGAGACAGAAGGCTGAACTCCCGATAGTCTGTTTCCTGGCTTGTGGGTGGCAATCAAAAACAGAACGAGGGCGGGCGATTCGAGCCAGAGACACCTATGAATTCCAATGATGATATGATCGAAGCTCTATGACATCCAGAGTCAACGCTGGAGGATACGGTATCTCGCGTATTTTATTATGATAGGGAAACAGATCTGCAATTAATCTCTCATAATATATTCGAGTTTTATTATAATAATGCCACTGAACAGTATGAAACGATATGATGAATCGCGTGTTGAACACATCACCGGCACTGCTGTTGTTATCGGTGGGAGCATGGCTGGTCTTTGTGCAGCCCGAGTGCTTGCCGGTATCTTTGACGACGTCATAGTCATTGAGCGAGATACGTTATCCGACGAAGCAGCAATCCGTGATGGGGCACCACAGACCAGCCAACCACATGCACTGCTCGAAGCTGGTCGAGCAACGCTTGAGGATCTCTTTCCGGGATTCACCCAGAGCGTTCGAGACGCTGGGGGACTCGCTCTCAACATGACGAGAGATATTGTCTGGTATGATAAGGGCGATACCGTCGAGGAAGCGGAAACCCCACTGTCAGCTCTTTATGCAAGTCGACCACTATTCGAACATATTGTCCGAAAAAAAGTGCGTAGTAAATCGAATATCTCCTTTCGAGATGGCTGTCACTTTATTACTTACACTCAGAATCGATCGGCTAATCAGATTACGGGCATCAAATTCAGAGATGAACAGGGTGAAGAAACAACGCTTGAATCGAAAATCACTGTTGATGCGAGTGGGCGAGCAAGCAAGACTCCATCGTGGCTTGCGAATAATGGGTATGCAAAGCCGGATGTTGACCGCGTGAATATTGATGTGACATACAGCACTGTCTGTATTTCGCGACCAACAGATGATCATCACGGTGTTCTCATCGCACCAGAGCCCGGGCGACCTCGCGGGGCAGCTATGCTTCCAATCGAGCAGAATCAATGGCAGATTCTCTTACAGGGGGTGCATGGTGAGAGGGCTCCTGTCGATACGGAGCGATTCATCAGCTGGGCTGCTCAGCTCCCAATTCAGGATCCTGTGCGTGAACTACGGGAGCAACAGTGGCTGACGGATATCCGTCGCTATCCGTTCCCTGCAAGCGTTCGACATAACTATCATACCCTTCATCGATTCCCAGATAGATTTGTGGTCATTGGCGATGCAGTTGCAAGTTTTAATCCAATTTATGGACAGGGAATGTCGGTCGCTGCGCTTGATAGTCTCGCAGTTCATCACGGACTGTCAGATGGCATCACTGGAGTGGGACCGCGAGTTTTTGATCTTATAAAGCCGGTTATACACGAGGCATGGCGAACAGCGGTTGGGAATGACTTCATATTTAATGAAACAACAGGTCCGAAACCATTCGCAACCGATCTGCTCAATACATACGCATCCCGGTTGGTCAAGAGAGCTCATGACGATGGGGTGCTGACAGAGGCGTTTTTACGTGTGTTCCGTCTCGAGCGGCAAGCAACCTCGTTATTACACCCGCGGATTTTGTGGCGAACGCTTCGTCCACACCTATGAGGATAACTGATCAAACGTCCATTCGTTCTGAGGTGAGTTAGCTTCCTGTTTCGGTGACTCCAGTACAGCGGTTATTGTCACAGTCACAGATTACTCTCCCCGGTATTTCGTTATCCAGTGGTGACCGTCCCGATATCCTAGCGTGATTAATGTCGACTCGATTCATACTGACCCGACTGATATTGACTTCTCTGTGACTGTCGTATCTCGTGTCGAGATTTCACTGTTAGTATTGTCAAATTACCAGTGTCCACAACTACGGTCTCGAGGCTTTCCTCGCTCGTGTCCTCGAAGGGGTCTCGACTGATGAACATGGATAAAGGGGAGTTCGTCGCTCACTGAAACATGTGTTCGAGGTGAAAGCGACGATAATAAGAAGCCAATAGTGGGTGACGAGTACTCAGAGCCACAACGAGATTCGAGGACCATATGCATTGAGACGGTCAGTCTCAACTTGTGTTTCTGTTTGGAAGTTGAGACTTCGTTCAGAGGAAGGTGTAACGCGTAAAAACCTGAGTGCTCGAAAGCGGCTACCGCAATTCTTTGACGAGAGCAGTAGTCGCGTTATCGACGATATCATCCGCCAGACGACCCTGCCAGAAGTCGATATCCTCGTGGTCAATGGATTGGACGCCCTACGGGACGATCCGACTCCCGTCCGGTGTCCCGCCACGAAGCCAGCTCTCCTCGGGAATGTCGATGAGTCCATCCATCCATGATTTCGACGTCAGCGTGAGCGCGATATACTGCTCACCGTGGAACGGACGACCTTCGTGGTTCGAAAGAATGAGCCAAGGTCGAGCGTCCTCGTCACCTTTGAACGGGTCATCGCCGTAGACGACATCGCCACGGTCAAAAATCGGTGTCTCTTCGTCCGTCACTGTTCATCCTCGACGCTCGGGTGGGGTTCCTGCGGTGCGTGCTCGCGCCACGCCTCCTTATCCTCTGTACCGAGTTTGTCGTTAAACAATGCGGTCGCCCGCTCGTACCCGCTGTATCCTTCGAGGCGCTCGGTGTCGTCAGTCACGACCCAGTACGTCGCCTTGTGTTCGACCAGATCGCGGTCCTTCAACCGTGAGAGCGCAGTACTCACCGCCCCCTCGTTAACGCCGATCTGAGAGGCAATTTCGCGCGTCTTGAACGCACGATCGTCGTTAGCGGCGAGAAATCCAAGGACCTGATCAGGGACCGAAAGATCCGTGAGCTCGTCCTCGGTCGTGTTCTCGAAGGTGTCTCGGTCGATGGACATCGTTGAAACGAGGTACGCCATCTGCTGTAAAGAGTGTTAGATATGAAATCTACGAAATCGCTGAAGGTGAATCACTGTCCATCGCGAAGAAGTTCGAGAACTGTATGCATTGAGACGACCAGTCTCAACTACTGTTTCTATGTGAAAGTTGAGACTACAGAGGGTTTAGCGGTCTGTGATGCGTGAATTTGACCGATTCGGTCAGCGGGTACTGCCCCAGATGGCCCTCCAAGCGGCTATTCTTGTCACACACTCAACTATATGGACAAATTTTCGAGACTTCCAGCAGCGTAGCCACTCAGACGGCACGCTAACCCGAACAGAGCACCTCACTACCCGATTCCTGTCTCCTTCTTCAGCAGCGTCAGCGTGTTATCCGCTGTAATCAGCGGCGAATGTTCATACTCACCGGTCAACTCAACCTGTACCAGCAGATCGACTGCTCGCCAGATTGAGTACAGGAGACACGCGAACACGAAGTAGAAGAACCGTAGCCCGAAATTTTTCGACGTGGTCGCGACCATGATCCGCTTAATCGATCGATAGCTCGGCAGGACGACCCCGTTGGTGTCATCAGGCAGTGATCTGGGTGCCTGTGAAAAATGGGTAATAGTGGGTAAGACTGATATAGACGTGGGCAATAGTGGGTTACGAGATGAAAGTTGACGCTGACAAACTCCAGACGAACGAGACCGACGACCGGGGGCGGGTGTACCTCGGGACTGAGTACGCGAACAAGCGCGTCACAGTGGCTGTCGTCGAGGTTGAGTCCGAGACTCCCGACGAGGCGGAACTAGCCGCTGCGTATCGTGAGGCATCGGAAAGCGCCAGTGATCTTGCCGACGAGTGGGATGGGGTTTCGGACGAGGCGTGGTCGGGACTTGATGAATGAGCGACGACACCGAGATTCGGCGCGGTGATGTCGTTATCGTTCGACTCGATCCTGCCGAGGGGCACGAAATGCGGAAAACACGGCCTGCGGTAGTGGTCCAGAACGATGTCGGGAACAAGAACTCTAAGACCACAATCGTTGCACCTGCGACGGGAACGTACCGAAGCTATCCCTTTGAGGTACTCGTGGAAGCGTCGGACTCACCGTTCGAGAAAGACTCCTCTGTGCGGCTTGATCAAATTCGAGTCGTGTCTGTTGAGAAGCGAATCCATTCGGTGGCTGGCAGTCTCGCCGACTCGACAGTGGGCGAGATCGACGACGCGCTCAAAGTGAGTCTCGGACTCGACTGATTGAGGGATCCTTTGCGAAGAAATCAGTGTCAGATCCGTATGCATTGAGAAGGCCAGTCTCAACTACTGTTTACAGGCGGAAGTTGAGACTACACCGGGTTTAGCGGGTCTGTGATGCATGGTTTCGACCGAATCGACAAACAGAATCTGCTTCAGATCGCTTTCTGAACGGCCATTCGTGTTCCCCAGACAACCAATACAGGAGATTTCCGAGACTCCGGATAGTGTCGCCACTCAGGTGCTGGGCTATTACGGAAAGAGAATTCCGGTCCTACCCGATTCCTGTCTCCTTCTTCACCAGTGTTAGCGTGTTATCAGCCGTCACGATCGGCGAGTGTTCGTACTCGCCGGTCAACTGTACCTGCACGATTGACATCCTCTCCGCCCTGAAGGGCGAAGATTCCATTGAACGGCATATCAACTCGTGATTCGGTGTTGAAATTCGCAGGAGTTGAAAGAACCCGTTTGCTGAATACGAAGTATGTACGTAGCACACGCCGATTTGAACCTCACTAATCGATCGATTCTTAATATCTTCAAAGTTAAGATTATTAACGCAAGTAACATAATACGATATAATTAAATGGTCTTTTCGTTCAACACCACTTACGAAGATTTAGATTCGGATCTGTATTGCAAAGTAGCCCCAAAAGATATTGATAATCCCGAAATTTTGGTTATTAATGACGGGCTCTGTGCTGATATTGGATTGGATACATCGGAACTTAATGCTACCATTCTAGCGGGTCAGGATCTCACAGAAGAATCAATCGCCCAGGCATATGCAGGCCACCAGTATGGAAGTTTTACTCTCTTGGGCGACGGGAGAGCGATGATACTCGGCGAACATGTCCACGAGGATAACAGATACGATATTCAACTGAAAGGATCTGGTCGAACGCCGTACTCCGGGAGAGGTGATGGCAACGCAACGGTCAGTTCAATGCTCAGAGAATATCTGTACTCATATGCGATGCAGAATCTAAACATCAAAACATCAAGAAGTTTGGCGGTCATCGAAACCGAGGAAACAGTCGAACGACGACGGACAGAACCTGGAGCTATCCTTGTTCGAGTGATGAACAGTCATATTCGATATGGGACTTTCCAGTATGTCGCAGCTCAGGTATCCAATGAACTACCACGATTCACCGACTATGTTATTGACCGGCATTATCCGGAATTAAACACAAAAGATCGGACATATCTAGAATTCTTCGATGCAGTCATGCAGTCATCGATTGAGATGGTCATTGACTGGCTACGTGTCGGATTTATTCATGGCGTCATGAACACGGACAATATGAGTATCGATGGCGAAACATTTGATTACGGACCCTGCGCATTCATGAATTATTATGATGAGGAGGCGGTTTTCAGCTCAATCGATAAGCACGGGCGATATGCATTCGGAAACCAGCGACCGATCCTGCGGTGGAATCTCGAACGATTCGCAGAGGCACTCCAACCGTTGTGTGCCCAGTCAGCGCTCACGTATGACGAACTCGAAGGCAAACTAGACGAGTTTGAGGATCGATTTGATGCGCAATACTACACGATGATGCGGAGGAAACTGGGGATCAACTCAGATGGCGAGGAAGAACTCGTCGACGAATTCGTGGAGTGGCTTCGCAAATCGAGCGCAGACTATACCAATACGTTCCTCGAATTAGAGATGCCCGGTACGTTTGATGACCCAGCGTTTGCAACTACGGAATTCGAACGGCTCAGGAATAAACTGACTGCTGTCGGTTTAGATGCGGAGTTGATGCAAGAAGCCAATCCGCGATATATCCCCCGCAACTACCTGGCTGAAGAAGCACTGGATGAGTATATCGAAACTGGGGACCTATCCAAATTCAAGAGATTATTGACCGTGCTAGAAGACCCCTATACATCGACGGATCTGGGTTCACGATTCCAACAACCACCGTCACGAGAGTTCGATACAGAGTATGTAACATACTGTAATACTTGAGCCGATATTATCATTATAAATATAGGTATGAATTTGAATTATCGTAAGCGGCTCCATCTTCTCGGTACTATCGCACACTGTCAGTATAGTGCTCCTGAAAGCTTATTGAGGAATTCAATTCAAAATCTTGTCATAGAGTAGCCGCTGATACTGTTGCGTAGGACTGATGATTCAAACGGTTTCACGGAGTATTAATCGGGTGGCGTTGCCGCAGCCGGTCGATCAGAGTTAATCCAATCAACGCAGCGAACAGTTCGAACAGGACACCATTCAGCGACTTCGAGTGGAAGTTCTCGATATTCAGATACTGCTTCAGCTCCCGAAGTAAAATCTCAGCCAGTGTCCGGAGGGTATAAATTCTTACTATATCAATGGGATCGTACGCTGACGACGCCAGCGTCGTCAGGTACTCAATCTCTTCTCCATCGGGAGTTTGCAAGACGATTCGACGAAACTCTTCACCAGTCTCTGCGAGTTTGATCCGTTCATCACGGATCTCTCTTGTTCCGCTCTCGTCAGTGACTTCGACGTTCTGGATGCTAGTGATTCAACAAACTTCTGGGTGAACTGATTCACTAATTCGATGCGAGAGAACTATTCTGACTGATGCATGTCTAATTAAGCACCCACTTCTTCTGTGGACTACTACGCTCCAGAACGTCGAGACGAGCGTCAGACTGCAGCAGCGTCACAAAGTCGTCGTCGCTG
>ERZ1034486.160-NODE-160-length-19552-cov-4.138278_pt1 | contig 19552 bp, 16 predicted proteins | sample MGYA00520683_ERZ1034486 | MGnify/ENA primary metagenome ERZ1034486 (study PRJEB33760, sample SAMEA4777685) | hypersaline lake metagenome | biome: hypersaline environment; feature: brines | place: Spain | collected 2012-08 | depth 0 m ...
ACGGCCACTCGCACCTCCAGGCCACCACGCTGAGTCCGTCGATCACCGTGCCGGTGGGGGGCGGCGCGCCCATCCTGGGCACGTGGCAGCAGATTTTCCACCTCGAATGCGACACCAAGCCCCGCGAGCGGACCGTCGTGGTTACTGTGCGGGGAGACTGACGAGAGGGGAGGAGAGAGCGGCGAAAGAGGGAGGGAGCGAGGGAACGGCGCGCGGTCCTTTTTCGAGCGGTCTCCGAGAAAGACGCACGATTACCGACGGCGCATCAATTCGTCGACGGGTGGTCGCCGTTTGTGGGGGCGAGGAGCTTGCTCCCCTCCAGGGCCTTGGCCTCGTCGAGAAAAAGTTGGCGGTGCGGGAAGGGAATCTCGATGTCGGCCTCCCGGAGCGTCTCGCGCACCTTCTCGGTGTACTCCCAGCGCATGGGCACTTCCTGGCCCGGGTCGCGGATGTAGAACCGCAACGACATGTCGACGCTCGAGTCGCCCATCTCCGTGACCACCGCTGTCGGCGAGGGCTCCGCGAGAATGCGGTCGTCGCCCTCCACAATGGGGAGCAGCACCTCGCGCGCCTCCTCCGGGCGCTCCTTGTAGGCAATGCCGAACGGAATGTCGAGGCGTATCACGTTGCGCTTCGTGTGGTTCATGACGCGCTGCGTAATCATTTCCGTGTTCGGCAGCACCATGATCCGGTTGCGCACGGTGCGGAGGCGCGTGGAGCGGAGCGTAATCTCGTCCACCTGGCCGTACTGGTCGTCGATCTCGATGTAGTCGCCCACCCGGAAGGGCTTGTCCACGAGCACCGTAACGCCCGCGATGAAGTTCTCCAGCGAGTCCCGCGCGGCAAAACCGGCGACAATCCCCGCGATGCCGAGGCCGCCGAGCAGCACCGTCACGTCCACGCCGAACTGGTCGAGGACCACGGTGCCGATGAAGAAAAAGGCCACCACCCGGAACGTCTTGAGGAGCAGGCTCTGGAGGCCCGGCTCGATGCTTTCGGCGCGGTCCAGGGTCTGTTCGAGGGTGATCGAGAGGAGCCGGTAGATGACGTAGAGCAGCAGGAACGCGGCCAGTGCCTGCAGTCCTCGCTCGGTAAAGAGACCGAAGAGGTAAAAAGCCCCGTCTGCGAGATGGGTATAGAGCCCGTCCCAGTTTCCCTCAAAGAACAGGCGGATTGCTTCGCTGAACGCATTGCTGAATCGGTCAACGGCCTGATCGACCGAGTTTGTGTCGCTCGCGGTGGTGTCCTGCGGAGGCTGAACCCCCTGGGCGACAGACTGAGCGGGTGCCATTACGCCAGACAGAAAGGGTGCGCGGGAACGGCGTTGCGGCTACTGAGCGTGCAGGCGGGCCGCTTCCAAAGTGTTTTTCAGGAGCATGGCCCGAGTCATGAGTCCCACGCCGCCCGGGACCGGCGTGATCCGGGATGCCTTGGGCCGTACGTCCTCAAAGTCAACGTCCCCCACCAGCCGGTAGCCGCGCTCGGCCGAGGGGGCGTCCACGCGGTTGATGCCCACGTCGATCACGACCGCGCCCTCCTTCACCATCGTGCCATCGATGAAGGCGGCCTGCCCCGCGGCGGCCACGAGCAGGTCGGCGCGGCGGGTGTGTGCGGCCAGGTCGCGCGTGCGGCTGTGGCAGACGGTGACCGTGGCGTTGGCCGTGCGGCGCAGCAAGAGGGTGGCGAGCGGCTTGCCCACAATGTTGGAGCGTCCCACAATGACGGCGTCCATGCCCTCGGGGTCGATGCCGGAGCGCGATAGCATTTCCATGATGCCGTAGGGCGTAGCGGGAACGAAACGCGGGGTCCCGCGGAGCAGCCGGCCCAGGTTCTCCGGGTGAAAGCCGTCTACGTCTTTGGACGGGTCCACGGCGTCGATCGCCGCGTGTGCGTCCATGTGGTCGGGGAGGGGCAACTGCACCAGAATGCCGTCCACCGACGGGGCGGCATTTAGGTCGTGCACCAGCTCCAGAAGGGCGTCCTGCGACGTATCGGCGTCGAGGTGGTGCGTGTCGGTCGCGATCCCCACTTCCGCGGCGTCTTTTTCTTTGCCGCGGACGTACGCCTCGGAGGCGGGGTTGTCGCCCACGAGCACCGCGGAGAGGAAGGGGGCGCGGTGGCCCTCGTCGGTCCACGCCTGAATGTCGGAGCGCACCTCGTCGCGCACGGCCTGGGCCAGCTCGCGGCCGTCGATGAGTTTGTCGTCGGAAGCGTCATTCATAGGTGGAGTAGGGAAGTGGGATAAATTTTATTCCAGAGCTACTGCCGTCTGCTCTCTCAGTCTATGCGACTAGCTGTGGAGCTCAGAACGATTGCTCTCTTTCCTATTTTGGAGGCGTCCATTTTGGCTTGACCCAAAATGAGCGAGACGAGCGAAGCGACTCACGAAGTAAAAGGTCAAGGCTGTGAAGAAAACGGCTGACGGGCTTCAGACTCCACTGAAATCATCGAAACTCACTCGCGTTCTCGTTCGAACACCGATGATTTCGGTCGTTTTGTCCTCCGCCCTGTCCGAGGCGTCGTTTTCTTCAAGGCCCAGGGGGTTTCAGCCGGGGAAGTGCCAGACTTCCAGGCCGAATGTTCAAGGCAGGGCAATGGCATCAACTGTCCTCCAGTTCAGGCTGACTCCCAAATAGCGATTTTCTGGCAGTTACGGCACAAGATAGCGTTCTCGTTTGTCGTCCCCAACTTGATTTATTGCATCAGTCGCTTCGCTCGTGTGGGACCCACCCGACCGGGCGGGGAGGCTTCTGCGGTCGTCAGATGGGCTCCAAGTCGAGCTTGGAGCGACGCGTTAGGTTCATGCGATTGCCCTGATGTTCAAGGTGAGGCCTCTCAGTTGAAGGTCATTGAGTACAAAGTGAGGAGCCGTATCGAATGGGCCAGTCTCAACCTACAAAAGGACTGCCCTCGCTCAAACGCCCACGGACGAAGACTCTGGGACAATTTGCGTCTCGAAGTCGCGGGGGGGAACACAACGGAAAACCGTGCGGTTGCAGGCTGCGCTTTCCGGCGGTACGCGCCGATGCGGCCGCCGTTCGCTGACGGGTTACACCTTTTGAGAAGCCATCATGGACGGACACGAGTATCGGGTCGGCATCCTTGGCGCCACCGGCGCCGTCGGCCAAACGTTTATTCGGCTGCTGAACGATCACCCGTGGTTCACGGTGACCGCCGTGGCGGCTTCGGAGCGCTCGGCCGGAAAGCCTTACCGAGAGGCCGCCAACTGGCTCAGCGGCGCGCCGATCCCGGCCCCCGTCGCGTCCCTGGAGGTGCAGCGCACCGAACCCGACGCGCTGGACTGCGACTTCGTGTTCTCCGCGCTCGACTCCTCGGTCGCGGGCGAGATTGAACGCACCTTCGCGGCCGCGGGCGTCCCGGTGGTGTCGAACGCCAAAAACTATCGGCTGCACGAGCAGGTGCCGCTTCTCATTCCGGAGGTAAACCCCGAGCACCTGGCCCTGATCGACGCGCAATCCTGGGACGGGAGCGGCTTTGTCGTCACCAATCCCAACTGCTCCACCACGGGTCTCATTTGCGGCCTTCACCCGCTCATGCAGGCGTTCGAGGTGGAGGCGGTGCAGGTGACGATGCTGCAGGCCCTCTCCGGTGCAGGCTACCCGGGCGTGCCGTCGCTCGACGCGGTGGGCAACGTGATCCCGCACATCGGCGGGGAAGAAGACAAGCTGGCGACGGAGCCGCGCAAGATTCTCGGGACGCTGGACGGCGACCAAATTGCCCCGGCAACCCTGACCCTGAGCGCCCAATGTACGCGCGTGCCGGTCCGCAACGGCCACCTGGCGTGCGCCTCGGTGCGCTTCCGCGGCGAGGTGGAGGCCGAGGCTGTGGCCGAGGCGCTGCGCCACTACGAAGCGCCGGCCGTCACCGAACCGCTGCCGAGCCGGCCCGACCCGTTCGTGCAGGTGCTCGACGCTCCCGATGCCCCTCAGCCCCAGCGGCACGTGAAGGCAGGGGGCGGCATGACCGTTTCCGTCGGCCGCATTCAGGACTGCCCCGTGAACGACGTGAAGTTCGTCCTCCTCTCGCACAACACCATCCGTGGGGCGGCCGGCGGGGCCATCCTCAACGCCGAGCTGCTGGCCTCAGAGGGCTACCTGGCCGGGGCGCGGGCCGACACCACGACGGAGCCCGCCGCAACGTAGTCCCTCGCCTGCCAGGCCCCACCCGCTCTCTCTACTTTTACGCTTTCCCCACCCATGTCTTACCCCAACGTCCGCCGCGCCCAGCCCGCCGACCAGGACCCCGTGGGGGATCTATGGGCACAGCTTCTGGACGAGCAGGGCCAAGAAGAAGAGCGTTTCGAGGCCGCCGAAGATGCCCGCGACCGCTGGAACAACGACTTTCCGATGTGGCTCGACGACGAGACGTACCGCGTCTACGTGGCCGAGGTGGACGGCGACATTGTGGGCTTCGCGACGGCGCACCGGTGGGGACCGCCGCCCATCTACGCCGAAAGCTCGGAGGTCTATCTCGACGAGCTGTACGTGCGCCCCGACGACCGGCGCCAGGGACTGGGGACGCAGCTCGTGGCGGCGGTGCGCGACTGGACGGACCGCCTGGGCGCGCGCCGCGTGCGTCTGAGCGTACTGGCTCACAACAAAGCCGGCCGTGCCTTTTGGGCACAGCAAGATGCCGAGCCCCTCACTATGACGCTCACCATCGAGCAGCAAGCGGCGGAGAACGGCGAAAACGACGAAGGATCCAAAAAGATTGGGTTTTGACGGAACGCGTGCACGGTCATTTCGTCCCATCCAGTGATGTTATAATGCGGGCGTAGCTCAGCGGCTAGAGCATCTGCTTGCCATGCAGAAGGTCGTGGGTTCGAATCCCATCGCCCGCTCCGCTTCCAGGTGGCATTGTTGAAGCCCCGCTTTCATAGAGAAAGCGGGGCTTTTCTTGTTGAGGGAGACTCACTTCTCCGCTCCGCTTTTGCGGGCCGCGAGTCTATTCAGAACAGTCAAACGCCCCTTCGCCGGCCTGTAACTGGGCATTTTTGAGGTTCTCGCATGGAGCAGCCGATGATCCCGATGTTACAGGCCGGATGTTGTAGGCCGGATGTGAATGGGCCGACCATGGCTTCAGGCGATTCCGAGTCCGCAGCCTGCATGGTCGTGAAGTCGACCCATCCCGACCTTCCTTAGCCGTGCACCGTCTCCAGCGACGGGCCGGCGGCGCGCACCTCGTCGCTCACCTGGTCGGCGTACGTCTCAAAGTTGTCGGCAAAATCCCTCGCGAGTTCTCGGGCCTGCCGGTCGTAGGCCTGGGGGTCGTCCCACGTCTGCCTCGGGGTGAGGACGGCGTCGGGCACGCCGGGGACCCGGTCCGGGATGGAGAGGCCGAAAACGGGATCCCGAGTGCGGGGCACGTCCGCGAGCGTCCCGTCCAGGATGGCGTCCACCATGGCCCGCGTGTGGTCGAGCTCCACCCGGTGGCCCACGCCGTACGGGCCGCCCGTCATGCCCGTGTTCACGAGCCAGCAATCCACGTCGTGGCGGCGAATCTTCTGGCCTAGGAGGTCGGCGTAGACCGATGGGTCGCGCACCATAAACGGCTCCCCGAAGCAAGTGCTGAACGTGGCCTTCGGTTCGCTCACGCCCGCCTCCGTGCCCGCCACCTTGGCGGTGTAGCCGCTCAGGAAATGGTACATCGCCTGCGCCGGAGACAGCTCCGAGACCGGCGGAAGCACGCCGAACGCATCGTACGTGAGGAAGAGGACGTGGTCGGGGTGGGCGCCCTGCCCGTCCTCGGCGGTGTGGGGGAGAGTGGAGAGCGGGTAGGAGCCGCGCGTGTTCTGGGTGATCGTATCGTCCGAGAAGTCCGGTTCGCGGGTGTCGTCCTCCAGGATCACGTTCTCCAGGATCGTCCCGAATTCCTGGGTCGTGGCGTGGATTTCGGGCTCGCTCTTGGGGGTGATGTCGATCATCTTCGCGTAGCACCCGCCCTCAAAGTTGTACACGCCCCGGTCGCTCCAGCCGTGCTCGTCGTCCCCGATGAGGGTGCGGCTCGCGTCGGCCGAGAGGGTCGTCTTGCCCGTCCCGCTGAGCCCAAAGAAGACGGCCGTGCGTCCGTCCTCGCCCTCGTTGGCCGAGCAGTGCATGGGCAACACACCTTCGTCCGTGAGGAGGTAATTGAGCACCGAGAAAATCGATTTCTTGATCTCCCCGCCGTAGTGGGTCCCGCCGATCAAGATCAGGTTCTGCCCGAGGTCGACGAAGATGGCGGCCTCCGAATTCGTACCGTCGCGCTCCGGGTCGGCCTCAAACTCGCAGAGGTCGACGACCGTAAAACCGGGCTCGAACGAGTCGGGCACGGGCCCCTCGGGCCGCACGAACATGTTGCGGGCGAACAGGCTGTGCCACGCCTTCTCCGTGACGATGCGGACGGGGAGTCGGTACTCCTCGTCCCACCCAGCGTAGAGGTCCTGCACGAAGAGGTCGCGGCCCTCGGCGTGCGTGGCCATTCGCTGGTGGAGGTGCGTGAAGGTGTCGCGGTCCGTGGGCTGGTTGACCGCGCCCCAGTTGATGGCGTCCGCCACCGCCTCGTCCCGCACGATGAACCGATCTTTCGGGCTGCGGCCGGTGTAGGGATCCGTGCGGGTGACCAGGGGCCCATCCGCCGCGAGGACGCCCTCGTCTCGGTCGAGCGCCTCCTCGTAGAGCCGCGGCGGCTTCAGATTGTAGTGCACCGTGTCGGGAGAAAGGTCGAGACGCTGGAGATGCGTGTGGATGCGGGGAGGGGCGGACATATCGAGGCAGCGTGGTTCGTCAGGTCGTGCGAGAAGAGAAACCGCCGGAAGTCTTTTTCTCGGCGGCCAGACGTGGAAGCGCTTCCGAAATGGTACCGTCTATCTTAAGAGTCTCGGGGCGCAATTGCCATGAACAATCCGTGGTGCGGGCCAAAATTCGGAAGGCCCGGCTGGGTGCGGCCGTATATTTCACGGATTCGTTGAGAATCTACGCCGATCCGATCCGTCTCGTTCGCGTACCGCGATGCGCCATGTTTTCCCTCCCGTCTTCGTCCTGGACTGCGGCCGTCCGAGGGGTGTTGTACCACGACCCGGCTGTAGTGGGCGGCGTGGCGGTGGCGCTGCTGCTGGGAACCTACGGCCTTTTCGGAATGGCGGTGGATCTTCCGCTCGTGGTGGCCGGGTTCTGCGCCACCACGCTCGTCTACGCCGTGGACCGGGGCTGGAGGGTGCCCGCGGAAGACCGGACGAACCGGCCCGCGCGGGTGGCCTGGGTGGAGGGGCACAAGGGCTGGCTCGGGGTTGAGGCGGGCCTTCTGGTTGCACTGGGCGGTGCAATGGTGCCCGCGCTGGAGCCGCGGACGCTCGTTGGGGCAGGCGCGCTCGGGGGAATCGCGATGCTTCAGGTGGCGCCCGGCCGCGCAGGCCTCGCAGGATTGTCGAAGCCCCTCGTCATCGCCGCCACCTGGGCGGTGGGCGGCGGCCTCCTGCCGCTGATGGAGGCGGGGCGGCCCCTCGGGCTCGACGCAGCGCTGTTCGGCGGGTATCGGTTTCTCTTCATTCTTCCCAACCTGCTGCTGGCCGACTGGGCCGACCGAGCGGGCGATGCCGCCGCCCACCGTGCGCCGTGGACGACAGGGTGGACCGCCGGGCAGGTGCGGCGCCTGGCCACGGGGCTGCTCCTCGGGGCGGCCCTGGTGGCGGCCGTGTGGGGCGCCCGCACGCCCCGTCCGGTGCTGCTGGCCGTGGACGCCTGGGGGCTGCTTCTGATGTTGGCGGTGGTGTGGCGTCGTTCTCCCTCGTACCCGCGAAACGTCCTGCTGGCGGACCTCGTGGTGGCCTGGCCTGTGGTGCCGGCCCTGGGCGCCTGGATGATCGTCTGACGAAGGCGCTCGACGACTGGAACCTCAGCCCGCGCCGGTGTATGAGGTGAACAGTGCGGCGCCTGGGTCTCACAGCCGCGCTCTTCTCCGTACGCTTTCCACCAGCTTCTCGCCCGCGCATGTCCGACGCCGACGCTCCGCATCCCTCGCTCAGTCCCGAACGGGAGGGGGGCACCATCGAAGACTTCACCCGTATCGAGGCCCTCGCCGATCACGTCGACGAGACGGTGACTCTAAAGGGCTGGCTCCACAACCAGCGCGGCTCGGGAGGGATCAAGTTCCTCATCCTGCGCGATGGCTCCGGCTTTGTGCAGTGCGTCGTCCCGCAGGACGCGGTCGACGAAGAGAGTTGGGCCGTGGCCGACGATGTACGCCAGGAGGCCGCCCTCGAAATTACCGGCACCGTCAGCGCCGACGATCGGGCGCCGGGTGGGTACGAGCTTCAGGTGGACCACATCGAACGGGTCGGAGAGTCGGGCGACTATCCCATTACCCCGAAGGAGCACGGGATTGACTTCCTGATGGAGCACCGCCACCTGTGGCTCCGCAGCGAGAGCCAGTGGGCGGTGATGCGCATCCGCAACCGCGTCATTACGGCCATCCATGAGTTCTTCCAGGACCGCGGCTTTCTTCAAACCGACGCGCCCATCCTGACGGGGAACGCCGTGGAGGGGACCTCGACCCTCTTTGAGCTTGACTACTTCGACGAGGAAAGCGCCTACCTTACCCAGAGCGGGCAGCTGCACGGGGAGGCGATGGCGATGGCCTACGGCAAGATCTACACGTTCGGCCCCACGTTCCGCGCCGAAAAGTCCGCCACCCGGCGCCACCTCACGGAGTTCTGGATGATCGAGCCGGAGATGGCGTTCTACGACCTGAAGATGAACGCGCAGCTGGCGGAGGACTTTGTCGCCCACATTGTACAGGCCGTCCTCCGAGACTGTGAGCAAGAGCTGGAGGCGCTGGAGCGCGACACCTCCGTCCTCGAACAGGTGGAGACGCCCTTTCCCCGCATCAGCTACGACGAGGCGGTGGAGCTGCTGCGGAGCGACGAGACGGCCGAGATGATCGACGAACGCATCGAGGCGCTAAAGGAGGAAAAGGCGGAACTCCTGGAGGAGAAGGAAGAGAACCAGACACGTCGCGGCCAGGCCAAGAAGCACGTGAAGCGCAAGATCGACGCCCGCGAGATCGAGATCAACAAGCGGGTGGACGAGATCGAGGAATCCCTGCGCAACCTGCCGAACTGGAAGGAATCGGCCCAGACCTTCGAATGGGGCTCCGACTTTGGCGGCGACGACGAGACGGTGCTCACCTGGCACTTCGACCGTCCGGTGATCGTGCACCGTTTCCCCGCCGAGATCAAGGCGTTCTACATGAAGCGCGACCCGGACGACGACCGCCTGGCGATGGGCATCGACGTGCTCGCGCCGGAGGGCTACGGCGAAATCATTGGCGGTGGTGAGCGGGCCACGGACCTCGACTTTCTCGAGGAGCAGATCGAGGCGCACGGTCTGCCGGAGGAGGTGTTCGACTGGTACCTTGATCTCCGCACGTTTGGCTCGGTGCCCCACAGTGGCTTCGGGCTGGGGCTGGAGCGGACCGTCTCGTGGCTCTGCGGCCGCGACCATGTCCGCGAAACCACTCCGTTCCCCCGCACCATTGCTCGACTGCATCCGTAGCGGGCGCCCGCCCCGCAAACGGTGGCGGCCGGGCCAACCGGGCGTTCGGGAAGCCGAAGCCCAATACGAGCCCGATACGAATTGGGAGGAGGCGCCCGTTCAGGAAGGCCCACACCGACGGATTCTCTCAGACCTGCTCCACGTCATGACCCGGTCCATCTCACGTTCCCTTCTGCTCGTCCTGGTCGTGCTCGCGATGCCTGCACCCGCCACTGCCCAGGACAAGTCTGCCGCCACGGTCACGGTCAGCGGAGAGGGAACGGCGGCGGCCGCGCCCGACCGCGCGGTGGTCCGTTTTGGGGTAGTCACGCGCGCTCCGACCGCCGAGGCGGCCCGTCGCGGCAACGCCACGTCCGCCCGCGACGCCATGAACGCGGTACGGGCCCTCGACGTCTCCGAGCAGCAGTTGCGAATGGAGAGCCTGCGCCTGCAGCCGCGCTACGAGTACAACGATGAGGAAAACCGCCGCGAGCTTCGCGGCTACACGGCCACCCGTCACGTGGTCGCCGAGGTGGACAGCCTCAACGTGCTGCCGCAGCTTGTGGCGGACGTCGTGGCGGAAGGGGCCAACCGGCTCGATGCCATCGACTACCAGCTTCGGGACCGTGCAGCTCTGCGCAACGAGGCGCTCCGCAGCGCGGCCAGGGCGGCTCGTGAAAAGGCGCAATTGCTCAGCGAATCTCTGGGGGCGGTGCTCGGGCCGGTCCGCACCATCACCGAGCAAAACTTTAACGTGGCGCGGCCCACCCCCCGGATGGCCCGGATGCAGACGGCCGCGAAGACGAGCTCCGCACAGGCGGAGCCGGAAGCCTACGCCGCGGGCGAGATCGAAGTCTCGGCCCAGGTGCAGGTGGTGTTTGGCCTGCGCACTGATTGAGCCGCGCCGTCAAGAGGACGCCTGTTCCACGGGCTCCAGCCGCGCGTACTCCTCGTCGCGAAACAGCCGCGAGCGCACCACGAAGCGCACGCCCAATGGGATCTCCAGCGAGAAGCTGGCCCCGCGCCCCTCTTTCACGTCGATGGTGAGCTGCATGTGCTTCCAGTACTCGAACTGGTCGTGTGCCATGTAGAAAGGGCATCCGTGAAGGTCGCCGAGGTAGACGTCGCTTGTCCCGAGCCGAAAATCGCCTTTTTCGAAGCACATCGGCGCGGAGCCGTCGCAGCACCCGCCGCTCTGGTGAAACATGAGCGGACCGTACCGCTCCCGAAGCTGATCGATGACGGCTTTCGCGTTGTCGGTCGCGACGACGCGGGGTGGGGGAGACGGCATGGCAGTGGAGAAATGGGGGATGAAATCGGCGGTTGTACGGGCTACGCGGTGCCGTTTGTCATGTCCAGGACGACGCGGCCGTTGATGGTGCCGTTCCGCATGCGGTCGAAAATGGGGTTGATGTTCTCCAGCGGCTCGGTGGACTCGACGTGGGCCTGCACCTGCCCGTCCGCCGCGAAGTCGATGGCCTCCTGAAGGTCGTTCCGAGTGCCGACGATGGAGCCCCGAATGGTGATGCCGTTCAGGACGGTGTTGAAGATGGGCAGGGGGAAGTCGCCGGGCGGCAGGCCGTTGAGCACGAGGGTGCCGCCGCGCCGCAGGGTGTCGAGCGCCTGTCGGAAGGCGGGGGTGGAGACGGCGGTGACCAGGGCCCCGTGTACGCCCCCAATGGCGTCCTGAAGGGTTTCTCCCGGGTCGTCCGTGCTAGCATTGACCGTGAGGGCGGCCCCGAGGTCTTCCGCCAGTTCCAGTTTTTCGTCGGCGATGTCCACGGCCGCCACCTGCATGCCCATGGCCCGGGCGTACTGCACGGCAAGGTGCCCCAGCCCGCCCACGCCCGAGACGAGCACCCATTGCCCGGGCCGCACGTCCGTCATCTTGAGCCCTTTGTACGTCGTCACCCCAGCACAGAGAATTGGGGCGAGCGACGCAAAGTCCGGGTTCTCCGGCAGCACGCCCACGTACTCGGGGTCCGCAAGCGCGTACTCTGCGTACCCGCCGTCGACGCTATAGCCGGCGTTCTCTTGCTCGTGGCAGAGCGTCTCCCAGCCCGCCCGGCAGTGCTCGCACACGCCGCAGGCCGTGTAGAGCCAGGGCACGCCCACCGCGTCGCCTTCCTTCACGTGGGTGACGTTGCGCCCCACGCCCGCCACGTAGCCGACCCCTTCGTGGCCGGGGATGAGGGGCAGTTTGGGCTTTACCGGCCAGTCGCCCTCGGCCGCGTGGAGGTCGGTGTGACAGACGCCGCTGGCCTGCACGTTGACCAAAATCTCGTCGGGGCCGGGCTCCGGCGTAGGGGCGTCTTCGATGGAGAGAGGGCTTCCAAATTCGTGAACAACCGCTGCTTTCATGGGGACGGGGGCTGGGAGGAGGAAAGGAGAAGTTTGATCAAAATGAGGCGAGCGGGACGGAGGGCGATGCCGCCTCCGCCCCGCGTGTGCCTCCTGACCCGCGAGCCGACAGACCCGTGAGCCGACAGACCCGTGAGCCGACAGACCTGCCAGGGGTTAGAAAAAGCCCATCGGCTCCTCGTCGTAGCTGACGAGCATGTTCTTCGTCTGGCGGTAGTGATCGAGCATCATCTTGTGGTTCTCGCGCCCGAACCCGCTCTTCTTGTAGCCGCCAAACGCCGCGTGGGCGGGGTACAGGTGGTAGCAGTTTACCCATACGCGGCCCGCCTCAATGGCCCGCGGCACGCGGTACAGCTGGTGGGCATCGCGCGTCCATACGCCGGCCCCGAGGCCGTAGAGCGTGTCGTTGGAAATCTCGACGGCCTCGTCCACGTCCGAGAACGTCGTGAGGCTCGTTACCGGCCCAAAAATTTCCTCCTGGAAGACGCGCATCTTGTTGTGCCCGCGGAAGATGGTGGGCTCGATGTAGTAGCCCTTGTTGGCGGGCTCGCCGTCGCCCCCGGCCGCCACGGCCAGTCCTTTCGCCTTGGCCACTTTGCCGCCCACGAGCACCTCGGCGCCCTCCTCGCGGCCGACCTCAAAGTAGTTCTTGATCTTCTCGAACTGGTCGTTGGAGGCCTGCGCTCCCACCTGCGTCTCGGTGTCGAGCGGGTTGCCCACGGTGATGGTTTTCACGCGCTCCACCACCGCCTCCGTAAACGCGTCCGCAATCGACTCCTGCACGAGGATGCGAGACGGGCACGTGCACACCTCGCCCTGGTTGAGGGCAAACATGGCCGCGCCCTCCAGCGCCTTGTCCCAGAACGAGCCGTCAGCGTTCTGCACGCTCTCAAAGAACACGTTTGGGCTCTTGCCGCCCAGCTCCATCGTGACGCGGGTGAGGTTTTCGGAGGCGTACTGCATCACGAGGCGCCCGGTCGTGGTTTCGCCCGTAAAGGCGACTTTCGCAATGCGGTCCGACTGCGCGAGGGGCTTGCCCACTTCCGGCCCGTAGCCCTGCACCACGTTCAGCACGCCGGCCGGTAGCACGTCGGCCTCGTCGATCAGGCGCAGCCACTCCATGATGGAGACCGGGGTCTGCTCGGCCGGCTTCACCACCGTGCAGTTGCCCGCCGCCAGGGCCGGGGCAATCTTCCAGGCCGCCATCAGGAGCGGAAAATTCCACGGGATGATCTGGCCGACCACCCCCAGGGGCTCCGGCACGTGCAGGGCCACCGTATCTGCGTCCAGTTCCGAGGCCGACCCCTCCTCCGCACGAATCACCCCGGCAAAGTAGCGGAAGTGGTCCACGACAAGCGGAAGATCGGCGGTTAGCGTTTCGCGGATCGGCTTCCCGTTGTCGACCGTGTCGACGCGGGCCAAAAACTCCAGGTTCTCTTCCGTAATGTCCGCAATCTTGTTGAGAATCTGGGCCCGCTCGGCGGGGGGCATTCGGCCCCACTCGTCTTTTGCTTCGTGGGCGGCGTCCAGGGCGCGCTCTACGTCCCGCTCAGAGGAGCGGGCCACCCGGCAGTAATTCTCGCCGTCGATGGGGGAAGGATTCTTGAAGTACTCCTCGTTCACGGGGCCGACGAACTTGCCCCCGATGTAGTTGCCGTAGGTCGACTGCAGCGATGGGCGGTCGTAGATCATGGGTGGAGGGGCGTATGTGTGGAAACTTTGGCGATGGCAGGGAAGTGAAAAAAGAAAGCGCTTCCGTGCCCGTCTCCCGGTGTCCTGTCAACCGGTGCCGGAATCCATCCAAAACAGCTCTGTGCCTGCGCTCGGCTCCCCAGTGCGGATTCGAGGGCTCGCGTTCTGCTGCCCGGTGTGATATGCCCGATCGTACAGCGTCTCGTTCTGAAGGGCCGCCGCAAATGCTCGCGGAGCGTCGGGTGTGTGCGGGCGGGACCGACCTCCAGTGCGCGTTCTACGCGGCATACCGGTCGCTGAAGGGCCTGAGCCTGCCCGCGCCGCATCTCTTGTACTGCGGCGTGCTTGCGGGTCGTGTGGTGGCCCATCCCCCGACCGGAGACGCCTTTGCCGTGGCGTCGGGCGATTCGCTGGTGCTGCCGCGAGGCCGGGGCGTTCATGTCGACCTGCCCGAGGCCTGCTCGGGTGCCCCCACGACGTGTCTCACGGTTGCCCTTCCCCCTCGCACGGTGCGTCGTGTGGCGGCACGCCTCGATTCTGCGCCGTCGCTGCCGCCCGACGCTGAGTCAGAAAGCGCGGCCGAGCGGACTGTGCACTTCGGCACCCCGCCGGCCATTCAGGGAGAGCTTGAGACGATCGCCACGCTTTTGGACGAGGCGCCGCCTCACCGCGACGTGCTGGTGGATCTGCACGCGACGGCCCTGGTCGTGCGCCTTCTTCGGACGCGGGCACGGCCGCTCCTCCGAGCCCCGGCGACGTCCCGTGCGGCAGCCGGCGGGCTTGCCGCGGCGGTGGCGCACGTGCACCGGCATCTCGACCGCCACATTCCAGTCGCCGAACTGGCCGAGGCGGCCTGCATGAGCGAGTCTACGTTTTACCGGGCCTTCCGTGCTAACTTCGGACAGACGCCCCACGAGTACGTTACGCTCGCCCGCATGCGCCGGGCCGAGCAGTTGCTTCGCGACCCGGACCGGTCGGTCACCGAGGTGAGCTACGAGATTGGGTTCCGCAGCGTGAGCCACTTCATCAAGACGTTCAGGCAGCACGCGGGCAACACGCCAAGGGCGTACCAGCGCGCACGGCAGAGGGAGGTGCGCGAGGGCGACGAGTGCGCGAGCGACGGGCAGGAGGGAGGGACGCAGGGGGCGGCTGCCTGAGGGATTACGGCAGGCGTGCCCCCAGCCACGCGCCGAGGTCGCGAAGCACGGGGGCCCGTTCGGGCTCGTTGAACGTTTCGTGGTAGAGGCCGTCGTAGAGGCGGAGCGTCTTGTCGGGCGCGGCGGCTCGTTCGTAGAGCCGTTTGCTCCAGGCCGGGGTCGCCAGCGGGTCGGCCGTGCCGTGGATCACGAGGAAGGGCGTGTCGAGCTCGTGCAGCCGTTCTCGTGCGGCCCGGCCGGCTCGCAGGAGCTCGGCACCGGTGCGCGCAAGGGTGCGCCCGTGATAATTGAGGGGGTCCGCGTCGGCGGCCTCCACCACCGTAGGGTCGCGCGAGATGGCGCCGTCGGGCCCACGAACGGTGGGCGCGGTGGGAAAAAAGCGCCCTACGACCTGTGCCACCGGCCGCAGCCAAGTTCCGAGGTCGGGGTTCACCTCAAGGGCGGGGGCACTCAACAGAAGCCCACGGAGGCCGTCGGGGTGCTCCAGGGCGTGTAGCAGCCCGGCGAGGCCGCCCATGCTGTGCCCGAAGAGGAACAGGGGGCGTCTTGGCGTTCGGGCGGCTACGTGCGCCCGGACGCTTCGGAGATCGGTCAGGTACTGCTCGAACCGATCCACGTATGCACGGCGTCCCTCCGACCGCCCGTGCCCGCGCTGGTCGTAGGCGTACACGGCGGCCCCTCGTTTTACAAACGCCTCGGCCACATGGTCGTAGCGGCCGCAGTGTTCGGCGTAGCCGTGAACGAGAAGTACGGTCGCCGTTGCATCCTGGACCGGCGTCCAGCGTTGGGTGTAGAGCCGGAGCCCGTCGGGGGCTGCAACGGAGCCACGGCCAGAGGGGGGCGGTGCGGTGGGAGGCATACAGGTGCGGCGGATAAAACAAGGCAGACCCAAGGAGGGAACGGGATCGAGGCGCGAATGATGCAGGCCTGGCGCACAGCGTGGGCCCGGTGCAACGCGAGTCGGCGCGGAGGAGAGCGGCCCGTCCCGAACGCCCCGGGTGAATCCCCCAACAATTTGGCACCGTGGGCCGGGGCCAGAAAACAAGGAAGAAACAATTTCACCGACAGTGTTATTTTCGATGATCGTCGACGCGCCGATGGACGACGAACCTCCGTCATGAGTCTTTCCTCGCTGGTCCGGTCTTGCCGAGAGCTGGCTGCGCTCCCATTGCGGAGCCTCCTGGCTCTTGTGCAGCAGGTCTCGCACTGGGCTGTGGCGCGGGGGCGGCAGGCACGGCAGAAGCAGCGCGCGGGTGCGCAGTACATTCGTCCCTCCTCCCGCGTGCTTGAGGATCCGCCCGGGGAGCAAGCGGCCACGCCGCCCCTCCAGGCCCGGTGGCTCGCCCGTGTGCTCGTTGCGTCTCGTCCGCTTGGGCCCTAGTTTTGTCCTTCTCGTGCCCGGCCGCCCCATCGGACCCGACACGTCCGTGCGCGAAGTCCCTCGCCGCGATGTCGTACCACCCTCGTGGCACAGCGCCCCGCGCAGCGGCGGGCCCACAGCGTTTCTACACACGGTTTCACTTTGCCAACTGAGCGAGCACATTCCATGCAGGGGAACGGTTTTAAGATCGGACTCACGATTTTCTTCGTCGGCCTGTGCGGGTTCTACCTCTTTCCGTCGGTTCAGAACCTGTACGTGAGCTACAAGATGAACAACATGGCGCCGGCCGAGCGGGCCGAGTACCAGGAGGAGAATCGCCAGTGGCTCCAGCAGGTGGACCAGAACTCCCTCAATCTGGGCCTCGACCTGCAGGGCGGCATGCACGTGACCCTGGAGGTAGAGGTGGCCAACCTGCTCGACCAGCTTGCCGTCAACAAGGACGAGGCCTTTCGCCAAGCCCTCCGCGCCGCCGACCGCCGGGCCGAAAACGAGGACATCTCGGTCGTGGACGCGTTCGTGGAGGAGTTTGAGGCCGAGAACCCCGACGGCCGCCTCTCGCGCTACTTCCGCAACGAAACCGAAGGCATTACGCGCCGCTCCTCCAACGGGGACGTGGCGGAGTATCTGGGCAAGCAGGCCGATAGCGCCGTGCAGAACGGCATCCAGGTGGTGCGCAACCGGGTAAACCAGTACGGGGTGACCGAGCCGTCCATCCAGCGCCAGGGCGACGAGCGCATTGTGGTGGAGCTGCCCGGAGTGAGCAACCGTGAGCGCGTGCGCGACCTGCTGGAAAGCGCCTCGCAGCTCAGCTTCCACCTCATGGCCAACCCCCAGCAGCTCAGCGAGTCGGTCCAGCGCATCATCGAGTACTACGAGCCGACCGCCGAGGACTCCGCCCGGATTGCGGAGGCGAACGCGGCCGACACGGCTGCGGCCCCGGCGCCCGGCGACACAACCGAGACGTCTACGGGAACAGAGATCGCCGGCTCGGGGCAGGAGGCGCCGCAGGAGGGCACGTCTCTCTCGGAGCCGGGCGCGGACCAGGCCGGCCCTCAGAACGACCTCCTGGCCGTGATGCAGCCGATGCCCGCGCAAGACCAGCCCATCTTCGGGCGCGTCTTCGCCGCGGACACAGCGCAGGTCAACGACCTGCTTTCCCGGCCGGAGGTGAATCGAATGCTTCCGCCCGGCATTGAGCTTATGTGGACGGCCAATCCGCGGCTGACCACGCAGGATGGGCGTGAGGCGTTCCACCTACTGGCCGTTCAGGAGGAGGCCGAGCTCGCCGGAAATGTGGTCACGCAGGCCTCGGTGCAGTTCGACCGCCAGACGAACGAGCCGAAGGTGTCGATCACCATGAACTCCGATGGGGCGCGGGTTTGGGATCGCGTCACCGCCGCCAACGTGGGCAATCAGGTCTCCATTGTCCTCGACGGACGGGTCTACTCGAATGCGACTATCCAGACGCGCATCTCGGGCGGGCGCACCGAAATTACCGGGCTCGACTCGCGGACGGAGGCGTCGGACATCGTGACGGTCCTGCAGTCCGGGCGGCTTCAAACGGACCTGAACATTATTTCGGAGCGCACGGTGGGTCCGAGCCTCGGGGAAGAATCCACGCGAGCCGGCTTTATCTCCGTCGTGTCGGGCTTTCTGCTGGTGGTGCTGTTCATGATTATGTACTACCGCACGGCCGGCGTCGTGGCCAACGTGGCCCTGCTCCTGAACGTGATCCTGATTCTTGGCATCCTGGCCGGGTTTGGGGCCACGCTTACCCTGCCGGGCATCGCCGGAATTGTGCTCACCATCGGTATGGCGGTGGACGCCAATGTGCTCATCTTCGACCGGGTGCGGGAAGAGCAGGCCACCGGCAAAACGCTGCGGGCCGCCGTAAACGCCGGCTACGAAGAGTCCCTGAGTGCCATTCTCGACGCCAACATCACGACGTTCTTCGTGGGAGTCATTCTCTACTCCTTCGGGGTTGGGCCCATTAAAGGCTTTGCCGTGACGCTGATGGCTGGGATTCTGTCGTCCCTCTTCACGGCAATCATCGTAACCCGCATCATCTTCGACTACATGGTGGAAGAGCGGCGGATGCAGGTGAGCTACGGATAGCTGTCGCCGGCCCACAACACGCCCACCCCGGCACCTTCGCAACGGCACCTTCGCAACGGCACCTTCGCAACGGGACATTCAACCACGGACGGATCATCATGCGCCTTTTTGAAGACGCCGACTACAGCCTCATCCCCAATCGGCGAATCGGATACGCCATTTCGGGGACGCTGCTCACCCTCAGTATCATCTCGCTGCTGTGGAAGGGCCTGGCCCTGGGGATCGACTTCCGAGGCGGCATGGAGTTCGTCGTGGGCAACACCACCGACATTGCCACCGCGGAGGTGCGCTCGTCCCTCGTAGGCCCGCTGGCGGACGAGCCGGAAGTGAAGCGGTTTGGGGAAACAGGGCACTTGATCCGCGTCTCGTCCTCGGACGACATCACGGCGGTCGAAAACCGAGTCCTCGGGGCCCTGCAGTCGGCGTTTCCGGGGCAGGACGTGCGCATCGAAAAGACGAATGTGGTGGGGCCTCGCTTCGCCGAAGACCTCAAGCGCGGCGCCATTTACGCGGTCCTAGGGGCCCTGTTGGTTATTTTTCTCTACATCATGGTCCGGTTCGAGTGGCGGTATAGCCTCGGGGCGGTGGCCGCCCTGGTGCACGACGTCACGATCACACTGGGCCTCTTCTCCATTCTGGCCGGCATTGTCCCCTTTTCGCTCCAGATCGACCAGTCGATCATCGCGGCCTTTCTGACCATCGTGGGCTACTCGCTCAACGACACGGTGGTGGTGTTTGATCGCGTGCGCGAGTACGTGAATCTGTTCAAGACGGAGCCGTTCGACGAAATCGTGAATCGCTCCATCAACGCGACCCTGAGCCGCACTGTCGTCACCTCGGTAACCACGTTCATCGTGGTGTCCATCCTGTTTCTCTTCGGTGGAGAGGTGCTTCGCGGGTTCTCGTTCGCGCTCATCGTGGGCGTCATTATCGGGACCTACTCGTCGATCTTTGTTGCGTCGCCGACCGTCGTGGAGCTAAACCGCCGCCTCGAAACGAGCACTGCGTAGTGCAGCGGCGCGACGCCGGCCGCCCCACAATGCGACCCTGCCGGGCGCGTGGCGGCGACCCGGGCGCCCACATCCGCGTTTTTTTCTCTGAATCGCTAAGACGTATCTATGCCGGTATCGATTGTGATTGGGAGCCAGTGGGGGGACGAGGGGAAGGGGAAAATCGTGGATCTCCTAAGCCCCGAGGTGGATGTGGTGGCCCGCTACCAGGGCGGGGCCAATGCGGGTCACACCATCGTGTGGGAAAACGAAGACGGGGGGACCGATGAGTTTGTGCTCCACCTCGTGCCGAGCGGCATCTTCCAC
>ERZ1034486.163-NODE-163-length-19267-cov-3.926504_pt1 | contig 19267 bp, 19 predicted proteins | sample MGYA00520683_ERZ1034486 | MGnify/ENA primary metagenome ERZ1034486 (study PRJEB33760, sample SAMEA4777685) | hypersaline lake metagenome | biome: hypersaline environment; feature: brines | place: Spain | collected 2012-08 | depth 0 m ...
ACGACCCGGTGAATTCGTTCTGGAATTCACCGATCGGGTCGAAGTTTGCGATGCTTGAGGCGTCGATATCGTTGCCGAGCACGTACGACGCGCCGAGATCGTCGTTCATCGCTTGGAGTTCCGATGCGTTCGTGATCACGTACGGATCTGCTTCCGTCCCACTCCCCGAAGCGACAGTCACCTCCTCGCGCGTGGGCGAAAGCTCATCGTTGTTCATCGCCTGGAGTTCCGATGCGTCTGTACTCACGTACTTAGACAGGTCACCTGCAGGCGAGATGGGATGGGAGTCATCTGTGGGGACTCCCCCTACAGCGGTAACCGTCCCCGCAAACAACGACGTAATCATCAGAACGGTGCACACGACAGCACCGATTGCTTGGAGTCGCTCGCTCACAGATACCTCCGAGAACTCGTGTCGACCTCAGTGTCGGTCCCGGCGGATGCGTCCGTTCCGGTGCTGCCTGCAACTGCAATTGCCTGTACGGTGAGACGACCATCTGCAACGGTGCAGAGTCGTCTCACCGAGTCAGTGAGCCACCTTCTGCTAGTCGGCTGGATTGCCATGTGCATCCCCCGGGGAGTCGCGGTATATAGCTAATATGCACATATGTCCATCGGCTCTTCTGTCGGGGAGTGGTGCTACCGTTCAACAGCAGTGGGAGCGGGGAGGACGGACGGGCAGCGTTGGTACGCCAACCCCTTCGGGTCAAGCCCCGTGGCATCCGCCTTGTCCCGACTGTGAACTGGCGGAGTCCAGTTCACCACGACAGCGAAAGGAGGCTGTCCCTTGGACCGATCAACGCACACTCGGGCCAACGTTTATGTTATTCAATCAGTAGATTCAGTCGATGGCTGGGTTTCCGATCCGCGATGGGAGTGGTCCACTCCCCGACTCGGGGTGGGAGGTCGCGGCCTGGGTCGTCATCTGCATCACGATCGCGGGGGCGTTTGCGTTCTTTTCTGGCTTAGATAGTCAGGCGTACTTCTTGTTAACCGCGCCGGGCGACTACCTGCTGTCAGCTGACGGCGCTACCGAGGGGGAGTATCTCGAAGTGTCCGGCGAACAAATCGAGTTCCTGAACGCGGTTTCGCGGCGCAGCGTTGGCCTAGATTCAGTTGCTGGCGAGAAGGTGTTCTGTGCCGACGCGCGCAACGGCGTGATACGCGACGTACACACGGCGGATTTCGTGAGTTCGAGTACGACACGCTCCGTCTCTGCCGGCTGCGTTGGGAATCCAGACGTAATCATCCACACGCAACCAGCGGGATCAGCACAACTGAGTGCGGAGGACAAGTCGTTCAGCAACGAGTTCGTCCCGGAGGTCACGTGCATCCAGTTTGCGGAAGTGGCGGCGAGCCCCCTCTCGGGACAGATTACGGGCCTACGTTGTTGGCGGGTCGAGAGGGGTGGTGACGCGTTCGTACAGGTCACGGTGCTGAGACGAGAGGCGACGAGCGGACAATGACATCCTCTCCGGCGTGAACGCCGGGTTTTCCTCGCGCTGGCGGTGTTCTATGGTAGCGGGCTCACTCCGGCGCCGAGCAAAGTCGCCGGGCGGCGTCAAGCGCGTCCGTTGCGCGTGCTGTCGTGACCGCGTCGGGACTGTAGGCCGCCCGTTCGTACGTGCGCGTCAGGTCTTCGAGTGTCGACAGCGCATCGTCGCCGAGCCCGGCCTCGCAGCGCTGGACGAACTCCCAGTGTGTCTGTGCTGGACCCACCGAGAGGTCGAGTTGGTGGGTCAGTCGCTCACGGACGATTGCGTACGTGGCCTCGACGGCAGCCGTCTCGTCACCCGCGTTGAGGTAGCCTTCGGCAACGTCGAGCGGCGACCGCGCCGTCGGCTGTGCAGCCGCGGCAGTTGCATGGACGCGCGGGCTGGCTTCGTCGGCGTCTACGTCCCCAGCCGCATCCTCGGCGTTCGTCTCGGACGGGTCGTCCGCGGCAGCATCGGCGTGCCCCTCGTCGTTGGCGTCGGCATTGCCCGTCGCTGTCGCCGCCGGCGCGCTGTCCGGTTCGGCATCCGTACGTTCGATAACCGTCCTGGCGATCACGAGGAGCGCCCCAATCCCGATCACGGCCAGCGGCCAGACCCACGTCGGAATCGAGGGGGACGTGACGATGTCGAGGACGGCTGCGGGGACGGCCATCGGGTTGATTCCCCCATCGGTGCTCACGATGGAGCCGATGCGGCGATCCGTCTCAGCAGCGTCCGGCGCCGGCAACCGCGCCGTCGTCGTCGTCGATGCGGGAGCGAGATTCGTTCCGTTCCCGGTGAAGACGGCTCGTACAGTGACGGCCTGCTGTCCATCAGCGGTGGCGTTCACCGGCAGTGTGACCGACTGACGGAACCGACCGCGGTCGGTCGTCGTCAGGGTTGTGACTCGCGTGCCGTCGATCCGAACGTCGACGGACTGTGATGGGACGGCACGCCCGTCCGCGGTCGTAACCGATCCGTTAATTTGGATCGTCCGCCCTTGTCGGTGGCTGGCCGTGAGCGAGAGCGCCGTCTCACTTTCGAGAACGTCGACCGACTGATTCGAGCCCGTTGCGGTAACCGCCCGATCTCGAATGCCGACGACCGCCGAGAGCGGCTGCGTCCCTGACGGGACATCGGCTGGCATCCGCATCGACAGGGTGAACCGCCCCGTCTCGTCGGTTCGCACCACCCCCAGCCGTTGCGGGCCCAGTTCGAGGCTGATCGGCATCGACGCGACGGGGCGGTCACCGACGCGGAGCGTGCCGGTGACGCGAACTCGATCGCCGAAGGCGACCGTCGATGGCGCACGACCGAGGGCCACCGTTCCCGAGACCTGCTGCACGTCGACGCGAACAGTACGTGTCGCCCCTAAATACCTCGATGTTCGGGTCGGTAGGTAACGAACCGTCACCGTACTCGTGTTCGCCGGGAGCCGAACCGGGCGGTACAGGAAAGAGAACGTGCCGTCCGGGCCGGTCGTCGTCCGGATGCGCTGGGCCCCGACGCTGAACTCGACGCGGCGGTTCGCGATCGTCGTCCCATTGGTCGTTCGAAGTTCGCCCTGCAGTCGCAGTGGCCGGATGAACGAGGCCGTCGACGAAGTCTGTAGGATCTCGAGATCGGTTCGGATTCGCTCGCTCAACACGATGTCACGCCGAAGTTCGGTCAGATCTCGCTGCGTCTCGTCGACTGCCCGGGTCGCTCCGCTCAGGTCCGCCCCAGTCCGGTTTTCGAGCCGACGATACTCGTCGCGCAACTCGTGACTCGTCCGATTTGCCCGGGCGATCTGCCGAGCGAGGTCCAGCGCCAGAGCGCGCGCCCGCCGATCGTTGCCGGTAGCTTTCGCCTCTCGATAGGCTGCCTCGACATCTCGAACCGTCTCGACGGTATCCGTGTACGACCGCTGCGTGCCCTGTGTTTCGGCGAACTGCTCCGCGGTCTCGTCGTCATCTGAGCGACTCGTGTCGCCGGCGACATCGACGAGCTTCCGGAGCGAGTCGTTGTACTCGGGCCCGAGCAGGGTACGCGCCCGCTGGTACTCGCGTCGAGAGAGATTGATCGCACCGGCTTCGAGCCGGGTCGCAAGGGAGCCAGCAAGCATCGCTTGTACGGCCTGCAGATCACCGAGTTGGCTGACGTTCGCCGGATTGCGATGTCTGACAGTGGTGTTGTTCTGTGCGGTCACTGGTGGCGCCTCGATCGTCGGAGACGGTGTGCTCGCGGGCGCCGCGTCGGACGACGCCACAGCGGTCCCCGATGCCGGGACGGCGACTGTAGCGAGCAAGAGGATCCCGGCAACGAGCGGCGTCGCCAATCGGCGTCCACAGCACAGGCCCACAGAAGATCGGATCACGATCATATGTTTCTACCACCCGTATAAATTCGCTTCCTTCGCTCTCCGGTCACTGTTGAGTGACAATCATCCCGGGCAGATCAGAACCCCCCCGATCTCCCGTTGCCGGTGGACGTACTCTTGCTGTCGGACTGAGTAGCACGGTGGCGGCGACCAGTGAACTCCCGTTTTAGCCACCTCTATCGGTTGGCAGGCGCGTAACCGCGTCACCCCGATGTAGTCGCTGCCATCGCCGGGGCGGTCGAGTTCGGGCATGAGTCACTCGGACATCGCACCGCCTCGTCGGCGATCCTCGTCCGCCTATCGTCCCGCTGCCGACACCGAACATTCAATTGTGTGTCGGGCGTCTGTACGCGCAGAGGACATGAACGTCACGCGGCGCTTCTGGACAGTTGCGGGCATCGGAGGCGTGTTTGCCGCCCTCGCCGTGCTCGCTGCCCAGCCGCGCTGGTTGCTCGGGACCATCGGCATCGGAGCGTGGCTGCTTGGTCTCCAGTACGCCGCGTACCGATCGCTTCGCGAAATCGACGAGGGCCTTCGGATCGAGTACGATCTCGACCGACCCCGTCTCCCCGTGGAACAAACGGTACAGGTGAGACTGACTGTCGAACTCGCTGTGCCGACTGCCTCCGCGGTGACGGTGACGGCGCGTCCACCGACGAGTGCCCGAGGGACGTCGGTCGCAGCGCGGCGCGTCCGGCTCGCTCCCGGAACGACCGGCGTCGGCACTGAGTTCACGCTTACGATGCCCGTCGCCGGCGAGTTCGACTTCGATGCCGCCCGCGTCGAGGTGCGCGGTGCGGGTGGCTGCTACGCGGAAACGCTCGTTCGTGGGCCGCAACCGGCGGTGACGGTCGAGCCGCGGTATCCGCGGAACCTACACGTCGGCCAGGGCGGCGAGAGCGTGGAGTCACTGTTCGGTGAACACCCCACTAAAGAAACAGGACCGGGGCTCCTCCCCGACCAGATTCGACAGTACGTCCCTGGCGACAGTATGCGGTACATTGACTGGAAGGCAACGGCCCGACTGGCTGATCTCCACATCCAGCAGTTCGAAACCGAAACCGAACGCAAGACGGTTCTCGTCGTTGACCACCGGTCGACCCTCGAGGTCGGTCGCGAGGGCGAGACGATGCTGGACTATCTCCGCGAGGTGGCGATGGGTGCGGCCGGCGCCGCCGAGGAACAGAACGATCCGCTCCGGCTGTACACAGTTGGCAACAACGGAATCACGACTCGTCAGTCGTCGACCGCGGCCCTGTCGGCGTACGAAGTGATCCGGCGCCGCCTGCTCGATCTGTCGGCGCTCCCGGCCCCCGCCACTGCCGACCACCACCGGCCGCGACACCGCGTCACCGCGGATACCGCGGTGGCCCCCGAGTACGCGGAGCGTATCCGCTCCCGGTTATCGCAGTCAGACACGCGCTTTGCGACGACGCTTCGACCGTATCTTGAGAGTACGAACGCGTACGTGTCGCGACTCTCCGGTGACAGTCTGTTCCAGACGATGCGGACGATCGACACTCGACAGCGCGGCACGCTCTGGACGGTACTGTTCACCGACGACGCGAAGCGGGCAAGCCTCCGTGAGACGGTCAAGCTGGCGCGCCGGAACGGGAATTACGTCATGCTCTTTCTCGCGCCGCGCGTGCTCTACGAGCCAGACGCGAGCGTGGACGAGGAAGCCGCCTACGAGCGCTACCGTTCGTTCGAGAATTTTCGTCAGGAATTGAATCAGTTCTCGCGTGTCGCTGCGTTCGAAGTCGCCCCCGGTAACCGACTCGACGCGCTCCTTGACGCCCATCGCCTTCGTATGCGGCAGCCCGCATGACACCCTCCCGGGCGTGGACGCCGGGATTTCCTCGCTACCCACCAATGGGGGCAACTTGCGGGTCCGTACGCTCCTCGTTGGAACAAGAGCGTGGTGATTTAGGTAGCCCGACAGGGCCTCACGCTAATAAGGGGGAAGCCCACACCTGTCGTCTAGAGAGGGTCCCGACACGAAGGCGAGCGCTCTCGGTGGCCCGCCCAGCGTAGTTAGGACCACGAGCGGGCATCCCCGCGGAGACGGGATCACCGATGGTTTTAGCACAGTCACGAACGCAGTTCACCCCAACCCACACGCATGGTACTGTCCACAGACGGGTACGCACCGGGTATCGAAACGCCACTGCGGGCCACGCTGGCCGAATTCGTCAGCGCCGCGCTGTTCGTCGGCGTCGCGACGCTGGTCGGTGGGACAGTAGGCCTCGTCGGCGGCGCGTGCGCTGCAGGTGTCCGTCTGGTCGCCGGGGGTCCCATGGGCTTTGCAGCCGGGATGCTTGTGCTCGGTGGACTGAGTGGCCGTGCCCCGCCGGCCGGCGTCGTAGCCGTTGCACTCACTCTCGCTGGTTGCTTAGTTACTGACCGCTCTATCGCCCGGCAACGACGCCGCGTCGTCGGGGGCTTCGCCGTCGCTGCAGGTGCTGTCGGTGGTGCGGTCGGCTGGATCCGCGTCACCGGTCTCGACATCGACCTTTGGGTGTTGAGCGGCGGCGTGCTCTGTGTGCTTGCGCTCTGTCTGTACGGTTTGCATCGCTACGAACTCGTCGTCCTCGGTGAGGTGGCGACGTGAGTCGATCGGCCGGCCGCGATGAATCGCCCGGTAGTCCCGCGCGGAAACGCGACGCGGAGACGGATGCAGACGTTGACGACCGGGACGGCGAGGCCGATACGGACGCCGCCACCGACCCCGAGACGTTGCGTGCGCAGGTCCGGCGGCTCCAGCAAGAAAACGACCGACTCCGCCGCGAATACGCGCGAACCCGCCGGCTCACCTATCGACGGACGGCACTCGCGCTTGGCCTCGTCGGCGTGCTCGCACTCGCTGCTGGCGTGCTCTTTCCCACCACACGCTCCGTCCTGTTTGCCCTCGGAGGCACCGGCCTTTTCGGCGGCGTCATGATCTACTACCTGACGCCCGGGCGATTCCTCACGGCCTCTGTCGGTGAGCGCGTCTACGAATCAGCCTCCGAGACGGAGGCCGCCATCTGTGCGGAACTCGGGGTGAGCGATCACCGGATTTACGTACCGAGAGCATCGCCCGTGACCGCGACGCTGTTCGTTCCCCAACACGAGCAGTACGAGCTCCCCCCGGGCGACGACCTCGATACGGTGTTCGTCGTCCCGGATGACAGCGCCCGGCGCGGCGTGGCGTTCACGCCAACCGGCAGCGGCCTGTTTCGAGACTTCCGTTCGACGCTCACCGGCTCGCTCGGGCGGTCGCCCGCCCGACTGGTCGATCAACTCACGGACGCGCTGGTCGAATCGTTCGAGCTCGTCGAGTCGGCTGAGCGTGACCTCGACGTGGCAAACGGCCGCCTCTCGGTCGAGACGACCGGCAACACGTACGCCGACACGACGGAGTTCGACCATCCAGTGGCGTCGTTTCTCGCGGTCGGGCTCGCCAACGGGCTCGACGAGCCAATCGTCGTCGAAACCACGGCGGGCGAGAACCCGGACGCGCTGGTGGTGACGTGTCGGTGGACGCCGTCGGATTCCGATACGGGCCCATCCGAAGCCGAAGCAACGGCCGAGGCGTGACGCCGCGAGCAGTCCGGGCCAGTCAGTCGTCCGCTCCCTCGGTCGCCTCCGCGCCCGCCGTCTCGCCGCCCGCCAGGGACTGCTCGTCCGGCTGTGGCACGTCGAGTTGAGCTTCTGGCGCCGGCGTCATCCCGAGGATGTCGTCGACGACGGACTCGATCGATCGATCGCTGAGCACTGCGTCGGTATTCAGCACCAGCCGATGTCTGAGCACGTCGGGGACGATAGCTTTGATGTCGGCCGGAAGCGCGTACTCCCGCCCCCGAATCGCTGCGTGGGCCTTTCCCGCATTCAGCAACATGAGTGATGTCCGCGGCGAGGCGCCGTACTCGATGTCGGAAGCGGTTCGCGTCGCTGAAATGACCGACAGAATGTACTCTTTGACTTTCGGGCTGACGTGTACCTCTTCGACCTCACGTCGGGCCGCCAGTAACGCGTCCGGCTCGACGACCTGCGAGACGCTCTCCGGGCCGAGGCCCGGTTCGTCGTCGAAGCGGTTGAGCATCGTCCGTTCGTCGCCCGCTTCGGGCACATCGACGACGAGTTTGAATTGGAAGCGATCGCGCTGTGCCTCCGGGAGCGCGAACGTCCCCTCGTATTCGATCGGGTTCTGAGTCGCGATCACCATGAACGGTGTGGGAAGCGTCAGCGTCTCCCCCTCGATCGTCACTTGCCGCTCCTGCATCGCTTCGAGCAGTGCACTCTGTGTCTTCGGCGTCGCGCGGTTGATCTCGTCCGCGAGAACGAGATTGGCGAACACGGGGCCGCGCTGCACCTGAAACTCGCCCGTCTGCTCGCGATACATCTGCGTGCCAGTGATGTCTGCAGGGAGGATGTCGGGAGTCATCTGAATCCGCCGGAAGTCGAGTCCCAACGCTCGGGCGAACAGATCCGCGATCGTCGTCTTGGCGACGCCCGGCACTCCCTCGAGGAGTACGTGCCCGCCAGTGAGTGCAGCGATCGTCAGGCGCTCGATGATAGGTTCGTTGCCGACGAGAACGGTACTGACTTCCTCGCTGACTGCCTGGTACACGTCCGCCGGGTCACTCATCGGTTTGTTCGTCACCGTCGCGGTACAAAGTTCCTGCCATCACCCGGCGTCGCGGCGCCTCGATGTCGCGTGATCGCGTTCGTGCCCGTGATCCGCCGTCTTCGGGCGCCGGTGTGTCCCGCCCTGCGTCGCGACGAGCCCACGGGGGACGCGCCTGCGCCGCCCGACGAGTTCCCAGCCCCCAGACCACGGCGATGCCGATGCCGCCCACGAGGAGTTGCAAAAGCGGTGACCGGCGCAGCCAGAGGACGGCAACCGCCAGCGGCGGCTGGCTCCCCGCGTGTGAGTAATCGAGGAGAACGCGCTCGTGTCGAGCGAGCAGGTGTCGCGTGAACGCCGCGTTGCCCGGCCGCTCGATCATGGCGTTGATGAAGACGCTCGGATCGGAGACGACGATGACGCGTCCCTCGCCGACGGATTCGCTCGTCACGACCGGATACTGCTTGAGGGGTTCGGTGTCGTCCGGGCGTGCGTTGCCGTTCCGATCCAGATACGCGAACGCCGACGAGCGAACGAGCACGGTCGCATTAGCGGGGTCGACGACCGAGCCGTAATTGAGCGTGAGCGCGTCGACGTTGCTAAAGCGTCCGTTCGAGGAGACGTTCCGCGCCCGCGGCATCGCCGGCGAGCGGTAGTGGTGCCGTTCGTCTCGAAGGAGCGAGCCATTCACGCGCGCCTCGGCCCCGACGGCCGTCAGGAGCCGATTTCCCCCCGTGCCGACGTCCTCGGCGACGAGAAGCGTCCCGCCTCGCTCGACGAACCGCCGCACGCGCCGCGTCTCCGACGCGTTGTAGGGGTCGGTGGGTGCCAGCACGACGGCGAGCGTCTCCGTGGCGTTTGCGCTGTCGTACGAGGAGGTGTTCAGGAGGATGCGGCTCTCCGTCCCGACGGCCTCCGCTTCCGTCTGGAGACCCGACGTGCCGTCCCAGGCGGCGTTGTAGACCCCGAAGGCCGCGGCCGACGTACTCGCTGCGACGACGATCGCAATCGCGACGGCGACCGTCACCCCGGCGAGCACCCACTCCGGATACCCCCAGTCGCGCGGGCCTCGCATCGCTCACACCACCCCCGGGGGAAGGATCTCGAGCACCCGTCTGACGACGATATAGCTGAACGCGAGGAGTCCAAGGGCGATCACCCACTTCAGCCGCGCCCGCCACCGCGGCGTGACGCTGAACGGCGCGGTCAGTTCGACGACGACGAGGAAGCCGATGAGCGAGACGACAAAGAAGAGTTCACCCGTGAGTGACTCGAGGAGCGTTAGCACGATGATTGCGCCCAGCATCCACGCGATGGTCGCGTGGATGAACCGCTGGCGTCGTCGGGTAGCCATGCCACTCTTCGATGGGAGAGCCACCGTTACCAAGGTGTCGACTCGATCAGCAGGCGCGGCAGGGATCGGTTGGGCCGTGTGCCGGGGGCGGTGGTCTCGACATGCCGTCGGACAGTCGCCCGGTCCTGACTACCCCTTCCCTGTCACGTCGGCGAGGCGGAATCGGGAGCGTACTGCTGGATTCCACGGAAGGCGCGGGGACCGGCAGCCTGGATATCGGCCGGTTCGATGTCGAGCGCGTCGGCCTGCGCGGTGAGCTCGGCATACTGCGCGTCGGTAGCGAGCGTGTCGGGTGGATAGGCCGACTCGAGCAGCGTGATTTTTGCCCGGAGGGCGAGATACTGTCGGACATCGTCGGCCGCTGCGACGCGTTCGATCAAGTCGGCGACGGTCTCGCGGAAGTCGTCGCGCTCGACCGGCCCGAGCCGCGACTCATCGAACGCCATGTCGTCGAGGTCGCCGTCGGGCTGTTGGTCAAAAACCATGAGAACGCCACAGTTGTGCCCGTCAGCACGTATCTTCGAAAGGACTTCACGGCCCGAGACGGCCGGCAGATTGCGATGCAACACGGCGACATCGACGCCGACGTCGATTTCACGCAACGCCTCTCGGCCGTCCGTCGTGAGACGGATCGTATATTCCCCCACGAGCCAGCTCGTATAGCGTTGCGCCGTCGTCGAGTCGCTTTCAGCGATAAGCACGGTTCGGTCGTCGTCGGTCGCGAGGTATCGCTCTCCCCACGACGCCAAGGACTCGATGATGGTGCCAAGTTGAGCCCCACGCTCCGTCAGCGTGTACCGCACTCGGAGTGGGCGGTGACCGAGTTCCGTTCGGTTGATTACACCTCGCTCACGTAGCTCCGCGAGCGCGTCCGAGAGGACCTTCGACGAGATTCCATCGAGCACTTCCTCCAGTTCGCTAAAACTCAGCCCGTCCGTCGTCAGCAGGTGCCAGATAATCTGTGAATGCCACTTTTTTCCGAGGAGTGCGGCCCCAGCCTGCAACTGGGGCGGCACCTCACTAGTGTCTGTTGGCCCCATGGGCAACTGTTTTCCAGAGTGTCATGATAAGTGTTGGTAATGCGTTCGGTTACTTGTGGGTAACTACCCCACTATCATCTAAGTTAGCTATCACGTTAATACCCCGGGGCACCTCCCCCCATCTGCAATGCGACGACAACTCCAGACGATACTGGTTGCAGGCCTCATCTTGATCGCAACGGCGGCCGTTGGCGCGAGTGCGTTCACCTCCGCGACGGTCGAACGCCAGACGACGGCCTCGGTCACCACTGACGAAAACGGTCTTTTGGGACTGTCAGACGGGAACTCGGGGAACCTCGTCTACCAGGATGCGACCACCGGGCAGCTGGTCATCAATATGACGAACGGCACTGCAGGTGGGATCAACACGGACGCACTCTTCACGCTCGGCGATCCGGCGAACCCCGCGTCGACGTACGCGTTCAGCGTCACGAACAACGACGCCGAGGCGCATCAAATAACCGTGGCGTACGCGTTGACAACCGACGACAGCGACAGCAGCGAGAACCTCAACTTCCGGATCTACGACAGCAGCGAGACGCTCGTCGGGACCGTCACCGAAGAGGGCGGGACCGTCGCCATCGACGCCGCTCCGGCCGAGACGTTCACCGTGATACTCTCCATCGACACCGGCCACGGGGCGGCGGGCACGCTGACGTCTGCCGATGACCTCTCCGGAACGCTATCGTTCACCGTCGACGACGTCGCCGAGGGCGGCACGGTCTCCGACGGCTCGTAGACCGACCGACGCACGCCGGGCGACGATCAGATCCGATCCGGTCCGATCCGGTCCGATCCGATTCGGCCCATACTACTTCAACCCCGGGCGTCGGTGAGTAGCGCCGGTCGCCGACGGCCACTGACGCCGTCGTCGGCCAGACTCGGCCGTTGCTCATCGCGCACTCTCCACACTCATACAATGCGCACACTCATCACCGCGATACTCGTCCTGTTCGTGTTGGCGCTACTCGCGCCACCCGTCGCCCCCGTACAGATTTCCTACGTCGTCTCCGACAGTATGGAGCCGACGATTTCGACGGGTGACGGGTACGTCCTCGTCCCGGCCAACGATGTGCGCGCCGGCGACATTATCACGTACTATTCGGCCGAGCGCGACGCGTTCGTCACGCACCGGGCCGTGCGCGTCACCCGCGCCGGCATCGTCACTAAGGGGGACGCCAATCCGTCGACCGATCAGGCAGCGGGCTACCCGCTCGTCCAGCCAGGCGAGGTGACGGGCACTGTGCTCACGGTCCGGTCGACACCGCTCCTGATTCCGCACCTCGGAGACGCACTCGGGCTGATCGAGCAATACTGGTACGCCGTGATCGGGGCGGGCCTTCTCTATCCCGTGGTCGGCGGTGACGGCAGCCGACGCACAAATCGGCGTGAGGCTCCGCTTCGCGGCCTCGATATCATCGTTCCGGTGGTGCTACTCGCCATCGTTGCGGGATCAGTCCTCGTCACCATGGGCGCCGTCGAAGACACGCAGACGTACGCCGTCGTCGACGGCGGGACAGTGGACGCGACGACGCTGACGGTCGGCGAGCCACGCACCGAAACGCGAACCGTCCGCCTCGTCCACTCGCCGCTAACGTACGTCGTGACGGAGACGACGGGGATGCGCGTCACCGACGAGCGACGCATCGACGTGCCAGCGGCCTCCAGCGGCTCCACATCCGCCACGGCGGCGTGGCTCGCGGCCGTCGGGCCGAAGACGACCGTCCACGAGGTCACGACGACCATTCTCCCCCCTGACGACACAGGGTCGCATCGAACCACCTTCGGCGTCTACACCTACCCGGCGACCCTTCCGACGGGCGTCATCGACACCCTGCACGGCCTCCACCCGCTAGTTGCGACGGTCGTGACCACAACGGCAGGTCTTGTTCCGGCCGTCTTCGTGTACGGGCTTCTCGTCGATCCACTACTCCCGCTTCGACCGTCGCCGCGACGACCCACGCACAGCCAGCGAGGGCGAGAGCCATGAGCCGCCGGCGCCCCACGATTGCGCGCCGGCATCCACGTCGGTGGGGTCGAGTGGCTGTCCTCGTGCTGTGCGTACTACTCGCCGCAACGGCGACGCTTTCGACCGGGCCGGACGCGTTCACGACGGCCACGGCCGATCGCGGGACCGCGATTCCCGTCGGCGACGACGCTGCCGGGGTACTCGGCATCGACACCCCAGCGTCCGTCTCCGCTGGGGTGGCGACGCGGCTAGTCACCGTCACGAATCGCTTCGACCAACCACTCGCGACGACGATCACGCTCGACACATCGGGGGGCTCGCTCGAGAATGCCCATGCGACACTCGACCCGGGCGCATCACTCACCACGACGGTCACGGTCGACTGTGCGTCACCACCTGCAGCGGTCTCGTTCGCCGTCACGGCGCGTGCTGGCGGGCAGGTGAGCACCACGCTCTCGCGGGCGGTCGCAGTTCGGACGGCCGACTGCGCGGCGTCCGGGCCGTCGTTCGCGACCGTCCATGTCGTCGATCAGAGTACGCCCAATCGGGGCGCCAAAGCGACGTATGTCGTCCAGTACGCGGTCGACAAGCCCGAGACGGTGACAGAAGTTCGCGTCACCGTCGTGAACACGGACCGTGACGAGGTAGACACGTACGTGCGTGACTCGTCGGCAGACACCGTCGCATTCGAGAGTGGCGGCCAGCGTCTCGGCGAGCAGTACGTCGTGCGCATCCAACTGTTCACCGACGAGGGCGCTGTCTCGACTGCCCGTCTCGAACTCACCGACACGGCCGATGGGAACGGAACGGTGTATCGAAGTCCCTCGTGAGGCCGCCTTCTCCGGTCGTACGGGACCGTGATGGAGAGGTCTCACGGCTCCCGAGAATGAGTTTCGCCCCCGTGCGACACGCGGACAGCAGCCGCGGCAGTCGATTCGTGTACGGCGTCGACCGAGTGCGGTGCTGTGACGGCAGATACGGTCCGGCACCGATACCGAGCTAACAAATATGTTAGCGCGAGTTTTTGCGCTCAGCGCGCGTCTGAACGGTATGTCCACCGCCCCCACCCAATGGAGGATCCGATGGTAAGTACCACGACACTCCGGCTGAAATACCTCTGTGTTCGGTACGGCCGTCTACTGTTACTCGGGCTACTCACCGTGAGCGTGCTCTCGTTCGGCCTCGCCGCTACCACGTTCGCCGCTCCCCCGGAGGTGCGGACGGAGACGGTCCAGACCGACGTTCAGACCGTTACCACCTCGCTCGAAACGACTGCCCGGGTGACGGGCGAGACGCCGCTGTACGCGCCGAACGAGACACTCACCGATTCGCCAGTGTACCTGCGCTCGGCGACGCCGACGCTCACGCTGGTTGCGGTGACGGCGGTCAGCCCAGCGGTCGAAGCCACGGTTCGCCAGGAGATCGTCGTCGAACTAACGGCCAGTCGCGGTGAGGAGGCGTTCTGGCAAGAGCGCGCGGTGCTCGCGTCGACGAACGCGACAGCCGCCGACGGGAACTTCCGAACCGCTACCACGTTCGACATCAACGCGTTCGCTCGCACCCGCCTCGCCGCCGTCAAGGACGCCATCGGGTCGGCTGGCACGCTCAGCCTGCGCGTCTACGCCACCACCGCATACGATACGGGAACGTACGCCGGACAGCTCGAAGCTAGCACGCCGCTGGTCGTGTTGCCTGACGCCTACGAACTCACGACCCCCGCGACGGCACAGCGAGAGCACGCGACCCCGGTCACGAACCGAGTTACCGTGACGCCGCCGACGCGAACGATGGCGATTGCGGGGTACAGCGCTTCGGTGCCACGTCGCGCCCTGCCGTGGCTCGCTGCCGGCGGCGCCGCAGTGATGCTTGCCGGTGCCGTCTGGTTGTTACGCTCACGGGCCGACGACCTCGACACATTCCTCAAACAACACGCGACGGATCGATACGCCGAGTGGATTTCGCGTGGCTCGCTGCCCGACGACGACCGCTTCGTGCGTATCGATCTGGATGCCCTCGTCGACTTGGTTGATGTCGCCATTGATTCCGGGAAGCGAGTCGTCTACGACGCGACGAGCGAGACGTTCGCCGTTATCGACGGGACAGCGATTTACGAATACACCGACGCGGACCCGTTTGACGCCGAATCGACAGTAGAACCCGATTCGCAGCCCGGCTCCAGTCCGGAGTCAGTGACTCACGAATAAGACTTTGCCGGCGTTTGGTTTGTTCTTTTGTATGCTCCCAGTTGGCGCTCCCAGCGGGAATGCGCTGAAGCGTGTTGGTGTCCCCGTTGTTGCCAGCTTGACCTCTTCCCACGGCTGAAGCCGCGGGAGTCCCCGACGGGATATGAGGATTGCGCGGCTCCTCGGCGGCTCGAGTACGCTTTCGCGTGGCCAGCGTCACAGGTCGCCGCCCTAAGTATCTCCGATGGCGTGCTTTGCAGCGCGTGTAGCAGGGTCAACGCTGCCTCCCACCTGCTCATCGCAGGCGACTGCGAAGCGGTCGGCATGGTCTCCAGCGTGCTGGGCACGGTTCGCATCAGTGCGAACGGTGAGTCCTCCCACTCAGTCCGTCGCTTCGGTGTTCCGGGCTACCGATACAGTGTGACGATTGTAATGCTGTCACAGTAGTGCAGCGAGCGAACGCGCCGACAGCATGTCTGAGGTTCAGTCGCGCTCGGTAATGCTATCGAGATATCGACATCGCTGACACGGCGCCTTGTTTCGGCGCTGTGCCTCCTCGATGGTTACCGTGACGTACTCCGTCTCCTCGTCTCCCGCCCCACACAGCGGCCGCCCAGCCGTCCTCATATCGTGATAGGCGTAGCTCCCGCCGGCCGTGCCACTCGCCGACACGAGCACCTCCGTGGACGCCTCCCGGGACTCCGCCTCCGCCCGCTCGACACGCTCATCCCGCGTCGGTTTCCCGTTGTCTGTCATGGCCACACATGGCACAAGAACCTCTGTTATATACCCTCGCCCATTATATGCAAATAGCATATCGTGAAACTATCTTGTCTCCCCGACCCGGGTCGCCGTCTCGGTCATCCCGGCGTCGAGCACGGCCGTGCCAGGTGGTTCCTCGATGGCGACCTCATCATCGGCGTTCGGGTTGGAGAGAGACGGAACTATGCCGTGCGCGTCGCTCCGGCGGTCAGAGAATCTTCATAATCGGCCTGAACGCCCGGAAGAACCCACTGAAACCCCAATTATGGCGAGCGCCACACGCCACCGAGACACCACCCGCGTCGAAACCGCGTCCCCGACACACCTCCGCGCTCGCCCCTGTACGCGGACGAACCGCACTGCTCGCAACGGAGCGTGCACCCTCGCCGGACCGACAGAACACCCCAAATCAGCAGCCGGCATCCGATTATGAAGCCGCTCACGATCACGACGCGACGAGTGCAGCCCCACGCTTCGGACTCGGGCCGACGCATCAGGTGGGCACGGATTGGGACGTGCCAGCCGTCGTAGTCAGTCAAGACACCACACGGCACACGTCGCGACAGTCTGCGCAGCCGTCGAGAGGTGGCTCCAGGCGTGCCTCGCTCGGGCGTGTTCGAGACGGTACCGACAGGTCGTGTTGTGGAGCGCGGGCCAGACTCCCCTCTCGACTCGTGTAGCCATGTGGCGCGCCGTTGATCCTCGTGGTGTGGCTCCACTGGCACTGGCTGTCGCGGCCGGTGTCGTGGTCGTATTCGCCGTGTCAGTGGGGAAGCGACACGAGACAGTTCCTCTCCACTTCGTGAAATCCTCGCGCGTTAGCGCGGGGAGGATGTCAAGAGCGCATACCACCGTCTGCAGGGGCCGGAGGAGGTCAATCTCTCCGTCATCCACAGTGTCAATCGTCGCGTGCACGAGTAGATCACCGCTCCTTGCGGGGGCATTCGCGAGTATGGCACATGAAGGCTCGACCGTAGCGTGCCGTGGAGCGCCTCTCGGCTGCGCTGGCGGGCGTACCCCGAGTATGAAACCACGAAGGGCACTCTCACCTCCTGGCTGGGCGCCTGCCACAGCGATGGAAGGGGGACGCCGACGGCTGTAGCCGTGAAAAGAATCCGACGGCGTGCGTGGGCGCGAGTGCATGACATTCGCCTCGACTTGGTGGCGCGGACGCTCCCGCACGTCCGCATCCCGAGCATCGCTCGTGCAATCCTTAGCAGGTCGCCGTGCAGAGCGCGATCCAACCCAGATTACTCCGGCCGTGCGCAGCGGCGCGGTTGACCGCGCCACGGTTCAGCCCGGTCGCCGCGGGTCGGACGTCGTCGAGCGCACGGCGGGACGACACAGATATCGCTCCCGCGCCGCCCTGCCTGTCTTCCGACACTGGCCGGCGAGACAGCCGTGTGCAGACGCTTACTGCTCGCCCCCACGCGGGGCTGCTGCGGCGGCGTGTCGCTCCGTCGTGGTCGATTACTCTCTGTGGCTCAGATCCGGCAGTTGCCGACACCGTTGACACGGCGACTTGCCGTGGCGCCGCGCCTCCTCGATCGTCACCGTCATATACTCCGTCTCTTGATCCCCGGCGCCACACAACGGGCGGCCGTCGGTATTCATATCGTGATACGCATAGCCTCCGCCGGTCGGTTCACCTGCCTGCACGAGGACGGGCGTGGAGCCGTCCCGGGACTCATCACGCGTCCGCTGGACTGGCTCGTCCCATGTTGGCTTTCGATCATCAGTCATGGCCACACCAACCAGACAACGGTCGAGACTATAATTGTCCGCGTTAGGCGCGAGGCCAAGCAGTGCGGGCTCTCCTGCAGCAGGCGTGCGTATCAGCGCTCGTCCGGCGCCGTCTCAGCGAGCTGTCGACACCGCTGGCACGGGGCCTTGTTGCGTCGTCGGGCCGCCGCGATCGTCACCCTGACTAGGTCCGTCTCCGGGCCACCGGCCCCACACAGCGGACGGCCGTCGGCGCCGATACGATGATACGCGTAGCCGCCGTTCGCAGCGCCAGTCACGGTCGTCAACACGGCCGTCGAGTTATCGCGACCATCGTCGGCTGCGAGCACAGCACGCTCGGTCGCGGTCGGCTTATCGCCAGTAGGCATCACTACCGAAGGAGGCCGACTATCAACTTAATACTCTCCTGTCCCCGCAGCACTATTCGGAGTAGAGAGCGTGCGCTGAAGCCATCTCGAACGCCCCGACTTGCTGGTGTCGGAGGGAGCGAGACGACTTCGCCGCCTCGACCACGCGCATGGCTCTGCCGTGCGCGAACCTCGCTGCGGTCCCCGGCTTTCGACTTGCGGTCCGTAGACCGCCGGAAACGCGACGCGCTCCCGCGCTCACGGCGGTGACTGATTGTACGAGAGACGGGAGTTTCTGCGCCCGCTATGACGCCGTATACTGGGCACACACTCGCCGAATCCCCTCTTCGAACCCGATTTCGGGCGTCCAGCCGGTCGCGTCGCGAAATGCCGAGCAATCGGCCATCGTATCGTGGACGTACACGTCCTCGGGAATCGGGTTCGTGACGTACTCGGGGCTCACGTCGGTCCCGAGTTCGGCGTTCAACAACTCGACGACGGTGTTGAAGTCGTGTTGCTCGCCGGTGCCGAGGTTGTAGATCCCGTCGAGTTCGTGTTCAGCAGCACGTTCGAGCCCTCGCACGATATCGTCGACGTGTGTGAAATCCCGTGTCTGTGTCCCATCGCCATAGATAGCTGGTGACCGCCCATTCGCGATATCGTCCGCAAACTGTGCGATAATATTCGCGTACTCGCCTTTGTGTGCCTCCGCGCCGCCGTAGCCCTGATACACCGAGAAGAACCGCATCCCCGCAAGCGCCAGGTCGTAGTGATTGCTGAAGTATTCGGCGTAGCGCTCGCGCGCGAGTTTCGACGCCTCGTACCCCGTATTAACCGTCACGTCGAGCGACTCGGGCGAGGGTGCCGTCCGATCGCCGTAGATCGACGATGTCGACGCGTAGACGACAGTCTCACAGCCATCGTTGCGCGCCTGTGTGACCGTATTCACGAAGCCCTCAACGTTGACCCGTGCCCCGCGCGTCGGCTCGTCTTCGTGCATCGCATACGACGAAAGGGCAGCCAGATGGAACACGACGTCGACATCGGCCGGCAACTCCTCGTCGAGGACGCTCTGCTCGCGATAGTCGACGGCGTCACACAGGTTCGCGGGCGTTCCAAGGTAGCCATCGTCGACGACGATGACCTCGTTCGACTCGACGAGGGCGTTCGCGAGATTCGAGCCGATGAATCCCGCGCCGCCCGTGACGAGCACGCGCTGTTGGTCCATGGATTTCGATTCCCCGCAAGGTATAAAAACGTACTCGCTCAGATACGGCGGGTGACGTGACCGCGACGGTGGTGTCGCAGCGGGTCCCGACTGCTGGGCCAATTGTGACGAGCCGTGCGTTATGACCGTTCGGAACAGGAGCTAAGTAAGCTACCACGCCCTGAAGGGCGTGGCATTCAGCATGGACTCCCGTTCTAA
>ERZ1034486.165-NODE-165-length-19217-cov-5.449379_pt1 | contig 19217 bp, 19 predicted proteins | sample MGYA00520683_ERZ1034486 | MGnify/ENA primary metagenome ERZ1034486 (study PRJEB33760, sample SAMEA4777685) | hypersaline lake metagenome | biome: hypersaline environment; feature: brines | place: Spain | collected 2012-08 | depth 0 m ...
TGCGTCCGCCTCCTGCTCGGCGGCCGCCGCGACGAACGCCGACTGCGGCGTCTGCGCGCCGAGGTTCTCCACCTCGAACCCCGCCTCCCGCAACGCGTGGTCCAACAACGTGATGCCGACCGCGTGTGCGTCTGAGCCGATCGTCCCAACGACCACCGAAGGTGTTGTTCCGGTCATGGTTCGTCAGTAGTCGAGCACCGCTTCGTCGGTAAACGTACCGCGTGTCGTCACCAGCCTGTATCTCCCAACCGGTATATCACGGTTGTTACTGTCTCGGGGGACAGCGTTATCAGCACTGTGTCAACTACTGACACGCATGCCGACGACAGCACAGACCGCCGACCACGTCTGTGACCAGTGTGGCAAACAGTTCGACTCCGAGCGGGCGCTTGTCAGACACGTCCGCGAACAGGGGGTGGTAGTTTAAATCTCTGCGGTCGCTCAGCCGTCGGTGGGCGACGGGAGCCCGACATCGGGAAGACGGCCCGACAGTGCGTTCGCGGCGACGCGTGCGGCGACCTGCGGCCGCAACAACGTCGTCGGCGGCTCCTCCATCCGCATCACGTGGTAGAACTGCTCTGCGACCACGGGATCGGAGTGGGCGGCGTCCATCACCGCCCCGGTGTACCGGTTGAGTAGGTCTGTCCCGGTCGGCTTCGGCCCCTCCGTCTCGGGAAACTCGAAGTCGGCCCCAGTCGCCATCTGCCAGGCGGTGTCGATACCAGTCGCCGCGCCCTCGAAGAACTCGGTTCCGAGCGCTCGCCGCTCTCCGCTCGCGAGCGTCTCGTGCAGCTGCATCGCGTCAAGCGCCGCCACGGACATCCCCTGCCCGTAGATCGGGTTGAAGCTCGCGATCGCGTCACCGGTGACCACCAGCCCGTCGGGGAACTCGTCGAGTTGTTCGTACCGCCGGCGGAGGCTCGCCGGGAACGGGTACTTCTGGATCTCGCCGCTCGCGTACTCGTGGTTCGCCAGTAGCTGTGCGATCCCCGGGTCTGCGAGGCTGTCGGCGTACGCCTCGAACCCCTCGATGTCCGTCGGCGCGTGATCCCCGTGGAGCCCGAACAGGGTGACGACCCACCGGCCGTCCTCGGCAGGCACCGCCGTCCCGCCCCGCGGGTCTGGCGCCGCCGGCGAGACTGTGATCACCCGGTCGTCCTCCGGTGGCCGTTCGACCGTCGCCGTCGTGTACGCGAGATCGACCGACACCTCCTCGACCGGCGGCGACTCGTAGCCGTGTGTGTCGAGCCACTCCGGGGTTCGCGAGGTTCGCCCGGTCGCGTCGACGACGAGATCGGCCGTCAGTTCGTGGTCGTCGCCGTCGGCGGTGTACGACACCCCATCGACGTTCTCGGCGTCGTCGGTCAGATACCCCGTGACGTGACAGTCGCCACGGAGTTCGATTCCCTCGTGGCTCCGCACCCGCTCCCGGACGAGCTGCTCGAACAACGGTCTGCTCGCGCAGTACATCGGTAACTCGGTGTCCGTGTCGGTGATCAACCCGCCGTGGTCGTGGTGGCGGAACGTGCTCCCCATGTCGATCACGACGCCGCCGCTCTCCAACACCGACTCGGAGTACCCCGGGAACAACGACTCCAGAGTGTGTCGTCCGGCCTCCAACATCGCGTGTGCGTGCGTCGACTGCGGGACGCCACGACGAGCGACACGGTCGTCTGGCAACGGGTCACGGTCCAACACGACGACGTTGTCGTAGGCGTCTGCGAGCACCCGACCGGCCAACAACCCGGCCATGCTCCCGCCGACGACGACCGCACGGTCACCGGTCTGTTCGACTCGACGTTGATCGTACTCCGGAACGGCAGCGAGTGTCACGGCTGTGTGTTACCACGAGAGACAGTAAATCTATCTACCAGTTGCAAACTTTTTGACGGGATGTCGAGACAGTTCACTCGATCCGTTCGCGTGCGGCCGCTACGGTCGAGGAGTGACGACCGCACGGGTTTAATTCTGTCACCGGGGACACCAGTCCCTACCCGCTCGGCTACGAGACGTATTCGACCAGTTGTGTCGTCACGTCCTCAATGCGGTCGTCGGTCAGAGTGGTGAGGTAAAACTCCACGTCTGCAGTGTCGTTCAACGTCACGACAGACCACGGGAGGACGTAGCTCTGTTCGTCGAGCGGTTCGTCCTCGTAGTCGTCGGGACGGAGGGGGATCGACTTCTCGTGGTAGCTCTTCGTCGTGATCAGCGCGGTGAGGAGTTGGACGCCGTGTGCCGGAAGCTCGGGGGCACCGAGCACGACCCTTTCGATGAGAGTGGGTCGGCTGCCCAGACGATATCACCACGCTCCAGTTCCACGAACCCAGTCACTCGACTGGCTCCATCCCGTCGGTCTGCAGTTCTTCGAGCTGTTCGCCGCTGTACCGATCGGCTGTAGTCTCGTGGTACTGGTGGAGTCGGTACGCGGACGCGAGCCGCGTCTCGTCGTCCGCGGTCGCCCAGTACGGTTGTTTGTGTCGGACGAGGCTCCGTCGTCGGAGCCGTGAGAGCGCCGCGTCGACTGCGTCCGGCTCCATCCCGAGCCGTTCGGCGACGGCGGCCGCCGTCCACGCACGGTCGTCGTGTTCGTCGAGGAATCGTACGACCCGTTCCGCGTCGGAGGGCTCGTCGAACTTGCCGTCGGCGTTCTCGAACTCCTCGATGTCAATGACGCCACCCGACATGTGTCGGTGTTAGTGTTGTCCAGAGATAGCTGTTTTGGACAGTGCCGGCGTCAGCTCTCGATCCGTTCGCGCGCGGCCGCTACCAGCAACGGCAGAAAGACGGTCGCGTCGCCGTACACCGACGCGTTCCGGGCGTCCTCCTCCAACTTCCCCCACGAACGCGCCTCGTCCAACGTCGCTCCAGACAGCCCGCCGGTCGCCTCGGGGTCCATCGTGATCTGGACGGCGTAGTCGTACGCGCGGGGCGTCACCAACATCGTCTGCAGGGTGAAGTTCTTCGGCACCCCGCCACCGACGAGTAGACAGCCGGCGTCGTCCGCCTTGAACGCCAGATCTGTCAGCGGTGTCATGTCCGCGGTCGCGTCCAACTGGAGATCACTCGTCTGGGTGTACATCCACGCCTGCAGCCCGAGCACGGAGTCTTGGACGGCCGGACAGTAGATCGGCACGTCGTTCTCGTAGGCGGCCGCGACGACACCCGGCCCCTCGTCGATCTCCTCGCGTTCGTTCACTTCGGCGTTGGCCCGCCCGAGCTCCGCACACAGCCGCGAGATGGAGACCACCCCCTCCTCCGCGAGCGGTGGGAACACCTTCTCGCGGAGGTGTGATTCGAGCAACGCGAAGTGTTCCTGTGGGAGATAGACGTTGTAGATCCGGTCGACCTGCTCGTCGCGGAGCTGTTCGTCGTGGTCGCGGAGTGTCTCCGGGTCCCCTTCTCTGTCCTCGTTGTGACGCTCCGGGTCGGCGTGCTCACCGCCGCCGTGACTGTGCTCACCGTGGCCGCCGTCCTCGTACTGCGCGGCGTGGCCCGGTCCCTCCTCGCCGTGGTGGTGTTTTCCGCCGATTGCCTCGATAGCGTCGTGGGTGAGATTCGCGCCGGTCGTCACCAGCGCGTCGACGTAGCCGTCCCGGATCAGATCCGCCACGATCCGGCGCATCCCGGTCGGCACCATCGCGCCCGCCAGCGAGAGAAAGACCGTACAGTCGTCGTCACCCAACATCTCACTGGTCACGTCTGCCGCCTCGTGGACCGACGCTGCGCCGATCCCAGCGTCGCCGTACTGGTCGACCAACTCGCCGACAGTCATCCCCCCCGCGACCGTCGCGTGACCGACTGGGTCGTCTTCGAACAGCTTGCGGTCGGGGGTCTCGGCGCCAGCGTTTCCATCACTCATACATTGGCAGTCGGCCGGGACGTGTTTGAACGCGACGATGCCGAGTGTCACACGGCCGGGTGACCACTGACCCGGCGTCGACAGCCAGAACAGTCGAGCGAGTAACGGGTGGGGCCGCCGACTACAGTCCCGTCGGGTGGTCGATCACGGTCGTCTCCACCCCCCAGTCGGCGACGAGATCGGCGAGCGCGGCGACACCGAACGTCTCCGTCGCGTAGTGCCCGCCGAGGAACACCGTGATTCCGGCCTCGCGCGCTTCGTGGTAGAGTTTCCCTTTCGCCTCACCGGTGACGAGTGCGTCCGCGTCGGCCGCGACCGCCTCGTCGAGCCAGTCGCTCCCGCTCCCGGTCAACACCGCGATCCGTTCGATCTCCGCCGGGCCGAAGTCGAGCACCTGCACCCCCTCGCCGCCGTGGTCCAACGCCCGTCCCAACAGCCCGGCGAGTTCGTCGGTCCGGTACGGCTCCGGTGCGACACCGATTTGTCCGACGTGTTCCGGGCCGAGACTCCCGAACGGCTCCCGTGAGTCCAACTCCAACAGGTCCGCCACGCCGGCGGCGTTACCCAGCTCCTGGTGGCCGTCGAGTGGGAGGTGTGAGACGTACAACGCCAGCTCCTCGTCGGTGAACGCCGTCACCCGGTCGTGCGCGCGACCGGTGACGCGGTCGAGCCCGGCCCAGACGACGCCGTGGTGGGTGACGAGCAGATCTGCGCCCGCCGCCGCCGCGGCCGTGGCGGTCGCCTCGACCGCGTCGACCGCGAACGCGACGTGGTCGATCTCGCGTGACTCCGTCGTCGGGCCGATCTGGAGCCCGTTCGCGCTGGCGTCTAACTCGGCGTACGCCGCCGTCCGAAGCTCCGCGTCGAGTCTGTCCGTGAGCGTCTGGAGTTGCACGCTCGCCCACTCGCCCGGCGACGGCTTGTAGCCCGCGGTCGGCGACGGAGGTCGCCGCGTGTGCCGTTCGACCCCTCTGGCGTGTCAGCCGACCAACCGCGCGTGCTCGACTTTCGCACACCGATCCTGTGTGGTCTGGAGCCCGGCGGCCTCCGCACGCGCGAGTGCGTCGTCGTCGGTGATCCCGCGTTGGAGCCACACCCCCGACACGTCACCGACCGTGTCGGCGCGCGCGAGCACGTCGTCGACGATTCCGGCCACCTCCTCGCTCGGGCGGAACACGTTCACGAGATCGATCTCGTCTTCGAGGTCGGCGAGGCTGTCGACGGCCGGCACACCCAGAATCTCCTCGGCGTACGGGTTGACCGGGCGCACGTCGTAGCCGTGGGTCGCGAGATACTGCGGTACGTCGTGGGCCGCCTTGCCGGGTGTCGTCGAGCAACCGACGACTGCGACGGTGTCGGCGGCGAGCAGTTCACGGACGCTGGCGTCGTCTGTCACTGGCACGCCCGCGGTACGTCCGAACGAGAAGTAACTCGACCGGTCGTGTGCGCGGGGGACGGGGAACCGACAGTACTCCCGCGGAACCGACGATGCTCTCGGGGGACCGACGACGTACTCGAAAATACCGCCCCTCAGGCGTCTGCGAGCCGGATCTCGCGTTCGCCGTCCTCGTTGAGACGGACGACACCGTCGAACAGCTGTTTGAGCGTGTTCATCGTCTGGTCGTCGTGCGCGCTGGAGTCGATGACGTACAGCCCCAGCCCGTCGACGCTCTGAATCCGGCCGGTGAACACGTGGAGGAACCGGAATACCGTCTGGAGGTCCGAGTACATCAACAACGTGGACAACGAGTGGAGCGCGACGCGGTTCTGTCGGATGTTGCGTTCCTGGTAGAACGCCTCCAGAAACTCCGACAGCTGGATTCCGATCCGGGTCATGTCCACCGGTGAGGAGGCGTACTTGATCCGGTCGTCCTCGCGCACGTCACCGACACCCTGTTGCCGCGTGACACAGTCGACGACCGCGACCGGCTTCCCCTGGTACGGGGTCCGGTTCTCGTACAGTTCGAGCACGCGGTCGGCGCCGTCCTTCGTGGTGACGAAGATCGACCCTTCACCCCCGTCGGTCCCCTCGGCGAGCACGTCGAGCGCGAGGTCTCGCTTACCGCTCATCGAGGGACCGGAGATGAGGACGTTCGACCCCGGCTCGATCTCCGTCTCTAAGGGGCCAACGTCATACATCGGCGCTCCCCTCCGGGAGACCAACCGGTCCCCACCCGTCGCGCGACCACCACTCCGTCTCGCGGGAACTCATCTACTGTTACCACCATACCGTGAGCCAGTATTATTCTTTTTGCTTGGCTACCGGCGAGTCGGGGGGGTCGTTCGCCGCCGAACCGCCGAACTTAAACCCGACTCCCCGCTACCCGGTGGTGAGGGCGCTTAGCTCAGTCTGGACAGAGTACTTGGCTTCGGACCAAGCTGCCGCGGGTTCAAATCCTGCAGCGCCCACTCGTTTTCTGAGAGCGAACTGACGAGCCGCTGGTGGTGCGGTGGACGCGGACTGGGAGGCGGTCCGACCACAGCCGTTAGGCTCATCTAGCCACTCCGACCGGACGTGCCAGCCGCCAACCACCTCGTCACTGGCCCACCACGCAGCGGGAAGACGACCACACTCGACCGGGTTCGCGACCGCCTCTCGGCCACCGCCGGCGGGGTGCTCGCCCCCGAGGTGCGCGTCGACGGCGACCGCGTCGGCTTCGATCTGGTCGACCTCCGCGACGACCGACGGGTCGCAATGGCGCGTGTCGACCGTGAGAGCGGCCCGGGGGTCGGCAAGTACCGCGTGGACGTGCCGGCCGTCGACGACCTCGCCGGGCGGGCGTTCGACCACGCCGCCGTCGACTACTGGGTGATCGACGAGATCGCGCCGATGGAGACGCACAGCGACCAGTTCGTCCGCGGGGTGCGGGCGGCACTCGACGGCGACACGCCGGTCGTCGCCGCGGTCCACGCGACCACCGACGGGTTCCCGGCCGCGGTTCGCGACCGGGCGGACGCGACACTGTACGACCTCGCCGAGACGAGCGTCGAACGGGTCGTCGACAGCGTCGTCGACGAGACGGCGAGTGTGGTCTGACCCGCCTCACGGTCGACGAGCGCAGACCCCGCATTTTCGCTGCACACCCACCCAGCGACCGGAACCCGTGGACGGCGTCGGAGGTCAGTTCGCTTATAAAAGTGGCGTATCAAAGGCGATATCCGTGTTGGAGCCTTGTCAAAACACACTGATTGATGAGGCGACTCACAGAGAAGATACGGAGGAGCTACGCGGTGAAGCTACTCGTCGTGTTCGGGCTGATTGCGGTGTTGGTCGGTACGTTCGCCGCGGCTGCGGCGGACTCGACGGCGTCGGTGGCAGAGGACCGTGCAGAGGCACAGCTGAGCGGCGACGCCGCGGACCGTGCCGCGGCACTCGAACAGTGGAGCGCCGGCGTCGAACGGCGAGCAGCACAGTTCGCGAGCGCACCGGCGGTGGTCGACGGCGACACCGACGCGGTCAACGACCGACTGAGTGAACTCGCTGGCGAGTTGGGTGCGGGTGTGGTCGCGATCCACTACGCCGTCGACGGTGAGGCCGTCGCCTCGACAGCCGCGGGCGGTTCGTTCCAGGTGGGTGTCGAGGGAGTCGACGGGCCGACGTACACCGAGCCGTACGCCGCCGAGGGGGTCAACGGGCAGGCAGTCGCGTACGTCCACCCAACCGACGAGGGAGCGTTGGTGTACGTGTTGACACCGGCTGCAGTCGTCGGTGACACGGGTGGGGACGACACAGCCAACGCCGGCGGAGATAGCGCGAGCGAGACGACGTACCTCGCCGACGAGTCACAGACAGTCGTCGCGGCGACGGCCGACGGCGCGGCCGGCGCGTCGTTCCCAGCGCTCGACGGCGCGGTGACAGCCGCCGCGGGCGGTGAGGGCGACCCGACTGTCGTCGAACGGGAGTCGTTCACAGTCGGCGCAGCGGCCGGTGGGGAGTCGACGACTGGCAGTGAGGCAGCAAACACCGACGACACGGCGTTGATCGCAGCCGCGGGCGTCACCGGCACACCGTGGGCCGTCGCAGTGCAGACGGACACGGCGACGGCGTTCGGCGTCGCAGACTACGCGTCGTCGGCAGTCGTCGGTGTCGCGTTGTTGGCGTTGGTGAGTCTGGTGTTGTTCGGTAGCACAGTCGGCTCTACCACCGTGATCCAGACGCGTGACCTGGAGAGCCGGGCGGACCGCGTCGCAGACGGGGAGCTGGATCTGGCGTTCCCGACCCGGCGGCGTGACGAGTTCGGCGCCGTCCGGCAGAGCATGGACGAGATGCGCCGGACGCTCACCGAGGAGATTCAGGCAGCGGAGGCGGCCGAACGGGAGGCCGAGAGCGCACGCAACGACGCGGAGGCGTTGTCCACGGCCGTCACCGAGACGGCCGAGTCGTACGCGACGGAGTTGGAGGCCGCCGCGGCGGGCGATCTGACGCGGCGGGTTGACACCGGTGCCGGCGAAGCCAGCGAGGCCGACGGCGTTGAGGCGATCCACCGCGTCGGCGTCTCGGTGAACGAACTGCTCGCGGAGTACGAGGAGACGATCCGGGAGCTGTCGGCGTTCGCCGAGGACGTGACCGACGCCGCCGCCGACGTGGAGGGGGCCGCCGGCGAGGCGACAACGGTCGCCGACCGGATCTCCGAGCGGCTCTCGGAGATCGAGACGGACGCGACGACACAACGCGACGAGGTGGCGTCGCTCGCGACGGAGATCGACCAGCTGTCGGCGACTGCCGAGGAGATCGCGGCGACGACCGGCCAGGTGGAGTCGGCCTCCGAGACCACCGCCGCGGCCGCACGGGACGGGTCCGCGGCCGCAGAGACGGCCATCGAGGAGGTAGACGAGACGGTCCAGACGCTCGACGAGACGGTCGCCGCCATCGACGAGTTGGCGAGCAGAGTCGACCGTGTCGGCGAGGTAGTCGAGCTGATCTCGGACGTGGCCGACGAGACGGACATGCTCGCGGTCAACGCTTCCATCGAGGCGGCACGCGCCGGCGGCGACGGCAGCGGCGCGGGTGACGGCTTCGCCGTCGTCGCCGAGGAGGTGAAGGCGTTGGCCGAGGAGGCGAAGGAGTCCGCAGACGAGGTGAGCGAGCAGTTGGAGGCGATCCGCGCACAGACGGACGTGGCCGTCGAGACGGCAGACGACGCCGACGAGACGCTGGCGACCGCCGCAGACACCGTCGAGAGCGCGCTCACACAGCTGGGCGACATCGCAGAGTACGCCGAGCAGACAGACGACAGCGTTGCGGAGATCTCCCGGGCAACGAGCGAACAGGCGGAGTCGACACAGGCCGCCTCGGAGGTTGTCGCGGACGTGCGGGCGATTAGCGAACAGACCGCCAGTGACGCAGACAGCCTGGTGAACGCGGCCGACGAGCAGGCGCGCGTGATCGACACGGTCGTCGACACCGCCGAGACGCTCGCGGCAGACGCCGAACGGCTCCAGGCGTCACTGGACGGACTCACCGTCCGCGGCGGCACGACCAACGCGACGGAGACGACGGTGTCTACGCCGACCGCGACGGACGACTGACAACAGAATACCAACCACACTGATACGACAGATGACCGAAATGTTCGACACGACGGGATCGAGACGGAACCGAGGCGGCGACGGGGGGCGAGCGTGAGCGCCGCCGTCGACGCGAGTGTGCTCGCGCGGAGCACCTCCTACACCATCGGCGCCGCCCTGCTGGCGGTCGGGACGCTGATCTCGCTGGCGGCGTGGCGGATCGACGACCAAGACGAGGCACCGTACGACGATGTCGGCTACGCGATGCTCGTCGGGATCACCGGGCTCGCGACGCTGGCGTACGTCGGAATGTCCACCGACCTGTTCGCGATTGCCGAAAACGGGATCGAGATCCAGACACTGCGGTACATCGACTGGGCGGCGACGACGCCGTTGCTCGTCGGCTACATGGCGTACGCGGCACAGGCGAGCCGACGGACGGTGGTGGCGGTGATCGTCGCGGACCTGTTGATGATCGTCCTCGGCTTCGTCGGCGTGCTCCAGACGGGCGTGCTCGTCTACGTCTTCGGCGGGCTGTCGACGATCGCGTACTTCGCGCTGGTGTACTACCTGTTCGGGCCGTTGGCTCAGAACCTCCGCGGGACGGCCGGCGCCGACAAGTGGGCGGTGTACGCGAAGCTCCGGAACCTGATCGGGTTGTTGTGGTTCGTCTACCCGGTCGTGTGGGTGCTCTCCCCGCCGGCGCTCGACGTGCTTACCCGGGCGACGACGGGTGTGCTGATCACGTACATGGATGTCGCCGCGAAGCTTGGGTTCGTCCTTATCGCGACGAACACCGCCGGCGTCTTCGACGGACTGCTCCTTGACGACACCGAGTACGACACGGAGTTGGCGGCCGAAGAAGAACGCGCGACGCCGGGAGAGACGAGCGACTGAACCGACGACGTTGGAACGGAGCGAGACGGGCGGCTGTTTCGCCTCGACACGGTTGCTGTCGGAACTGGACGCGTCCCGTCGGCCTCGTGACTCACCACTGTTCGTGCCGGGCGCAAAGAACAGAGAGTCGGTGATCGCGTCCGCGTGATCGCGTCTGCGTGATCAGTCGTCGCCGCCGAAGACGGACGGGTTCGACGCGACGACGTTTTCGTTGTTCGCGACCCACCGCAGCAGCAGGAACGCGAACGCGTACTTCGCGATGATGTCGAGTCCGGAGTAGCCCCACGAGGTAACACCGACGCCGAGCACGGCCAGCCCCTCGGAGCCGAGCGCCCACAGAACCGGGTAGCCGAACCAGAGCACGACGGTGAGGTTCCGCAGGGTGTCGAAGATCTCGCCGGTGTTCGCCCGGGCGGCGTCTTCGGACCACTCCGCCAGCAGGATGTACACGACGACGAGGAAGAACGCGGTGCTGATTCCGAAGAACACCCACCGGATCAGGAGGGAACTCGTCGTCAGCGCGGCCGCGAGGCCGGTGACACACATCCCAATGTCCATCGTGATCGCGGTGAACAGCTTCGTGAAGTCAGTTCCAGCCAGCAGTCCGAGCGCCGCGAGGATCGCGGGCGTCGAGAACGTCCACGTCAGATACCGCCCCCACGGGGAGACGACCTCGCCTGTCCCGGCCAGTGGGTGGCCGGCGGGCATCTGCAACAACCCGACGGTGAGCCCGGAGACCAGACTGGAGTACGAGGAGATCGACACCAGCGGCACGAGCAGCGCGGCGACCCAGATCAGCTTCGCACGTGACGAGGAGAGGTTCCGACCCATGTAGACGAACAACAGGATCGAGACTCCCGCCAGCGCGATGTTTGCCCAGAACGAGGAACTCAGGAGGAAACTGTCCTGAATCGCTTGGAGCGCGTCCCCCTGTGTCTGGAGCGGTACGGTACTTCCTGCGGCCGTGTCGAACACTGTTGCTAGCACCATGGTTTTCGTTCGTGGAACCGTGATTGGTCACGGTTCCGCAACGCGTTTGAAGTACGGGACGACGGTTCAAGAACACGTCGAAATTCTACGGACGATCACAGAAGTGAGACGCAGTTACGTGGCCCCAGCGTCGACACCGAGACAGTTACGACCGGCGCGGCCCGAGACCGACCGTGACACGTGCCTCGGAGCCACGGCCGGCAGTCCGCGAGGCGCTCCAGACGGCGCTGGGTGCAGCGCAGTCGTCGTTCCGCGAGGCGGTCCGGGAACTCCTCGCGACACGGGAGTTGGCGGCGGCAGCCGAGATCGACCGACGACTGGAGACGGAGCCGACGCGGCCGGCGTTCGACAGTTGGGATCTTGACGCGCGCGTCCGACCGTTGGCGTGGCAGGCGTGGGTGCTCGACCGCGCGCCCCTCGGCGTGACGCTCACCGGGCCGGCGTACCACGACAACCCGTTGCGGTACGCGAACGTCGCCTTCCGGGAGCTGACCGGCCACGACGCGGCGCGGCTCGCGGGCGCGAACCCGCGACTGCTCCAGACGACGACGACCGACGGCGAACGGATCGCTGACTTCGTCGAGGCGTTGCGCACCTGGGAGCCGGTGACGGTCGAACTGGACAACGAACGAGCCGACGGCACCCCGTTCCGCAACCGGGTGTCGCTCGTCCCCGTCGCCGGCGACGACGGCACCGTCGAACACTGGTTCGGGGTGCAGGCGGCCGTCGCGTGGCCGGCGGGTCACCCGGACGAAGGTTGAAGTACGGAGCCGGGACCAGACCGCCCGTGACAGACACGACACCGCGAGTCCGGGAGCCGAGTTGCGGGACAGACACGGACAGTGTGACCCGTCGGTCGGGACCAGTCGAGCGAGAACGGGACACAGAGCGTCTCGTCCGGCGTGGTGAGTCGGCGCTGGCGGAGACGGACCAGGCCGCCGCGTTCCGGAGCCGGGGGGATCTACGGGCGCTCCGGCAGTTGGCGAGCGGGAGCGACAGTCCGGCGGTTCGAGAGCGGGCGACCGCAGTGGTCCGCGCGTTCGACCGACTCCGGATGGCCGTGTGGGGGGTCCGCCGGGTGGAGACACCGAACGATTGAGTGTCACGCCGCCTCAACGAGCGTCTATGACACGGATCGTACACACGGGCGACACCCACGTCGGCTACCGGCAGTACCACTCGCCGGAGCGACGCCGGGACTTCCTCGACGCCTTCGAGCAGGTGATCGCGGACGCCGTCGCCGACGACGCCGACGCGGTCGTCCACGCCGGCGACCTGTTCCACGACCGCCGGCCCGAACTGCCAGACCTGATGGGCGTGTTGTCAGTGTTGCGGGAGTTAGACGCCGCAGGCGTGCCGTTTCTCGCCGTCGTCGGCAACCACGAGTCCACCCGCGGCGGCCAGTGGCTGGACCTGTTCGAGTCGTTGGGGTTGGCGACGCGGCTCGGCGCGGAGCCCGTCGTCGTCGACGAGACGGCGTTATACGGGTTGGATCACGTCCCCGCCTCCCAGCGTGACGATCTCGACTACGAGTTTGACTCACACGACGCCGACAGCGCCGCACTCGTCGCACACGGGTTGTTCACGCCGTTCGCGCACGGCGACTGGGACACCGAGACCGTCTTGCGGGAGTCGACAGTCGCGTTCGACGCGGTGTTGCTCGGCGACAACCACACCCCCGACACCGCAGAGGTCGACGGGGCGTGGGTGACCTACTGCGGATCGACGGAACGGGCCAGCGCGAGCGAGCGGGACGGCCGCGGGTACAACATCGTCACCTTCGAGACTGGTGAAACGGCCGACCAGACGACGGTCGACATCCGCCGGCGAGGGCTAGACACCCGGGAGTTCGTCTTCGTCGACGCCGAACTCGGGTCGGGAGAGGGGGCCGAGCGCGTCCAGAGTCGGCTCGCGTCGTACGATCTCGCGGACGCGGTCGTCCTCGTCGACATCACCGGCGAGGGGGAGCCGGTGACACCCGCCGAGATCGAGTCGTTCGCGACCGAACACGGCGCGCTCGTCGCGCGGGTCCGCGACCGGCGGGAGATCGAGACGGAGGCGGCGGCGGTGTCCGTCGACTTCGCCGACCCCGACCGGGCCGTCCGTGAACGGCTGTCGGAGGTGGAACTGTCCGGTGCCGCCCGCGAGATCGACGACCTGGTCCGCGACGACGCGGTCGTCGACAGCAACCTCCGTGACCGTGTCACCGAACGGGTCCGCGAGCGGCTCGACGCTGGAACACTCACCGCCGACGCGGACGACACGAACGTCACCAGTGTGGACGAGACAAACGACGCCGGCGACACGAGCACCACCGCCGACACGGACGACGCAGACGACACGAACACCACCGCCGACGCAGACGACGCCGACGACGCGAACACCACTGACGACGCCGACGACGCGAACACCATCGACGACACGGACGACACAGACGACACCGCACAACTGACGATGGAGGATCTGACGTGATCTTCGAACGAGTCGTCCTCCGGAACTTCAAGCCGTACGGAGACGCGGCGGTCGACCTCTCGGATGGCGTGACAGTTGTCCACGGGCTCAACGGCAGTGGGAAGTCCTCGTTGTTGGAGGCGTGTTTCTTCGCGTTGTACGGCGCGCGCGCACTCGACGGGACACTGTCGGACGTGATCACGAACGGTGCCGGGGAGACGGACGTGGAGCTGTGGTTCAGCCACGACGGCCAGCGGTTCCACGTCACCCGCGAGGTGCGGACGCACGGCGACCGGGCCAGCACCGCGATGTGTACGCTGGAGACCGACGACGGCAGCGTCGTCCGGGACGGAGCGACGGACGTGCGCGCGTTCGTCACCGACCTCCTGCGGATGGACGCCGAGGCGTTCGTCAACTGCGCGTACGTCAAACAAGGGGAGGTGAACGAACTGATCGAGGCCAGCCCCAGCGCCCGCCAGGATACGATCGACGACCTGCTCCAGTTGGGGCGACTGGAGGAGTACCGCGACCGTGCTGGACAGGCCCGACTCGGCGTCGAGGACGTGTTGGAGGGTCGACGAGGCGCACTGGAGAACCTCGACGACCGGATCGAACGCAAGGAGGCGAAGGAACTCCCACAGCGGCTCAACGAGTTGGAGTCGACGCTCAACGAGGTCGACGACGACATCGACCAGTACGAGACGGAACGCGAGAAGGCGGCGGAGACGAGAGACGACGCCCGCGACACGCTCGCGACGTACGAGGACCAACGCGAGGAGCTGTCGGAGTTGGAAAAAGAGATCGACACCCTGGAGACGGAGATACGCGAAAGCGAGACGGAGCGTCGCGAGGTGGAGAGCGAACTGGCCGCGGCTCGCGAACGACGGAGCGAGGCGGAGACGGCCCTCCGGGAGGCCGTCGCCGACAGCGACATCGAAGACGGCGAACCGGAGACAGTTCGGGAGCGACGCGACACGCTTGACGAGCGGGAGTCGGAGCTCCGCGAACGGTTGCTCGACGCCAGAGACGAGGTGACAGACGCGACGAACCGCGCCGAGGAACGGACGGCGACGGCGACGGAGAAACGCGACCGGGCAGAGGAGGAACGCGAACGCGCGGAGACGCTCGCGTCGAAACGCGAGGAGGATCGTGAACGACTGACCGAACTGCGAGAGAAACGCGAACAGGCGACCGAGAAGCGCGAGCGACTCCGCGAGGCGTTCGCGGACGCCCCCGTCGATGTCGGTGAGGCCGCCGACCTGCGGGAGTCGATCCGAGAGGAGCGCACGGAACTCGACGAGGAGGTCGAAGACGTGCGGACGGACCTGAAAGAGGCACGGAGCGCGGTCGAACGCGGTGAGGAACTGCTGGCGGCGGGCAACTGCCCGGAGTGTGGCCAGCCAGTCGCGGACTCGCCACACGTCGACACGCTCGACGAGCAGCGCGAACGGGTCGGACAGCTAGAGACGGAACTGGCAGAACTGCGGGAAGATCGCAGTCGGCTGACAGAGCGACGCGAACGGGCCGAGGAACTCCGCGAGGTGGAGCGTGATCTGGACGGCGTTGGAGACACACTGTCGTTGCTCGACGACCAGATCACGGAGGTCGAATCCCGGATGGAGGAACGCGGCGAACAGATCGAGCAACACCGGAGTCGAGCAGCGGAGTTGGAGTCGGACGCCGAGACGGCGGCCACAGACGCCGAGACGGCCGAGGAGACGGCGGCGGCGGCGCGCGAACGGGTCGCGGACTGCAACCGAGAACTGAGCGCCGTGTCGGAGGCGGTCGACCGGCTCGACGAGATCGACAACCACCGGACCGACCGGGAGCAGGCGGCCGCGGAGATCGACCGGTTGACCGAGCGGCGCGACGGGTTGGAAACACTGAACGACCAACGACGCGACAGCCTGGCGGAGAAACGGTCACGGCGCGACGAACTCGCCGCCGCGGTCGACGACGAGGCCGTCGAGTCGGCACGCGAACGGCTCGCGGAGGCGGAGTCGTACATCGACCGCGTCGACGAGACGCTGTCGAACCTCCGTGACCGCCGGGACGAACTGACCAACCAGATCGGCGCGGTGAGGAACGAACTCGACGAACTCGACGGACTGCGGAGCGAGCGGGCGACGGTCGCCGAGGACGTGTCCGCGCTGGCGTCACTGCGCGAGGAGACCGCGGAGTTGGCCGGCACGTACGCCGACCTCCGGGCGGAGTTGCGCCAGCGCAACGTCGACGCCTTGGAGAGCCGGCTCAACGAGACGTTCGATCTGGTGTACGGCAACGACGCCTACTCACACATCGAACTCGACGACAGCTACGAGCTGACAGTGTACCAGAAGGACGGCGAGCCGTTGGAGCCCGCGCAGCTGTCCGGCGGCGAACGGGCGTTGTTCAACCTCTCTCTGCGGTGTGGGATCTACCGCCTGCTCGCCGAGGGGGTGGAGGGTGCGGCGCCGACGCCCCCGTTGATCCTCGATGAACCGACCGTCTTCCTCGACGACGGCCACGTCGCGCGACTGGTGGATCTGGTCGAGCAGATGCGTGGGTTCGGGGTCGCACAGATCCTGATCGTCTCGCACGACGACGAGTTGGTCGACGCAGCCGACGATCTCGTTCGGGTAGAGAAGGACCCGACGACCAACCGCTCGTCCGTCGAACGGATCGAGAACGCGTCGTTGGCCGCGTTGCGGGAGCCGGCAGACGACTGATACCCCAGAACAGACCGAGGAGAACTGGGCGAGTCGCTCAGCGCAGTCGCTCGACGGCCGTGTCGGCGTCGTCGGTCGGCGCGTACCCTGGTCGGCCGGCGACGGTCGTCTCTCGAACGAGCCCAGCCGCACGAAACTCCGCGAGCAGGCCGTGGAGGTCCGACTCACAGAGATCGTAGGCGGCAGTCAGCGTCTCGGCGGCCGTCGGCCCGCGGTCGACGAGTTCGACGAGGAGTCCGAGCGCGCGGTCGTCGGGACACGCGAGCACCGCACGACGGACGGGCCCAGCCAGGCCGTCGGCGGCGGCCGCCAGCGGCGGGTCGTCGACGGCCGACAGCGACTCGTTCGGGCGGTACGACTCCTCGCCGGTGTCGGGGTCGCGGACCAGACTCGACTCACTCGACCGTTTGACGAGCAGGAGTCTATGGCCGTCGTCGTTGGTGACGGTCTGCACGGGCGAGATTGGTGGGCGACGAGCAAACGACTGTCGATCAGCGGTAGCGAAAGTCACTCTCGTCGCGGCTCTCGTCGCCCGGCGCGTGCGGGAACACGCCGTCGTCGGGTGACTCCATCTCGATACTGTCTGGGGGTTGGCCGGCGTCGTCTAACACTTCGCTCGTGACGGTGATCGGACACTCGAACCGGATCGCCAGCGCGATGGCGTCCGAGGGTCGGGCGTCGAAGACGAACTCCCGGGATTGGCCGGCGTCGTACGACTCCGCGTCGATCTTCGCGTAGAAGGTGCCGTCAGTGAGGTCGTCGATCCGGACGCCGTCGACGGCGCCGCCGAACTCCGTCACCATCTCGACGACCAGGTCGTGGGTGAGCGGGCGTTCGAACACGCGGTCGGACAGCCCCATCCGGATCGAGTTGGCCTGGTCGCGAGTGACGAAGATCGGCAGTAACTGCCCGTCCGCGCGGAGGATCACGGCCGGAATCTCGTCCCCGTCGGGCCCGACGCCGACCCCGATTCCCGCGATCTCTGCCTCGTAGCTCATACGTTCTGTACGGAGGCGGGGTACGAATAGGTGCCGCCGCCGCGCGGTTCTCGACGGCGGCCACAGCACAGTCGGGAGAAAGGACAGTCACTTGTATCGACCGCGTGGAGTTATGGTATGTTGATCACGATCTCCGGACCACCGGGGAGCGGCAAGTCGACGACGGCGGCACATCTCGCGGAGGTGTTCGATCTCGATCACGTCTCTGGCGGGGACACGTTCCGCGAGATGGCGGCCGAACGCGGGCTCTCGCCGGTCGAGTTCAACGAACTTGCCGAGGACGACGACCAGATCGACCGCGATCTGGACCGCCGGCTCCGCGAGACCGCGGTCGAACGCGACGAGTTGGTGTTGGAGTCGCGACTCGCCGGCTGGCTCGCCGGCGGACACGCCGACATGCGGATCTGGTTGGACGCCCCACTGGACGTTCGTGTCGAACGGATCGTCGACAGAGAACAGAAGAACCTGTCCGTCGCCCGCGAAGAGACCCGTCGCCGTGAGGAGAGTGAGGCCAAACGCTACGCCTCCTACTACGACATCGACATCGGCGACCGGTCGATCTACGATCTCGTCGTCAACACCGGCCGGTGGGGGGAGACGGCCGTCACGAATCTCATCACCGACGCCGTCGAACGCTACGAGCCGGCCGGCGACGAAGGGCAGGAACCGGTTGAGGGCGTCCGTTACGAGTTCTGATGTCGCTCCGTCCGGCCCCCGAGACGCGCGCCGCCCGCGACCGACTCGACTTTGGTGTGGTCAATCTCGACAAGCCGCCCGGACCGTCGGCACACGAGGTGACCGCGTGGGTACGTGACCTCGCGGGTGTCGACCGCGCGGCCCACGCCGGAACGCTCGATCCGAAGGTGACCGGCTGTCTCCCGATCCTGTTAGGTGACGCGACACGGCTGGCACAGGTGTTTCTGGAGGGCGCAAAGGAGTACGTCGCTGTGCTCGAACTCCACCGTTCGGCACCCGCCGACACGCGGGCGATTCTCGACAGCTTCGAGGCGGAGCTGTACCAGAAACCACCCCGAAAGTCGGCCGTCCGGCGGCGGCTCCGCACCCGGACGGTGTACGATCTGGAGTTGCTCGACCAACGGGATCGACAGCTGTTGCTCCGGATTCGGTGTGAGTCCGGGACGTACGTCCGGAAGCTGTGTCACGATCTGGGGTTGGCGCTGGGCACCGGCGGCCACATGGGGAATCTCCGCCGGAGCGGGACGGACCCGTTCGACGACCGTGATCTGGTGTCGTTGCACGACCTCGCGGACGCGTTGGCGTTCGACGAGGACGGCGACCCGGAGCCACTCGCCGAGGCCGTCGCGCCCGCCGAGCGCGCACTGCGACACCTCCCGCGGGTGACGATCCCCGAAAACGCCGCCCGCGAGGTTGCGGAGGGTGCACCGGTGTACGCGCCCGGCGTGATCGCTGTCGATCCCGCGCCCGATCCGGTGACTGTCGGTGGGGACGGTGAGGCTGGAGACGCCGCTCCCTCCGAGGGCGATATCGTCGTCTGTCTGACCCCCGACAACGCCGCGGTGTGTCTGGGGACGCTCGTCGCCGATCCGAGCCTGTCGTCGGGTGAGGTAGTGTCGTTAGAACGTGTGTTAGTTTGACCTCCTCCCACCCCGTCGGGTGGGATTCCCACGGCACCGCACCGCTTGGGTGGGCGTTTCAGGTTCGCAGCCTGGTCGACATGACCGGACTCCTGGCAGGGCCAAGCCGCCGTTACTCCTATCCCATACTGGGAGTCAGAGTTACTTTCTGTCCGGAACCCACTGCCAGCGGTTCGAAAGGGGTTCTTTC
>ERZ1034486.166-NODE-166-length-19173-cov-5.978659_pt1 | contig 19173 bp, 19 predicted proteins | sample MGYA00520683_ERZ1034486 | MGnify/ENA primary metagenome ERZ1034486 (study PRJEB33760, sample SAMEA4777685) | hypersaline lake metagenome | biome: hypersaline environment; feature: brines | place: Spain | collected 2012-08 | depth 0 m ...
CGTCCGTCGTCTCCTTCGCTGTCGCGCTCGTCGCTGGCGTCGCTGTCTGTTTCGGGTTCGTCGCGCTCGCCGTCACTTTCGCCGTCGCGCTCGCCGTCACTTTCACCGTCGCGTTCGTCGCTGGTGTCGCTGTCTGTTTCGGGTTCGTCGTTGTCGACGCTGTCACTCTCGGTGTCGTCGCCCGACAGCTCGGCGGGAGTCGTCTCTGCCCGTGCGGACTTCATCCTCGCGGTGAACTCCTCGGGCGACACGTCCTGTGCCTCCAACATCCGTTTGACCGCCGGGTCCGGTTGGTTGTCTGACGCCGCGCCGGTCGTCCTGATCGGACCGTCCGGCGTCGTCTGGTCCGGCTCCCCGTCGGTCGTCTCCTCGTTGTCTGACATCGTCTCCTCTGGTGTGTCGTTCGTCGCCGACGCCCCGTCGGTCGCGACCCGCGGTGTCGCGTCGTCTGCGTCGACCGACTGCGACGCGGTGTCGGTCGACGACGACGCGGTGTCGACCGACGGCGACGCGGTGTCGGTCGCAATCCCCTGTCGGTGGTGAAGCAGGTCCGCGAGTCGGTCGGTGTCGACACCCTCGGCGGCCAGATCCGGCTCCGTCTGCCGCCCGACCACCGGGACGGGCACCGACTCCACCGCGTCGGTCACGGCGGCCGCGAACGTCTGGCTCCCGCCGGCGACGTGGTCGCCGTCCATCCACGGCGGGAGCCGCCACCCCGTGCCGTCGTAGAGGGTGTACTCCGCGCGGTCGCCGGTGCCCCAGACGACGCTGTCGAGATCGTTGAACAACCGGTTGGCGCCGCGGTGGGCGTGGACCATCACCGTCTCCGTCGGGTCGACCGCGTCGTGAACGGCGGTCAGTGCCGCTCTCGTCGGGTGGTTGACGATCTCGTAGTCGTGGAGCGTACACCGCGCGTCCGTCAGCGGCTCCGCGCCGGAGCCGACCAACTGGATCACGCTCCCGTTTGGGTCCTCTCGCAGCAGGCCAAACATCCGTCCACTGGAGCGTTCACGCGGAATCTCCGGGCCGGCGACCGTCACGGCACCGTGTTCGAGACAGGTCCGCGGGTCGTCGAACCGCGGGATCGACTCCACACCCGGCCGGTCGTACCCCAACCGCTCGTACAGCTTCGCGGCCTGTCCGACCACCCGGACCGGCACCCGCAGTTCGTACTGCTCGACGATCGCCGACAACAGGTACGCGACGTGGACGCCCGTCAGCCCGCTGGCGGCCACGAGTGTTCGTTTCCCGCCGCCGGCGTGTTCCAACGCAGTGCCCAACGCCTCCGTCAGCGCCGTCTCGAACCGGTCGTTCGTCGAGGCCGTCAGGAACAACACGTCGACGGGCGGGAGCGTGTCCGCCGGCAGTCCCGGGTAGCCCGCGACCCGCCGTCGGGTGAAATCCCCCGTCGCCAACAGACGGTGGGTGTCCTCGCCGTCCGTGACGGTGACGAGCCACCCGACCGCGCCGGGCGCGTGCCCGGCCGGCACCGGCTGGACCGACACCTCGGCGGTGAGTTCTCGTGGCTCCGCCACCGGCGTGATCGCGTCCCGAACCGCTCGCGAGGAGTCGACGCCGTACTCCGTCCCGGCCACGTCGAGCACGTCACCGAGGATCGCCCCCGTCGCCGGCGACACGAGGATCGGCACCCCCTCGCGGTGTGCCGCCGCTAACGTCGCGTAGTGGTCGAGGTGGGCGTGTGTGAGACAGATCCCGACCAGTCGGTCGTCCGGCTCCGTGAGTGCGTCCACGTCGACGCCGTTGCCCGCGTCGACGAGCAGACACGGGGTCGATTCCTCGTCCCCGCGGAACCGCAACAGGAACGACTCGTTGCCCGCTGCGGGGTTGGCGTGTTGGTACGAGACGCGCACGTGGCGTGGTAGGTACTCACACAGTGTTATTCCTTCGCATTTATTTGCCACGGTCTAGCACTTCTCTCCGCCGAGGCAGGTTAACAAGCGAGACGTAGAAAAAGATACCCCGACACCCACCGAGAGCAACCACGCTATCTGTGCTCGACCGAACGAGAGCTGGAGACGGGAACAGACGCCGGGTACGTGCCTCTTGGGACGCTAGCTCTGGCCATCCCGGCGGTTCACGTCACTGGAGCGGGTTGTCGAACCAGTCCGTCTTGTACGTGGCACCGACCTTGACGATGGTGCCACAGACGGAACAGTCGATCGGTGAACAGAGGTTGACGCAGACATCGCCCCCGCCGATCCCGAGTGAAATCCGAGCCTCTTCGCCGCCGTTCCTCGTCTCGAAGCCGACTTCCCCACAGATCTCGACGGAACCAGCGGGGAGCTTCCCGGGGAGTTTTGTCCCGGCGTCGAGGCAGAAGCCGTCGTACTTCCCGGGTCCGATACCGAAGCTCAGCCCTGCCAGCCCCAGCGTTATCTCCGTGTTTCCACTTGAGAAAACCAGATCCATGAATAACGAACCGCTGACTTCGACAGCACTCGTCCCGGTGACTTTGAACCCGGCGCTGACAGAAGAACACAGTTCGAATCCCTCAATAGTGGTGCAACTGAGGTCTCCGCCGACGGTGAAGGTGTTGCGGTACTGGCTCTGGAACTCTCGGTCGACGGTGATGGGAGCGTTCCGCTCGCGGTGTGCGCCAGGTTCGGCAATCTCGTAGTACTCGCCCGACGGCGGTCGCGCGTTCTTGCGCTCGCCGAAGTAGATGTCCGGGTGGTCTTCAGTTGCCGTTCGAACGGCCGGATTGCCTCGTCAACTCGTCGGCGCGTGTTGAGCCAGATCCCGGCGGGGGGGTCGGTGTGAGTCTCGTTGTGGAGTCGTCACCGTCGAGTCCCGACCGTCGTTCCCCGCGGGTGCGGTACCGTTCGAGCAGGAGCTTGGCGGCTCCGAGACCGCCAGCAGCGACAACGGGCCACACAGCTTGTGCCGTCGAATCGCCGAGAACCGGGGAGAAGACAAATTCGCTCGTGACCAACGTCACGAGCAGGTAGATGGCCGACGGGAACAGCCCGAAGATGTAGATCAACATGTAGGTTGCCTGCATGTCGAGCACCATGTACTCTGTCAGTCGTTCGTACCGGCCGGTGGCGACGTGACACCGATAGAACCGAGCGATCTGTGCGACGACGATAATCGCACCGACGGCGGCGACGACCGGTCGGTCGAACACGGCGAAGGCGGCGATCAGTTCCGAGGTACTCCCGCCACTTCTCCACCCGATCCCGCCGTCGGTGGCGAGCCCGGACCCGACACCGAGCACACCGATCGCCGTGAGGAGCGCCGTCGGGACGGCAAACCGGAGGTTCTTCGGGTAGACCGGTGGGACACCCGGGAGCGACAACTGTCTGTCGGCGTCGAACCGCTCGTCGATCCAGTCGACCGGCCCCGGTAAGAAGAGAGCGCCACGCTCCCGAACCGCCGTCTCCGGTCGTGTGACCAACGCGAGCCCACCGTACAACAGCCACACTGTCACGAGTTCGACGAAGATCCAGATCCCGACCACAGTGATTGCGAGATCGAACACGAGAGACGTAACTACGACGAGCACTACTGGGACGGCGAGTACTCCAAAATCAATCTGCTCGGCGTCCATTTTGTTACCACACAAACGTACCTGATCGTCAGACATGATTGTTTCGACAAGCCGGAACGAGACGAGGAACGACGGCCGCGAGCAGCCACGGGCGGCCCGGACTCACCACTCCATCTTCCAGGCCGACCGCTCACCGTCACGCGAAGAGACGTGTTCCAACACCGGCATCGTCCCGACAGTCGTGTCGACCACGCCCTTGAACGCGCCGCGGCCGAAGGAGTCCGGGTAGGGGTACGCGTCGGTGAGACCGACACGCGCGCTCCGGTCGCCGGTGGACTCGAAGGTGTACCCGCCGCCGGGAGCGTCCATCTCGCTGTCTCTGTACGCGTCCCGGTGGGCGTCGTCCAAGAACGCGAGCCGTTCCTCGACGCCGGCGACACCGTCTGGCCACGGGACGGCTTTCGCGGCGGCGCGGCCTCCCTTCTCCATCGTCTTTTCTCCCGCCTCCTGCTCCAGTCGTTCGAAGGCGGTGACGATGTCGCCGGTCCGGTACCACTCGTCGGTGTCGGCACCGCCCAACACCTCGTCGAACACCGCCTCCACCCGGCGCTCGAACACCGGCGACACGTCGGCTGCCGCCTCCACGAACGAGGCGACGTACCGCCCGTCGCCCTCCGAGTCGGGGTCGTACGCTGGCATACGTATATTATTACGCTTTCTCTGCACTACTACCTTTCGACTAGCAGCCGAGCCAAACACGGCAGCCGTTCGGCGACGAGTGGCCACCCTCCGCGTCCGAGACCGACCGCGTTGTTGATACCCGAGGCGACCGTACGGCTGGTAGTGAGTGTCACGGCGACGGTCGAGATCGATGCCCCGCCGGCGGCGGTGTGGGAGACGCTGACGGCGTTCGGGCGGTACGGCGCCTGGAACCCGTTGATCACCCGGATCGAGGCGGAGCCAGTCGAGGGTGCAACGGTGCAGGCGGTGATCAACCAGCCGCGGTTCCCGCCCGTGCCGATTCGGGCGACGATCACCCGTGCCGATCCGGACCGGGAGTTGGCCTGGGAGACACAACTCCCCGGCGGGGGATTGTTGCGGGTGAGTCACGCGTTCCAACTCCGGCCGGTTGCCGGCGGCGACCGCACCGCGTTCAGTCAGGTGGAACGGCTCGACGGCCCCGTCGGTGCCGCCGTGCCGGAGGCGCTCGTGGGCTTCCTCGCGGACGGGTTCGACGAGATGAACGCGGCGCTGCGCCGGCGGGTCGAGACGGGAGCACCGGCCAGTGGACCGGGAGAGTCGCCCGACCACAACCCGTAAGCGGGCCGCGACCCTGTTGATTGTGTGGACGACATCGTCGACTGGCTCCGCAATCGGCCGTACTACCAGGGGCAGGTGGCAGACAGTCGCGTTCTCCCCGGCCGAGAGCCGTCGTTCACCGACGTGGCGCTGGAGTCACGGCTCGCGGACGCGCTCGCGGACCGCGGGATCGACGAGCTGTACGACCACCAGGCGGCCGCAATCGAGGCCGTCCGCGGGGGTGACAACGTCGTCCTTGCCACCCGGACGGCAAGCGGCAAGAGTCTCGCGTACACGGTGCCGGCGTTCGAGCGAGCGATGGGCCACGGCGGGCGGACGTTGTATCTCGGCCCGCAGAACGCGCTGATTCAGGACCAACTGGAGACGCTCTCCGCGTTGGCCAACGACCTGGGGTTCGGCTCGCGCGTCTCCGTCGACCAGTACACTGGCCGGATGAGCGACGGGGAGAAACGCGACGTGCGCGACCGCCGACCGACCGTCCTGTTGTCGAACCCCGACATGGTCCACTACGCGTTGCTCCCGCACGCCTACCGGCTGTGGGAGTGGTTCTTCTCCTCGTTGGAGTTGGTGGTGATCGACGAGGTGCACAGCTACCGCGGCGTGTTCGGCAGCCAGGTCGCGCTCACGCTCCGGCGGCTCCGCCGGCTCTGTGAGCGGTACGACGCCGACCCGCAGTTCGTCTGTTGCTCCGCGACCATCGGCAACCCCGTCGAACACGCCGCCCGGACGGTCGGTGCCGAGGAGTCGTCGTTCACGCTCGTCGACGAGGACACCTCCGGGCGGGGGCCGCGCCACTGGGTGTTGTGGAACCCGCCGGAGTACTCCGACCGCCAACAGGAACGCCAGAGCGGCCGCCGGAAGTCCAGCCACACGGAGACGAAACAACTGTTCGTCGATCTGCTCGCACAGGGCCACCAGACACTCGCGTTCACTCGGGCGCGCCAGACCGCCGAACGGTACGCCACCGACAGCGCGGACGAACTCCGACAACGCGGGGAACGCGACCTCGCGAGCGGTGTCGAGGCGTACCAGGCGGCGCTCACCAACGACCGCCGCCGCGACATCGAGGACGGGCTCCACAAAGGCGACGTGCGCGGGGTCTGGTCGACGAACGCGCTCGAACTCGGTGTCGACGTGGGCGGGCTCGACGCCGTCTTACTCGACGGCTACCCCGGCACCCGGATGTCGGCGTTCCAACAGGCCGGGCGAGCGGGGCGGGGTGACGACCCGGCGCTGGTGGTGATGGTGGGCGGCGAGGACCAACTCGACCAGTATCTGATGGCGGAGCCGGACGACTTCTTCGAGGGCGAAGCCGAAGACGCGGTCGCGGACCCGGACAACGACACCCTGTTGCCGGACCATGTCGCGGCCGCCGCCGCGGAAAACTGGCTGTCACCCGACGACGACCGCCACTTCGGGCCGACGTTCCCCGAGGTGGTCGGGAAACTGGAGACGGACGGCGTGCTCGCGCGCCGCGACACCGCCCAGGGGACGCGGTGGACACACGCGGGCGAGGAGAGCCCGCACTACTCGATGAACCTCCGGACTGTCGAGGACCGCGAGATCAGCCTCCGAGACGCCCGTTCGAACGAGGAGATCGCCTCACTCTCCTTCGGTGACGCGCTCCGGGACGCCCACCCGGGCGCCGTCTACCACCACCAAGGGACGGACTACGAGGTGACCGATCTGGATCTGGACCGTGACACCGCCAAGCTCCAACCCACCTACGCAGACTACTACACCTCCGTGTTGACGGACAAGGACGTGACGTTGGGTGAGGAACACGACCGGAAGACGCTGTCCGCGCGGCCGGACGTGACCGTGCGGTTCGGCACCGTCACCGTCCGCGAGCAGATCACCGGGTTCGAACGGAAAGACGCCTCGACCGGGGAGACGCTGGGCCGGGAGTCGTTGGACCTGCCGGAGACGAGCCTGGAGACGCGGGCGTTCTACTACACCGTCCCCGAGGACCTGGAGGTCGCAATGCGGGCCCACGGCGGCGAGTACGGGTTCAACGGTGGGATTCACGCCGCCGAACACGGGAGTATCTCGTTGTTGCCGTTGTGGCTGTTGTGTGACCGCGGGGACGTGGGTGGGCTGTCGACCCCGTACCACCCGGAGCTGGACGCACCGACGGTGTTCGTCTACGACGGCCACCCGGGCGGGGTCGGGATCACCCGCACCGCGTTCAACGACGTGGAGGCACTGCTCGGCCAGACCGCACGGATGATCGCCGGCTGTGACTGCGAGGAGGGGTGTCCCGCCTGCGTCCAGTCGCCCCACTGCGGGAACGCCAACGACCCCCTCTCGAAGCCGGAGGCGGCGACGCTCGCGGCGGAACTGGCGGGGATCGAGGTGGACGGCGGGATCGCGGCCGCAGACGAACAGTAGTTCTCGGATACTCTCGGAGGCTGGTCTCCGTGCGCTCGCCTACGAGTCGTGCGGGAGCGAGAGCACGGTCGCCTCGCCAGTCAGCACGGTCGTCTCCTCGGTCGCGGCGACGGTGTCGACACGCAGTCGGTCGCCGTCCAGTTGTTCGACCACCTCTACCTCGGCGGTGACCGTGTCGCCGGGCGCGACGGGTGCCTCGAAGGAGAGTTCCTGGCTGTCGTAGACGACATCACCCGGCAGCGCCGCCAACGCCGCGCTGACGACGCCCGCGGTGAACATCCCGTGTGCGACACGCCCACCGAACAACCCGTCGACGGCGTACTCCGCGTCGAGGTGGAGTGGGTTGTCGTCGCCCGTCACCGCGGCGTAGTCGTCGATCGTCGCCTCCGTGACCGTCACCGCCTGTGTGGCGGTGTCTCCGGGTTCTGCGACTGGCACACGCGGCTGTCGGTGCCGACGGGTGGAAAACCCCGAGGTTAACCTGTGAAGCGGGGGGTTGAAGACGACGGCCGGGCTCCACGCCGGTGTGCAGACAGTCACCAGAGACGGCGTTGAGATCGCCTACGAGGAACGTGGCCAGCCGTCCGGGGACGCAGACTCCGTCGTGTTGGTCGAGGGACTGGGGTACGGGCGGTGGATGTGGCGCTGGCAGGCCGAGGCACTGGCCGACGACTACCACCTCCTGTTGCCGGACAACCGGGGCACCGGGGACTCCGACGCGCCAGAGGGGCCGTACACGATCGGCCAGATGGCCGCCGATCTGGAGGCCGTCCTCGCGGACGCGGGCGTCGAGTCGGTCCACGTCGTCGGCGCGAGCATGGGCGGGATGATCGCCCAACGGCACGTGCTCGACTACGACCGCGCCGCGTCGGTCGCGTTGTTCTGTACCTCGCCGGGCGGCGACGAGGCGGTGCCGACCCCGGACGCGACGATGGCACGGATGTTCTCCGTCCCGGACGACGCCGACGAGCGCGAGGCGATCCGCCACAAGATGGCGCCCGCGCTCTCGGAAGGGTTCCCCGAGCGCGAACCGGAGACGGTCGAACGGATCGTCGACTGGCGGCTCGACTCCGACGCGCCGCCGGCGGCCCGGGAAGCGCAGGCGGGCGCCGTCGCGGCGTTCGACGCCAGCGGCGAACTCGACGAGATCAGCGTGCCGACACTGATCCTCCACGGCACCGGGGATCAGGTGTTGCCGGTCGAGAACGGGGAACTGCTCGCGGACGCGCTCGCGGACGCGCAGGTGACGTTCTACGAGGACGGTCCGCACCTGTTTTTTATCGAGGAGTCCGACCGCGTGAACGACCGGCTCCGAGGGTTCCTCGATGACGCCTGAGGGGGCGTTGCCGGCGACTGGGCACGCCAACGACTGGGTCGGCGATTGGAGTGCGCGCCGACGCCGGCTCTCGCCGGACCGTGTCGGGCTGGTCGACGCCGACACCGGCCGGGCGTTCAGCTACGCCGATCTCGACGACCGTGCGAACCGGACGGCGCGGCTCTGTCGTGTACACGGCGTCGAGAAAGGTGACCGTGTTGCGGTGCTCTCGCGCAATCGGCCGGAACTCGTCGACCTGTTTTTCGCGACCGGGAAGCTCGGGGCGGTGCTCGCGCCGTTGTCCCACCGACTCGCGGCGCCGGAGTTGGGGACGATGGTGTCGGCGGTCGCGCCGGAACTGCTGGTCGTCGAGGAACCGTTCACCGATCTCGCCGCGGACGTGCTCGCGAGTGACGCGTTCGATCTCGACGCAGGCGACGGGACGGACGGCACAGAGCCGACAGTCGTCGTGGTCGGCGGAGAGAGCAGTGGAGCCAGCGCGGACGACTCGGTTGCCGACACGCGGTGGGACGAGACACTCCCGGCAGACGACACACCAGTCGACCGCCCGGACATGGCGCTCGCCGACCCGCACCTGTTTCTCCACACCGGCGGGTCGACCGGGGTGCCCAAGGAGACGGTGCTCCCACACCGCTCGATCCTGTGGAACTCGTTCAACACAATCACCGCGTGGGGCCTCCGGCCGGCGGACACGACGCCGATGACGTTCCCGATGTTCCACACCGGCGGGTGGAACGTGTTGACGGTGCCGTTGTTCCACCTCGGCGGGACGGTGGTGATCGCCCGCGAGTTTGACCCCGGACAGGTGTTGCGGCTGGTCGACGAGCGGGACGCGACGGTGTTGATCGCCGTGCCAGCGGTGTTGCGCGCGATGGCGGAGCACGACCGGTGGGCCGACACCGACCTGTCGACGCTCCGATTCGCCAAGTCCGGCGGCGGGCCGTGCCGCAACGCGGTCTTGGAGTCGTGGTGGGATCGGGACGTGGACCTCTCACAGGGGTACGGGCTGACGGAGTGTGGGCCGAACAACTTCGCGATGCCAGACGACTGGCCCCGCGAGAAGGCCGACTCCGTCGGCGTCCCGGCGCCCCACGTCGACGCCCGCATCGTCGACGAGTTCGGCGATCCGCTCCCGGACGGCGAGGTCGGGGAACTGGAGCTGTCAGGGCCACACGCCGCCGACCGGTACTGGCAGAACCCCCGCGAGTCGCGCCGGACGTTCGGCGACGACGAGAGTGACCGCTGGGTCGCGACCGGCGACTTGGCGCGTGTCGACGCGGACGGCTACTACCACATCGAAGGCCGGGTGAAGAACATGTTCGTCTCCGGCGGCGAGAACGTCTACCCGCCGGCCGTCGAGGACGCGATTGCGGACCACCCGAAGGTGTCGGAGGTGGTCGTGATCGCCGTCCCGGACGACCAGTGGGGGACGGTCGGCCGCGCGGTCGTCGCGGGTGAGGAGTCGCTGACGCTCGATGAACTCCGCGGGTTCCTCGACGACCGCCTCGCGCGGTTCAAACACCCGCGGTCGCTCCGCTTCACCGACGAGATTCCCACCTCCGGGCCGTCGAAGATCGACCGCGGGAGCGTGCAGGATCGGTTCGGTGAGGAGTGAGAGGGCAGTCCGAGGTGAGTGTTCGTTCGAACTGAACTGTCTCGGTGCCTCGTCGTGACGACTGCGAAAACACAGACCCCCGAGAGAACCGAACGTCGCAGGTGGGTCACTGCGACCCACCCACAACCCGGCGAGTCGTCTGACTACTCTGCGCCGCCGTGCTCGCTGTCGGTGTCGACGGCGAGGAGGATGAGGTTGCTCAACACCGCGAGCGCCTCCTCACGCTCGGCGGTGGTGATGACGTACTCCTCAGTGAGGAGACTGACATCGTACTGACGATCCACCGGCAGGTCGTTCTCGGTACCGACGGTCTTGGCCTCGCGCACGTCGTTGATCGCTTCGGCGGCGACCGCGGTGAGCACGAGCAGGTCGTCAGTCGACACTGGCTCGTTGTCGACGAGCGCCGACTGCACCGTATCGCAGGCACCGACGAGTGCGTCCTGTCGACTCTCGGGAATCGTCGTCTCCCGGAGCCGTTCGATGGCGGCCTCGTAGCTGCCGACTGTTCGGTCGCGTCGCTGTTCGTCCGTCGCGCCGCCACGTTTTTGTGGCGGAGAATCCTTCGAACTCATGTCGTGAGCGACCTCACGACACGGGGGAGGTAAGGGCCCTATCCCTTACCACCTCTCTCGAAGCGGAATCCCTCTCCCGTGCCGTACGCCTCCATAGTCGCCCCGCTAACTTAGTAGTATCGGTAATTCGAGCGTAAGTTCATGCGCTCCGGCAACAGACCGGAGTGACAGATACGTGAAAAGAGCGGTCGGTGTTGTCAGTTCTCGCTTTCGTCGTCCGCGTGCTCCTCGTGACCGTCGTGGGCGTCTGCGTGCTCCTCGTGATCGCCGGCGTCGTGAGCGTTACCGTCCGCATCTGCGTGTGTGTCGTCTGCGTCCGTCTGGTCGTCGTGGTCGCCGGCGTGTTCGTCGTCGCCGTGTCCGTTCGTCTCGCCCTCGTCGTGTCCATCGCCCTCGTCGTGTTCGTCCGTTTCGCCCTCGTCGTGTTCGTCCGTTTCGCCCTCGTCGTGTTCGTCCGTCTCGCCCTCGTCGTGTCCATCGCCTTCGTCGTGTTCGTCCGTCTCGCTCTCGTCGTGTCCATCGCCTTCGTCGTGCTCGTCGGCGTCACCGTGCTCGTCCAGCTCGATCGACTCGGGGCCGTCGTCCTGTTCGGTCTGCTCGTCTTCCTCGGCAACATCGACGGGGCCGTCGTCTTCTTCTTTCGGGATACGGACGCGGAGCGTGCCGTTCTCGGCGAGGGTCGCCTCGGCTGCCGTCGGGTCGACACTGGCGTCCTCGGGCAGTTCGGCGGTGCCGTCCAGCGACAGCCCGCGACCGGGGAACCGCATCTCGAACTCCTCGTGGAACTCCCGGAAGCGGTCGACTTTCACCTTGACGGCGTCCTCGCGGAACTGAACCTGGATGTCGCTGTTGGTCGTGCCGGGGGCGTCGAAGACGGCGAGGTAGGCCTCTTCGGATTCGAGCAGGTCGTACGCCAACGGCCGGCGTTCCTGCACCTTGCTCACGCCGCGGCCGACCCGTTCTAGCAACCCCTCGATTGCGGACTCGCCGAGGTCGCGCAGGCCGCCGTCGCTGCCGAGACCGTCACCGCTCCCGCTCATAGCTCGATCTCTTCGAGCGTCTCCGTCTCCCCGCAGTACGGACACGAGAGGTCCGCGACCGCGTGGTCGTCCGGCACGTCGTAGGTGTAGTGGTTCTCGAACATGTCCAACTCGCAGTCGTCGTTGATACACTCGATCTCCTTGGTGGCGGGCATACCTCGGGATACGACGGGCGACCGTAAAAACGGCGTGGGGTCGTTCGCGGGACGAGGGAGTGGAGAACAGTCCGGACAGCCTGGTCTCCCGTCTGTGGCCACACACGGTGGACAACAGTTAGCTACTACACCGAATAGTACTAGACGTGAGCACAGACGACACAGATGATGGAGGTGACAGTGCCGAGCCGACGACTCTGGTCACCCGGAAAGGACAGCTGACGATTCCGAAGCGACTTCGTGACTCTTTCGGTATCACCAACGGTGACGAACCCCGATGGGAAGAGACAGACGACGGAATCAGAGTTAAGAAGTCTACGCCGTCGGCTGGCCGTGGAATGCTCGCCGACGACGATGTCTCCGAAGAGAAACGCGAAGAGATGGCAGTGGAGATGACCCGTGAGATTCGAGAGCGCAGACGGAGTGACTGGAGGCCAGAGTGACGCGTTACAGCAGTGACAAGGAGAAAGCCCACCCGTTTACGGGTGGGATGAATCCGACAACCCGGGAACCTATCTCTTTTTCTGCTAACGGGGGTTTATACATTTTGAGTCCGTTTAAACGACTAGACTGAGGCGGTTCAGCCGCCCAACGAAACGGATAATATCGGATTCAGCCCAAGCTACGTTCGAAAGAACCCCTTTCGAACCGCTGGCAGTGGGTTCCGGACAGAAAGTAACTCTGAATCCCAGTATGGGATAGGAGTAACGGCGGCTTGGCCCTGCCAGGAGTCCGGTCATGTCGACCAGGCTGCGAACCTGAAACGCCCACCCAAGCGGTGCGGTGCCGTGGGAGTCTCACGAGTGAAGTGCCTCGGGGTCAAGCCCCGAGGCTTCCTGCTTCCACGACGCGCTTTGCAGATTCCGCGAGGGAATCCACAGGGAGCACAGTCTCCACAGGCGTGGATTCGGCTTCTCCCCGACCTAGTTGGTGGCGACGGCGGGGCGTCTGACCCGGCTTGTTTTCGCCGACTAAGCCAGACGCGGATTGTGCCGTCACATCATGCTTGTCTAGGATGGTTCGAGTTAATAGTTTGGTTTACGAGTTGTTGGCTTCATCCACGGGGTCAACCCCCGTGGCATTCGCCTCGCACCGCTTGTAAAGGTGTGAGGTGATGTCGATGGGATCTGATTGCTTTTTTCGTCCTCTCAAAATTAGAGAGATCCGTCGCTGTCTCGTCTACTGTGGCGGCCAGAACAGTGGTTCCTCTCGGCGATACACCCGAGCGACGAGAGCCCGTCTCAGGCCACACCCAGCAGATCGAACTCCGTGCCGTTGTCGCGTTCGTCGGCGTGTTCGAAGACGACGTGTGCGGCGGCAACGTCCTGGATCGCCAACCCCGTCGAGTCGAAGACGGTGAGCCCGTCCCCACTCGTCCGACCGTCTTCGTCGCCGACGACGATCTCACCGACGCTGGCGTCGATGTCCTCGTCGTCGAGCGTCCCCTCCGCGAACGGAACGTTGATCTCACCGGAGTGGGTGGTCTGGTCGTAGTCGTCGATCACAAGCTTCGCGTCCGTCAGAATCTCGTCCGCGAGTTCGTGTTTTCCCTCCGCGTCCGCGCCCATCGCGTTGACGTGTGTGTGGTCGCCGATTGCGTCTCGGGGGACGACCGGGTCCCGGACGGGTGTCACCGTCGAGAGCACGTCACAACTCGCCGCCTCCTCGATGGAACCGGCGTGGACATCGAACTCACCTTCGAAGGCCTCGACGAACGCCGCGACGGCCTCCTCGTCGACATCGCTGACGACGACCTCCTCGATGGGGCGGACGGCGCCGATTGCCTCCAACTGTGTGTACGACTGGACGCCGGCGCCGACGATCCCGAGCGTGGTGGCGTCTTCGACCGCGAGGTGGTCGGTGGCGACGGCGGCGGCCGCACCGGTTCGTTTCATGGTCAGTTCCGTCCCGTCGAGAATCGCCAACGGGAAGGCGGTCTCGGGGTCGGAGTAGATCATCGTCCCCATCACCGTCGGGAGGTCGTAACGGTCCTCGTTGTCCGGGTGGACGTTCACCCACTTCACGCCGGCGGCGTCCCAGTCGCCGGCGTCAAGATACGCCGGCATCGACCGGAAGTCGCCGTTGTACTGCGGGAGGTCGATGTACGACTTCGCGGGCATCTGCGCGTTCCCGTGGCGGTAGGCGGCGAAGGCGTCCTCGATCGCCGGGACCAGTTCCGTCATGTCGGCGTTCGCGTGGACGGCCTCGCTGTCGAGCAGGAGCGTCTCCATCGAGCGCAACTTTTGCGCGCGGTGGTTAGAAGCCTACGGAACCGGGAACGCTCCCGGTCGGAGAGGTCGCGACTCGGAGGACCTATCGGAAAGCCTGTTAGCCTCCGTCCGATTGCTGGTGGTATGACCACCTGTAGCGCGCCGGGGAAGGTGTACCTCTTCGGCGAACACGCCGTCGTCTACGGGAAGCCGGCGGTGCCGTGTGCAGTCGAACGCCGCGCCCGGGTCACCGCCGAGCCGCGGGACGACGACCGTGTCAGGGTCAGCGCCGACGACCTCTCGCTGAACGGGTTCACCGTCACTTGGGGCGGCGGCGTCGACGACCGGCCGGACGTGGACGCGCCGCCAGCGCTCGTCGAGGCCGCGATGCGGTACGTCGACGAGGCGGTCGCCCAGACTCGCGACGCGCTCGACGACCCCGAGCAGGGGTTCGAGATCACCGTCGAGTCCGACATCCCGTTGGGTGCCGGGCTCGGCTCGTCTGCGGCGGTGGTGGTCGCCGCGATCAAGGCCGCGACCGCCGCGGTCGGTGTCGATCTCTCCGCGGAGGCGGTCGCAGAACGCGCGTTTCGGGCGGAGTACGCCGCACAGGACGGCCAGGCGTCGCGTGCGGACACGTTCTGTTCGGCCGTCGGCGGCGCGGTCCATGTGGAGGGTGACGACACTCGGCGGCTTGACGCGCCGCAGCTCCCGTTCGTCGTCGGCTACGACGGGGGTGCTGGCGACACCGGGGAGCTGGTCGCCGGGGTGCGTGATCTCCGGGAACAGCACGGGTTCGCGGCCGACACGGTCGGTGCAATCGGGGACCTGACCCGGAGCGGGGAGGCGTTGCTTGACGACGCCGCGAGCAACGGCCTGACGGACGAGCGACTGGCCGCGCTCGGGGAGCTGTTGGACGTGGACCACGGCCTGTTGTCGGCGTTGGGTGTCTCCGCCCGCTCGCTCGACGAGATGGTGTGGGCCGCCCGCGAGGCGGGCGCGACCGGCGCGAAGCTCACCGGCGCCGGCGGCGGTGGCTGTGTGGTCGCGCTTGACCGGACGGACGCGACCGAGACTGCACTGGAGCTGACGCCTGCGTGTGAACGGGCGTTCCGGGCGGAACTCGCGACGGAGGGTGTTCGGACTGAGTCTGAGTAGTGTGAGTAGACGACTGGAAGAACGGGAGAGTGTGAGATCGAACGTTCGGGGGTTCGGTACGCCTGTCGACCATCCTTGCCGTGCTGACCGACGCGAATAAGTGGAATTAGGCGTACTGTCAACTGTGGCGTACCAGTCAACACTCACCGGACACGAGCAGACGACATTGGTCAACGTCAGTCGTCACGGTCGCGACGGGGTCGAAATGATCGACAGGAGTACACAGTTCGGGAACCCATTTAGACTTGAGAAGGACGGTGGGGACTACACCCGTGAGAGCAGCGTCGAAGCGTACCGGGAGTGGTTCTTGGAGAAAATAGAAGACGACCCGGAGTTCAAGCAGTCGGTCGAAGCGTTACGCGGCGAGACACTCGGCTGTTGGTGTAAGCCGAAGGCGTGTCACGGGGAAGTTATACTTGCGTACTTGCGTGGTGAATTCAGCGTCGACAAATCGGATTAATCATTGATTTGGATCGCTCTCCCGAACGCGTCGTAGTCTCTGGGCAGAGAGGCCGATTACTCCCGCGACAAGCTTGTAGTGGCTTCCATTGTGCTCTGTGCCCAGACTAACGATGAACAGTACCTCCGATCCAGTCTCAAATACTGCTGACGGAGGGAAGTAGTTCAGTTCGTGATTACTGATCTTAGTCTGCCACCGACGGTCTGTAACTGAGAGGTTGTATGTGGTGTCGTCAAGAGTAAACTCCGCTCTCGTTCCGTCGTCACCCTTGTCGACGAATGTTACATTACTCGGCTGGACGAGTGTGAGCGACCTGTCGACACCAGACCGAACGATCTGCGAACTGCTCACAACTCGTCCGGTGTCACCAAACAGTTCTGGACCCGTTTGGAGTACCGCCCCGAGACAGTCGGCAGTCGTCTCAGTCCACCCTTGCTTGACCATCTCCCAAGTACGGTCGGTTAGCAGCCAGTTTTCCGGCTGGTGTGGTTCGGGATGATGTTCATCTACGAAGATACGTACTGTATCGAGTGGTTCTGGATCTCTTCCGTGGCAGGTGAGACATTCGTGTTCGGCAATCTCCCCATTGTCTCGGTCCGAAACGGGGCGCACCCAACGGAGCTTGTCCGTTCGAACACCGGCGACACACACCCCTCCGTACTTATGTGAGTTCGCTAGGACGAGGAGTTCGATCTCCTGAGTCATATTACTCAACGAGATGATTCGCCTCCGTCGCCCCCCACTGATCGTTCAGATACTCAACGACGAGACGCCGGTGGCAGCGATCCGGTTTGTGTTCACTACACAACAGCACAGTTGGAGTTTCGAGCGCCGACCGGTCAACTTTGTCCTCAACAGATCGCTCTGCTAATAGTTCGTAGAACCGTCGCTCGTACTCGTCCCACGGGATCTGGTCGTCTCGCCACGCGTCAAGCAACTCCTCGGTCGGTGCCAGTTCAGTTCGGTGCTCGTACTCTGCTCCCAGCAGTTCCCGCAAAAAGAACTTTAGATCGTCTCGTTTTGCAAAACCCGACAACTGTGATCGGTTCCTGATTCGAACGTCAAGCAGACGCTCCACACCAGCCTGGTTGAGCAAATCAAAAAACTTCTCTGCATCTTTTTTGGTGAATCCAATTGTGAATACGTCTATTTCTCTACTCACAGTCTGGTAGTATTGAGACACCCATATTAGTCTTCTCATTTCAGCAGATATAAACGATTAATATACAAAAAATATATAATAGATATTGCAATACAGAAGTAGTGTTTGTCGTACGAGTCTCTACCGTCGACTGACAGAGGCGGCCGTCACAGTCGCTGAAAAACGAGCGACGCTCAGGGTGGCTGAGTCGAAACGCCACTCTCAACCCGACCGCTCGCGTCTACCCGCCCGACGGGAACGACGGCGGCGCAGAACGACCACCACAGACACACCACAGATGACGACCGTACTGAAACTCGGCGGCTCGGTGATCACGGAGAAGGATCGCGCAGAGACACTCGACGGCCCGGCGTTGGACGCGGCGGCCGACGCAATCGCGGACGCGCTCGCGAGCGACGCGGTCGGGCGGCTGGTGATCGTCCACGGCGGCGGCTCCTTTGGCCACCACCACGCGGACGCACACGGTGTGTCGACGACCGACGGCACCACGGACCACGTCGCGGTGACGGACGTCCACGGCGCGATGACGACGCTCAACCGGTTCGTCCGCTCGCGGCTCCACGACCGCGACGTGCCCGCGGTGCCGGTCCACCCGTTGTCGGCCGCCAGCCGCGACGCGGACGGCAACCTCTCGCTCCCGACCGCGCAGGTCGAGACGTTGCTCGACGAGGGGTTCGTCCCGGTGTTGCACGGTGACGGCGTCGCGCACGCCGGCGAAGGGGTGACGGTGTTGTCGGGTGACGAGATCGTCACCAGCCTCGCGGCGTCGGTGGACGCCGACCGGGTCGGGCTCTGTTCGACCGTCCCGGGGGTGTTGGACGCGGACGACGACGTGATCCCGACCGTCGAGTCGTTCGACGCCGTCGCGGACGTGCTGGGCGCGAGCGACACGACGGACGTGAGCGGCGGGATGGCTGGGAAGGTGCAGGAGCTGTTGGCGTTGGCGGCGCCGGCGTCGATCTTCGGCCCGGAGGCGCTCGACGGGTTCCTCGACGGCGAGCGTGTCGGGACGCTGATCGAGTGAGGTGTGGCGGGGTGGCGGGTCGTCGGTGTCGAGAGTCACCCGAGAGGTTGGCCACTGGCCGTCGATAGAAATCCATCACTGCTCGTCGGGTTACACGACACCTTCGCCTGATGGTTTGTATTTTCCATCGTGTTCCGAAATCTCCAGTGTGTGGCCTCGACTACAAGGTTTATACACACTCGTGGACGAACATGCGGTGTGCAAATCCTCACCGACGAGGCGAGCGAACAACTCTCTCGGGGCGTGAGCAGTATGACTGGCGGATTGCTCGGTGTCTCTGTCGTTTTGCTGTTGGCTGTCGTCGCGTACAGTCCGGTCGGATTCGTTCTCTCGGACATCCCTATGGCCGTTGCCGTCTGGGAGCGGTTGTGGACCGATCAGACGCCTGCGTACCTCGTCTCGTCTGTTCTCGCGGTGTCACTGCTCTACGTGGAGTCGAGCCTGTCAGAATCCACGGATACAAAGACTGACGAGTCCGACCAGTCCGACGAGTCCGACGAGCAGAAGCAGACGGAGGGCCTGCGGGACAAACTGTTTGATACGTTCAAATTGATAATAGGAGTCAACGGCGTGACCGTGGTTGTGCTGTCGGGAGTTGTCGCCGGGCTCCTCGTGTCGAAGACAGTGGGTGCGCCACTGGCAGTCGCTGCCGCGTTCGTCTACCCTGTCGTGGACTTTCGAGTAGCCCAGAAGACAGAACGGGTTCCGACGCCGATTACAGTCGGAGCGGCGCTGTCGGCACCACTTGCTGTCGTACCGACAGTGTGTGCTTTGCCGTTCCACATCGGTGGGACAGGCTCGAAGCGGTTCGCCAGTGTCGTAGATATCGCCACCGACGGAGTTCCGTTTCTCGCGACTCGTGTCACTGACGCTGTTCCCGGGTCGTTTCAGCTTCCGACTCGGCTGTCTCCGCGTCGGTGGACGTAGCATCACTCTCCGCCTCGTTCACTCACTCCGCGTCCGCAGGTAGTAGAACACGTACGTCTGTGCGTAGCCGGCGACCGCGCCGCCGAACTGCTCGCGGATTGCGCGCGAGGTGTCGGTGTAGTTCCCCTGCTCACAGTCGGGAAAGTAGTCGCCGATGGCGGTCTGAATCCAGGTGTCGAGTGGCACCGCCTCCAGGAAGCCCAGCGAGAACAGGAGCACGCAGTCGGCGACCTTGTTGCCGACGCCGACGAACTGGGTGAGATACTCGCGGGCGGCCTCGTACTCCCGGTCG
>ERZ1034486.168-NODE-168-length-19043-cov-4.382083_pt1 | contig 19043 bp, 14 predicted proteins | sample MGYA00520683_ERZ1034486 | MGnify/ENA primary metagenome ERZ1034486 (study PRJEB33760, sample SAMEA4777685) | hypersaline lake metagenome | biome: hypersaline environment; feature: brines | place: Spain | collected 2012-08 | depth 0 m ...
CGATGAGGTCGAGCACGTCGGCCACGCCGGCGGTGTAGGACTGCTGCACGAGGGCGAGGGTCTCTTCGGCCGTGCCGGTGGCTGCTTCCGCTTCGCGCAGTCCCAGGTAGCTGGCGGTGGCCTGCTCGGTGCGCGACCGAATCTGTTCGGCCAAGCGGGTGCGGGCAGAGTGGCGGCGCGCCCGCAGGCGCTGAACCTCGGCCCGGGCGCGCTCAACGGTGCCGTCGCGGCGGAGGCCCGTGAAGAGGGGCAGGGAGAGGGAGACGCCCACGTTCCAGGTGGTTTCGGGGGGCTGCGGCAGGCCGCCGCCCACGTTCGGCAGCGAGAGGGACTGCGTGCCGGCGCCGCCCTCCAGGACGCGGCTGTTGAGGGTGCCCCGCAGCGACAGCTCCGGCGCCCAGTACGACTGCCGGGCGCCCCGGAGGCCCTGCTGGGCCGCGGCAATCTGGGCGTCGAGCGCCTGCAGGGCGGGGGCGTTGGACAGGCCCTCCTCCGCCAGCACGCGCCCCAGGCGGCGCCGCGCACCGGCCCCGTGGGCGTGGCGGGCGAAGAGGCGCTCCGTAAGCGCCAGGATGGAGTCGCGGGGCGACAGCGACGCCAGCCGGAGGGCGTCGCCGAGGGGGCGATCCAGCACGCGCTTCAGGCGGGTCTTTGCCACGCGGACCTGTGCCCGGGCCTCCAGGACCGCCTGCCGAGCCTGCGTCACCTGCGTCCGAAACCGAAGCACCGCCCGTCGCCCTATCTGCCCCGCCTCACGCCGCGACCGCGCCAGTGCCAGGTTTTCGCGAGCCAGCGACAGATTTTGGCGCTGCGTAGCGGCCACCGACCGGGCGCGTAGGGCCGCGACGTAGGCCTCGCCCGCCCGGAGTGCTACGTCCTTTCGGGCGCGGTTGAGCGCGTCGGTGCGGGCCGCCCGGCGGCGCTTGGCGGCGGTAAGCTCGGCGTGGTCGCTGGGGGAGTAGAGCATCTGCGAGACCGAAAGGCCCCCGCTCGCAGACCGCTGCGGCTGTGCGCCAAAGCTGGCGGCGGCCTGCTCCTCGGCCACTGTGCGGGCCCCGGCCTGCGCCCGCACCTGCGGCAGGAAGTCGGCCCGCTCCACCTGCACGGCTGCGCCCTGCGCCTCCACCCCGGCCCGCGTGGCCCGGAGGGTCGGGTTCTCACGGACGCCCCGGCGTACGGCCCCGGCGTAGCGGAGCGAGTCGCCCGGGGCGGCGGCCCCGCTCCCGACGACCGTGGCGCTCAGACGCGTATCGGTGGAGAGGGAAAGCCCCAGCCGCTCGGCCGTCGCGGCGTTGAGGACCGGTGGGCCGCTCGGCGTAACGCCCACGGCCAGCGAGCCGGCGGGCGTGCCACGCAGGAGCTCGGCGGCGTGAAGGGCGGCGCGCCGTGGCAGTGGCGACGGATCCGGCGCGTAGCTCGTGGCCAGGGCGCCCCGCTCTACGCCGTCCCGCCCGCGGTGGACCACCGAGGGAACCTGCCGGGCGTTGAGGCCGGCAAAAAGGCGGTCCTGCTGAGTGGGGGACAGCATGCGCGAGCCCAGCACGTAGGCCGCGTCCGTCTCCGGCGGCAGGGCATCCAGTGGGGAAGCTGTCTCGGCTGCGTCTGCCTGTGCGGCAGGAGCCTGAGCAGGCACCGGCACGACCGACCAGGTGCTCCCCGAGTCGGCCCGGGCGTTCAGGCGGCGCCGGAGCCGCCGGGCCCGGACTGTGCCGGCCTGCAGCAGCGACTGGGGCACCAGGAGGGCGGGACGCGTCGTGGGCGTCAGCGAACGGAGCAGCGCCATGTTCTGCCGGACGAGGCCCGGCATGCCCACGTACGCCAGGCGGGCGGCGGTCCGGGCCTCCGGCGTGCGGGGCACATCCTGCAGGGAGGGGGCCAGGAGGGGCGCGGCCACCGTTGGCACCGAAAGGGAGTCGCGCCGGGCCAGCCGGAGGGCCGTGCGCGGGCCAACCCCCAGGACAAGCTGCGCGTCTGACCGAAGCAGCGCGTCGAGCGTGGAGCGGCCCTCCGCACCGGGGGGCACCACGCGGGTCAACCGATCCGGACGGCGGAGCGTGTGGGTCGAGCGGGTAATGCGGCGCACCTCATCGAGGATGGCCGTGGCCTGCCGGCGGGTGGCCCGAGAGGAGTCGTCCAGTGCCACCGCAATTGTCGCGTCGGACGCACGGGCGCCGTCCGGGGCAGACTGGGCGGCGGCCGAGGGGACGGGCAGCGCCCCGATTCCGAGAGCCGCCAGGACAAGGCCCATCACCAGTGGGAACTGCCACCGGGAAACCGTCCGGACGAGCGAGGCCATACGGACGCACGGCGCCGTGCAGAAGCGCAGCAACGGAGAAGCAGTCATGCGAAGAGGAGTGTTGAGAATAACAGTGCTGCGTTTCTACACAGGTGGCTTGCTATACAGAGGGGGTGCACAATCGGACAGGGGAGGACCGGAGGAGGAAGGACCGCAGAGGAACCGTCCGGCCCTAGTCGCTACCCTCCGAGTCGCCCGTCGCCTCACTCCCGCCGGTCTCGCGACCGCCCGTCTCGCTCCCGGCGGTGTAGGCGGCCCACAGCATCTCAAACGTCCGGCGGATCGTCTCCTCGTCCAGCACCACCTCTCCACCTGGAGGGCGTCCCTCCCCCGAAGGGCCGTCCTCGCCCGGAGAACCTTCCTGCGTGGCCTGGCCTTGCACAGCCTCGTTTTGCGCAGTCTCGTCTTGCACAGCTTCGCTTTGCAGGTGCCGCTGGACAAGATGGCTGGCCGCCCCTGTGAAAAACGACGCGTACACCCCTCGCGGCAACGGCGCAAACACTCCCGCCTCTACCCCCTCCTCGTACATCCGCCGAAACGGATCCCGCAAATCCTCCACCTGCGCCCGCCCCCCTGCCCGCAGGTACGCCGACGACTCGTACTTCAAAATGAACCGGTACAGCCGCGGATGCTCCACGTAGTTGAGAATCACCGCCCGCCACACCGACCACAGCCGCTCGCGAAGGGTCCCCTCTCTGCCCGAGGAGACGTCCCTGCCGGAAGAGGGGTCCCCAGAGGACGTCTCCGTCAGGGCCACGTCCACAATCGACTGGTGGGCCGTCGCCCGGGCCTTCTCGTACAGCCGATCGACCAGGTCGGCCTTGCTCTCAAAATGGCGGTAGATGGTGCCCGTCCCCACTCCGGCCTCCTCCGCCAAGGCCGCCATCGACGCGTCCCGAAACCCCTGCTCGTCAAAGAGGCGCAGGGCCGCCTCCAAAATCTTGCTGCACGTCTCGTCTGGCTGGTCGATGGCAGGCGGGAAGTTGAGGAGGGGAGTGAACGTTCATTCCGGAAAGAGGCACCGGGTGGGAGCAGTTTCTCGTTTTCGGGGATTTCATGTGCTTCGTGGATTTCATGTACGTCCCGCGAGGGCGAGTGGATGGGAGGGTCGATCTGATGCGACTGCCCCGACGATGCGATTGCCCGGAGCTCGCCGGCGATGGCCCCCGACCGTGTGCGGTGATCGGGGAGGCTCATGTGAGGCAGTGTGAAACATGTCAGGCAGCATCAAAAATGCCCGCCCCTCCACACAGAGAGGCGGGCACACGGAGAGGCGGGCGTGGCGAGTGAGACGCTGAAACGAGCGCGGCGTTGTGGTGCGCCGGGGGACAGACGAGAGCGCGGCGTACCTGTCATCCGGTTTGCTGGCGGGCAATCACGTCCGCCACGGCGGTTCGCACTTCCGCCGACGGGTCCGTCTCGGCAAGGGCGTAGAGCCGACGAATGACCCGCCCGTACTGCTTGTCCCCAAGATGCTCCGGGCCAATCACCGAGAGGGCCTGGACGGCCAGCACCCGGTGCTCCTGACGTGGGCTCTCGTCGACGACGTGGAGGAGGGCCTCCGTAGTTCTGGAAAGGCTCGGGGCGTTCTCCTTAGAGGCCTGTGCAATTGCCACCTCGATGAGGGAGGCCCGCAGCGAGGGGGCTTGCCTCAGTTGACGGGCCATCTGCTCGTCGAAGTGGTCCTGCCACTGCGCCGAGCGGGTCTTGGGGGCGTCGGCGGTGGACTGGGCCGAAGCGACGGGGCCTGCTCCAACCAGTCCGAGGGCCAGAAGAAAGAGCGCTGCGCCTCGGGAAAGAGGTGTGAATAGAGAGCGTGCGAGGTCCTGTCGTGTCGTGGTCATGGGTCCTGCGGCTGTAGCTTGTTGAAGGACGACGGTCTGCGCGGTTGATGCACGCACGGTGGCCACCGGGGACGTCCCGCAACGTCCATCGGTGAGGCCGTTCGCGGGAAGCTGCCCCGTCTTGCGCGTGCAGGGAGAAAAATGGCCGTCCCGCCTGCCCGATTCAGGCCGCTCGATGAGTCGCCGCTGTGAATCGATGAGTCTCAGTCACCGCCGAGGTCGCCCACAACCCGCCCGGGATCGTGGCCTGCAGAGGCAGCATACGACCGCAGATCCTTATCCGCCAAAGGGGGGGCTGGTGCGCGAAGAGCTGCTTGTGCCTCGCCCAGAATCGTCCCTGCCGGACGGTGGATTCGGGCCTGGGCCAAGCGTTACGGGCTCCCCGGAGGGAAGGGAGAGCGAGCCGTTCGTTCGTCCGCGGAGCGTTTGCGGACGGTCCGGACCAGCACGATTCCGTAAAGGGCCTTTGAGACAATGTCGAGCACCGCAAAGACGAAGACAGCGGTCGACAGGCCGACCCAGCCCAGCCCGAGGGGGGTGGCCACCCACCAGAGAGGATACAGCACGGCCACTCCGACGAGGAGGAAAGCCAACTGCCAGAACCCCTGTCGCCGTCGGTGAGAGACGCCCTGACGCCGGGCCTCCTTCGGCACCCGCACGAACAGCATCCAAAGGACGGCCGCGTAGGCACCGCTCCCAACGAGATACCAGGTCCACCGGGCGGCCGGCTCCACCGAGAAGCCAGCAAAAAGGCCGCTGCCCATCGTGATGACATTTGCGGCGGCGAGGCCGGCCAGGAGAGCCCCCCGCCTCGACGAGGGGCGGGGGAGGGCAACCAGGGCGGTGTTGAGCACCAGCACCGTGGCCCCGAACGCGGCGTCGGCCCAGCGGGCCCAGTAGTACACGCGTCCGCTTGGGAGAACCGATACGCCCTGCCCGAGCACCATGGCGGTGTACGACAGGGCCGTGACGGCCGGTACCAGAAACGCCATCAGGTGGTGCCACAGATGCCGATCGGCCCGGACGCCCTGGACCAGCAGGAGGGCGGCCCCGGAGGCCAGTCCAATCAGGCCGACGTAGAGTCCGATCGGGGTGGGCTCAGGCATCGGGGTGGGCTCAGGCATCGGGAAAGGCGGTGGGAAGGCGGACCAAGCAGCGCGCAGAGACGGCTTCGGGGGCAGGAGGCAGAGATCACACGGCTGGGCTGTCCGCGCGATCGATTATCGCGGCGCGCCGGGAGGAGCGCGCCCCTCCAGGGTAAGCGCCTTAAACTGCCGGGTCTGCTCCTCAATGGCCGGCTCCGTCGGCAGCCGCTCAATGCTGGAGGCGCCGAAAAAACCGTCGAGCCCCTCGGTGCGGTCAAAGACAGCCTGCACGTCGTCCGGCTCCGCCATCGGCCCGCCGTGGCAGACCACCAGGACAGAGGGGTTAGTCCCGACGGCGGCGTCGCAGAGGGCTTGAACCCGCTCGGCCGTCGCGTTGAGCGTCGGGGCCGTGTCCGCTCCGGTGTCGCCCTTGGTGGTCAGTCCCATGTGGGGCACCACTACGTCCGCCCCGGCCTCCACCATGCGCTGCGCCTGCGCCTCGTCGAATACGTAAGGGGCGGTCACGAAGTCCCGCTCGGCGGCCTGTTGCATCAGGGCGATTTCCTCCGCGAAGCCGAGCCCGGTGTCCTCCAGGTGCTGCCGGAACCTGCCGTCGATGACGCCGACGGTGGGAAAGTTCTGGACGCCCGCGACGCCAATGGTGGATAATTTCTCCAGGACGGCAGGCATAGGCCGGAGGGGATCGGTGCCGCAGATGCCGGCAATCACCGGGGTCTCGTCCACGGCCCGAACGACCTCTTCGGCAATCTCGAGTGTGAGGGCGTTGGCGTCGCCGAACGGGAGGAGCCCGGCCAGGCTCCCGGCGCCCGCGTTCCGAAACCGACCGGCGTTGTGGACGATCACGAAGTCTGCGCCTCCGCGCTCGGCGAATTTGGCGGCAAAGCCAGAGCCGACGCCCGCGCCAATAAGCGGGCCGTCTGCGTCCTTGAGGCGGTCTAGAATGTCCGTGCGGTCTTGTAGAGGCATAAAAGAAAGAGGGGCAGTGCTGTGTATGGGAGAAAAACGGATTGGGCGAGGCCCCGAGAGAGAGGCCCCGCGTGACAACTCGCCCGCCAGCGAAGGTGCGCGGACAAGAGGGCGGTACGCGGAGAAGATTCCCGTGGGCTCAGTCTGTCCTCCGCGTCTTCGCCCCTGCGTTTCGAAGAGCGCGCTGCACCGGCCTGGGGGGGCGAACCGGGCGCTGCGTCTCGGCCGAGACAAAGCAGACCGTGACCTGTCCGGTCGCCAGTACTGCGTCGTCGGCCGCACTGCCCGGGGACACCGTGTACTGCGTTGAAAGGCGAGCGTGCGTCGTATCAGAAAAGCATACCTCAATTGCCAGCAGTTCGTCGTACGGAACGGGTTTGGGGCTGGACACCTCCGCGCTCACCACGGGCATTAAAACCCCGCCGTCTTCCAACGACCGGTACCGCACGCCGAGGGCGCGCAGGGCGTTGACCCGGGCGGCTTTGAAGTAGTCGAGGTAGTGGCGGGGACGGAGGAGGCCCTGCGGGGTGCAGTCCCGGTATGGAACGCGGCGGTTGTGCTCGTAGCAGTACGGCATGACGATCCGGAAGACAGCAAGTGGCTCCCAAGGGCGGAGAGCGGCCTCAAAGCGCAGAGAGCAATCTCGAAAGACGGGTCTACAGACGGCTTCACGGGCTGCGCGGTAGGAAGGGCGAGGTGTTCGCTACGAACTCTTTGGCAGCCCGCTGCTCCGCGTCGCACCATCCAGCATTGTGGGCGTGCAAGGCATCACGGGGGCGCGAGATGGGCGAGGGCGAAGCGGGAAACAGTGTCGCCATCCGACCCATAATCTAGACCAGTTCAAAACAAAACAATCTATTCGGCGGGGAGGCACGTGGAAAAGGACGCTCTTTTGCAGCACCCCTCGCTCAGCATCAGTCAAATAAAAGAAAAAAAGGTATGTTTATGCGTTTATCAGAGTTCTTCGTGCCTTCATCTCCCATAGGAGAGTTGTCGGGGCGGGAAGGTGCGTCCTAGGGCTTCTTCCGGTAATCGAGGGGCCTCCGACCTTTCCGACGTGGACTTTCCCGAACAAACCTTCCCGAACGAGCCCCCCGCTCCCTCCACACACCGCCTGCGTCCTTCTGCAATCTGACCCACCTGCGATGGATGGCTCCTCGCCCCCCACCGCCCCCCTCACCACCTTCCCGGACGGCGAAGCCGTTCGCATCTGCCAGATCGGCGTACCGGGACGCGAGGCCCGCCGCCTCCGCGGCCGCGGCCTGCACAAAGGCTGCGAGGGCTGCGTGTGGTCCAAGGCCGATGCGTGCGTGCTGGGCCTCGACACGTGCGTCTTCTCGCTGCAGCGCGACGTCGCCGCGCAGATCCTGGCCAGGCCCGTCCCGACCCTGACGCGCTTGTCGGACCTGTCGCCCGGACAGGGCGGCCCCCTCCGGCGCTACGCCACTGCCGACCCGCCGCGACGGCTCCTCGAAATGGGACTGGTCCCGGACACCCCCGTCCAACTCGTCCGCCGGGCGCCCCTCGGCGACCCTCTCTACCTCAACGTTCGGGGGCAAGCCCTCTCCATCCGCACCCGCCATGCCCGACTGATCCACATCCACACAGCCTGATGTCTTCTGAGTCTCGCCGCTCCGCCCGGTCGTCCGCTGTGAGCGAAGCGCCGCTCCGGAAAATTGCCATTGCGGGCAACCCCAACGTCGGGAAAACCACTGTCTTCAATCGGCTCACAAACCTGCAGCAGAAGGTTGCCAACTACCCCGGCGTGACGGTCGAGCGCAAGAGCGGAACGCTGATGGGAGCCGACGGCATCGAGGTCGTCGACCTGCCCGGCACCTACAGCCTGAGCCCCTCGTCGGTCGACGAACGGGTGGCCCACGACGTGCTGGTCGGCCGCATGGACGGGGAGCCGCGGCCGGACGCGGTGGTCTGCGTGGTGGACGCCACGAACCTGAAGCGCAACCTGTACCTCGTCACGCAGCTCCTTGATCTAGGGCTGCCGGTCGTGGTCGCGCTCAACATGATGGACGTGGCTGAGAAGCGGGAGATCTCGATTGACGACGACGCCCTCGCCGAGGAACTGGGCGTCCCGGTCGTCCCCATCGTGGCTACGGCGGGCACCGGCCTCGATGCGCTGCGCACGGCCCTCTACGCCGCCGTGGGCGGGGCGCCCGACGGGTCGACCGGCGCTTCTCCGTCGCTACCCACCAACGGGCAAGCCGAGAACGGACGGGCCGAAAACGGGCGGCCGGCCCCCTCGTCCGTTCGGTGGTCGCTGCAGCCGGCCGTCGAGCGCGCGGTGGAAGACCTGGCCGATCGACTCGCGGAGGCGGTGCCCGACTGGACGGCGGCCCAGCGCCGCTTCGAAGCCCTCAGTGTGCTGACGAGCGACCCGCTGCTGGAGAGCTGGGCGGACGATGCCCCGGCGTTTGCGGCGGCCGTCCGCGAAACGACGGACGCGCTCGAAGACCGCGGGGTGCCCTACCGGCACGCCGAATCCCTCGGCCGCTACGAATGGATCGGGCCGCGGGCCCGTCGTGTCACCCAACAGGCGGGGGAGGCCGACGAGCCGACCCTGTCCGACCGGATCGACGCCGTCCTCACGCACCGCGTCGCGGGTCCATTGATCTTTGCGGGGCTGCTCCTGCTCATCTTCCAGGCCGTGTTCTCCTGGGCCGTCCCCGCCATGGAGATCGTCGAAGAAGCGGTTGGCTGGACGAGCCGGGCTGCGCGGGCGGGGCTGCCCGGCGGGCTCGTCGAGGATCTGGTCGTCGAGGGCGTCATCGCCGGGGTGGGCAACGTGGTGGTGTTCCTGCCGCAGATCCTCCTGCTCTTCTTTTTTCTCGGCCTGATGGAAGACACGGGCTACATGGCCCGCACCACCTTCATCACAGACCGGCTGATGCGGTCGATGGGCCTGAGCGGCCGCTCCGTGGTGCCGCTCCTGAGCTCGTACGCCTGCGCGGTCCCGGGCATCATGGCGGCCCGCACGCTCGACAGCGAGCGCGACCGCATCATCACCATCATGGTGGCGCCGCTCATGAGCTGCTCGGCCCGTCTGCCGGTCTACACCCTCTTCATCGCGGCCTTCATTCCGGCCGGCTCTGCGTTCGGGATGATCGGGTATCAGGGCCTGGCCCTCTTTGCGCTGTACCTGCTGGGAACGGGCATGGCGCTCGTGGCCGCGTGGGTGCTGCGGACGGTCGTCTTTACGGGCGAGACGTCGACGTTTGCCATGGAGCTGCCGCCCTACCGCCTGCCCCGGGCCGGGCACCTCTGGCAACGGATCTGGGGGCGCGTGCGCCTCTTCGTCCTGCGGGCCGGCAAGATCATCCTCGGGGCGAGCGTGGTCCTCTGGGTCCTGGCGTCGTTTCCGCGGGCCGCGCCCGACCCCGACCGCCAGGCGCAGCGCCGGGCCGCCCGGGCTCAGTACCAGGCCATGGTCGACAGCGTCGCCGCGGCGCGGGGCCGTCCTCCCGAAGCCATCACCTCCGGCCGCCTGCCGGACGCCGTCGCGGTGGCGAAGGCCCGCCGGGACCGGACCCTGACCGCTATCGACGCAAGGGCCGCCAGCGCGCAGGTGCGACAGAGCCTCATCGGGCGGTTCAGCCGCACGATCGAGCCGGTCATGCGGCCGCTCGGGTTCGACTGGAAAATCACGGCCGGCATTGTCTCGGCGCTCGCCGCCCGGGAGGTCATCATCAGCGCCCTGGCCACCCTCTACAGCGTCGGGGGCGAGCAGGACGTGGTGCTGCGCGAAGCGCTTCGGAGCGATACCGATGCGGACGGCGACCCCGTCTTCACGCCGCTCGTGGCCGTGAGCCTGATGGTGTTCTTCGTGTTTGCGCTTCAGTGCATGAGCACGCTCGCCGTGGCAAAACGGGAGCTGAACTCGTGGGGCTGGCCGGCGGTGATGTGGCTCTACATGTTCGGCCTGGCCTACCTCTTCTCGCTGGTCGTGTACCAGGGGGGGCAGGCGCTCGGGCTCGGGGCATGACAGGCCCTCCTGCGCCTGCGGCCGTTCGTTCATCGAGGCGTCGCAGAGCCCCCCGCATCGGAAGAGCGGTCCACGGCGCCGGAAGAAGTGCTCACGGCCCTACCAGAAGGCGGATCACCGAGGACTGGTCGGACGGAGGGCACCAAGTCCGGTTGGGGCCACGCTTCTCGATACGCACCCACGCGCTCCCCGTAAGGCCTCCATGCTCAGCCCACCCGTCAGGTCTGCTGGGCAAAGAGGGGAGCGACTGACGCAACTGGCGGGCAGAGAGAAGGCGCCTCCTGCGTAGCCATTGTCTTGCACGTGCCCGTAGCTGTCGGGGAGCCCAGTGAGGGCCTTCCCTACAAGATTCCTCCCGACGTGGTCTCCTCACGGCACAGCAGAATTTGCCACTACCGCCTTCGGATGAGCCCAGGTAGGAATATGGAAATCTTGGGGAGGTGCATACATAAGAATTTTTCCCAATTGTATACCGGATACGATTCTCACCCAAAGGATAAGGGAAAGTACCGATCTCAGTGTCGGAGCGGATGAGGTCGAGGCTTGCTCGCCGAGGTAGGTTCGGGCGTGCTATTTCCGAAAGGACGCACCTCTTGATATCTGGAAATATCTGGGAGTATGCTCAAGAGCTTCCTTTGGAGGGCCTCCTTCATGGGCACTGCTCATCTCATTTCGAAGGGTGTGCCCGCCTTGTCGTGCTGGCAGGGAGAGTCGCCGTGCGTCTTGAGACGGAGAGTACCGATAGTTCCCGCGCTTACCAATCGTAACAGCTGTTCTATGCCATGAATACGCTACAACGAGTAGGAATTGGGGCAGCAGCCCTACTGCTGGCATTTGGGGTCCTTGCACTGCAGTCCGCAAGGGCACAGACCTCGAACGAAGATGGCCGGATCGCCCAGCAGGGAAACCCCCAGGCCGAGTGTGACGCCATCGCCGAGGAACTAGGAACGGGTCCCCTTGAGCCCTTTGCAAAGTATGAAAACCAAAACGGTCCAGGCGGGAGCTTCGTCGATGATTTGCCCGGGGACGGGGACGACATCAGCTTCGACCCGGACCCTCCCACGGTTCCATCGGGGTCCTGGGAGTCCACTACGCCCATCCAGGCATTCTTGATCAAGCAAAGCACATTCATCGACTACTGGGCTAATCCGGGCCTGAGTCTTGAGTACATCAGTCCGGAGGACGATTACTCCCACTTCACGTTCTGCGTCGGTGAAACCTTTGAGTGTGACTCGCCAATGCTGGGCGAGGATGAGATTGATAAGACGGACCGCACTCTGTCCAATACCATCCAGGACGATGAGGGCATCTCGGAGTTTACGTTCTCGACGCTTGATAACTTCACAGTAGCCTCGATCTCGCCGAGTGGGTACGACCGGAGTGGGAATACTTGGACGTGGGTGGGGGCCGGGACGCCCCCGATCTCGGTGGACTTTACCCTGCAGGCCGGCCCGGGCAACACTTCTACCTACTTCTTGGAGGTGACCGACGCCTGCACCGACCCGAACACCGTGACGTTCGACCCGAGCTACGAAATTGGTTCGGCAGCCGTCACCAAGACCCAACTCTCGGGCAACGCTCCGAATCCGTTCAGCGAGCAGACGACCGTTGAGTTTACGTTGGCGGAGCAGAGACGTGTATCGGTTGCTGTCTACGACATGATGGGACGGAAGGTTGCCACACTCGTCGATGGAGTGCGCTCGGCCGGCACCCACGCGATTGGCTGGGGCGGTCAGGCCGACAGTGGCAAGAATCTCGCCAGTGGCGTGTACTTGCTGCGCATGAAGGCCGGCAATCAGTCCTCGACCCAGCGCGTGACGATTGTCCGTTAGGGCCTCAAGAGGTCCCATCCCGTACCCTCTACTGCTCGTTGCGGGCCGTGCTCTGTCCTCATGGAAACCTGTCCTCGTGAAAAGGAGGACCCGAGAAAGACAGGGCACGGGCCCGCCCGAGGTTCTCAGCCTATTGAATTCAACCCCTCCACACCCATGAATCATGAGTCCACCCCCGACTCTGACCTGCCTTCTGCCAAAGACGCGTCTACCGACGACGAGGCAGAAAGCTCGCGCAAGCCGTTCATCAAACCGGAGTTACGTCGAGAGACAGACCTGGTGAATGGCACCGGTACCACAGTGAGTTGGAGCGGGCATTAGGAGCAGGCCGAGCACAAGGGTCCCTTCTCTAGTTCTCTACTTCGCCGACGCACTCCGAGCAGCAGGGCCCCTGCCGCAAGCGGGGGCTCTGCTGTTTCGGGGATCTTCGGTTGTTCGAGCCTGAGGGCCGTCCGCTCTCGCCGCACTCGGCGTTGGCGTGTCGTCAATCTCGCTGGTCTTATTTCAGTCGTCTCAGTCTCTTCATGCGCGTAGTCACACTGGTCCTCCTGGCGGGAATTCTCTGCGGCCCCGTCCACGCTCAGGAAGGGTTTCTTATTGAGAATTCGGAGCCCGCCCATGGGGACATGGGTGTGCCTCTGGCCGACACAGTGGCCTTTTCTTTCAACAAACAGGTGGCCATCAGTACCGACTGGGACAGAGAATTTGTTTTTGAGCCGAATGGCTCAGTGACGTTTGACGAGGTATCCCTCTGCTTGACGTTCTTGGACGTGTGTGATAAGGGGGACGACATTCCCCGCCACGTCCGCTATCAGGTCGACCACCAGCCGGACACCGACTACACGTGGCTGGTGTACGGTGTGGAAAGCGCGGAGGGAGACTCGATGAGCGAGCCATATGCCCTCCGCTACACAACTGCGTCCACGATTGGACAGGGAACGGTGAGCGGGGCGGTAACAGCCCCTCTCGCGGCGGTGTCTCCGTCGGGAGCCTTCTGGAAGCAGCGCCCTCGAACCTCGACGCTTCGCACTTCTCTCCGCAAGCTAGCCGAAGGGCTGAGGCGGAGCGGCCTGGGGCACCCCATTTTCGATTCGGCCGACGGGCCGGCCCCCGAGCCTCCCGAGTCCCGCTCCCCGTCTGGGCGTCCGAAGACCCACTTCAAAACGATCGGGCGCAAAGACGAAAGCGAGGGGCCGTACACTCAGGTCCTCCTGGTTGAGCAGTTTTCTATTGACGATGATGCGTGGGCAGTCCGGGCCGGTGAGGCGCTTATCGGTTCTTCGGGCCAGTACTCCCTCGACTACGTACGATCGGGGACCTACGTCCCCGTTGCGGTCCGCTACACCGATGGGGCCAGCACCAAGATCGATGGGCTCGGCTTCCACGATCCCGATGGGGACGGAAGGCCCAACGCGGTTGAAATAATCGGGAATGAGAGCATTGAGGTCGACCTGCAGCTGTTTGACTTTCCGCGTACGACGGTTCGGGCTGAAGGCAATCTGCCCGTTGCGATTGACTCGGCCGCCCAGTACGCGTCCGACCAGGAGCTTCGATGGGTCACGGCTGGCACTGGGATTGACCGAAGTGGCACAGCCTACGAGTGGACGTATCGGTTCTACTCGCCATCGAAAGACCTGGAGACGGAAGTGGCGGTCAATCCGCTGGCGGTGGAGGTCGACACGTCGGCCGCCCCCGACTTTTTGACGGAAATGAAGACCATTCCCGACGGGTTCGTTGACAGCGATGTCGCGCTCGATACAGCACTGGCGGATGGAGGGCAGCAGTTCACTGATCAGTATCCGCCCAGAAACCTGTCGACCAGTCTGTCGGGCGGAAACCTCTACTGGACGGATACACCAGACGCCAGCGAGGAATTTTGGCAGGTTCGCTTCGTCGGGTTTACACAAGACTCGACCGAAAGCTTTGAGCGTTACGTCAACATCTCGAATGGCATTATCCTGCCGGTCGAGCTGACTCGTTTTGTGGCGTCGGCGGCAGGGCCGGCGGTCCAACTCCGGTGGCGAACCGCCAGTGAGATCAACAACGCGGGCTTCGAGATTCAGCACGCGGTGGGAGACGCCACCTCAGACGCGGCCTGGGAGGCGCTTGGGTTCGTCGACGGGGCCGGCACTACGGAAGAGCCGAAGACGTATCGCTTCCGTGCAGGGGGACTCAGCCCCGGCACGCACCGATTCCGCCTCAGGCAGGTGGACCTCGACGGCACTGCTCACGTCTCGGACGTCGTGAGGGTGGACTTGCGAATGGAGGCGGCGCTTCGCCTGACCCCTCCGTCGCCGAACCCGGTTCGGCAGACGGCCCAGTTCCGCTTCGGTGTGCAGGAGGTCCGTCCAACTACAGTCGCGGTGTACGACGTGCTCGGGCGAAAGGTCGCAACCCTCTATGACGGTGCCCCGCCGGCGGGGCAGATGCAGACCGTGCGCCTGGATGCGCGGACGTTGCCGAGCGGCGTCTACTTTGTCCGTCTGGCCGCTGGAAGCCGAACCGAAACCCGCAAATTCACAGTCGCAAAATAGAGCCGGACTGCCCCCCTCACGTCCCCGGGGGCGATGTGTCCTCAAGCAGCGGCACCAGCAGCGTGTGAATGGTCCGTGGCGCTTCCAGGACGTCCCGGCCGGCGTGGAGCCGGTAGGCCTGCGACTGATCGATGAGCCTGCGGAGCACGGCGAGGTGCCGATCGGCCACGTCCGAATCCGGAGCCAGAAAAAACGCCCCCTCACTGATCAGCTGCTCAAGTACAGCCTTGGTGGCGGCCGGCTCGACGTGGCTTTCTCGGGCATCGACGAGATCGGGAAGCACGATGACCGTTGGGGTGCAGGACGGCGCGGACGTCCCGGGGTACACCTCTTCGAGATGGATCTGCCACTTTTGCGGGTTGCTCAAGGCCGGGGGCCAGTCTCCATCCGCCAGCTCCGGAAAGTGCGCGGCCGTGCCCGGGTCTACGCAGAAGGCCCTGCGGAACGAGTAGGCCGTGATTCGGCCGCCCTCAGGACGAAGAAGAACGGTATCGTCGGAAAGGTATTCCCAGCCATTACGGACGAGACTTAGCGCCGCCGTCGATTTGCCGCTTCCGCTTTTTGCGGTGAGCAAGACCCCATGCCCCCTGTGCCTCAGTCCCGCGGCATGAAGCGGAAACCAGCCGTCGGCCCGGAGCAGGAGAGTAAGGCTCAAAATCATCACGTAGCCTAGGAAAGAATTGCGTCCTCCGTCGGCGTTCACCGCCAGGTGATGAGACGCGACCGCCGCCTCGGCCACGCCGGCCTCCGGATCGAGCTCCACCGTCGTGTCCTCGTGGCGCAGAATCATCGTCCCTGCCGTCTTCCAGAGGCAAACCCGCACGCTCTGGTTGATCTCGACGTCCGGATCGTCCCGTGGAGGCGCAGCGGGGGGGCGATTCACGCTGACATCGAGCGTGGCGTCCGCGGAGGCGGAGTCCCGCCCCGCGTCCTCGGGCCGGGCGCCCTTGAACAGCAGGGCGCGGTGCAAGGCCCGACGGGCTGTAGGGTGGTCGCTAAGGACCCGGATTCTAAGGCCATGGAGTCGATAGTGCTCAGGCATGTGGACCTGCAGAACTGTTAGCAAAGTCGGCGCCGCCCGTCGGTCTTCCCTGCGTCCGGCGGTGCCCATTCTGTCGACACGGATCCTTCCGACATTTTGGAGTATTGAATTGTCGATCCTTGTCGCTTCTCCGCCTAGGCCTCGTCTGGTTCTCCGATTCCACAATAAATTTGCTAGCACCTCTACTATGCCCCAGTATCGCCCCTGCTCCGAAGTGGTTTCTACCGAGATTGATGAAGATGAATCCGTCCTGCTTAGTCTAAAAACGCAGCAGTACTATTCCGTAAACGAGACAGGCAAACGCATCTGGGAGCTGCTCTCCAGTGGCCACGACTCCGAAGCAATCGCCGCCACAATTACGGAGGAGTGGGCCATCTCACAAACGGACGCGCTGAAGCGCGTGAACTCGTTTTTGGAAGAGCTGCACGAGGAAGGGCTTGTGGACGTGGTGGAAGAAGACTAGGCCCACACGGTTGGGCCCACGCAGTGTGGATTCGGACTCCCATAAACGCACGGCACACTTCGCTCTTATGCCTTCGGCCAAGACGACCGATCCCTCGCCCGAGGTCTCTCCCGAGACCGAACTGCTGCTCCGCTGTGCCCGAACCGAGGTGGACGACAACACTGCGGCTCGGATCCAAGACCTGGCCGACGAGCCCCTGAACTGGGACGCTTTGCTTCAGCGCGCTGACGACCACATGGTGGTCCCTCTGCTTCATCACACCCTGAAGACGGTGGCCCCGAACGCTGCACCGACTGTCGCGCAGGAGCAGCTTCGCGCAGGGTTCCATTCCTGCGTACGGAATAACCTCCTCCTTGCCCACCAACTACTCGATTTGATTGAGCGCTTTGACGCGCACGACGTTCCTGTTGTCCCGTTCAAGGGCCCTGTCGCTGCAGCCTCGGTCTACGACGATCTCCACCTTCGCCCCTTTGGCGACTTGGATCTCCTGGTTCATCTTCCGGACGTGCCCAAAGCCCAGCACCTCCTTCGGGAGGGCCAATTCGACGATTGGGAGAAGCTCCCCCCTCTCAGCACCCTGGACTTTGACCGACCTCCATCGTGGTACTCGGCGCTTGCGGAGCCGTTTAGCAAGTCAAAGAACTTCGTTCGCACCTCGGGCCACAGACAAACCGTGGTCGAGCTGCATTGGGAGCTGATTCCGCCCTACTTCCGGCACCCGCTCGACCCGGACTCCTTTTGGGAACGGCTGCGAACGGTTTCGCTGATGGATACGCAGGTGCGCACCTTCGCTCCCGAAGACACGCTGCTCTACTTCTGCCTCCACGGCACCTTCCACCACTGGGGCCAGCTCCGCCTTGTCTGCGACGTGGCCGAGCTTCTACGTCGATGTCCGGAGGTAAAGTGGGACGAACTGTTGGAGAGAGCCGGTACGCTGAACAGCAGGCGCCTTCTGCTTTTGGGCCTCCGCCTGGCCCACGACCTGCTCGGGGCGCCTCTACCGCCGGAGGTCCGTCGGCACATCCGTAGCGACAGCACCGTCGCCTCGCTGGCCCACCGGTGCCGGCGAAAGCTTTTTCGTTCGCAGGGCCGCCTCGCCTCAGTATGGGACACGTACATGTACAACGTGCAGGTCCGGGACCGTCTCGCTGACGGGGTTGGGTTGTGTGTCACGAACACGTGCGCTGCACTTCCGCACTACCTGGATGGCCTCTCCCGGGGGAACGTCCAGGAGACACGTTGACGAAACACGAGCGGAAGCCCCCGACTCAAAAGCCTGCACGTTGGAGAGTCCGCCTGAATTGACCCGCTGATGTGGCGCATGTGCCGATGGCCGAATTTGAAGGAGGGATGCCATACTTCGGGACCCCTCTTCGAAAACTCTGGGCGTGCTCCTGGTTGGACTGGTGGAGGCTCCTTTCGGCCGGCGTTCTCGTGGTGATGGTCCGCAGTGCCCTTTCGATCTGGCCGCTCCGAAGCGTCGTGCAAGGAGTCCGGAGCGTGGCGCGGACGATGCCCCACTGGGCCGATGCCTCCCCTCGGCACAGAGAACGCGCAGCCTGGGCCGCAGGCGCTGTGGGGCGCCGGCTCCTCCCAGACCGCCCGTGCCTGACCCAGGCCATTGTGCTCCAGTACGTTCTGCTGCGGCGGGGAGACGACGACGCAAAACTGCGCCTAGGGGTAACGCGAGGAGACGACGCTACCCTCCAGGCCCACGCCTGGATTGAGCGAGACGGAGAGATCCTCATCGGGGGAGCCGCGTCCCCGTCGGCGTACGTCCAGTTTGGGGATGTGGAAGAGACGCTTTAAGGCGCCGTGTCGATGGCAGCGCCCGTGGGAGCGTCTGGTGACAGTGGAGGTGAGTGGGGGCGACGGATGCGAGGGCGACGGGCGTGGCAGCGACGCACGCGGAGCCAACCGCGTGCGAGACAGTAGACAATCACGACGGCGATGTCCGTAGCACCAGACGCCTAAACGCCAGACGCCTAAACGCCAGACGCCTAAACGCCAGACGCCTAAACGCCGCCCCCACGAAAAGTGCACTTGTGACAGGGCGCACCGGAAAGACCCCTTCACATCGGTCCTGGGCGCTGAGTTGTAATGCCCGGCTTGTCCCACGCCCGACCTCACGACGGGAGACGTGCGGCTGGGGATGGGCCGACACGTGCGTGGAGAAGGAGGCGTGGAGAGAGAACGCCTCGCCTGCGCCGGACGCGCCCACACCCACACTGAACGCTCTCATTTTGCCTGGCCCGCCGGCCCCAGAACGCACCGTTGGGCACAGCGCCAATCCAACAAGCGCATGAACGACTGGCAGCGACGTGTTGCGGGAGCGATCGGCATCGTGGCGGCGACGCTTCTGTCGTACGCCCTCGTCTACCAGTGGGGAATGCAGGCCTACGAGGATCGGTCGGTGCTCTACATTCAGGCGCTGCAGGTGGTGATTGAGGCCGTCACCACGGCGGGGTTCGGCAGCCACGCGCCCTGGTCCAGCCCGCAGATGAACGCGATGGTCCTCTTTATGAATCTGACGGGGGTGCTGTTCGTCTTCCTTGCCGTCCCCCTGTTTGCCGTGCCGGTGCTGCGAGACGCGTTCGAACAACGGCCGCCGGAAACGTTTGCGGGGGCGGATCACATTGTGCTCGCGCCTCACACGTCCCGCATCGAGGCGCTGATCGACGAGCTTGAGGCCCAGGGACGGGACTACGTTCTCCTCGAGCCCCGCCGGGAGCGGGCCAAGGCCCTTCACGTCGACGGGTATCCGGTCGTCCACGGCGACCCGGAGTCGGTGTCCGCCCTCAAGCGCGTGGGCCTCCGGGCTGCGTCGGCGTTGGTGGTCGACGGGCGGGACGAGGTGGACACGAGCGTGATTCTCTCGGCGCGGGAGCTCAGCGACGAGATTCAGACGGTGGCCGTCATCGAAGACGAGGCGCTCGAACCCTACCACCGGATGGCGGGAACCG
>ERZ1034486.171-NODE-171-length-18794-cov-5.267357_pt1 | contig 18794 bp, 15 predicted proteins | sample MGYA00520683_ERZ1034486 | MGnify/ENA primary metagenome ERZ1034486 (study PRJEB33760, sample SAMEA4777685) | hypersaline lake metagenome | biome: hypersaline environment; feature: brines | place: Spain | collected 2012-08 | depth 0 m ...
CTTTACGTACAACCGGAGCGCCCGGCTCATTCTCGACGTGGTCCCTATCGCCGACGATGTGCCGATGGAGGTGGAAGAGGTCGACCAGCAGGTGAAAGAACACCTCCGCACGGTAGAGACTCAGCCGCGCTAGATTCCGGGCCCGCCCGCCCTGCCTCATGCTGCCCCCGCGCGCCGTCCACTGGGCTCTGCTTCTCGGGCTCTGCCTGTTGCCCGGCTGCGGCGCCGACGCCGGGCCCGATGTGCCCCCGGGCCGGTACCGACTATACGTGGAAGGCAGTGTTACGGATACGCTTCGGGGAACGGCCCGCCTTCAGTTTCGAGAGCAGGGCCGCGTCGGCCTCGAACTAGGCCCACGCAACGGTCCCGGCCTGTCCATCGAACTCGTGGCGGAAACGCGTGACGACCCCGCGAACCGGCTGCCCCCGGGCCGCTACAACGTAGTCGCCACCGGCCTCTACCCCGACGGCCTTCCCCCCAACCCTTCTCGGCCTCCGGAGGCTCTCGTCATTCTCTCAACCGGGAACGCCCAGTTTGTCGGCACGAAGGGGCATCTCTCCATCACGCCCCTGAACGCAGACGCAGTTGGTGCGCGACTTCGCGTGGACATGCGCAGCCGGCACGGGGGCCGCCCAGCCTCCCGCTCGATTCGCGTAACCGGGGTGCTTCGCGCCTCGGCTCCGTAGGACAAGTGCACCCGCAATACAGATGCACCCGCAATACAGGTACACCCGTAAGACAGTCACGCCTGGGCACGTGCATTCCGCAAACAAACTGGGCTGCGGGGACGTGCCTCCTGCCTAGAACGCAGAAAAGGGACCTTGCGCGTTCCAACGCAAGCTCCCTATGAGATCGGGGGTGACGAAGTCGGAGGTGGCTTCGCCCGTCACCTTCAGCATGTGCCTTTTCTCCGAAGGGGCTATGCAGAAAGGGGATCGGCCAAGAGATCGGCGACACCCTCCACATACTCTCGGTTGAGCAAGGGTTCGAGGCCCTGGACGATGAGGCTTACACACGTGGCCCGGTAGATGAGGGGCTCCTTGGGGCGGCCGTGCTGGGCCGTTTGTTGCTGAATACGGGTGTTAAGCATGGTCCAGTGGCACTTCATCTCGATGTAGCCGATGGCAAGCCCTCGCTTGAGCTCTTCCAACGACCCGATGGCCCGGAGGCTGTCGAGAAGGCGGTCGCGGAGGGCACGTGCCTGTGCGCGCACCTCGTCCCGGTCAGCGGGAGAGGCCTCCTCCCACTGCCCCAACACCTCGTCCCACTGCTCATCAAGCGATGTGCCGAGGGCCGCTTCAACGCGGTTTCGAAGGGTTTCCAGTTCCGATTCGACGTCTGCGGCCCCGTTGGGCATCTGTTTTGTGGATGCGTGCTTTTCCTGTGTGGGTGTGTGGGTCACGTCCAGCGGCGGTCGGTGCGTTGGTCCTACGAAGGCTCTTCGTGAAGCACCCGCATCAAGACGCGAACCCCTGTAGCTATGCCGGATGCGTTCCATTTTGTGGTATCGAAGGACCAAGCCGAGGATTCTTGCCCGTTATTTTGTTCGGAGGTTCATAGCGACTTGGTTACATCCGTCGGTTTTTGCTGATGGCGACGGACTGCCTTTGTGGGTTTTTCTCGGACGGACGGATCGATGCCCCGCACGACTAATACAAGAATTTCCCAGTCGCGGGGCGCGCGTGCCGCTCATGCAGGGATGCCGGACATCTTTCCGGAGCCCGGCGGCAGCGCATGCCTCCCACACAGTTTCCCGGCCTCCCCCGCCCCTCCATGCCCACTTCCCAGGATCCGTACTCGTACCTGCGCGAAGATGAGCCCGGCCCAGATGCCTCGGGGCCCCCGCACCAGGAGGAGAGCGCCGATCAGGACTCGTCGGCGCCAGACTTCGCCTTCGACGACGAAGACGTCGGCGAGAAGTTGCGGCACGCCAGCCCCGAGGCGCTCAACGACGCTCCGTTCGGCATCATTAAGATCGATGACGACGGGGTGGTGCAGTTCTACAACCGCTATGAATCCAACCTGAGCGGCGTGGACCCCGAGGATGCCCTCGGGACCAATTTCTTCACCGAGTTGGCGCCGTGCAGCAACAATCCGCTGTTCCTGGGCCGGTTCACCGACGGGGTGGAGGAGGGTGCTCTCGACGAGCACTTTACGTACACGTTCACCTACAAAATGCGTCCTACGCTGGTGGACGTGCACCTGTATCGCGATGAAGCCGGCAACAATTGGATTCTCATCCAGAAGCGGTAAGGAGGCCGGTCCGGCGCCTCGGTCGCCTCAGAGTAGTCGACTCGGGTTGGTCGTCTCGGGGGCTCCGAGCTGCCGGGCGCCTCTCATTCCTGCGGTCCGCTGCCCGCCTCTGTGCCGCCCCCCGTCTCCGAGACGGCCCCTGTGGGCGGCGGGCCGGCTGCCCGCGTCGTGTCGGTGGGAAGGGGAATGTCGTTGAGGATCTGCTCCAGCTCGTCGAACCGGTTGCCGAAGCCTGCGAAGTCCCCATCCTGCAGGGCCGTTCGTGCCTCCTGGATGAGTTCTTGGGCCCGCTTTAGGTCTTCCACCTGCCCGGGCGGCGCCGCGGTCCGCGCCTGCCGCGCCGTCTGCTGCATCGCGGCCAGGGCCTCCTGGCGCGTCTGCATCACCTGCTCGCCCATCACCGTGTTGAGCGACTGCCGCAGCGTCTGCTCCATCGCCACGCGCTCCCCGTACGCCACAATCACCCGCTGCATCTGCGGAATTTGAATCTGCTCCGCAAGCAGGTAGATCGGCTCCACGTACAGGAAGGATTCCTCAATCGGGACGACGATGAGGTTGCCCCGAATCACGTTCGATCCCCGCTGGTCCCACAGGGAAAGCTGGCGGGAGATCTCGGTGTCCTGGTCGATGCGCGACTCCACCTGGTTGGGCCCGTAAATCAACCGCTCCTTCGGCAGCTTGTACACCACAAACTCGCCGTAATTGGGCGGGTCCGACTTGGCCGCGATCCAGGCAATCATGTTGTCGCGGTTTTCGGGCGTCATGGGCGACATCAGCATAAACTGCTGCTTCTCTTGCCCGGGGAGCTTGGTCATGATGTAGTACGGCTCCATGATGCGCTGCTGGCCCGCATACTGCTCGCGCGGCCGCGTCCACAGGTCCTCGTTGTTGTAAAAGATTTGCGGCTCGGTCATGTGGTAGCGCCGGTAGCGCTCGATCTGAATCTCGAACAGGTCCTGCGGGTAGCGGACGTGGCTCTGGAGGGCCTGCGGCATCGCATCGAGCGGCTGGAAGAGGTCCGGAAAGGCGTTTTTGTACGCCTCGATCACGGGGTCTTCCACATCGGTAACGTAGAGGGATACGTCGCCGCTGTAAGCGTCGACGACAATCTTCACTGAGTTGCGGATGTAGCGCGTCCCCTGGAATCCCCGCTGGTCGCGGATGGGCTCGGAGTAGGGGAACGACCGGGTGGTGGTGTAGGCGTCCTGAATCCAGTACTGGCGGTTGTCGCTCAGAACAAAGTACGGATCGCCGTCGAACTGAAGAAACGGCGCCACGCGGCGCACCCGCTCGCGCAGGCTGTTCCAGATCTGAATCTGGCTCTCTTCCGTCAGGTAGTCCGTAAGCAGGATGTTGAAATCGCCCGTGTAGTACGCAAACAGGAGTTGCCGCCAGAAGCTGCCGATGTCCACGCCGCCGTCGCCCTCGTAGGTGGTGTAGACGTTTTCGTCGCCCTTCGGGTAGTGCAGCTCCTGCGACTTGGTGTCGACGAGGCGATAGGTCGGCACGCTCTCGCCGTAGTAGATGGACGGGTTGTCGACGGCCAGGGTCGAGTCCGTGGCGACGGGCGGAAGGTCTTTTACCAGAAACTCGGGGGAGCCCTCCGTTCCCTGCCGCGCCACAAGGTTGGCCACGCTCCCGTAGCCGTGCGTGTACTGGAGATGGCGGTTCACCCAGTTGTTGGAGCCCTGCGGCAGCCGCTGCGTAAGCTCGCGCGCCGAAAGCATCACCTGCCGGTACTCGCCGTCAATCGTGTACCGATCCACGTCCACGTCGTAAAACTCGTAGTACGTACGGATCTGCTGGAGCTGCTTGTAGGTGTCGATGAGCAGCCGCGGGTCCCAGAGCCGGACGTTCTCGATGGTCTCCTTGTTGTTCTCGATGTCCTGCGTCGTCAGGTTGGGGCGGGCCGGGTAGGACTGCACCTGCGCCTTGTCCAGGTTGTACGCCTCGCGGGTGAGGTCGATGTTGTGTTTCAGGTAGGGGCGCTCCAGCTCCAGCTCGTTGGGCAGCACGGTCAGCTGCGTCACGAGCGACGGCGCCAGCACAAGCCCGCCGACCAGCAGCACGACGTACCCCACGGCCCCGAGGCCCAGCAGGCGCAAGCGGCGCTGAAACAGGTTGAGCGCGATGAGGGCTGCGAGCACGAGCGTGGCGCCCACCATGGTCCAGAGCGCCGGGATCATGACATTCACGTCGGTATACCCGGCACCGTACACCGCCCCGCCGCCTTCCTGCAGCAGCTCGTAGAGGTCGAGGTAAAAGCCCCATGCCCACCCCAGCAGCAGGAGAATCAGGTTGGCCCCGAGGTGGCGGAGCGCGCCCGCATCGGCCTCGAACCCGCCGTTCTGAATGCCCACCTGCCCGGCAATCACGTAGCCGGTTACCAGCGCCAGAAGCCCCAGGAAGGCCAGCCCCACCACCCCGCTCTGCACGGCCTGCAGGAAGGGGAGCTCCAGCATGTGGTAGGCCAGGTCCACGCCGTAGACGGGATCGCTCTGCCCGTAGCTGCCGGCGTACCAGAAGCGAAGAAGCTCATTCCAGCGGCCGGAGAACCCGGCCGCAAAGAGCAGACTGAGCACCCCGGCGACGACGTACGACAGGCGCCGAAGGCGTCCGCGCGTAAGCGGCTTGCCGCCGACCTCGGGCGCTTCGCCTTCCTGCGCCCACTGCGAGGCCCAAAGGGGCGGGATGTTGCGAATCAGGGCGTAAAAATTACCCCCAAAGTAGAGCCCCGCCAGTACGAACACGAGGACGAACAGCAGGATCTGCGTGCCCCGAATCGTCCAAAAGACCCCAGAGTAACCGAGCTCTCCCAGCCAGAGATATTCCACAACGAGCTCTGGCGTGACGAGCAGCACGGTGAGCACAACCCCAACGATGGCCAACAACACTTGGAGGAGGCGACTCGACCGTAGAGACGACATAACAACGCGTGGATCGTGAGGAGAACGCGACAGAGGGACGCCCGCCGGCTGCGCTTTTTGTCCCGAAAGAGGGGCCCTACGGAATGCGTGCGTGCGGGTGGGGTTCTATCCAAGCGGCAGATCCATCTGGTTTCCGTATTCCAGACCGCCTGCCAAACGAGACCGGCCACCAAACGCCCTCGCCCCCCTGCGCAGCCCCCCTGATCCCGCACGCTTCTCGCAAACGCACTGGTCCGCGGAGAACGGTGTCCCCAATGGGAATCTTTCCGCAAAAAGAAGACACGATTTGACTATACTCCTTCATGGTACGCCAACATAAATCTACGCCCTTCATCCGAAGATCGTGGTCGTAAAGATCCGGCGAGGGAAAAACCAATGGCCCGTCGCTTCGTTGCATTGAATGCTTTCTTAGAGGAAAGAAGAAGAGGCTTGAGCCTTCTCGGCACCTGATCTTCATTCCGCCCTCTTTTTCCGTCTTTTTCGGAAGGCAGCGGCGGACACATATCTTCCATTTTCTTATCCAACAAACGAGGTAGTATATATGACACTCTACGTTACGCTTGCTTCGCTGTGGACGATGTACATGGCCGTCGAAACGTACGTCTTTGGACGTCCACAGTCCCGCCCGCATTTCGTCGGCTTTCTTGTCACGCACACCGTACTCGCGCCCCTGTCGTTTGTCCTTTCAGCGACGAGCGGCGTGCTCCGCGAGCGCATTGGAACGGCGTACCGCGGCGCCTGGGAGTCGAAGCGCCGGTTCGCCCGCATGGACCGAAAGAAGCTGATTGGGTAGACCGCAGGTCTCTCTGCCGGTCTGAACGGCCTCGCTCGGCCGCTGGATGGAGAGGCCCCTACACTGCGCGTCCCCCACATTGTGAGAAGACTGATACGCCCGATCGTGCGCCCGCCGCGGGGCAAACCCGCCCCCGGCCCGCACCGTTCGGGCGATCCGTTTTTCTCATCACTTTGCCGCGCTCATGTCTACGCGTTTGCTCGTCGGGATCGTCGCCTTCGGCCTCGTTGGCTTTCTCGTCGCTGGCGCCCTGGGTGAGGGTCCGCCCCCCGAACACCGGTCGGCCGCGCCCTCCGACACGACGGATACCCTGTACACCCAGCGCCCGCCGAGCCGCAACGGCATTGGCAAGGTGTACCTGGGGCGCGAGATCTCGAAGGTGATGGGGCACCGCGGTGCCAACTGGCTTGAACGGCCCGCGCGCGAGTCGAAGGAGCGCCCCGACCTGCTGGTGGACAGCCTGCCGGTGGACGCCTCCGACACGGTGGCCGACATCGGGGCGGGCACGGGCTACCTGTCGTTCCGCGTGGCGCCTCGCGTGCCCCAGGGCAATGTTCTGGCCGTCGACATCCAGCCGGAGATGCTGTCCATGATCCGCACCCGGATTTCCGAGCGCGAGGTGGACAACGTGGTCCCACTCCGCGGCACGGTGACCGACCCGCAGCTCCCGGCCGACTCGGTCGACCTCGCTTACATGGTGGATGCGTACCACGAGTTCTCCCATCCCTACGAGATGATGACGGCGCTTTACGAGGACCTCACGCCCGGCGGACGTGTGGTGCTGGTGGAGTATCGGCGCGAGGACCCGAGCATTCCGATCAAGACGCTTCACAAGATGACGGAGGCGCAGACCAAGACGGAAATGCGGGTGGCCGGGTACGAGTGGGTGGAAACCAAGGAGATGCTGCCCCGCCAGCACTTCATGGTCTTCCGGAAGCCAGTGGAGTAGCCGGTGCATCCTCTTTAGACCAGGTGCCGGTCCATCGCCACGCGTTCGCGGTGGCTCCCGAAGTCGTAGGCCATGTCGCTCCAGTCAATGGGGGCATCGCAACGATGGATTGCCCGATGATGATTGGGGCACACCAGCATAAGATTATCGAGGACGTCGTCCCCGCCGCGGCTGAGCCACTGGATGTGATGACCTTCACAGAGCGACTCGCCGTACTCGTCGATTGGGTCCCACCGGCAGATTTGACAGTGGCCGTCGTATAGATTCTGGAGGCGGTCCACGAGATTCGGATTTCGCTGCGGCGCTTCTTCGTAGAGATACTGCTCCCGCTCCTCAGCCACACCAGCCTCTTCGTCTCGGACAAGCCGCTCGACAGCGGAGCGATTTCCCATGATGAGGGCCGCCTCCAGCTTCTCTTCGGGAAGAATGCGGGCCCGAGGTTCGAGCGGACGGGTGCGGGCGGCCTCTCGGAGAAGCTGGTGGTCTTCTTCTGTAATCTCCCGGACGGCGGCGTGTCCCTGAAAGGAGCGTCCGAGAACGCGGGCCTCCGCACGGATCGACAGGGACCGGATGATCTGCTCAACACTGGGCGCTCCTTCGACCCGAAAGTAGCGGGACCGGTCGATATCCCCCAGACACGATATTTTCCGTATCGAAAGTCGGGGCGGTTCATCGTCTTGGCCTGCACGACCAGCTCGGCCGCCAGTACGTAGCGACCATCAGACGTTCGGGTGAATGCCCACAGGCTGTCCCCCGTTTCCACCGCGTGCATCACCGGGGTGTCCTGGTTGAGGTGATAGCCCGCCCCCAGATCAAGATCGCGCTGGTAGTTAGTTGTCCCGGCGCCAGTAGTACAGGAGCGGCATCGCTCGGCCCGTTCAACCGATTCGAGTGCCTGCGGCGTTGCTTTGGAGCGTCACTGCGGAGCCTCATTGCGGGGCGTCACTCCACGCTCCGCAGCGCCTCCACTCGCCGTTTGCGCGCACCGTGCCGTGCCCTGGGGGCTTCCCGCGGGGGCTACTCGTTTTCCGATGTGCTTTCCGGCGCCCCGTCGCCGGACGGACGCGGGGACTCTCCGTCGGCGTGGAGCGTGAAGTCGTCCAGCCCAATGCCGTCGATCACCGACTCGTAGTGGGTAAGGTCGGCGGGCAGGAGCACCTTGTTCTCCTCCTTGCCCAGCTTGGCAATCGTGTCGAGGTACTGCTCGGCCAGGCGCAGCTTTACCGCTTCTTCCCCGCCGGGCGCAGACACCGCCTGGGCCACCCGCTCGATCGCCTCCGCCGTTGCTTCCGCCAGCGCCTCAATCTCCTCGGCGCGGCCCTCTGCCTCGTTGATGCGGCGCTGCTTCTCTCCTTCCGACTGGTTGATGAGCTCTTGCTTCGAGCCCTCCGCGTCGTTGACCGTGGATTCCTGCTCCCCCTCCGAGCGGGCCACCGTGGCGCGGCGCTCTCGTTCGGCCGTCATTTGGCGCTCCATCGCCTTCTGCACCGTGCGCGGCGGCTCGATGTTTTTGATCTCGTAGCGGTGCACCTTGATGCCCCACGCGTGGTCCACCTGGTCGAGCACCTCCACCACGGCCTGGCTGATGGCCGCCCGATCCTGGAAGGTGGTGTCCAGCTCCATCCGCCCGATCACCGAGCGGGTCGTCGTCTGCGCCAGCTGGATCGCGCCCCGGCGGTAGTCGGTGACGCCGTAGGCCGCATTTTCGGGGTCGGTCACGCTCAGGTAGATGATGCCGTCCACCTCCACCCGCACGTTGTCCATCGTAAAGCACTCCTGCGGCTCTACCGGAATGGCCTTCTCGCGCAGGTCGAGCGTGTAGGCCACGCGGTCGATAAACGGCACAAGGGCGTGGAAGCCGGCCCCGAGCGTCTTGTGGTAGTTGCCGAGTCGCTCCACCACGTAGGCGCTCTGCTGCGGCACGAACCGAATGGCCCGCAAGAACTTGTAGGCCACGTACAGGGCCAGTAGCGACAGGAGGCCGAGGCTGATCGTATTGAGAAATTCGAAGGGCGAGGCGTCCATGGTAACGTGTAGGCGTTTGGGCGTGGGCGCGTGGAGGTGAAGGGCCTAGGACCGAAGGGCGTGGGAGTGCAGGTGTGCGGGCGTGAGAAGCGGGGGCGTGCAGGGGTTACGAGGAGTCGTACGGGATGCTGGGTTTTCGGGCAGCGTCTGGGCCGCACCAGGACTCGGGATTCTTCATCATGTTCGTGAGGCCTCCGCAACTGCGATGGTAGGTGCTATCGAGGTCCTCGAAAGACTCTTCAGAGAGGCATCCGCTGTCCCGTCCGAACTGGAGCCACGTCCGGGTCGCGGCGGCCTCAGCGTCAGCGTCTGAGCGTTTGATGACAACGTGGTTCTCATATCGCCGCTCCCGCCACGCTCCGGCGATGTTCGCCCAGACAGAGCGCGAGGGGCGACGAACCTGGCCCGTCAACGAGTGCGTTTCCTCCTCACTTCCACGCCCCCAGCCTCCCGCACTCCAGCCTCCCGCCCCCTTCACGCATTCCGAACGGAGTCCGTGACTTCGGAGGCGCCTTCAAAGAACGACTTCAGGTTTGCCGCCTCCATCGGGAGCACGCTCACGTTGGCGCCGTCCACGACCTTGCCGAGGCGGTCGATGAACTGCTCCGTGAGGCGCATCTTCACGGCCAGGGAGCCGCCAGGCTGGGAAATGGCATTTGCCACGCGCTCGATGCCGTTGGCCGAGGCCTCGGCTAGGAGCGCCGTTTCGCGGGCTTCGCCCTCCGCCTCGTTGATGCGCTGCTGCCGCCGCCCCTCCGACATCAGGATGGACGCCTCACGCTCTCCCTCCGAGGTGTTGATCTGCGCGTCGCGCTCGCCGGACGATTTTGTGATCTCGGCGCGTTTGTCGCGCTCGGCCTCCATCTGCTGCTCCATCGTGAGGACGATGTCCTGCGACGGCTGAATGTCTTTGAGCTCGTAGCGCATCACCTTTACGCCCCACGGGTCGGAGGCCTTGTCCAGCTCCTCCACGATGGCCTCGTTCATCGCGTCCCGCTCGCTGAACGTGTCGTCGAGCGTGATTTTGCCCACCTCGCTGCGCATGGTGGTCTGCGCCAGGTTCACCGCCGCGAGGCGGTAGTCGTTAATGCCGTAGCTGGCCTTGTAGGCGTCCATCACCTTCAGGTACACGATGCCGTCCACCTCCACCTCAATGTTGTCCTTCGTGATGCACTTTTGGTGCGGCACATCAAGCACCTGCTCGCGCGTCTCGTGGCGGTAGGCCACGCGGTCCACGAACGGGATAATAAAGTGGAAACCGGGCTCCAGCGTGTCGTGGTACTTGCCGAAGCGCTCCACGATCACCTTCTCGCGCATCTCCACGATGATGAAGGTGTTGTACACCACAAAAACAGCGACGGCGAGGACGAGCAGGAGGGCGGTCCACATGGTGGGCAGAGGGGTCGGTGCGAACGGAGAGGGGCGACGGGCCGCGGCGGCTAGTTCGGCTGGCGGGCCGAGGGATCGTAGCCGAGGCCGGAGGAATCGGACGATTCGTCGGTCGTGTCGGGACGGATGGGGTCGTCGTGGCGTGTCACGTCCTCGCCAATTGCGTCGGAGAGCTCCGCGTCGAGGTCGGCGTGATCGGCCGGTTCCACGACCCACGTCAGGTTGTCCCGGTACAGGAGGTGGGCCTCGGCCCCTTCCGGGAGCTGCCCCTCGAGGGTACGAGCATCCCAGGAAGCCCCCCGAAAGCGAATGCGCCCCGGGTCTTCCGGCCCTACCGGCTCGACCACCCGCACGGTCTGGCCCATCGCCTCGGCGTCTTCGTCGGTTACCCCCAGCGAGATGTCGCCCTGCACAAAGCGGAGCAGCAGGGGCCGCAGCGCAATGGTCAGGCCGGCGGACAAAAACACCCAGGCCAGCACGGCGGTCGTGGGGTCGAGAAGCAACCCGAGCGACCGGGCTCCGCCGACCATGAGCCCCCCAATCCCGAGAAAGAACGAGATGCCCCCCGGCACGACAGTTTCGAGGAGCATGAGGGCCAGCCCGCCCCCGAGGAAGGCCCACGTGAGGAGCGTCGGGTCGAAATCCATAGCAGGACAGAAGCCGTGTCTGCGGGCATCCGGTTTGGGAACCGGGACGAACGTTTTATGAGACGTGCGAGGCGCCGAGAGGTTGCATGCGAGACAGTCCAATCCCTGAACCGACCGGGACGTTCGCTGTTGTTCTGCGTGGCTGTCCGGTGCTGTTCCGTGCTGCCCGACGTCTCTCCCGTTCGTTGTGTCCCCGGCCTCCCTCTGCCCCCGCCTTGCGTTGTTCTATGCCGTCTTTTCCTACGTCTGATCGGTCGCCACTGTTACGCCCACGGGTATTTGCGGACGTGCCGGCGGTGGCGGCCGGCATGAGCACCCGGCACGGCGGCGTAAGCGGCCCGCCCTACGACACCCTCAACCTGGGCCGGCACGTGGGCGACACGGCGAGCTGCGTGGAGGAAAACCGACGCCGGTTCTGCGCCGCCCTCGACACCGATCCGGCCTGGCTGTGCACGGCGGGGCAGGTGCACGGCGCCACCGTCCGCGTCCTCGATGCTCCGCGGCACGAGCCCTTCTGCGACGGCCTCGTGACCCCCACGCCCGGCCTGCTTCTTGCCATCGCCGTGGCGGATTGCGCACCGGTGCTTCTGGCGGATGTGGAGCACGGCGTGGCGGGGGCGTGCCACGCGGGCTGGCGGGGGACGGTCGGCGAGGTGGCCGCCCGCACGGTGCAGACCATGGTGGACTGCGGGGCCACCCCCGGGGCCATCCGGGCGTACATCGGCCCTTGTCTCTCCCCGGAGGCGTTTGAGGTGGGGCCCGAGGTGGCCGCGCAGTTCGCGGACGCGGTGGTGGTGCGCCCCGATGGGGCCGAGCGCCCCCACGTCGACCTAAAGGCGGCCCTCCATCACCAGCTCACCGGAGCGGGCGTCTTCGCAGACGCCGTTGAAGTGTCCGACCGGTGCACGCTGCAGGAGCACGACCACTTCTTCTCGTACCGCGCCGCGGATGGCCCCACCGGCCGCATGTTCGGAGCAATCGTCCTCCGGCAGTGATTTCTTCTTCTCTCTTCCCTGTTCTCTCTTCTTTCTTCCTCCAGTCCGCACGTGCGCGTTTCCGCCTACACCGCCCCCACCGGCCTCGACGGCGGCCACCGGCAGACCCTCTACGCCTCTCTCGTCCGCCGGGTCGACTTTTCGTACGATCGCCGCGAGCGCCTCGCGACGCCGGACGATGATTTTCTGGACCTGGACTGGGCGGAGGCCGCCGCCCCCGGCCCGCAGCGCGTTGCCGTCTTGACCCACGGGCTGGAGGGCAGCGCCCGGCGCGGCTACATGCGCGGCATGGCGCGGGCCTTCGTGCGGCGGGGCTGGGACGTGTGCGCCCTCAACCTGCGCGGCTGCAGCGGCACCCCGAACCGGCGGGTCGCCACCTACCACAGCGGCAAGACCGACGACCTGGCCCTGGTGGTCGACCACGTGCTGGCGCAGGGCTACACGACGCTCGCACTCGTCGGCTTCAGCCTCGGGGGCAACCTTACGCTCAAGTACCTCGGCGAGCGCGGGCCCCAGGTCGACGACCGGGTTCGGGGCGCGGTGGCCCTCTCCGCCCCCGTCGACCTCAGCGCCGCCGCCACCCAGATCGACCGGTGGGCAAACTGGCACTACACGCAGTACTTCCTTCGTTCGCTGCGACAAAAAATGCGGACGAAAGCCCGCCAGCATCCTAGCCGGGTCTCCACCCGGCATCTCCGGCGCATCCACAGTCTCCGCGGCTTTGACGACGCGTACACGGCTCCCCTGCACGGCTTCGACGGGGCCGCGGACTACTACCGGCGCGCCAGTAGTAAGCCGCTGCTGCCAGACCTCGCGGTGCCCACCCTCCTCCTCAACGCCGCCGACGATCCGTTTTTGCCCCCGTCCTGCTACCCGCGCACCATCGCCCGCAGGCACGAGCCCCTCACCCTGGAGGTGCCCACAAGCGGCGGGCACGTCGGCTTCGTCTCTTTCAACGCCGACGGCGAGTACTGGTCCGAATCCCGCACCACCTCGTTCTTGTCCTCGTCGTAACCCAACGCGCTTCTCTTGTCTTTCGCCCCTCTCGCCCTTCGCTCTGGACTGCTCTCCATCCTCACGCTTCCGTGTCCCACGCACACCTTCTCACACTCCCACACTCAATTCTCTTCCGCCCTCACCTTCCGTCCTCTCCTCTTCTACTCCTCAGTCTTCCAGACGCACGTCTCGCACCTTCATCTGGAGGCTTGTCTCCCCCTTCCAGGTATTCTCCTCCAGCGAAAAGAGCACCTCCACCGGCGTTCCGGTCTGCTGGCTCTCGCGGAGCACCGAGAGCTTTTCTCCCATGCCAAACCCAATCGCGTCGAGGGAGCAGCCGTCCGAAGAGCCGCACTGGCGCACTGCGAACTTGAGGTGGCTGTCGTCGCTGCCCACGGTGCGGGCCGATACCACCGCCAGGTCCTGGGCGTGAAAGACGGGCCGGGGGTTGGCGGGGCCAAACGGGCCAAACTGTTTGAGTACCGCCCAGAAGCGATCCTCGACCGTTCCGATGGTGTCGAGATCGACCGACGCATCCACCTTAATCGACGGCGTAAGGAGCTCCGGCGTCACGCGCTCGCCCACCGCCGCATCGAAGCGGTCGCGAAACGCCTCGATGTCGTCCGCCGCGAGTGACATGCCCGCCGCGTGGTCGTGCCCGCCAAACTGCGTGAGCACCTCTTCGCACTCTTCGAGCGCCTCGTAGATGTTGATGCCGTCAATGGAGCGCGCCGACCCTTTGACCTCCTCGCCGTTGTGGGTAAGCAGAATGGTAGGCTTGTGAAAGCGCTCCACGATGCTGCTGGCCACAATGCCGATGACCCCGAGGTGCCAGTCCTCATCGTAGAGCACGAGGGCGTGCGGGCTGCGGCTTGTGATGTGGCGCTCAGCCCGCTCGATGGCTTCCTGCTCGATGCGGTCGTCGATGGTGCGGCGCTCGCGATTGAGCTGTTCGAGGGTCGCGGCGGGCCCTTCGGCCTCTGTGTAGGAGGGGGCCAGCAGCAGCTCCACCGCCGTGGAGGCGTGGTCCATGCGGCCCGCGGCATTGATGCGCGGCCCGAGCGTGAACACGATGTTGCCCGTAGACGTGACCGACTGGAGGTCGAGATCGGCGGCGTCGGCCAGGGCCTGCACGCCAGGGCGCACGCTGCGCTGCAGGGCGCGAAGCCCCTCGGCCATGAGCACCCGGTTTTCGCCGTAGAGCGGCACAATGTCGCTCGCCGTGGAGAGGGCCAGGAGGTCGAGGTAATCGAAGGCACGGTCCGGGTCGTCGTCGCGGTGGGCAAGGGTGGCCTGTACGAGCTTAAAGCCCAGCCCGCACCCCGAGAGCTCCGTGAAGGGATAATCGTCGTCCGGCCGCTTGGGATCAAGCACGGCCAGCGCCTCCGGCAGGGTCTCCTTGGGCGTGTGGTGATCGGCGATGATGAGGTCGAGCCCCTGCTCCTGCGCGTAGGCCGCCTCCGCGTGGCCCGCGATGCCGCAATCGAGCGCAATCACGAGTCCGGCGCCCTGCTCCACCGCCCGGTCGAGCCCGCGGCGGCACAGCCCGTAGCCGTCTTCGTAGCGGTCCGGGATAAAAAACGACGCCTCCACGCCGTGCGTGCGCAGGAAGTCCGTGACCAGCGCCGCCGCCGTCGTCCCGTCCACGTCGTAGTCCCCGTAGACCAGCACGCGCTCGCCGTTCTCGATGGCCGCCGCCACCCGGGCCGCCGCCGTGGGCATGTCGCTCATCCCGAGCGGGTCGTGCAGCGCCGAGCGATCGGCCCGAAAGAAGTGCTTCGCTTCCTCGAAGGTGGTGACTTCTCGGAGGGCGAGGGCGCGGGCGAGCGGCTCGGCCAGGTCGTTCAGTTCACGCTGCAGGCGAGACACCACCTCGGGCTCGTCCAGCGGGCGGGAAATCCAGCGGTACGTCATTGATATCAAGCGTGGCCATGGAATGTGCAGCGGGAGGGCATATGGTAAGACACGCGAGCGCCGTCGTTGTAACGTCTCGGGCCAATTCCATTGGAAAACTGGTGTCGTGGGAACGCGGGTGTGGTATGGGAACGCGGGTGACCGGTCCCCGCCCTCCCCTTCCCAATCGATTCGCCCAACTAGCACTGTCTTCACACTAGAAACAATCGCATCATATCTTGCCCCAGAGGGCGCTTCCTCCTCCAACCCGGTCCGCTGGCACGAAGAAGCGTTCCGCGTCGCCGAACCAAGTGCCACCTGCCTCCGTAGTACCGCGTCCGAAACGATACACGAACGTCTTTTCGCACCGGAGGTTGGACCACTTTGCCTTGGCCCAGCCCAGAGCCCCGCTCAGGACAGGCCAATGCCTTCCGTCCCCGTTCGGAACCTCGGAAGCCGGCCACGCACATCGTTGGCGCCCCGCGCAACGAAACCCGTTTCTTACCCAGCGCCATTGTTCGGGGGTTGCGCCCACGAAAGGCTTCGGCGCCTCTCCCGCACCGCCTCTCTGCGGATGCGAGACTGCATCGTCTCCCTCGTCGTTTCTCCATGGACTGCTGTCTCCGTCTCGACGCCTGATGCCTCATCGGGCCTAGACGGCCTATTTTTTACCCGTGAGTGACCCAATGAAAATTTCGACCCTGCAAGAGAAGAAGCTCGACGAACTCCGCGAGATCGCCGACGACCTCGATCTCTCCGACTACGCAGAGCTTCGGAAACAGGACCTTATCTACCGCATCCTGGAGGCGCAGGCCGAAGGGGCGGCTGCGAGCGAAGAGGAACGCGACGGGGCCGATCCCCTCTCGTCTCCCTCCGGGGACGGGGCGGAGCAGGCCCCCGACCGCGCTTCGCAGCGCTCCGCCGAGGATCGGGGCAAGCCGGCGTACATGCGGCGCTACGACCCCAACCAGACGGAGCTCCGGGGCATGATCGAGAAGACCGGCGTGCTGGAAGTGCTGCCGGACGGGTACGGATTCCTGCGCTCCGACGAGTACAGCTACCAGTCGAGCCCGGACGACATTTACGTCTCGCCGTCTCAGATCAAGCGCTTTGGGCTGCAGGAGGGCGACACGGTGCGGGGCAGCGTGCGCCCGCCCAAGGAAGGGGAGAAGTTCTTCGCCCTCATCCAGGTGGACACCATCAACGGCCGCCCCCCCAGCGAGATCGACGAGCGGGCCGACTTTGAATTTCTGACTCCGATTTTCCCGGATGAGCGATTCACGCTGGAGGTGGAAGCCGACAGCTACGGCCCCCGGATCCTCGACCTCTTCGCGCCGATCGGCAAGGGCCAGCGGGGCCTCATTGTCTCGCCCCCGAAGGCCGGGAAGACGGTGCTCCTGCAGAAAATCGCCAAGGGCATTACCACCAACCACCCCGAGGCCCACCTTCTGGTGCTGCTCATTGACGAGCGGCCGGAGGAGGTCACCGACATGGACCGCACGGTGGACGGCGAGGTGGTCGCCTCTACGTTCGACAGAGACCCGGAGCGCCACGTAGAAGTGGCCGACACGATCCTTCTGAAGGTGCGCCGGCTCGTGGAGTCGGGGCAGGACGTCGTCGTGCTTCTCGACTCGATCACGCGTCTTGCCCGTGCCCACAACGCCATCACTCCCGAAAAGGGGCGCACCCTCTCGGGCGGAATTGAGGCGGGCGCCCTGCGCGGCCCCAAGCGGTTTTTTGGCGCGGCCCGCAACGTGGAAGAGGGCGGCTCCCTCACCATCGTGGGCACGGCCCTGGTCGACACGGGCAGTCGCATGGATCAGGTCATCTTCGAGGAGTTTAAGGGCACCGGCAACATGGAGCTGGTGCTGGACCGCGAAATGGCCGACCGGCGCCTCTACCCCGCCATCGACCTCATCCTCTCCGGCACCCGCCGCGAAGAGCTCCTGCTCCCCAAGCCGATGCTCAAGCGCGTGTGGGTGATGCGCAAGATCCTGGCCGATATGGAGCCGATCGAGGCCATGGAGTTCCTCCTCGACAAGATGCGCGGCACGGAGGACAATGTGGAGTTCCTGGAAATGATGAACTGAGCGTTCCACCGCGCTGAGCAGTGCACCCGGGGCGCCAAGCGCTTCCTGCCTGCCTCCCCCTCCCGCGGCCCGGTCTTCCCAGCGACGCACAGGCCTCCCTTTCGCTTCTGCGAGGTCGCCCTTCGCCACACCCCCCGCGCGGTTTTTCGCAACCCGAGACCGCCGTTCATGTAGAAGAGCGACGCGTCATTTCGAACGAGCCTTCCTCGCTTCATGCGATCCCGCCTGCTCACGTCCGTTCTCGTTCTCGTTCTCTTCGTCGCACCGACCGCCGCCCAGGACACCGATCCCTTCATGCGCCATCCGTCGGTCCACCCGGACGGCGACCGGATCGCGTTCGCCTATCAGGGCGACCTCTGGACCGTCCCGGTCGGCGGCGGCACGCCCGAGCGCCTCACCATCCACGAGGCCTACGAAGGCCACCCGCGGTGGGGGCCAGACGGCAACCAGATTGCCTTCACGAGCGACCGCTACGGCAACAGCGACCTCTACGTGATGACCGCCGCCGGCAGCACGCCGGAGCGCCTCACGTATCACTCCACGGGCGACGCCCTCGGCGGCTGGACGCCGGAGGGGCAGCTCCTCTTCACTACGCGCCGCACCTACGCGCAGGCCGAGTGGAGCGACGAGATCTACACGGTGAACGCCGACGGCGGCACGCCCGACCGCCGCCTCGATGCCGTGGGCAGTTCGCCTCGCATGTCGCCGGACGGGCGCTTCATCGCGTTCGTGCGCGGCTACAACGACGTCACCAAAAAAGGGTACGAGGGGCCCGCCGACCGCAACGTGTGGGTCTACGACACCCAAACCGACACCTACACGCAGGTCACCACCTACGCGGGCAACGACCACAGCCCCGTCTGGACCGGCCCGCGCACGCTGCTCTACATCAGCGAGCAGAGCGGCACCTACAACGCCCACCGGCTCTCCATCACCGATCAGGGGGCGGCGGACGGAGCGCCGGAGGCCGTCACGACCTTTGAGGACGACGGCGTGCGCACCCTCAGCGCCAGCCGCGACGGCTCGGTGATCGCCATGGAGCGTCAGACCGACATCTACGTCATCGAGAACGGCGGCGAGCCACGTCCCCTCGACGTGACCGTCCCCGCCGACTACCGCTTCAGCCCCACGGAGAAGATGCAGATGACCGACGGCGTGCAGGACTACGCCGTCTCCCCCGACAACGAGCAAATCGCGCTCGTCCTGCGCGGGGAGCTCTTTCTGATGCAGAACGAGACGGGCACGCCGCGCACACGTCGCCTCACGTCGCACGCCTACCGCGACCGCGCCGTGGCCTGGGCCAACGACTCCACCCTTGTCTTCTCGTCGGACCGAAACGGCAACCAGTACGATCTCTACCGCCTCACGTCCGAGGATCCGGAGCATCCCGGCGACCTCTACGACGCGCTGCAACACTCCGTAGAGCGCCTCACGGACACCCCGGAGGACGAGCGCGTGCTCGCAATGGCGCCCGATCGCGAGCACGTCGCGTTCCGCCGTGGCGCCATGACGGACTACGGCGAGGGGCAGCTCATCACGGCCACCCTCTCGGACGGCACGCTCGACAACGAAACCGTGCTGCAGGAAGGCTGGAACGCCCCCACCGACGTGGCCTGGAGCCCCGACAGCGAGTGGCTCGCCTACAGCCAGAACAACCTCAACTTCAACTCCGATGTCTTCATCCACGCCGCCGACGGCTCGGAGGGCCCCGTCAACGTGAGCCAGCACCCGCGCAACGACGGCAGCCCGGTGTGGAGCCCCGACGGCTCAAAGCTCGCCTTCGTCTCCGACCGCAGCGGCGGCGACACCGACATCTGGTACACGTGGCTCCAGGAGG
>ERZ1034486.172-NODE-172-length-18781-cov-5.542615_pt1 | contig 18781 bp, 23 predicted proteins | sample MGYA00520683_ERZ1034486 | MGnify/ENA primary metagenome ERZ1034486 (study PRJEB33760, sample SAMEA4777685) | hypersaline lake metagenome | biome: hypersaline environment; feature: brines | place: Spain | collected 2012-08 | depth 0 m ...
CGTAGGCGTGCGCTTGAACAGCGGGACGCTGAACGTGAACGGCGAATATTCGCCTACCGATGATTCGGTCAGAACGGGAGTCCACGCTGAAAGCCCACCCCTTTAGGGGTGGGTTAGCTTCCCCCGCCGAGATCCGCAATTGTCGTCACGTTCGTGTCGCGGCCCTCTGCGAGCAGGACTGCGAGAATCTTTACTCTCGGCCCCTCACCGAGCAACGTACTCAGTGCAGCCCGCTCTGCGTAGCCCCGTTCGTCCTGTGTGGTCTGTGGTGTCGACATACTTTCCTTGTAGTGGTCTTCTTCTGACTTCCTCGAACGCTTCGACGAGGACGACGACTACGTCTGGTTTCACTGAGCCCAGACTACGGCTCCGTCACACCCAACTCCTGCAACGACAACTGCACCACTCGTGCCTCGACGAGGTCTCGATCTTCGGTCATCGGGTCGTCGGCGGCCGCGACCGTCTCGGCGGCCTCCGCGAGCAGTCGTTCCTCCAGTTCCGTCTGGTCGGGTTCCCCGCGGGTGTCGTTGAGGAGCGCCTCGAAGTCTTCCCGGAGATCGAAGTCCGCGCGGGCGACGTTACACCGGGACAACGGGGACATCCCGGTCTCCAACACGAGATCACGCACCACCGCCCAGTCGGACTCACAGAACTCCAGGGTGACGGCACCGACCACGTCGCGCCAGGCGATCGGGTCACCGTTCTCCATCAGTTGGATCGCGCGCGGCGGGACGGCGATCCGGTGGCTGGTGTCGTGGTCGTCACACAGACAGCAGGGCTGCTGGGTGCGTCCCGTGTACACACCGAACAGTAAGCGTGCGCGAACAAGTCGCCGTCGGTTCTCCGTCGGCGCCACCCAACACGTCGCCGTCGGTTCTCCGTCGGCGCCACCCAACACGTCGCCGTCGGTTCTCCGTCGGCGTCAGACAGTTCTCAGCGGCGATACGAGCGGGACAACGCCTTTAGGCTGGTTCGACGAACAAGTAGACAACGCGAGAGCGGGACCACAGTATGCTCGACCCAAAGGAGTACGACCCCGAGGAACTGCGGACGCTCGCCGGCGCCGCGAGTCCAACCGCCGACCCGGCGGACGAAGACGAGCGGTGGGCGAAGCCCGCAGACTTCCTCGGACAGGCGGAAGCGAGCGTGATGGCCGCACAGTTGGGTGATGTCTACTACCTCCAGGCGGCACAGGGTGGTGCCGAGCGGCCGTACCTCCCGTCGTTGCCCGCCGCGGCGCCGGGCGCCCGGCTCGCCTTGGACTGGTTGGAGTTTCTCGTCGCCGTCGGCGGCCACGACCGCGCCGAGGAGGCGTTGCACTACTACCAGCGGGTCCAGTGGATCGGGCCGGACGCCGTCCAGACGCTGACGGAGTTGTTGCCGGGGCTGTCCGCCGGCGGCAACGACCAGTTGGCGCCGTCTCACCACCGAACGAGTCTGTTGTTCGTCGCCCGACTCGCCGCGCTGCGGTGATCGGGTCAGCCGGTGGTGCCCGGAAAGGATACACCACTGGCCCACGCAGAGGGGGACTGTATGTCAGCAGACGACGAAACAGACGGGTTCGAGTCCTCCGAGTCGGTCCCGGTTGGCGTGAAGCTGGGGTCGACCCGGACGGTGGTGCGACACCCCGACGCGTCGGGGGCGACACAGACGGTGAAGACACTCACCTGCCTGGCGACCTACGAGGACGCCATCACCGGCTCCGAGCGGGTGTTGTTCGGCGAGCAGGCGGCCGCAGAGTACCCCGACCGCGTGGAGTTCATGCTCCGGTCGGGGCTGCCGGAGGACGACGAACGGACGGGGTTGGCGCGGCGGTACTTCGACGAACTGGTGGAGACGAACGGCGTTCCCCAGGACAGCACCGTCGTCTACGCCATCCCGACAATCGACAACGACGCCGGGCTGGCGAACCTCTCGTCGGTGATCGAGGAGTCCGCCATCGGGAGCGTGGAGATGCGGTCGTACCCGGAGTCGTTGTGTAGCTCCATCCCCGCGATGGGGGACGGTATCGAAGCGATCGACGACGTGTTCGTCGCGGTCAATATGGGGTCGACCAACCTGGAGGCGTGTGCCTACCGCCGCGGCGAACAGCTGGTTCCGTTCTCGACCGGCTCCGTCACCGGCAACCACGTCGACCGCCGGATCGTCAACAACGTCGAAGAGGAGACGCAGGGTCGGGTGCGTGTCGACCTGACGACCGCCCGGGAGTACAAGGAGGTCCACGGGGACTTCGACGCGTTCGAGCCGTTCTCGGACGTGGTCCAACAGCCCGGCGGCGGCTCTCACGAGTTCACCATCGAGACCTCCGTGATGGACGCGTTGAACTGGTATCTCGACGAGGCCGTCGACAGCGTCGCCAACGAGTTCCTCCCGGACTTCGCGAGCGAGTATATGAAGCCGTACCAGATGTCGTTGTCGAGCCCGATCGCGCTCACCGGGGGGATGGCGTGTCTCCCGGGGCTGGCCGACGAGTTCCGGCGGCGGCTGAGCGAGGAACTCGACCGCGAGATCGAGGTCGTCACGCCGCCGGAGCCGGATACCGCCGCCGCCGAGGGGGCCGTGCGGATCGCCAAACGGCTCACTGGGGACTGAAGCGACGAGAGACACACCCGACATCTGTACTGGCGACCCCCACCGACCCCCCAGACTCGTTCAACGTATGCAACGGAATCGAACAGCGTTCGTCCTGATCGCCCTCACAGCAGCTGTCGCGGTAGCTGGTGTGATCGTCAGTAGTCCAGAGCCCCCCGAGAACGAAGCGTATTTAATCGCCGAGACGACTGAAGATGTGCCGGACGACGCGACAGTGACGAACTACGAGAACCTCTCGTCGGACCAACAGGAACTGTACGGGCGACTCGTCTCGACAGACGAAATGATCCGTATCAACGAGTCTGTTCGTTCGAAGATGATGCCAGGCGTGGACTACCTCCGATACGACGGGGAACTGTACCTGGTCGCCGAGGCCCAGACCTGACGGCCACCCCGACAGCTTTTCGACCGGTCGCACTCTCCCTCTCGCTGTGGAGTCGCGTTCGACGGCCACGACACAGCCCGATCTCGACGACCAGACACGGGAGCGTGTCGACCGACTCATGTACGCGGGCGAGGGGCCGACGGCGACACTCCGGGTGCGGGACGGGATTCTGGTCGCGACGACCCACCGACTCCTCGTCTACACCCCAGACGGTGACGGCGTCGTGCTCCAGACGGTCGCAGCGCCGAACGTCACAGGCGTCGGCCACACGACCGGCGGCAACCGCCGGTGGCGGCCGGGGCTGGTCGCGTTCGCTGTCGGCGTCGTCAGCCTGCTCGTCGGCCAGACACTCTCCGTCGCGCCGCCATCGGTGGCGAGCGCCGACAGCCCGGTTGCTGGCGGCGGCCTCGACGCGGTGACAGAGACGATCAGACTGGTTGGGTTGCTCGACGAACTGGCGACCGTCGTCGGTGTCGCCGCGTTGCTCGTCGCTGTCGGTCTCTTCGCGAGCTACGGGACAAGCCGCAACACACAGGTCGTCGTCCGGGTAGCGGGCGACGACCCACTCGTGGTGTCGGCCGGCGAGACGGACGCCGCGGCCGTTCGCTCGTTTGCGGCGTCGGTCGGCGTCGACTACAGCCCGCCCAGCTTCCGGAGTAGTTGACCCCGGTAACGCTCGTCGGCAACGACACCTTTCATCTCCAACACGTTCCGTTCCAGCTTGTCGACGGCGACGCGGAACGCGTTCTCGGCGCCGTACCCCTCACCGGAGCCGGCCACTTGCCCGTGGCTCGTCCGGAGCCGGATCTGACACTGGAGCAACGGGGTTCCCCGGAGCTTCTCTTTGTGTTCGTGGAACCGGACGTGTGCATGGACGACCGTCATCTCCTGGTACTTCTCGGCCACCTGCGCGATGGACTCCCGGACCGTCTCGCGGTCCATCGTCTCCAGCAGGCTGACGTTCGTGATCTGGACGTCGAGCGTCTCCTCTTCGGTGAACGTGAGCGCCCGCAACACGTCCGTCTTGGTGACGACGCCGGCAACGCCCGCGTCGTCGGTGACGACCAGCCCGGCGATGTTCTCGTCTAACATCTGCCGGACGGCGGTCTCGACGTCCTCCTCGGCGGTGACGGTGATCACCGGCGCGGAGACGAGATCGTACACCGGGATGTCGAGCATCCGGTCGATGTCCCCGCTGCGGTCGTTGCGCCCCTGTCGTTCGTCGTCGCGGACGACGAAGTTCACGATGTCGTGTGTGGTAACGATCCCACTCAGCTCGCCGTCGTCGTCGAGCACCGGGAGTCGGGAGATGCCGTGTTCCCGGAGTCGGTTGATGGCCTGCCCGACGCGAGCGTCCTCGTGGACTGTGATCGGGTCCTCCGTGGAGATGTCACCGACGGTGATCGCGTCGAGACTGTCGAGCACCGCCTCCAAGATGGCGTCGGCGGTGACGGCGCCGTACAACGAGTCGTCCTCGTACACTGGAGCGAGCTTGACACCGCCCTCAACGAGCACGCGCGCCACCTCGCGCACGTCCTCGTCACGGTCGATGGTCGGTGCCGCGGTCGCCAACGCTGACGCCTTCGTGCCTTCCTCGACGCGTGACCGGACGAGGTCACGCTCGTCGATCACGCCCTCCACCCCGTCACCGACGACGAGCACCCCACGCGGGGTGTCACGCTCGAACAACGACTGGATCTGTCCCAGCCGGTCGTCCGGCGCGACTTCGACGAACTCCGGGACGGCGATCTCGGTAATGTCCATAGTCCTTCCCGACCTACACTGCCCCCGGTCTTGAATATTCGTCTCACTCTCACCCGTTGGGTGGTGTCGTCTCCCCGGTCGGCGGCCACGGATCGGCAGACTCACCGATCGTCCCAGTCGATCCACTCCTGTTCCCAGCCGGTGCGGGCGAAGTAGCCTTGTTGTTCGAACTCCCGATCCTCTCGTTCCGTGCGGTTGCGGACCGGCGCGCCGGGTTGTTCACCCTCCGCGAGCAACGGTCGGAGCGCGACCGAGCCGGCGGTCTCCACCGGCTCGATGCCCGCCTCGTCGGGCGTGAGCGCGACGATCTCCTGGTCCCCGCCGCGGCCGCGGGGAACGACCAGCCGCCCGTCCGGGCGGAGCTGGTCACACAGCGCTCGCGGCGGAGAGACAACGGCCCCCTCGACGAGCACACGGTCGAACGGCGCGTACCGGGGGAGGCCGTCGGCGCCGTCGTGGTAGTCAACGAGCACCGCCTCGTAGCCCGCGGCCGCGAGGTTGTCCCGGGCCTCCCGGACCATCCCGCGGTCGATGTCGACGGCGTGGACCCGCCGCGCGCCGACGATCTCGGCGACGACCGCCGCGGTGTACCCGACCCCGACCCCGACGACCAACACGTCCGCGCCCGGCTCCGGCGCGAGCGCGTCGAGGAACCGAGCGGCCGTCGCCGGCGAGAGCACACGCGATCCGCCCTGCTCTCCCGAGCGGTTCGCGTACGGCGCCTCCGCCACGAACTCGTGGCGCGGCACCCGTTCCATCGCCTCCCGAACCGCCGGCAACGGCGCCCGCCCGATCGCGTGTTCCACCCCGTCGAGCATGTCCTCCCGGAGGAGTTCCGGGTCGGGTCCGTCCATACCACACCTCCGGAGTCGTCGGTCTTGAACCACTCGGTGCCACCCTGTCGGCGGGTCGTCCGAGCCGCCCGTCGCCGGGATTGATACGGCTCCCGGTCCCTCGCCGTGGTGTGTCTGAGAAACCAGCCGACACGCCGACCGTGATCGCACACCGTGGCTGTCCCGCCCGCGGCCCGGAGAACACCCTTGCCGCGTTCCGCCGCGCGGCCGCCCACGCGCCGGCGGTGGAACTCGACGTGCGGCGGTGTGGCTCCGGCGAGCTCGTCGTCTTCCACGACGAGCGACTTGACCGCCTGCTCGGTGTCGAGGGCCGTGTCGCCCACACCGACCTCGACACGCTCCAGTCGCACACCGTCGACGGTGACACCGCAGGCGGGACGGACGGTCTGTGTGACCCGAACGACGCCCGTGTCCCGACGCTGTCGACCGCGCTCGACGCGATTCCGGACGACACGCTGGTCAACGTCGAACTGAAAGAGACCGAGATCGCGGGGGCGGTCGCCGACGTGGTCGCCGCCGCCGCCAACGACGTGTTGCTCTCTTCGTTCTCGCCGGCGGCGTTGTCGGCGTCCGCCGACGCCGGCGATCAGCCGTTGGCGTTCGTCACCGCCGAGCCGGACTGGGACACCGCGGTCGCGACCGCCACAGAACTCGGCTGTGTTGCTCTCCACCCGCAGTATGAACTCCTGTTCGCGCCCGAGGGAGTCGACGAACCCGCGGGCCCGCCGGCCGACTGGGACATCGACCGCGCGCGCCGCCGGATCGAGACCGCTCACGACCGCGGGCTCGACGTGAACGTCTGGACGATCCGCGACCCGGCGCCGGTCGCGCCGCTTCGAACGGCTGGCGTCGACGGGCTGATCGTCGACGACTGGGCCGACGCCGAGGGGTGACGCCGGCGACAGGAGAGTCGCCGCCGACAGTCTGTGTCCGAACCGCCGGCTCGGGAACGGTTTTGTGGCCGGCGACCCCACAGATGGTATGGTCGCGACGGAGTCGGAGACGGAGCTGGAGATCGGCGACGAGGCACCGACGTTCGAACTCCCTGGGGTCGACGGGCGCTTCGACCTCGCGGAGACGACGGCGCCGGCGGTGCTCGTCGTGTTCACCTGCAACCACTGTCCGTACGCGCAGGCCAAGTTCGATTTGTTGAACGACCTGGCCGCCGACTACGACGACTGTCTGGTCGTCGGGATCAACCCGAACGACGCCGAGGCGTACCCCGACGACTCCGTCGAGGCGATGGAGACGTACGTCGCCGACGGCGAGGTGGCGTACGACGCCTACCTCCGCGACGAGCGTCAGGACGTGGCCCGCGCGTACGGTGCGGTCTGCACCCCCGACCCGTTCCTCCTCCGACGGGACGGTGACGGCTACCGGGTGGCGTACCACGCGCGGCTGGACGACGCACTCAACCCCGACGACGAGACGAGCGAGGTGTACGTCCGCGACGCAATCGACCGCGTGCTCGCCGGCGAGCCGGTGGAGATGGACCCCGGCCCGAGCCGCGGCTGTTCGATCAAGTGGCAGGCGTAGCTGACTCGGAACCACAACAGTCGTCCCCTCGCCGACCGACGGTCGGGTATGGAGCTGTTCGGAACGGCGGGGATTCGCGGCGACGTGCGCGACCGGGTGACGACGGATCTCGCGCTCCGGGTCGGGCGCGCAGTGGGTGCCCACGCCCGCGAGGCGGGTGACCGCGCGTTCGTCGTCGGTCGGGACGGGCGCACCACCGGCGCGGGGCTCGCGGCCGCAGTCGAGGCTGGCTTGACCGCAGCAGGGGCGTCCGTCGAACGGATCGGGCAGGTGCCGACGCCGGCGTTGGCGTACGCCACCCGCGGGCGACGTGGCGTGATGCTCACCGCCTCTCACAACCCCCCGACGGACAACGGGATCAAGCTGTTCGTCGACGGCCAGGAGTACGGCGAGACGGCCGAACGAGCAATCGAAGACCGGGTCGCCGCCGAGCCGGGCCACGCCGACTGGGACGAGTGGGGGACACACAGTGAGGCCGCCCCGCTGTCGGCGTACCGCGAGTCGGTCGTCGACTACGCCGAGCAGTTCGGCACGCGCCCCGACGAGACCGACCCGCTCACCGTCGCCGTCGACTGTGGCAACGGGGTCGCGGCGTTGGCGACCCCGCAGGTGCTCCGGGAGGTTGGCGCGCGGGTGGTGACGCTCAACGCAACCGTCGACGGTCATTTCCCCGGCCGGGAGTCGAAGCCGACCGCGGAGACACTGACGGACCTCCGGCGATTCGTCGCCGACGACGGCGCGGACCTCGGAATCGGACACGACGGGGACGCCGACCGGATCGTGATCGTTGACGGCAACGGGGAGGTGATCCACGAGGACACCGTACTGGCGATTCTCGCCGAGGCGTACGTTCGGGCACAGGAGCTGGCCGATCCGGTGGTGGTGACGACACCGAACGCCTCCGGTCGGATCGACGAACGGGTGGCGGCCGCCGGCGGCCGGGTGGAACGGGTCGCGTTGGGCTATCTCCACGACGGGATTGCCGACGCCCGCGCGGCGGGTGGTGACGTGGCGTTCGCGGCGGAGCCGTGGAAACACGTCCACACGGCGTTCGGCGACTGGATCGACGGGGTGACCAGCGCCGCGGTCCTGACCCGGCTGGTCGCGGCCGACGGGTTGGCGCCGCTGCGTGAGCCGGTGACGGAACGCCCCTACCGGAAGGAGAGCGTCGACTGTCCGGACGACGCGAAGCCGGCGGCGATGGAGCGGCTGGCGACGACACTGCCGGAGACGTTCCCCGAGACGACGGCGGCCACGGAGTACGGCGTCCGGCTGACGTTTCCGGACGACGCGTGGGTGCTCGTCCGCCCGAGCGGGACGGAGCCGTACGTCCGAGTGTACGCCGAAAGCGACGATGTCGACGCGGTGATCGAGACGGCCGCCGAGACGGTTCGGGCGGCCGTCGCGGACGTGACGTGAGGGTGAACGCTTTCGACGGCCGCCGGCTCCACCCAGCCCTCGGGCGACACAAGACGTATACCGTCACTCGGTGACGCCTCGTCTGTGTCCACCCACGCGCCCTCCCGTCGTGAGCTTCTCGCAGTGGTGGCCGCTGCCGTTGGTGGTGGCTGTCTCGACGACACGACATCCACCACGCGTTCGGCGTCCGCGACCCCGACACGCGCGGACGTTGGCCCGGACTGGCCGACACCCGACTCCGGGACGCGCCCGGGGTACACGACAGACCCGGTCGCGACTGCGGTCGTCGGTGACGCCGACCAGCGGCCGTCGAACGTGAAGCCACACCAGGTCGTCGTCCGGAACGGGACTGCCGACGCCAGCACGACCGGCGACACCACCACAGCCGACGCCACCCGCATCACCACCCGTGTCTGGCGAGATGGTACACGCGTCATCGCTCGCACCGACACGCTGGCCGCGGGTCGGGACCTGCTCGTCGACCTCCGGGAGCCGGGCCAGTATCTCGTCGCCGTCCGAGCCGCGCGAGACGAACGCGGCGTGGTCGTGTCGAACCGCGAGCGGACGTGGTTCGACTGTAACGACTCGGCGACGACAGTCGCGGTGACGCCGGACGGCTACGCGCGCGGGTTCATCACCACGGATCTGGCGTGTTCGACCCCCGACTAACACCCAACTGGCGGCGGCACACACAGGCGAGAGACAGCGCTGTCGCCCCGCTTGACAAGAGTTTTGCCCGGTCGGCCGCCAGTTCCTGCCAATGAGTACCACCTACGAGCCGGACGTCGCAGTGGTGGGCGCTGGCACCGTCGGTTGCTACGCGGCCGCGACGGTCGCGGAGGCGGGACTGGACGCCGTCGTCGTCGAACGGAAACCGGAGGCGGAGGCGGGCCACATCGCGTGTGGTGACGCGCTGAAAGGGGCCGCCAACTTCCCCGACGCCATCCCCAAATCCCAGATCGAGTCGGCGTTCACCAACACCGGCGTCGACCACGGCCGTTTCGAGATCGACCGCGAGGACACCACCTTGGAGATTCCCGTCCCCGGTGAACTCGCGGTGATCGACCGGTTGGAGTACGGCCGGAGTCTGATCGCCGGTGCCGAGCAGGCGGGCGCGCGGTTCCACTACGACACGGTCGTTCAGGACGTGCTCCAGGACGACGACGGCACCGTCACCGGCGTGCGCGGGAAGACAGACGGCGACGTGGTCACCTACGACGCCGAGATAGTGATCGACGGCGCCGGCGCCCTCTCGATCCTTCAGGACAAAGCCGACCTGCGGGACGCCACCTTCGACACGAACGTCTCGTTCCAACAGTTCTGTTCGGCGTACCGCGAGGTGATCGAGGTGCCCGAACCCGTCGAGTACGACGACGCCCTGGTGTTCAAACCGACGGACAGAGCGGCGGGGTATCTCTGGTACTTCCCGCGGACGGACACGGAGATCAACGCCGGGCTCGGCTTCCAGATGACGGAGGAACCGATGAAGCTGGTCGACGACCTCAAACAGGACCTGCGGAATCGCGCGGAGTTTGCGGGCGCGACCGTGAAGGACAAGCTCGGCGCGTCGTTGCCCACCCGGCGGCCGTACGACTCGGCGGTCGCGCCGGGCTTTCTGGCGGCGGGTGACGCCGCGGGCCACGTCAACCCGACCACCGGCGGCGGGATCGCCGGCGCCGCCTACGCCGCCACCTACGCCGCCGAGCAGGCTGTCGAGGCAATCTCTGCGGGTGACGTGAGCGAGGCAGCGCTGTGGGAGTACAACGAGCGCGTGATGGACGACTTCGGCGCACGCTACGCCGGGTTGGACGTGTACAACATCCTCGCGACGGCCGTCGACGTGGACAACCTGATGGGGTTGCTCGCGGCGCTACCGGGCAAGAAGCTCGCGGAGGCGTTGTACTCCGGGAAAGCCTCCGTCGGACTCGGACTGGCCGCGAAGACCGCCTACGAGAGCTACGGCCACTGGCGCCAGATTATCGACTTCTATAAGGCGAAACGCGCCTCCGAGGACCTGATCGACCACTACGGCCGCTACCCCGACTCCCCGGCGGCGTTGGCCGGGTGGCAACACACCCGCGACGCGATGATGGAGGACGTGTACGAGGTGACCGGCGCGGACGCGAAGTACTGAGCCCCGACTCACTCGGGGCCGAACTGTTCTTCGCGAGCACGCCTGTCTGCATGCCGTTTTTCTCTGAGGAGGTCGGTCGCACGAACGTCGGATGCGCTGTCAGTCGCGCGGGCGGCGTACCCACACATCTCCGCGGCCGACGGCACCCGGATCACGATCTCGCCGTCGTCCGTCGCCACGAACGACACCAGACGAGTGTCCCGACCGAGCTGTTCTCGAACACGTTCTGGAATCTGTACCGTTCCAGACTCACTCACCGGGACGCCGCTGGCGAGCGTCTCGTCTCCGTTTGACACGGGCTCGGCTCGTTCCCCGGCCGACAACAGCGTTTCGGCGGCGACGGTGTTCACTGGGGGTGCAGACGAGGCGACAAGTGGTCCGTCGCTCCACCCCACGACTCACCGTTCCGACGACTCACCTCGTCCCGACACGGAACGCTTTACTCGCCCGTGACCGCAGGATTTGCCAACAGATGACCGGACAGCCACGAGGTGGGTCGTCGTGACGATGGACGACCGGATCGACGACCTCCGGGAGCGACGCCGCGAGGCGGAGGAGGGCGGCGGCGAGGACCGCATCCAGTCCCAACACGACAAGGGGAAGAAGACCGCCCGCGAGCGGATCGACTACTTCTTAGACGACGACACGTTCCACGAGTTCGACCAGTTCCGCACCCACCGCACCCACAAGTTCGGGATGGAGGAGAAACAGTACTACGGTGACGGCGTGGTGACGGGGTACGGCGAGGTGAACGGCCGGAAGGTGTTCGTGTTCGCCCACGACTTCACCGTCCTCGGCGGCTCGTTGGGCGAGGTGTTCGCCGAGAAGGTGTGTAAGGTGATGGACCGCGCGATGGATGTGGGCGCGCCGGTGGTCGGGTTGAACGACTCGGCGGGCGCACGCATCCAGGAGGGGGTCGGGTCGTTGGCAGGGTTCGGCGAGATCTTCCGCCGGAACACGGAGGCGTCGGGCGTGATCCCACAGCTCTCGGCGATCATGGGACCGTGTGCCGGCGGCGCGGTGTACTCCCCGGCGATCACGGACTTCGTGTTCATGGTGCAGGACACCAGCCACATGTTCATCACCGGGCCGGACGTGATCGAGACGGTCACCGGCGAGCAGGTCACCTTCGAGGAGTTGGGCGGCGCGAACACCCACGCCGGCACCTCCGGGGTGGCACACTTCGCGGAGCCGTCAGAGGAGGACGCACTCGACGACATGCGCCGTCTCCTCTCGTATCTCCCGCAGAACAACGTCGAGGACCCCCCGCGGGTGGAGCCGTGGGACGACCCCGAACGCCGTGACGAGTCGCTCACCGAGATCGTCCCCGACGAGCCGCGGAAGCCGTACGACGCCACGGACGTGATCGACAGCGTCGTCGACGAGGGGTCGTTTTTCGAGACGCACGAACGGTTCGCACAGAACCTCGTCACCGGGTTCGCGCGGCTTGACGGCCGGTCGGTCGGGATCGTCGCGAACCAACCCCGGGTGAACGCCGGCACGCTCGACATCGAGGCCTCCGAGAAGGGCGCGCGGTTCGTCCGCTTTTGTGACGCGTTCAACGTGCCGATCGTCACCTTCGTCGACGTGCCCGGCTTCATGCCGGGAACGGACCAGGAACACGAGGGGATCATCCGCCACGGCGCGAAGCTGTTGTACGCCTACAGCGAGGCGACCGTTCCCCTGCTGACCGTCATCACGCGGAAGGCGTACGGCGGTGCCTACGACGTGATGGCGTCGAAACACATCGGCGGCGACGTGAACTACGCGTGGCCGACCGCCGAGATCGCCGTGATGGGGCCACAGGGCGCGGTGAACATCCTCTACAGCGACGAGTTGGCGGCGGCACCCGACGCCGACGCCCGCCGTCAGGAGCTGATCGACGAGTACCGCGAGGAGTTCGCCAACCCGTACACCGCCGCCGACCGCGGCTTTCTGGACGACGTGCTCGAACCGCCCGAAACCCGCCCGCGGCTGATCGACGATCTGGCGTTGTTGGCGAGCAAACGCGACGACAACCCCGAAAAGAAACACGGCAACATCCCGATCTGATGAGTGATCCAGACACAACCGAGCGGTCAGGCGAGGTGGACCCGGCGGCACTCGCGTCCGCCCTGACGGTGCCGGCAGACGCCGGGCCGGAGGAGACGGCCGCGATCACCGCCGCGGTGGGTGCACACCTCCGTGATCGGGCTGCTGCGGCAGCGGCCGCAGCGGCGGACGACGACGAGGAGACGTGGGACGGTCGCCGCTGGACGTTCGCCGGCCGCATCCAAGCGGTGGACGGTCGGGCTGCGCGTGTTCCCGACGACGCACCCACCGACGCGTGGACGGCGGCGGGACGGGCAGATCGGTTCTGACGACGACGGCGGGACGCCCACATCCGAACGTCTGGCTGTCTCCGTCTCCCAGCTGATATCAAAGGCTATGACCCCGTGTACCTACGCTGCAGACAACAAACTGTGAGTGTCACACGAGCGTCCGTCTGGCACGTCGGCTCGATTCTCTGTTCACTGGTAGTCGCAGCTGTCGCAGGAGTGGTTCTCCCACTGGGTGATCCAAACGAAAGTGGGCTGGCAGAAATAGTCCTGATTGTTATTTTCTTCAGCTGTTATACAACGCTTCTCGTTCTCTACTGGTATAGAAACACCTACATTCCCGCACAGACTGACGACACCGACTAACCGTCGTCGAGTCCAGTCACACGGCCCCAGCGACCACCCTCACCCGCCCGAACAGCTATCTTTCACCGGCACCGTGTACGAGCCGTGACACGACGAGGGCAGGGGAGCGTCCGGGCCGTGATGGTGTTGTTCGCGGTGTTGTTCGTCGCCATCGCGGTCGTCCCGCTCGGGTTGTACACGGCAGAGGTGGAGACAACAGTGACGGGTGTCGCGGACGCGGCGTCCGTCGACCGTCTCTCTGGGCCGGAACGGTCACTGACGCTGGAACCGGCGTTTACCCTCCAGTTTGCGAACGACACCGACGTGGGGCGGGTGGAGTCGTTCACCGGCGACCGGTTGGTGATCGACACGACGGTCGTCGACCGCCGGGCCGACACCGCCACCATCGAGTGTGACCCCGGCAGTCGGTGTCTGATCGTCACCTACGACCGCGACGGGCTCCGACTCGACCAGTTCTTCGTCGAACTGCGCTACACACACCCGTTGGTGCCAGAGACGTTCAGGTAGCGCCGTCGCCGTGGCGAGAGTCGAGCACGTGGGTGGCAGATTCCGTGGCGAACCGAAACGACCAACAGCACCACCGGGCTACCAGGTGGCGTGCAGACAGTGACGGATCGGGTGTCGAACCCGTTCGGGATGCGGCCGGACTGTGACCGGTTCGTGCCGGGGTACGGCGACGCGAACGCAGATTTCCACGTCGTCGGCGACCACCCGAAGGCCCACGGCGGGGTCGACACACGCGTCCCGTTCACCGGGACGGCGGCCGCGGAACGGTTCCAGACGGCGTTGGTTCGCGCCGGGTTGCTCGCCGAGACGGGCGCGGAGCCGGAGCCGCAGTCGACGTTCCTCTCGTATCTCCACATGTGTGTTCCCGACGGTCAGACGCCGACCGACGCGGACTACACCAACATGGAGCGGTTCCTCGACACGGAGGTGCGGGCGATCACCGCCCACGTTCTGTTGCCTGTCGGTGAACGGGCGACCCGGTACGCGTTGGAACAGTACACCGCACAGGCCCGGAAAGTGACAGTGGAGATGCCACGACTCCACGCGAGTGAGATTCGCGGCGCGGGGTGGCTCGTCTACCCGGTGCGGGACCCGCGCGAGTGGGACGCGGGCGACGCCGACGCGCTCGTCGACGCGCTCGACCGGTTGCAGGCGACGGACTACCGCCGGGAGTCTGATCTGGGGCGGTTCCTCGCCGGTGACGAGCCACACAGGGTGCGGTGAGCGACTCCTGCAGAGTGCGGTAACCGACCTCCGCAGAGTGCGGTAACCGACCCGTCACACGCCGGCGACGCGTGATAGGAATCCTCTTGTCGGCCGACCCGACAGTTCGGGTGTGAAGCGAATCCGGCTCGACAACGCCGAGTTCGAGGGGGAGAACGTCGTCTACGTCCTTGACGACGGCGAGGAGACGGCACTGATCGACGTCGGTGCGGCCTCCGGAGTCGTCCGAACGGATCTCCGTGAGGGGCTCGCCGAACTCGGTGTCGGCTTCGCGGACGTGGACACAATTCTGCTCACACACTGGCACTACGACCACTGCGGGCTGGCCGGCGAGATTCAGGCCGCCAGCGGGGCGACCGTCTACGCCCACGAGGCGGACGCGGCACTGATCGCCGGCGAACGCCGATCGGCGTTCGACGACCCCGAGCAACGGACAGAACGGCTAACAGAGTGGGGGATGCCGGCCGCCGACCGGGAGGCGTTGGCGTCGTTCGTCGACGGCCACATGGATCTGGCCGGCGAGTCGGTAGCGGTGACCACCGTCACAGACGGGGAGACGCTCTCGGTCGCGGGCGTGGACCTGACGGCGTGCCACCTGCCGGGACACGCCGCGGGGCTGGTCGCCTACTGTGCGTCACACGACCAACTCGCCGCCACCCGCGGTGATGACACCGTCCCCGACGTGGAACTCTCGGGGGCCGACGAGCAGGAAGCGGCGTTCGTCGGTGACGTGATCCTCCCGCGGTACACCCCGAACGTCGGCGGCGCGGACCTCCGGCTGTCGGAGCCGTTGGCCGACTACGTCGACAGCCTAGTGCGGTTCGCGGACCGCGATCCGGCGGTGGCGTACCCCGGCCACCGCGACCCGATCCGCGACCCGGCGGACCGGGCACGGGAGATCCTCACACACCACCGCGACCGCACTCGGCGGGTGATCGACACGCTCGCGGAACGCGGCCCAGCGACACCGTGGGCGGTGTCTGCGGCGTTGTTCGGCGATCTTGACGAGATCCACATCCTCCACGGGCCAGGCGAGGCGTACGCCCACCTCGCACACCTCGCGGCCGCCGGCGTCGTCGAACGCCGGGGGCGGCAGTACGCGCTCGTGGCCGACCCGGAGACGGTCGACGTGGCCGGACTGTTCCCGGTGGCCGACGACACCGCCGACCACGAGACAGGGTGACACGTAGCGCGCCCAGCGACACCGCCGTCGCGTGGAGTAAGACCTAACCGCGAACCGGACGGAGTCCGTGGCATGATCGACGAGACGGTCGCCGAGATCCGTGAGATGCAGACCCACTCCTCGTCGGTGGTCGCGGTGAAGGCGACGCGAGCACTGGGTGCGCTCGTCGACCGGGAGTACGTCACGCTCGCGGAGTTCGAACGCGACCTGGAACACAACGCGGGCGTGCTCCGACGGGCGAACCCCTCACACGCCTCGCTCCACCGCGCGATGCGGGATGTGGTCGACCGGGTCGTCGACGAGGCGGCCTCGACGGCGGAGGCACGCGAACTGTTGGCGAGTGTGGTGAGCGACGTGGCCGAGCGGATCGAGGCGGGAAAACGGCAGGCGGCCGCCACCGCCGCCGAGACGTTCGAGGACGGGGAGACGGTGTTCACCCACGACTACTCCTCGACCGTGCTCGAAGCCATCGAGACGGCCGTCGCCGAGGGCGCACACCTCACGGTCTACGTCTCGGAGGCGCGTCCCCGCCACCTCGGGCGGAAGGCGGCCCGACAGCTCGCCGGGATGGACCCGGTGGATGTTCACCTCCTGGTTGACGCCGCCGCCGGCCACGTACTCGACGAGTGTGACCGGGTCGTGCTCGGGATGGACTGTGTCGTCGGCGACAGCTACTACAACCGTGTCGGCACGTTCCCGGTCGCGGCCGCGGCCGACAACCGCGGGGTCACCGTCGACGTGGTCGGCTCCGGGACGAAGGTCGTCGCCGACGGGTTCCGGTTCGAAAACGAGTTTCGCCCGCCCTCGGAGGTGATGCGCGAACCGGTCGAGGACATCACCATCGAGAACCCCGCCTACGAGGCGACGCCCGTCTCGTTGGTCGACCGGCTGCTCACCGACGAGGGGGTCCGCGACCCGAACGCAGACCCCGCCGGCGAGGTGGCGACGACCACACGCGACGGGCAGGGAGTCGACGGTGAGTGAGCCACAGTCCGACGACCCCGCTCGGATGGGTGACCTCCTCGACGGTGTCCACATCGCCTTGGGGGTGACGGGGTCGATTGCGGCGGTGAAGACCGTCGAGTTGGCCCACGAACTCCGGCGGCACGGCGCGACCGTCCGGGCGGTGACGACGGAGTCTGCGGAGGGAATCCTCCACCCGTGGGCCGTCGGGTTCGCGACCGACGAGCCGGTGGTCCGGGAGATCACGGGCGCCGTCGAACACGTCGAGCTGTGTGGCCGGGACGGCTGGGCGGACGTGTTGCTGGTCGCGCCGGCGACGGCAAACACGGTCGGGAAGATCGCCGCCGCAGTCGACGACACGCCCGTCACGACGACGGCAACGACGGCACTGGGCGCGGGTGTCCCGACGGTGGTGGTGCCGGCGATGCACGAGCCGATGTACGACCACCCGGGTGTGCTCGACGCGCTCGACAGGCTGGAGTCGTGGGGGGTGCGGTTCGTCGAACCCAGAATGGAGGAGGGGAAAGCGAAGATCGCGACCCCGTCGGCGATCGTCACGGAGACCGCCCGCGCCGTCGGCGACCGCCCGCTCGCAGACCGGCACGTGATCGTCACCGCCGGCGCAACCAGTGAGGCGATCGACCCCGTCCGGGTGGTGACCAGCCGCGCGTCGGGGAAGACCGGCCGCGCGGTCGCCCGAGCCTGCTACGCTGCCGGCGCGCGGGTGACGCTCGTCCACGACGGGCCGGCGGTGCCGTGGGCCGACACCCGACAGGTGGAGTCGGCCGCGGAGATGCTCGACGCCACGCTCGGCGTTGCCGGCGAGGCAGACGCACTCGTCTCGGCGGCCGCGATCTCCGACTACACGGTCCAGACGGCCGACGAGAAGATCCGGTCGGGGCAGGTGTCGCTTACCCTCGAACTGGAGCCGACGCCGAAGCTGTTGGACGAGGTCGGTACCGCCCACCCCGAGTTGACACTCGTCGGGTTCAAAGCCGAGACGGGCGGTGACGACGACGCGATGGTCGCCCGGGCCCGCGAGACGATGCGCCGGGCGGGACTGGCGTTCGTCGTCGCCAACGACGCGAGCGTGATGGGTGACGACGACACCCGGGCGCTGATCGTGCGCGCGTCGGAGGCCGACGAGCCGACAACAACCTTCTCTGGGAGGAAGACCGGGCTGGGGACGCGGGTCACCGCCGAACTCGCAGCACGGCTCTGAGACACTGTATTGGGGTGGAGCCGGCCAGTGAACCACAACACATTCACGCAGAGCGTGACTCAACCTGTGTGTGCCAACACGACGGGGTGCCCTGAAGGCCGCAGTGGTCACACTCGCTACTGCTGGTTCGGGTGTGGACGCGGCGAGCCGACACGGTAGCGAGCCGAGGACGGTTGCTCCAGAGCGAGTGCGGCAGTCACTCCGCCGACTCGGTGATCTCTCCCCACCCGCACGCCGTGACGCGTGGCGACGACTCCCGGAGTCTCGTCGGGAGACGCTCGCGGCCGCAGTCTCCCCCGAGAAGGTGGTGACTGAGACACAGGAGACGGTCGCTGGCAACACCACGACCGTCACACACACTGTGACGCTGCGAGGGGGGCTGGACGTGCTCACGATCGCGGAGTTCGATCACGAGGTTTCTTGGACGTACGACGGGACGAGCGTTCGAGATGTCGAACAGACGACAACAGCCAGAATCTCCCGTGAGGCACTCTCGGCGTGGCGGTACCGCGGGACGGGTCAGGAGACGGTCGCCAATCAGGCGGAGTGGACCGACGCGTTCGTCTCCGGGTTGTTCGAGTGGGGGCTCACTGCCGACGGCTCGGCACGAGACGCGACCGTGTACTCCGAACTTCGGCTCCGAGCAGACGGGGAGTGGGCCGTCGAGACGAGCAGCTACGAACTTTGACATCCTCCCACCCCTGAAGGGGTGGGATTCCCTGACCGCCGTTGGGATATTGTGGTTTACGACGTGACTTGCTCTTGCGGTGCGAACGCACCAGTTTCCTTGTCAAACAAGTACGTCGATGGCTGTG
>ERZ1034486.174-NODE-174-length-18756-cov-38.289129_pt1 | contig 18756 bp, 17 predicted proteins | sample MGYA00520683_ERZ1034486 | MGnify/ENA primary metagenome ERZ1034486 (study PRJEB33760, sample SAMEA4777685) | hypersaline lake metagenome | biome: hypersaline environment; feature: brines | place: Spain | collected 2012-08 | depth 0 m ...
CGTGTACGTGGACATACCGTCCGGCTCGCGCCCCGACGTCATGTACGCGTCGGCTCCGGTCACGACCGCCATCGACCGGGTCACGACCGCCATCGGCACTCCGGGACCGACGGACCGTCCGGTCAGTAGAGCAGTTCGTCGTCGTTTTCGATCATGTACAGCGCTCTCGCGGCGATGTTGACCGCGTGGTCGCCGACCCGTTCGAGGTCGCGGACGGTGAGGAGGAGCCGAGAGACGTGTTCCATCGTCGTCTCCGGGTCGGCGGCGTAGTCGCTCTCGATGAGATCGCGGACGACGTGGTCGCTCGCCGCCTCACACGCCGCGTCGACGTCGTCGTCACGCGACGCCACCGTGTAACACCGGTCGGGGTCCGACTCGCCGTACGCCGTCATCGCGAGGTCAAGCATCTCGAGGGTATCGTCGCCTATCTGCTGGACGTCGACGTCGGGCGACACCTCGTGGTCGGCCTGTCCGGCGTACCGGCCGAGGTTCGTCGCGAGGTCGGCGATCCGCTCGAGGTCCGTGATGATCTTGAACGAGGCGGCGATGAACCGGAGGTCACCGGCGACCGGCTGCTGGAGCGCGATCAGGTCCGTACACCGCTGTTCTAACTCGAGGTAGAGCTCGTTCACTTCCGTGTCGCCGGTGATGACCGTCTCACCGAGCGCGGCGTCGTGTCGCGCGAGCGCGTCTAACGCCGTTCGGAGGCGGTCCGCGACCAGCTCACTCATGTAGAGGACGTCGTCACGAAGCGCCTCCAGCTTCGTCTGGTACTGTTCGCGTGGCATCGTCTCTGTCAACGACCACGCCGAGCGAGTATAAATACGTCGCACCGTAGCAGTGGCTGTCGGCGGGCGCGCACCCGCACTGTCTCTCGACGAGCCGCAACGGTGCGTGTACTCCTCAGGACTCGATCGCCGACACCGTGTCGACGACGCCCGTCCCGAACGAGCGCGACTCGCCGTTCGGGAGGTCGAACATGTACATGCTTCCGACGAACTCGTAGTCGACGACGGGGAGTTCCGTCACCGATTCACCGTCGTACTCTACCGACTCGGTCAACTCCGCCGTGTAGGCTGGATCCATGTGCAACGTATCGTCCGGGACGAACGCGCAAAGCGCTTCTCCCTGTGAGACGCGTCGCCAGAGCGTCACCACCGGAGTATATGTACACCGGGGCGCAATCGTGGTGATATGTCACACGCGGCCGATCGGTACGACGCGATCGTCGTCGGCGTCGGCGGGATCGGGAGCGCCGTCGTCTACGAGCTGGCACGGCGGGGCGAACGGGTCCTCGGGCTCGAGCGGTACAGCATCCCGCACACGAACGGATCCTCACACGGGTACTCGCGTATCATCAGGCGCGCGTACCACGAGGACCCGGGCTACGTCTCGATGGTCTCGCGCGCGTACGACCGGTGGCGGGCGCTCGAGGACCGAGCCGACGAGCAGCTGCTGTACGAGACGGGGTCCATCGCGGCCGGGCCACCGGACAGCGACCTCGTCACGGGAGCGGTCGAGGCGTGCCGTGCACACGGGATCGACCACGAACGACTCGACGCCGCCGAGACGACCGCGCGGTTCCCCGGGCTTGACGTTCCGGACGACCACGAATCGGTGTATCAGGCCGACGGCGGGTTCGTGCGGCCCGAGGCGGGGATCGTCGCGCACGTCCGGCTCGCCCAGCGCGCCGGTGCCCGGATCCAGGCCCGAGAGCGGGTGATCGACTGGCAGTCGACGACCGACGGCGTACGCGTGAGCACGGACAAGGGACAGTACGCGGCCGACCGGCTCGTCGTCGCTGCTGGCGCGTGGACCGGGGAACTCGTCGAGCCGCTCGCCGACGAGCTCTCACCAGAACGGCAGGTGATCGCGTGGATGCAGCCGGAGCGTCCGCGTGCGTTCACCCCGGAGCGACTCCCGGTGTTTCTCGTCTCCGACGAGGAGGGCGTCGTCCACTACGGCATCCCGACGTTCGGTGCACCGGGAGTGAAGTTCGGCCGACACTACCACCTCCACGAGGTCGTCGACCCGACCGAGATGGACGACGAGCCGACCGCACGCGACGAGTCGGTGCTCCGTGCGGCCGCAGACGAGTACCTCACCGTCGGCGACGCGACGCTGATGGGACTCGAAACGTGTCTGTACACCAACACCGAGGACCGCGACTTCATCGTTGACACGCTTCCGAACCACCCGGACGTCGTCGTCCTCGCCGGCTTCTCCGGGCACGGATACAAGTTCGCCGGAACGCTCGGCGAGATCGGCGCCGACCTCGCGACCGGCGAGCCGGCTGCGTTCGACCTCGACCCGTTCCGTATCGGACGGCTGTGAGCGTCGGCGCGCGGCGACGAGCCGTCGCGTCTCCTCGACCCACCCACCGACTCACCACGCGCGAACCGCGACGCCGACACTGCGGTGGCGCGCGCCTCGCGAGCCGCCGGAGGCGTGCTCGCGAGCGCGTGCGAGGGATGAGCGAGTCGCCACAGGCGACGAGCGAATCGGCTGGGGAGGGTGTGGCCCAAGTAGTGCCCGGGTGTCGTAGCGTTGTCGTGTCGGTCACACAACCACCAACTGCGTATGCGAATGAATCGGCTGGGGAGGGTTGGCCAAATAGCGCCCGGAGGTCGTGCGGTCGTGTTCGCCACCGAACTCCCACAGCGATCGTACAGAATCGGCTCGGGAGGGTGTGGCGGGAAGTGGTGTCCAGGCGTGGTAGCGTTGTCGTGTCGATCACAATGCCAGGTTGAAAACAGCGCCCGGGCGTCTCTGGGTCGTGTTCGTCACGGCTCCTACAGCATCTACTCAACGTGTCGGAAGCGAGAAAGTGGGTTGGGGCAGATTTGAACTGCCGGCCTCCTCCATGTCAAGGAGGTGTCATAACCGGACTAGACTACCAACCCGCAGGGGCTTACTGACGCGTTTTGAGATATCTGTGGGATACAATTGAACCTTTCGGATCGGGTTCCCGTCCCGGAATCACGCCGACACAGACGACCCGCGTCGGTCCAGCCGTGTGACTCGATCGGAGAGGGGGGGAAGTTTCATTAAACACGCGCCCGAGTAGCACAATATGCAATCTGCCCAGCACGGCGGGCCTCGGCGAGCACTCGAGGCCGCAGCGGCCGACCGGGGCGTCGCCGACCCCGACTCGGTCGCCGGGCCGCGGACCGCGACGGTCCCGGTGTCACACGAGCACGACACCTTCGAGGTGAGCGGGCTCGAGACGGCCCGAGACGAGTCGCTGTTACAGGCGGTACTCGCAGACCACGACGGCATCAGCAGCGCCTCTGCGACACACCGCACCGACACGGTCGGGATCCACCACGACGCCGCGCTCTCACGCGACGACCTCCGAGACGTACTCACCGAGTACGGACTCGTGGTCGCACCCGGAGACGACGCGTTCACCAACCGGCGTGCCTCGCAGTTCGCCTCCGCCCGCGTCGCCGTGGCCGTCCTCTTCGGGCTCATGGTGGCGACCCCATACGTCGGTGTGCTGTACCCGACGCGGGTCGAGTGGCTGTTTTATGACCCCATCACCGTCGCGTACCTCCAGTCGATTCTCGACTCACACGTGGCGACGCACTTCTTCGTGAACCTCGCTGCACTCTCGGGCGTCGCGTTCCTCGTGGCGTGTGGGCCAACCATCCGACGCGCCGTGTCCGGACTCAAAAGCGGTCGAGTTACGCGTGAGGCCGCGTTCGTCGGCGGCGTCTGTGCCGTCTTCGGCTACAGCACCCTCGCCGCGTTCACCGGCTTCGACGGCGCGGTCCACTACGACCTCATCGCGTACGCGGTCGCCGGCGTCACCCTCTGGAGACACCACACCGACGAGCCGGCGTCGATCGAACAGCGGGCGACGGCGCCGACCGGTTCGGCCGACGGGTCTCCGACGCGAGACGACGACCGCGTCGCACTGACCGACGGCGGGCAGTAAGCGGATACCGACCCAGACGGCTTTCTTGCGGTCCAAATACGCGTCCGTCCAGCACACAGCGACGCTACTCGAGATATACGTTCCCGACGGCAGCGACGACGAGTGCGGCGACGACGATCCACGCGAAGGGCTCGCGGACGAGTAGCGTAAACGGTCGGAGCGCGGACGCCTCGAGCCCGAACACCACCGCGGCGACGACGACCGCAGCGAGCACCGTCGCCCCGATGACGCCCGCGATTGCCAGCACCACCGAGTCGGTTCGGTTCATACGATACGTCCCACGGTATCACACATAAAAGGGGGCTCTCTGCAGTGCTCTCGCGCCGTCTACTACTCGTCGTCTCCCCCGTCGGCGCGAGCGCGCTCGGGTCCGGGCGCGGCGGGGGCCGATGGGCCGTCCGTACCGACGGCGGCGTCGCTGAGATCGAACGTCGCGACCTGGTCGTGGAGGTCGGTCGCGAGCGAAGAGAGGGTGTGAACGCTCTCGCCGACGTTCGCGAGCGAGGCGGTCTGTTCTTCGGTCACCGCCGAGACCGTACTCGCTTCCGCCGCGGTCTGCTGGCTCACGCTGGCCACCTCGTCGACCATCGCGACGACCTCTTCGGCGGATGCGGCCTGGTCGTCGGTCGCCCGACTGATCTCTTCGATGCCGGTCTCTGCTTCGCTCACCGCGCCCGCGATGGCGTCGAACGTCTCGATCGCGTCGCCGATCGTCTCCGTACCGTGCGTGACCCGCTCCCGCATCGACTCCATTCCGTCGACGGTCTCGGTCGTCGTCGACTGGAGCGCGTCGATCCGCGACTCGACGTCTGCGGTCGCCGCAGAGACGTCCTCGGCGAGGCTCTTGATCTCACCGGCGACAACCGCGAACCCCTCACCCGCCTCACCGGCACGGGCTGCCTCGATGGAGGCGTTCAACGCGAGGAGATTGGTCTGTTCTGCGATCGTCGTGATGAGCTCGACGACCTCGCTTATCTCGGCCATCTCGTCGTCGAGCCGCTCGACGTGGGCGGTGGCTTCGTCGGCGCGCGCTTCGATGGCCGTGAGCTCCTCGGTCGCCTCTGCTGCGTGTCGCTGCCCGAGTTCGCTTCGCTCGACGGCCGTCGTCGCGGTCGCGGTAACCTCTTCTGCTGACGCCGCGATCTCCTCGACGGTCGCCGAGAGCTCGTTCATCTCCGAGGCGACCTCTTGGAGGTGGTCGTGCTGCCGGTCGGCGCCGTGTGAGATCTCCTCGACCGACTCGGCCGCCTCCTGGCTGCCCGCTTCGATCTCCGCGGTGTCGTGTGCCACCGACTCGCTCGAATCGGCCACCGCGTCGGCGACGTGACGAACCGTCCCGAGGCTCTCGTCGAGACGGTCGATCCCCCCGTCGAGCGCGTCGAGTACGACCCCGTACGTGCCTGGGTAGCCGGTGTCGACCGACTGGTCGAGGTCGCCGTCACGGAGGCCGTGGCTCGCCCGACGAATCTGTGTGAAGCTCGCCTCGAGTTGGTCCGTCCCGTCTTCGAGCGCCGTGAGCGTCTCACCGTACTGGCCGGGCTGCTCGGCGTCGATCTGTCGGTCGAGCGCGCCGTCCCGGAGCCCGTCGCTGGCGCGCTGGATCTCGTCGAAAGAGGCGGTGAGTGCGTCGCCACCGGCGGCCACACCCTCGAGCACCGCACCGTAGGCACCCGGGTAGTCGGTGTCGATCGAACGGTCGAGGTCACCGCGTTCGAGCCCCGAGGCGACGGTCTCGAGCTCGGCGAAGACGGCCCGGAGGTTCGACTGCATCCGTTTGAACCCGTCGACCATCGTGCCGATCTCGTCGGCCTCAACGTGGTCGTCGACGGACGCCGTGAGGTCGCCGTCGCTCGCGGCGACGGCGGCAGCCGAGAGCTGTCGGATCGGCGGGCTGATCCGGCGAGTGACGAACGTCCCGATGGCGATCGCCGCGAGAAACGCGAGGACGGTGAGCGCGAGGAGTTCGGTCTGGGCGGTCCCCGTCGTCTCGTCTGCGGCGGCTACCTGCGCCTCCATGTCGGCCTCCGTCGAGGCGGCGAGCGCCTCGACGTCGGTCTCGACCTGGGCGACGAGCGACTCGAGTTCGGTCGCTCGGCGAGCGGCGACGGCGTCGTTGCCCGCGGCGCGCGCTTCGAAGTACGCCGTCGCGACCGCGACGTACTCCTCGTGTGTCGCCCGGAGCGTCTCGTACTGCGCGGTCTGCTCGTCGGTCAACCCGAGAGCCGTGAGTTCACGCTCAAGTTCGGCGTAGCGGGCCTGATGGGCCTGAAACGACTCGCGTGCCCCCGGCTCACCGAGCCGGGCCCGGAGTACGGCCTGCTGTTGTTTCTCCGTGACGATCGCCATCTCGGAAGCGGTGTCCATCGCGCGCCCGTCGTCGGCTATCTGGTGGGCCTGCCCGTCGACGGTTCCGACCGCCGTATAGCCGACCGCGCCGGTCACCGCGACGAGCGTGGCGACCACCACGAACGCGAGCACGAGCTTTGGACCGAGTCCGAGCCGACTCAGTCGAAGTGCGTCCAACATAGATCGTTCGACCAATTTTATGGCCGATATAAAAACCGCGGCAGCCGATTACTACACGCGATAATTTGACCGTACCACGTCGACGACCGGAGCGTATACGCGCGACATCCCGCCAGGACACCGCACAATCCGTCTTTCTCGGCGGACGCGGCACGACCGCCGTCACGACGGCACGGCGGTCGACGACGCACTCGACTCGACCGGAACGCTCGGTCCCTGGGTGGCGTTTCCGGCCCCGGTCGAGTGAGCGCGCGAAGGCGTTTCCGGCCGCAGCCGAGTGGGCGGCTGGCGAAACCGTTTCCCCACTCACGGGCCTACCAGATGGCAGACGTGTCCATGACACGGAATCACGATCGGCTTGAGACGGCTGCCGAGACACGACCACGGCCGTCGTGGCGGCGCGTTCGAAGCGGCGTCACTCGCGCAGTCGCGGCGTTCGTGATCGGGTCGATACTCGTCGCCTCGGTGGTGGGGAGCGCAGCTCCAGCGACGGGTCAGCCGGCCGCGTCGGGATCGACGCCGGGAGCCGGACAGATACAGTACGCACCCGCGAGCGTCTCGATTACGGCCGTCGGTCCGACCGACAACGACACCGACGTCGAACGGCCGGCGACCGACACGACCCTCCGGCCGAACGAGACGACGGTCGTCCGCGGAGAGACGAACCTGCGTCCCGACGACAACGCTGTGCTCGTCGAGCTGCGGACGGAGAACGGTACCGTGCTCGCCGCCAACGCGACCGACGAGTGGGGAACCGACGGGGCGTGGTCGACGACGGTGAACACGAGCGGGCTGCGGCCGGACACGTACGTCCTCGAGGTCGAAGCGGCCGGCAACACCGACCGCGTCGACGTCGAGGTGTCACCCGGGGGAGACCGGTCGACTGCGACAACCGAGAACCAGTCGACTACGACAACGGAAAACCAGTCGACCGCGGCGGCTGAGAACGCGTCGACCGAGACCACGGAGGACCGGTCGACCACGGCCGCCGAGACGAACGCGTCGACGGCCGACGGTGGAGCGACCGATCCTGTTGGCGAGAACGAGAGCGCCGACGCTGTGCGCGACGAATCCACGGACTCCGCGGAGACCGGGGCGTCTGCACCCGGGTTCGGGTTCCTCGTCGCGGCCGTCGCGATTCTCGCACTTGGTGCGGTCGCGTCGATGCGCCGTGGGTGAGCGCGAGCCGATCGTTGAGTCGCGGTCGTGGCTACTATAGTCTCGCCGTCTCGTCCGTGCCGCTCGCAGCGGTCGTGGTCGTGCGAGATTCTCCGTCCCGGAGCTGGCCGTACGCCGCCGCCAGCGTGCCGTACACGGCGAGGAAGAAGCCACTGTTGACGACCGTCACGGCGACGTCCGAAAGGCTCCCGAGTCCGGCGACGTCGAGGAGCGTCCCGACGGTGCCGACGAGCCCGCCCACGACGCCGACGGCGACGACGAGCAGTGAGAGCTTGAGCCGGCTCCCCCGGGCGAGCGCCCAACTCCGGCGGAGGCTGCCGATCGCGCCGCGGTCTTCGACGCCGGCCGCGAAGATGAACAGGAGGAACGACGCGGCGAGAAATATCCCGGGAAGCACCAACAGCACGAACCCAATGCTCACCGCCACCGAGACCACGAGGCCGCCGAGGAAGGTCGCGAGCGTCGCGCGGAGGATCCGCCGCGTGTAGAGGGTCGACGGGAACGTCGAGAGCTCGCGCCGGGGACGCGAGAGCGCTCGCGCGAGGACGACGAAGTAGACGGTGCTCACGACGATACCGACGAGTGTGAGTGCGACACCGACTCCGGGCGGGAGAGGCAGTGAGAGCCCGGTTGACCCGGTCGCCGCCGCCGACGCGGCCTCCGGTGGGAGGAATCCGACGACTGCGGTGTTGATGCCGACCTGCGTCACGAGTTGGATCGCGAGGAGCCCCGCAAAGAGGACTGCGCCGGTCGTCGAGAGTACGCGTCCGATGCCGTCGCTGATCGCCTGGCCGAGTTGGAGGGCCATATGTGCGGCTGCGTCGGTGGGGTGTTAAAACGCCCGGAGTCGAGCGACGCGACGGGACCGCTCGCTCGCCGTCGCCAGCGAGTCGATCACCCGCGGTCGCTCACGAGCCGACCGATCGCCTCGCGAACCGACAGCCCCTCGGCGACCACGTCGCGCCGGTAGTGGACGTACACCGCCCCGAGCGGGGGCTGGATCACGTACGCCAACGCGATCGGGAGCACGGCCGCGTCGGGAACCGCGCCGGCGGCGACGACGATCGCCAGCGCGATAGAGAGGTTCCGCATGCTCGTGGCGTACACCAGAGCGATGGCCCGCTCGGTGTCCAAGAGCAGGCGACCCAGGCCGCTCCCGACGAGCAGGATCACGACGTAGAAGGCGACGAGCGGAGCGATCGTTGTCGCGGATGCGACCGGATCGGCGAGGATCTGCGTCGACCGGAGCGTCATCGCGACGAAGACGATGAGCATGACGCCGAGCGAGGAGAGGCCGCCGAACGTCGGCTTGAGTCGCTTGAACCCCTCTGGCCCGTATCGGCGGAGGAGCCCGCGCCGAGTGAGGTTCCCGGCGACCATCGGCACGACGACGACCTGCGCGAGCTGCCGGTACAACGCGGTGGGGTCGAACCCCACGCTCGCGGGAACCAACACGGAGAGGTACGCGGGCAGGATGGCGACGGCCGCGAGGAGGTTGACCGCCATCGCGACCAACGCGGCCTCCAAGTCGCCGCCCGCCAGGCCAGTCCACGCCGCGGTCATCCCCGAGGTGGGGATCAACGCGATGAAGTAGAGCCCGATCGCGTACTCGACGCTCCCGGCAAAAAAGAGCCGTGCGAGTCCGACCGCGACGAGCGGTGCGACTCCGAAGTTGACGAGCAGACTGAGGCCGACGGCCGCCGCGTGTTTCCTGACGTTGATGACCTCCTGGAGATCGATGTTGATCATCATCGGGTAGATCATCAAAAACAGGATGGGGACGACGGCCGCCCGGAGCAACCCCTTCGTCTCCGGCCCCGCGACCCCACCAAACGCCAGCCCGGCGACGAGCGAGCCGACGACCACGTACAGGAGGTTGGACTTGAGCCCACGCAGTCCGCGACGTATCACGCGGTGACCCCCCCGTCCGTCCCACGCCAACAGAGTATTGTGCGTATTGTAGCTTCCATACAATTCCACACGGCAGGTCGACACAAGAGTCTTTGGGACGGGGGCGACACACTACTCGTCGGTCGTGCGGTCGCGTTCGGCCGCGGCCGGGCGGTCGGCCTCCAGCTGCCGGTAGAGCCGGAGCAGCTCCTCGAGGAGGACCGCGTCGCGGTCACCCGGCACGTACTGGTGGTCGATGAAGTCCTCGGCGTCGCTGAACCGTCCTCGGAGTGCGAGCTTGCGCACGAACGAGACGGACTCGAAGAACGGCGGACCGTCTGCTGGCGCGTCGCTACCGAGTGCGTGTTCGGCCTCTGGTAAGACGTCGGCGCGGATCTGCTCGTAGTCGATGGTCTCCGGCTCGTACGCGTCGACGAGCTGCGTCAACACGAAGTCGGTCGAGAACCGGTAGAACTCGGACTTGCTCTCGAACTGCCCCGCGTCAACGAGCGCTTCGATTTCGTCGACGACCGCCTCGGGGAATCGAACGGTACTCTTCACCATGCGCACCGATACCGGCGCGAACCGTTTATACGTTCGTCAGACGCCCGACCGAGACGCGTGCTCGTCGGATCACACCCGAGAGAGCGCCGCCCAGAGCGCCGCCCCGATCGGGAGGAGGAAAAACGGCCCCAGTGCGACGATGATGGCGACGGCCTCTCCGGCACCCACCGCAGCAGAGGCGAAGAGCGCCACGGGGACGGCACCGAACGACGCCGCCAGCCCGACACCGGCGAGTATCACGGCCGGATCCCGCTCGGGACGCGCTTCGGGCTCAACGGGCAGTCCGAGCGTCTCGACGGCACGCTCGAGGTCGTCGACGGGGCCGAACTGCACCGTGTCACCCGGCGCTCCCTCGACGCCACTGACCCGCAGCGTGCCGGTGCCGAGCAGCCGGTCGGGGATGGCGTTCGTGGTCTCGAACCGCGTCGCCGACCCGATCGGTACGGACCACTGCGGCGCGTCGAGGACCGTGTCGTACGCGACGAGCCGGTCACCTCGCCGCTGGTACTCGATGGTCCCGTATCGGAGCACGTAGCTTCCAACCCGTGCGGCCGCGGCCGTGACCAACACGAGCACCCCGGCCGCAGCAAGGCGGATGCGTCCGGCCGCGATCGCCGCGACGACCCCGGCAACGAGGAACAAGACGACCCGGCTCACGAATCCCATCGCGACCGCGGCGAGACTGCCGAGGAGGACCGGCCGACGACGCACCGTCACCCGGGCGTCGACGGGGGCGTCCGGCGTCGCGATCTCGGGGCGATCCGTGGACATCGGTTCGTCTGTCGAGAGTCGATCCGCGAGCGACCGGAGCGCACGACCGAGCGGTCCGGTCGAGACCCGAGAGACGGAGAGGACGGTCTTGCCGACGACGACTGCGACGAGGACGGCGTTCGGACCGCCGCCGGCGAGTCCGAAGAACGCGATCGGAACCAGCGCGAGCGTGAGCTGGGCGGGCGTCCGCAGGATCTCGCGGGCAGAGACGTCGGCGTATCGGGCGTCGCCGAGGTAGTCGCTGCGAAACGACTCTGCGTGGGCGACCGCCAGTGCGGTGACGCCGACCACGAGGTCGACCGACACGCCGACCGGAACGTCGAGCACCAACCAAGCGAGTGCGGCGGGGACCCCGCCGAAGAGCGTCCACGTCCCGAGCATCGAGAGTGCGAACGGGAGGTTTCGTGGGTACACCGGGGGCCAGCTCGGGCCGAGACGAACCCCGCCTCGCTTCTCGCGCAGCTCGTGGAGCGGCTCGTGGGTGCCGACGACGTCGGGCGACCCCCGCTCGGCGAACAGCGCCTGTATCGACGCGACGACCACCGTGACCGACACCTCGACCCAGTAGACGGCGAGCAGCCCGTATCGACTCCACCCCCAGACCGTGACGCCGACGAGCGGCAGGAGGTTCGCCGCGACGAGTGCGACCGTCCCCAGCGAACCGGCCGACCGCGAGACAGAGCGGGAGGGCATCGATCCAGATGTCAGGGATATAGAACGCCGGAGACAAAGACGGCTCGATCGAACGGCCACGACCCTCACACGTACCGTCGCTCGCGAGTGTGGATGCGTCGGCGACTACGGGCCGACGACTATGGGACGGCCACCAGCGCCCACGCGAGCGCGACGGCGACGCCGCCACCGATGGCGCTGCCGGCGGCGTGCGCCCGCAGTCGGTCTCGCGTGCGGTGTTCGTCGCTCTCCCGGACTGCGTCGACCGGGCAGGTGTCGCTGCCGGCGGTACACTCCGGGAGGAGGTCGACGGCGACGTGCAAGAAGACGCCCGCGGCGGCACCGAAGAGCAGTCCACGCACCACCGGCGACGGGGCGATGCCGACGATGCCGACCGGGAGTGCGACGAGCCCGACCGCCGCGGCCGGGAGGAGGAGGGTCACGACGGCGCGACCGTCGTCTGCCAGTCGGCGGGCCGCGGCGTACCCAGCAGGCGCCTTGTGCGAGACGAGCGCGACGCCGAGGATCGACGTCAGCGAGGGCATCGCCGCGTAGATCGCGCCGATGATCGCGCCAGCGGCGAGCGCGTGTGCCGTCAGCTCTGCGGCGGTGCGGTCGATCGGCAGGTCGCGGTGTGTGAGTCGGTGGCCGACCGCGTGGCCCGCGTAGCCGGCGAGGAACCCGGCGGCGATGCCGAGGCTCCCGAACCGCCCGTGTTGGCCGAGCGCCTGCGGGATCAGAAACAGCGCCGTGCTCGTCACCATCGCCCCACTCGCGAGGCCGTACCCCCAGACGGTCTCTCGCGGCGTCGCCGTCCGGGCCGCGCGCGCTCCGAGCGGTGCCCCGACCGCCATCGCCGCGAAGGCGACCCACGAGATCGCGACCAGCTTTGGGGTCACCGCCGTCGCGAGCGCGACCACAGAGAGGACGACCAGCGCCACGACGCCTCCCACCCCGAGCGCGCGCTCAGAGACGTCGCCGATACCCCACCCAGACCGTGATCCGGTGACGTGTGGTCGGTTCATTTGTGCACAATAGCAACTATACTGCACAGATTAATAAATTGTGCGGGCGTCGTTGCCGACCCCACCTCACCCGCGGAGCGCCTCGACCGGCGGGTCGTTCGCGGCCTTCCACGCTGGATAGAGGCCACTGAGCACGCTCGCGCCGACCGCGAAGCCGAAGCCGCCCACCACGTATCGGGCGCTCGGCCACCCGAACACCAACAGCCGGTCGCCGGCGAGCACGTCGAAGACGACGAGACCAACGCCGATCGAGAGTACCCCGCCGACGATGCCGCCGAGAACGCCCAAGAACGCCGCCTCCGCGAGGATCATCCGGAGGACCTCACCGCGGCGAATACCGACGGCCCGGAGTACCCCGATCTCGCCGCGGCGCTCGACCGTACTCATCAACATCACGTTGAGGATCGCGACGCTGGCGACGACGAGCGAGATCGAGCCGATCCCGAGTAGCGCCAGGTTCAGCGTGTTCAGAAAGTTGTCGACGTCCTCCTGGGCGCTCGCGAAGCTCGAGACGCTGAGCTCCTCGTCGTCTTCGTCGTTGAACTCGGCCTCGAGCGTGTCCGCGATCGCGGTCGCCGACGCGCCGTCTTCGGCGAGGATCGTGACGCTGTCGTACTCGGCGTCGCCCTCGGCGACCGCGTCGATGGGGAGCACCAGCTCACTGCCGCCAGGGCCGAAGCCGCTGTCCGACTCGACGAGCCCGACGATCCGGTAGAGGCGGTCGTCGTACTCGACGGGGTCGCCGATCTCGAGGCCGAGGTCGCTGGCGGTGTCGTCCGTCAACAGCGCCCCTGTGCGGAGCCGGCTCGGAGCCCGGCCGGCTGACGTCTCGTACAGCGCGGCTGCGTCCGTCACGCCAGTCACCGTGACGCGCTGTGCGTCGCCGCTCCGCGTGGAGAGCGTCGTCGCGTCGGAGCGCTGTGGGACGATCGCCCCGTCGACGACGACGTTCTCGATGTCGTCGAGCTGTGCCGCGGTCACGCCGTCGACGTCGCTGTCGGCACCCCCGCTCACGGAGACCTCGTTCGTGAGCGACCCGAGGTTCGTGTCCGCCTGCTGTTGGAGCGCGGCACCCGTCATGCCGAGCGAGGCGATGGCGATCACGCCGATGACGACGCCGAGCGTCGCGAGCGCGGTTCGGATGCGGTTCCGGCCGAGGTTCCGCCACGCCATCCTGGCGCTCGGGAACCGCCAGCGGAGGTCGGTCCCGCTCACGCAGACACCTCTCCGTCGACGAGCTCGACGACGCGGTCGGTGTACGCTACCAACTGGTCGTCGTGGGTGACGGCGACGATGGCGACGTCCTCGTTCGTCTTCAACGCGGTGAGCTCCTCGAGGATCGTCTCGCCGGTGTCGCGGTCGAGGTTCCCGGTGGGCTCGTCTGCGAGGACGATGTCCGGCTCGTTGATCAACGCCCGGGCGATGGCCACGCGCTGTCGCTGCCCGCCGGAGAGTTCGTCCGGCGTGTGCTCGAGCCGGTCGCCGAGCCCGACCCGCCGGAGCAGGTCGACCGCCCGGTCTCGTCTGTCGACGCCGGTGTCCCACATCGACGGCAGCTCGACGTTCTCCGTCGCGGTCAACATCGGGAGGAGGTGAAAGTCCTGAAAGACGAACCCGATCACGGAGCGCCGCTCTTCGGTGAGTTCGTCTTCGGTGAACGCCGTCACGTCCGTCCCTTTGAGTTGGACGGTGCCCTCGGTCGGCGTATCGAGGAGCCCGATCACGTTGAGCATCGTGCTCTTGCCCGACCCCGAAGGACCGATCACCGTGACCATCTCGCCGCGGTCGGCGTGGAAGTCGACGCCAGAGAGCGCCTCGATGGTCCCCTCGCCGCTCTGGTAGCGTTTCGTCACGTCCGTGAGCTGGACGACGGTCACCCCCGGCGCCATCGGACCACCCCGAGCGCGGCGACGAGCACCGCGATCACGACGCCGATTATCACCGCCGGAACGCCGCCACCAGAGTCGTCGGTGGTCGCTGCTGCCCCGTCGGTCGAGCCGTCTCCACCAGCGCCGCCGGCGGCCCCCGTCGTTGCGGAGCCGAGGTCGACCAGCTGCGTGCGCGTCCGGCGTTCGTTCTCGGCGATGTAGGTTATCTCCACCGGGACGCGCGAGACGTTCCCCGCCGTCTCGGCGGTGAGCTCGAACGTCGCGAACTCGCTCGCCTCGATGCTCCCGACGAAGTAGTCGGCAGCCGGCGGCGTCGGCGTCACCGCGCTCGTGTTCGGTATTCGGACGAGCACCGACGAGACGTCTGTGCCGCCGACGTTCGCGGCGTCGCCTTCGATACGGACGCCGGCCGCCGTTCGCGCGCGCTCGACGCTCGTGAGTCGGACTGCACCGAGCACGGCTTCGCGCTCGCCGAGGTCGATCGACTCGGTGGTGCGATACGTGTCGTCGTTCGCGGTGTACGTGAGCGTGACCGTCATCGGCGCGCCCGCGACGGCACGGGTGTCCAGCGCGACGCTCCGGTTCGTCGCTCGCGTGAGGTCGTCGAGCAGCACCCGGTCGACGACCGTTCCGTTCGCCGACGCAGTGAGCGTCACGTCGGTCCAGTCGGTGTTCCCGACGTTCTGGACGGCGACGTCGGTGACGCCGTACTGGTTCGCGGGGACCGTCGTGTCGAGCTGTGCGCGAACCGTCGGCGCGTCGACGTCGACGTAGAGCGGCCGCTCGTACCTCGCGACGCCCGTCCCGTCGTCGTCTTGGACGTAGACGACGACCGAGAGCAGTCGCTCACCGGGCTCCTCGAAGGTGGTAGGTACCGAGACGCTCAGCGAGCCGCCCGGATCGACGCTGCTCACGTCGTCGACGCGGCTCAGAATATTGAGGGTGTCAGCGTCGCGGACCCGGATCGAGTCGACGTCGACGCTGTCAGTACTGCTCGCGAGGTTCGATACCGTGACTTCGACGACCGCCGTCTCGCTGGCGATCGGCTCGGTGTCACCCACCACCGTCGCGTCGATCTGGACGTGCTGTGTCGACTCTTGGGCCGCGGCCGGCCCGACGCTGCCGGCGAGCGTCCCACAGAGGAGAGCGACCACGAGCAGACCGGCGACGACAGACGACCGAACGGTGCTCACCCGATCGTCCTCCGTGTCGTTCGCGGTCGGCGGGAGGTGTGAGCGTCGGGACGAGCACCGGCCGGTCGTCGCGGGAGAGTATTGCGGGGACGTACCACGATTAGAATTCGACGCGGTCGGTCAAATGGTTTGTGTTGTGCCCAGAGCGAGCGCCCGACGGCCGTTAGATGCTCGCCGTCCCGCTGGTGAAAAAGTAGAGGTACGCCCACCAGGCGTATCCGGCGGCGAGCACGAGCGCCGTGAGCACCTCGAGCACCGTCACGTACGTGTCACTGTGCGTCTCGCGGAACGCTTGGATCAGCTCGAACCGTCGCCACAGCGGCATGAGTGGCTCTGGGATCAGCTCGTCGAGTCCACCGACCTGGGTCTCGACGCCGTCTTCTGGAGCGTCGGCGCTCATTGTTCCACCCCGCGTGCGAACGGCAGCTGCAGGCCACGAGCCATCACCTTCTCGGCGACGAAGACCGTGATGAAGACCGCGACGCCGCCGAGCTTGACGGCCATCATCGGGTACGTCATCACGAGCACGCCGAGCACGGTCAGCGCGGCGCGCACGAGCAACAGCCGACCCACGGAGAGCCTGAACGGGTAGTTCAGCCCGTAGATGATGGCGATCGCGCCGAGCATGACGAGTCCGCCGAGGAACAGCGTGGTGGCACCCGGCGCCATCGTGATCAGTCCCGGGTTGTAGACGAACGCGACCGGGAGCACGAACAACGGCGCGGCTATCTTCATCGCCGCGCCACAGGTGCGCCAGAAGTTCGCTTCGGCGATCCCCGCGGCAACCACCGCGGCCGTCGCCACCGGCGGTGTGATCCCGGCCAGGATGGCGGCGTAGAACATGGTGTAGTGTGCCGTGATCTCGGCGACCCCGAAGTCGGAGACGAACGTCGGCACGATCAGGATCGCGACGATGACGTACGCGGCGACGGTCGGCATCCCGATCCCCATCACGATGGCGACCGCCATCCCGAGCAGCACGGCGAACAACAGCACCCCGCCGGAGAGGTTGATCATCAACAGCGCGATCTTCGCTGGAACACCGGTAGTCGAAAAGAGGTTCACGACACCGCTCACCACGACCAGGATGATGGCGATGGGCGCGAGGATGATCGCACCGCGGCGGAAGCCACGGATCGTGTTTTCGACCTGCGTCCGGAGCTCACCGACCGGGGACGTCGCCGAACCGTCGACGAGTCGCTGTAGCGGCGGCATCGTCACGCCGGTCGCGACCATCGCGACGACCGTGTACAGCGCGGAGGTCATCACGGTGTACTGTGCGATCCCGAGGAAGTAGATCAGGACGCCGAACGGCACCCCAAAGCGGATCGCCTCGAACACCTTCTGGTTGGACGTCATCGGGTCGTCGAAGAACTCGGAGAACTCCATGTCCTGGCTGCTCGAGTCGCTTATCGCCGTGTAGTGGACCGCGATGGCGATCGACGCCACGAGGATGGCCGCCGGCATCAGCCCGGCGACGACGATGTTGAGGTACGCCACGCCGAGGTACGACGCCATCACGAACGCGGACGCGCCCATGACCGGCGGGAGCACCTGTCCGGCGGTAGAGGCGACCGCCTCGATACCTGCCGCGCGGTGGCCTGCCATCCCGCTCTCTTTCATCGTCGGGATCGTGAACGAGCCGGTCATCGCCGCGTTCGCGGTGTACGAGCCGTTTATCGACCCGATGACCGCAGACGAGAGCACGGCCGTTTGAGCCACGCCCGACCGGATGCGCCCGGCCGCGACGATCGCGAGCCGGAGGATCAGATCGAAGGCGCCGTACGCGAACAGGAGTCCGGCGTACAGGAGGAACGGCGCGATCCACGACGCGGTGAGCTGCGTCAGCGAGCCGTAGAAGCCGTACAGGTCGGTGACCGTCGCCTGTAACAGCGTCAGTTCGGTCATTCCCGCGTGCCCGAGCACGCCTGGGACGGCGTCGCCGTAGATGGCGTACACCATCACGCCGATCACGAGTCCCAAAAAGAGGTTCCCGAACTCACGCCAGGTGAGGTACAGAAGCGAGACGATGATCAGCCGCGCGAGCATGTACTCGTGTGGCGTCGCGAATCCCTGTCGAAGCAGGTACACCGTCTCGAAGTTCGTGAAGAAGTACGCCGAGGCGGTGATGAGCACCCCCGCAGCAGGAAGTAACACCAGCGCGTCAACCCAGCTGCCTTCTTCGAGCGATTCTCGCGTCTCGTTTATCGCGTACACCGTGAGTACCCCGCCGACGAACAGCGTTCCGTACCTGACCGTCGAGATAGACTGCGTGTGCGTCCACCAGAGTGCGACCAGCCAAAACAGCACGGCAGCGAGTGTGACGGTGACGTCGAGGCCGCGAAGCCAGCGTGCGGGGCCATCGGGTTGTTCCGCGTGTGTGTCCATTGTTGAGTGATGAGTTGTGCGGTAAGGTAGTACGAATGCGCCGGCGCTCGTGCCGCCACTGAGCCGCCCCGCCGTGGGGCGTTACTCGCCGACCTGGAGGCTGTCGTCCCAGACGCCGTTGTCCTCGTAGTACTGCACGGCACCGGGGTGCACGGGGATGCTCTCTTGTGCGTATCCGAGCATGTCGCCGGCGCCTCCGAAGTCGTTGAACTGAGCCTCGCCCTCGTTCACGACGTCGTTGGCCTCGTTCACGACGCGACACAGCTCGTAGACGGCGTCGGCGTTGGCCTCGGGGTTGAACGTGTAGTTGACCTCGAGGTCCCAGGTGAACACCTCGTCCGTGCCGATGTCCTGGGGCATCTCCCACTCGCTGTAGGGCGTCGTCGTCGTCCCGGCACCCGAGAACGACTCCGCGGACTCGATGAGCGCGTCCGTCGGCTCAACGTAGTGGATGTCGACGCGGGAGGCGATCTCCTGAACGAAGCCGGTGTACCGGACGCCGGGCGTGCCGTAGGCGATGCTGGCGTCGATGCTTCCCTCCTCCATCGCGCCGGGCGCGTCGCCGACTCCCATGTTCTGGATGTTCATCTGCTCGTAGACGTCCGCGGTGGGCTCTTGTGACCAGACGTCGAGGGTGGTCCCACGCGTCGAGTAGCCCGGCTCCGCGGGGTAGACGTTCTTGCCGGCGAGGTCGTCGAACGTCTCGATGTCCGTGCCGT